>Ga0224504_10001339_pt1 | contig 10970 bp, 7 predicted proteins | sample SF_Oct11_sed_USG_3_FD_170160 | JGI IMG/M metagenome (GOLD analysis project Ga0224504, IMG submission 170160) | Sediment microbial communities from San Francisco Bay, California, United States - SF_Oct11_sed_USGS_24 | ecosystem: Environmental > Aquatic > Marine > Sediment | place: USA: California... | reverse complement strand
TCGTCATGCTGGGATTCGGCGCCTGGGGCGACCTGGGGACGGACTGGACGCCGCTGGGTGGTTTCTTTGATCCCAACTTCCAGCACGTGCCGCGGCTCGCCGGCGAAGATCCGGACGACGGTGGCCAGTATGGCGCCTCGCTGAAGTACTTCTTCCCCAATCTGCTCGGTGGCACCGAGTTCGGCCTGTACTACGCCAACTACCACAGCCGTCTCCCGGTCATCAGTGGCGTGACCAGTGACCAGGCCGGTTTCGGTAATGCCGCCGGTGTCGCGACCGCATCGCAGGCGACGGCCCTGGCGTTGGGTTCCGGTCTCGGATTCGACGCGGCGGTCGCCCAGGGCACCGTCGCAGGACTGGGCGCCGCGGCGGCAGCCGGCGGCGATATCTCCGCGGCGGAGATGCGCTCCTGGTCCACCGTCAGCGGCAACACCTACCTGGCCGGCGGCGTCGGTGCGGTTGGCAACCTGGCAGGGCAGCTGGCGGCCGACCAGCTGGCCAAGACCGCCGGCTATTTCACCGAGTTCCCGGAGGATATCCAGATCTACGGCCTGAGCTGGAGCTCGGACCTGTTCGGCCTGTCCTGGCAGGGCGAGTACACCTACAAGAAAGACACGCCCCTGCAGCTCGACGACGTGGAGCTGCTGTTCAAGGCGCTGTCCCCGCTGGATAACATCAGCCCGAACATCCCGGGTTTCTGCGGGGTCGTCGGCAACTGCACCAACCCGGACGCCGTCGGCGTCTTTGGCGGTTACGGCCAGCAGGGCCCGGCCTACAGCGCGAGCAACCCGCTGGGCACCGATGAGTACATCCAGGGCTGGGTGGAGAAGGACGTCAGCCAGCTGCAGACCACGCTGACCTACCTGAGCGACCCGATCCTGGGCGCCGAGGTGGGCGCGTTTGTCATGGAGGCCGCCTTCACCAAGGTGCATGGTTTCAATGACCGCAAGAGCGGCGGGCCCAACGGCTTCGGCCTGCGCTACGATGCCCCCGGCACATTCATCAGCGGCAACGCCAACCTTGCCGGCCGGCACTTCGGCGAGGTCGAGGGCAACTCCAATTTCGGCAGCGAGTTCTCCTGGGGCTATCGCCTGCTGGCATCGTTGACCTACGACAACCTGATCGGCTCCTGGAGCGTCACACCCCGTCTCGGCTGGGCCAACGACGTGACCGGCAATACGCCGGGGCCGGGCGGTAACTTCGTCGAAGATCGCACAACCCTGACGCTGGGCATGCGCGGCGTGTTGCAGAACAAGTACCAGGTCGACCTGACCTACACCAACTTCTCCGGCGCGGACAAGCAGAACCTGATCCGTGACCGGGACTTTATCGCGTTCTCCGCGAGCGTTTCATTCTGAGATCCGAGGAGACTCCCAGACATGACCATAACAACAAAACTCCGAGCGCTGGGTCTCACGGCCCTGGCCACCCTGGGGACCTCGGCAGCCTTCGCCGGCGAGCTGTCCCCCGACCAGGTGGCGCGGCTCGACACTGACCTGACGCCTATGGGCGGTATCCGGGCCGGCAACGAGGCCGGTACCATCCCGGCCTGGGAAGGTGGCATCAAGAGCACGGCGGATGCCGGCTTCCCGGACTTCAAGTCCGGCGGCCATCATCCCGACCCGTTCCCTGATGACCCGGTGCAGTACACGATCAATGCGGCCAACATGGCCCAGTACGCCGACATCCTGTCCGAGGGCAGCAAGGCGCTGCTGAAGGCCTATCCCGATACCTTCTTCATGAATGTGTATCAGACCCGCCGCACCGCCGCCTATCCGCAGCGTATCTACGACGCGACCAAGCGCATCGCCAGTACCGCCAGGCTTATCGACGGCGGTAACGGCGTGGTCGGCGCCATCGAGGGTGTACCGTTCCCGATCCCCGAGAGCGGTCTCGAGGCGATCTGGAATCATATCCTGCGCTGGCGGGCGGACAAGGGTACCCGCGCCATCGGCCAGGCGCCGCTGACGCGCGGCGGCAGCTACACGCTGGTGAAGTTCATCGACAACTACATGGGCGTCTACGGCATGGCCGGGATGACAGAGGAAGAACTCGACAACGTCATCATCTACTTCAAACAGCGCGTGTCCGCGCCGGCCCGGCTGGCCGGCGAGGTGCTGCTGGTCCACGAGACCATGGACCAGAATAAGGAGCACCGGCGTGCCTGGATCTACAACCCCGGCCAGCGCCGCGTACGTCGGGCGCCGAATGTGTCGTTCGACAATCCACGCACGGCCAGCGACGGCCTGGCCACCTCGGACCAGTTCGACCTCTTCAACGGCAGCCCGGAGCGGTACAACTGGAATCTGGTAGGCCGGAAGGAAATCCTGGTCGCGTACAATTCCTACAAGCTGCACAGCAATACGCTGAAGTACAGCGACATCCTGACTCCCCTGCACCTCAACCAGGAGCATGTCCGCTACGAACTGCACCGGGTCTGGGTCGTCGATGCCACGCTCAAGGAAGGCACGCGGCATGTCTACAAACGCCGCACCTTCTATATCGATGAGGATTCCTGGCAGACCCTGATCGTCGATTGCTACGACAACCGGGATCAATTGTGGCGGGTGCAGGAAGGCTATGGGCTGAATTACTACGATCTTCCCAATATGTGGACGACCGTAGAGACGACCATGGATCTGCAGTCCGGGCGCTACCTGGCGATCGGTTTGAACAACGAAGAGCCGATTACCTACGACTTCGAAGTCGATCTCTCACTGAAAGACTTCAGTCCCGGCTCGCTGCGGCGTTCCGGAACTCGCTAGCTTCCATAAATCTCCGTGGGTCCCGAGGTGTACCGGGACCCACGGCTTTCTCGACCCGGAGTCCATAAGATGACCCGACCCGTGACTCGTCAGACGTCCTTCCTTGCAGCGCTGGCTCTGGCTATCGCCTGCGCATTGCCGGGAGTCGACACCCGGGCGCAGTCGGAGCCGCAGGCTGGCGGCGAAGATTTCGCGTTCATCGCGCCCCTGGCCACCGAGACCCTGCTGCTCGACGCGGCCCGCGTGGATGGCAGGGTCGTCGTGGTCGGCGATCACGGCATCATCCTCGTCAGTGCCGACGACGGCGAGACCTGGGTTCAGTCCCGGGTGCCGACCCGGTCTATGCTGACCGGCGTGTGGTTCCACGACGCCCAGACGGGCTGGGCCGTCGGACATGACGCCGTGATACTCAAGACGACGGATGGCGGTGCCAACTGGCGGATCGTCAATTTCCAGCCGGATCTTCTGCTGCCCCTGTTCGATGTCTGGTTCTCCGGTGCCGACAAGGGCATCGCCGTAGGGCCCTACGGCTTCACACTCGCGACCAGTGACGGTGGCGAGACCTGGGAAGAGAGTCCGCTCGAGGCGGTCGCCTTCGCGGCTGAGGGCGCGCCGGCCGAGGAAGAGGTCGTGGAGGAGGATGAGGAAGAAGGCGAGTTCTGGGAGGAGGATTTCGAAGGCGGTGGCGACTTCCACCTCAACAAGATCACGGCGTCGGACGGCCGCCTGTTCATCGCGGCAGAGGCCGGCAATATCTACCGTTCGGATGACGCGGGTGATAACTGGTACTCAATGACGACGCCCTATGGCGGTTCCTTCTTTTCTGCGCTCTCTCTTGACGGTGGAGATCTGCTGGCATTCGGCCTGCGCGGCAACGTATTCCGCTCGGCCGACGGCGGCGAGACCTGGAGACAGGTCGAAACGCCGGTCCAGACTACGCTGACCGAAGGCACCCAGCTGGACGACGGCACCGTCGTGATCGTCGGAATGTCGGGCACGATCCTTATCAGCGAAGACGGCGGCGACTCATTCCGGCTGGTGCAGCGGGAGGACCGCAAGGCGTTGACGAGCGTCATCGGCCGAAAGGACGGGGGACTGATCGTCTTCGGTGAGGCTGGCCTGGACCCGATGAGCCGGGATGAACTTTCATAGGTCGGCGATCAAAGATGCCGCACGGACCTGAAGGGAAAAGTAAATGAGTGATTCTGGATTCATCGCGGGACTTGAGCGGCTGATCTTCGGGCAGCGCAAGCTTGTCCTCGGTCTGTTCGTCCTGATCACGCTGTTCATGGCCTACACGGCGGCCACCCAGCTGCGGATCGATACGGCATTCAGCAAACAGCTGCCTACCGGTCACGAGTACATGCAGACGTTCAGGGAGTTCTACGACGATTTCGGTGGGGCCAATCGGGTCTTGGTAGCGCTGGTCGCCAAAGATGGCGATATGTTCGATCCGGAGTTCTTCGAGACGCTCAAGGCGGCGACGGATGCCGTGTTCTTTATCCCGGGCGTCGACCGGCCGCGGGTGCAGTCCATATTCACTCCGAACGTCCGCTATCTGGAGGTCGTCGAAGACGGCATCGAGGCGGGCAACGTGATCGACGCAGATTTCGAGCCGACGCCCGAGGGGCTGGCGAAAGTCCGCGAGAATATCCTCAAGGCCAACATCGTCGGCAGGCTGATCGCGAACAATTTCTCCGGTGCGATCATCAGCGCACAGCTGCTGGAGGTCAACCCGGAGACCGGGGAGCCGCTCAACTACTTCGAGGTGGCCAGGCTGCTGGATGAGCAGGTCCGCGACCCCCTGCAGACCGACGAGATCGGCATCCACATCATCGGATTCGCAAAAGTCGTCGGCGACATCAAGGACGGTGCGACCCGGGTCGGCATCTTCTTCATCGTCACGATCCTGATCACGGCGATCCTGGTCTACATCTATTCGCAGTCCATCAAGCTGACGATCGTCCCGCTGGTCTGTTCACTTCTGGCCGTGATCTGGCAGCTCGGGATGCTGCCGCTCCTCAGATTCGGTATAGACCCCATGGGTCTGCTGGTGCCGTTCCTGGTGTTCGCCATCGGGGTCAGTCATGGCGTCCAGATGGTCAGCTCCTTCCGTGCCGAGATATTCAAGGAAGGCGTGACGACGGAGATGGCCGCCCGCACGAGTTTCAGGCGTCTGGCCGTGCCCGGCTTCATCGCCCTGGCCAGTGACACCATCGGTTTCGTGACGATCCTGTTGATCGACGTGCCGATCATCCGCGAGATGGCCATCGCCGCCAGCGTGGGTGTTGCTTCGATCATCCTCACCAACCTGGTGCTGCTGCCCCTGCTCCTGTGCCACATGCACATGGACGCGGGCTTCCACGATCGAATACTGGCCCGCGCCAAGCAGCTCGATCCCATGTGGAAGGGTCTGTCCGGCGTGTCTGTCCGCGGCGTGGCGGCGGTCATCATCGGGATCTCGGTCGTACTCTACGCGTTCGGCGCCTGGAAGGGCGCTGACGTCAAGATCGGCGACCTGCATGCCGGCGTACCAGAGCTGCGGCCGGATTCCCGCTACAACGTCGATACGCGGATTATCACGGAGAACTTCTCTATCGGTGTCGATCTCATCTCCGTGATCGCATGGACCGACGTCGATGGCTGCATCGACTATGACAAGGTCGATGCGATCGACAGGTTCGCCTGGAACATGCGCAACGTGGAGGGTGTCCAGGACGTCATTGCCCTGCCTCAGATACTCAAGGTCGTCAATGCGGGCTGGAACGAGGGCTTCCCGAAATGGCGGGTGCTGTCGCGTGATCCCCAGGTACTGGTTCAATCCGGCGCCAGGATCGAGACCAGCACCGGTCTGCTGAACCGTGTCTGCAGCGCCATGCCGGTGATGATGTTCACCGCCGATCACAAGGCCGAGACCATCGATCGGGTCGTCGCCGAGGTCAAGAGGTACCGGGAAGCCAATCCGACAGAAGGCGTAGAGTTCAGACTCGCGACGGGCAACGTCGGCGTGATGGCCGCTCAGAATGAGGAAGTCTCCGCCTCCCAGTTCCCCATCCTGATCGGGGTGTTCAGTGCGGTCATCCTGATGTGCTGGCTGACGTTCCGGTCCTTCAGGGCCGTAGTCTGTATCGTCCTGCCGCTGGGTCTGGTATCCGTACTGGCCTATGCGCTGATGACATTCCTGCAGATAGGCCTGAAAGTGAATACCCTGCCGGTGGTGGCGCTGGGCGTCGGTGTCGGCGTCGACTACGGCATCTATATCTACAGCCGGTTCAAGGAATATCTGGAACGCGGGGAGCCGATCCAGTCTGCCTACGAGCACTCTCTGCGGACGACGGGTTCAGCAGTGATCTTCACCGGCATCACGCTCGGCATCGGGGTCTTCACCTGGATTTTCTCGCCGCTGCAACTACAGGCGGATATGGGAATCCTGCTGACGTTCATGTTCATCGTGAACATGCTCGGCGCGATCCTGGTGCTGCCGGCGCTGGCGAGCTGGATCCTGCCGGCCAGGTATCACCAGTCCAGGAAATAACCTGTCAAATGCTTGCAAAGGGAGGACCGGGTCCGGATTGGCCCGGTTAGAGTGGATACGAGTCCGCTCGCCTTGGGTCAGGCGTTCAGATCGGGAATCATCGAGCTTTCGATCTTCGCGATCTGGTCCTTTAGCAGGAGCTTCCTCTTCTTCAGTCTGCGCAGTTCCAGCTGGTCTACGCATGGATCTCCAGACAATCTGTCTATGACGTCGTCCAGGTCCCTATGTTCTATTCTTAGATCTTTCAGTCGATCAGCGTTCTGGAAAAGCAGTGTATCCACGTTGTCAGCCATGGTTATTCATTGGTCCAAAATCTCCACGCCGGTTGGGAGGCCGGCAGTGCGGTAACGGATCCGTGGCGAACCCGTTCCACCAAGATTAGACAACTCGCGCCGTCCGCGCCAGTCGACCAATGGATGCTGCAATGCGGTGCCGAAAAACTCAGCTCCCGGAGTCGCTCAGATAGGCCGTCCAGTCCCTTGAACCATCTCCGAATACGATGAAGAAAGGGTTCAGGTATTCGTCTTTCGTGTTGTAGCGCAGCGTCTTGCCGTCAAGATCCACTACACGTCCGCCCGCGGCTTCGACGACGCCCTGCGCTGCCGCCGTATCCCACTCGCAGGTAAGACCCAGCCGCGGGTAGACATCGGCGTCGCCCGCTGCCACCAGGCACAGTTTGAGCGAACTACCCATCGGCACCATCTCGTGCGCCCCCAGGCGTTCGAGATAGGCATCCAGGGACTCGCCGCGGTGGGACCGGCTGCCTACGACCCGCACGGGGCTGCCGGTTTCCGACGTCGCCTTGATCGGGGCTGGCGCGGCGGCGCCGATCTTGCGGAACGCACCCAGGCCCTCGGCGCCGTAGTAATCGGTATCCTTGACTGGCACGTGGACAACGCCGAGCACCGGTTTCCCGTCTCGTATCAGGGCGATGTTGACCGTGAACTCACCGTTGCGCTTGATGAACTCCTTGGTGCCGTCGAGGGGATCGATCAGCCAGTACTCGTTCCAGCTGCGTCGTTCCTCGAACGGGATCTCGGCCGATTCCTCGGACAGGAGCGGAATCTCGGGAGTGAGTTTGGTCAGCCCGGCGACGATGGCGCGATGTGACGCCATGTCTGCTTCGGTCAGCGGGGAGTCATCCGCCTTGGACTCGACATCGAAGTCTCTGCCGTAGATCTCGAGAATCTGCCGGCCGGCTTCGCGGGCGATCTCCAGGACGGGCTCGATCAGTTCGTTCGGGTTGGATGACATGTTTCGCTCCAGCGGGACGGACAGCCGTATATGATACCGCGATATGCAGATGCCGGAGACAGCGCCTTATGACTGGTCCACTGTCGACACAGTGTTGCTGGACATGGACGGTACGCTGCTCGATCTTCGCTTCGACAACTATTTCTGGCAGGAATTGGTACCCAGTCGCTATGGGAAGCTGCGCGGCATGGGCAAGGAAGAAGCTCATCGCGTTCTAGCTCCACGTTTCGCCGCGCGCCAGGGGACACTCGAGTGGTACTGCCTGGATCACTGGAGCCGGGAGCTCGGCATCAACATCGTCCGCCTCAAGGAGGAAGTTGATGAATACATAGACTATCTGCCGGACGTGCCGGAATTCCTCATCGCGATGCGGGGCTCCGGCAAGCGCCTGGTGCTGGTGACGAACGCCCATCGGGACACTCTGGCGGTCAAGATCCGCAGGACCGGGCTCGGTTCCTTTCTCGATGCGATGTTCTCATCGCAGGAGATCGGCGTACCCAAGGAGGACCCCGAATTCTGGCAGCGCCTGCAGACTTACGAGCCGTTCGATGCTACGCGGACCATGCTGGTAGACGACAGCCTGCCCGTGTTGCGCTCCGCACATGCTTACGGGATCAGACGGATCGTGGCTATCCGCAAGCCGGACAGCTCCCTGCCGGCACGCAGCATCGATGACTTTCACGCAGTCGACCGGCTGACGGATCTGGGATTGCCGGTCGACACTGACGAGTCGGACTAGTCTGTGGCGGGTTGTCGACGCCGTCGCGGTCGCCGGCGTTGCTGGCTGTCGCCACCCGGCTTCCGGCCCCCGGGACGCCTGCCTTTGCCCGGCCCACTGTTGGCGGGGCGTTCCCGTCGCGGTGGTCGTTTCACCGGATCGGCCAGGTCGCCCGGCTCGATCGTCGCAACCGGGATCTTCATCTCGATATAGGCTTCGATGTCAGGCAGCGTCTGAACATAGTGTTCGCAGCCAAAGCTGATGGCATCCCCTTCGGCGCCGGCCCGGGCCGTGCGCCCGATGCGATGCACGTAGTCCTCAGGGTCCTGCGGAAGATCGTAGTTGACCACGTATGCTACATCCGGGATGTGCAGCCCCCTGGAGGCGACGTCAGTTGCGATCAGGGCCGGCAGTTCACCACTCAGGAATTCCTTCAACATGCGCTGTCGCTTGTTCTGCGGGACATCCCCCGACATGGCCTCGGCTTTCACGCCGTTCGCTTTAAGGAAAGCCGCCAGTCGCTCCGCTTCCCGCTTGGTATTGACGAACACCATCGTCCGGCGGGCATCCATTTTCCTCAGCAGACCGATGAGCAGGGGGATCTTCTCGTTGTTGGCCGGGAAGTAGATCCGTTGGTGTACGCGCTCCGCCGTTACCGTCTCGGTCTCGATACGGATGAGTTCCGGATCATTCATGTGTTCGTAGGCGAGTTCCATGACCCGGTACGACAGAGTCGCGGAGAACAGCATGTTGAGACGTTTGGACGGTGGCGGGAGCCGGCGCATGACGTAGCGGATATCTTTTATGAACCCCAGGTCGAACATCCGGTCGGCCTCGTCCAGAACCATGACCTGGATCGCGCTCAGACCGAAGACGCGTTGCTTGAAGTAGTCGATAAGCCTGCCCGGCGTGCCGATGAGGATATCGACGCCCTCTTCGAGGATCCGGCGTTGCTTCTCGTAATCAGTGCCGCCATAGGCGAGGCCGATGTCGAAATCCGTATGCTGGCCCAGCAACAAGGCGTCCTTGTGTATCTGGATGGCGAGCTCCCGGGTCGGGGCCAGCACCAGCATGCGGGGATCGTTCGAGCGGCGCTGCGGCGATGGCGGGTTGCGCAGCAGATAGTCGAATGCCGCAAGCAAAAACGCAGCCGTCTTGCCGGTGCCGGTCTGCGCCTGTCCGGCGACGTCCTTGCCGTCGAGGGCGATCGGAAGGGTGCTCGCCTGTATCGGCGTGCAATAGGTGAATCCGGCCTCTTCCACGCCGTTGGCGACGCGTTCTTGCAGGGGCAGATCCGAGAACTTGAGATTACTCAGGTGAGATTCGGGCATAACGACTTAATTTTCACCGACAAAGCTGGTATAAACACTTGAAATTGGCGCGATAAGCGGTTCACAATAACCGCCGGGCCCAAAGCCCGATCTCGCCCTCCGAGACGCTCTGTCACCGAACGAACCCTAGAAATCTCAAGATAGAAGCGGCTAGAGGCTGCGACATTCTGCCTTAACCGGCGTGGCGCGTCACATGTTCGGACCCGTGGCGAAGCGGCTGCTGATCCCGGTTGCTTTCAAATGACCACAATTGAATTCCCGTAGGAACGGAGGAAAAAATCAGTGAGCGATCACATCGTCTATACGACGGATGCGAACTTTCAGTCCGATGTACTCGACTCGGACATCCCGGTATTGCTCGATTTCTGGGCGGAGTGGTGCGGTCCCTGCAAGATGATTGCACCGATCCTGAACGAAGTCGCCGATGAGTATGTCGGCAAGGTGCGGATCGCCAAGATCAACATCGACGAGAACCCCAGGACTCCGCCGAAATACGGTATTCGCGGCATTCCCACACTGTTGCTCTTCAAGGGCGGCAATGTCGAATCCCAGAAAGTCGGCGCCGTATCGAAAGGGCAGTTGACCGAATTCCTGGAAGCGCACCTGTGAGGGGATATCTGGGAAATACCGCGCGAGGCGGCCGCTCCGGCAAGCCATCCCGGTCGAAGTCCGGCAATCACGGCGGCAAGAAGCGGCGTAAGAAGCCGCAACACTCGGCGGAAGAATTCCCCGATTTCAACGATGTCGAGATCATCTCGAAGGAAGATCTCGCGCGCAGCAAGGACGCAATGAACCTTACCGAGCTGAAGAAACAGACGGCTGCCGAACTCGTTGAACTCGCCCAGGGCATGGGGCTCGACAACCTGGCACGCTCGCGCAAGCAAGACATCATCTTCTCCGTCCTCAAGTCGCACGCCAAGAATGGCGAGGACATCTACGGGGACGGGGTTCTGGAAATCTTGCAGGACGGTTTCGGATTTCTGCGCTCCTCCGACAGTTCGTATCTGGCCGGTCCGGACGACATTTACGTTTCCCCGAGCCAGATCCGGCGCTTCAATCTGCGCACCGGCGACAGCATCTCAGGCCTGATCCGGCCGCCCAAGGACGGCGAGCGGTATTTCGCCCTCCTCAAGGTCGGCGAGATCAATCTTGAGGCGCCCGAGAACGCCCGCAACAAGGTACTTTTCGAGAATCTGACGCCGTACTTCCCGACGCAGCGCCTCAGGATGGAGCAGGGAACCGGCAGCACCGAGGACCTGACGGCTCGAATCATCGATATGTGTGCTCCGATCGGCATGGGGCAGCGCGGACTCATCGTTTCCCCGCCAAAGGCCGGCAAGACGATGTTGCTGCAGAACATAGCGACC
>Ga0224504_10001338_pt1 | contig 10982 bp, 6 predicted proteins | sample SF_Oct11_sed_USG_3_FD_170160 | JGI IMG/M metagenome (GOLD analysis project Ga0224504, IMG submission 170160) | Sediment microbial communities from San Francisco Bay, California, United States - SF_Oct11_sed_USGS_24 | ecosystem: Environmental > Aquatic > Marine > Sediment | place: USA: California... | reverse complement strand
TTTAGGAACTGAATTTAATGTTTCAGCCTATATTGAAGATTCAAAAATATCAACAACGTTGGTTGAAGGAAAAGTAACAATGTCTGGATCTAAAAACTCCGTAATTCTAACCCCAAACCAACAAGGCTTTTTATTATCCTCAAATGCAAATATAAAAGTAAAACAGGTTGATACAGAAACGTATACAGCCTGGAAAGAGGGTAAATTTTATTTTGAAAAAGAGCAATTAAATAAAATACTTGCAAAAATGAGTAGATGGTACAACATTAAAGTGCTATTTGATGATATTACCATTAAACATGAAACATTTACAGGCGTAGTACTTAAAAATAAGCCTATAGATTATCTGCTAAACTCAATATGTGAAACAACAAGTTTAACCTACAACATAACACAAAATAAAGAAACTAAAATATATGAAGTAAAAATATCTAGAAAGTAAAAAAAACCGGAAAATGCTACCAACATTTCCCGGTGTAAAAAGTTCGTCAATTAAAACTTTAGGTAAAAAATCAATTAACTAAACATACAAATTTATGGAAAAAAAGTTAACCTCAAAAAAGTGTTGTAGGTTACAAAATAATCGAAAAACACTCATACTCAAATTTATGAAAAGAACATTCTTTTTATGTGTACTTTGCTTTAATATATCAGCATTTTCTTTTTCACAAAAAATTTCATTAAATCTTGGAAAGGTAAAACTATCTGAAGCTTTTAAAGAAATTAGAAGTGAAGCCAATGTAGATTTTTTTTATAGCGACAAGGAATTAAATGTAGACAGAACTGTAATGGTAAATTACAAGAACACGGAATTGCTAAAGATTATTGCTGATCTAATAGGAAATAATTACAACATTATAGTAAAAGACAGTAATATTGTACTTATTACGCCTCGTACTACAACAAGTTCTCAAGAAAAAATTACCGTTAAAGGTAAAATAATAGATGATCAAGGAGAAGTATTGCCAGGTGTAAGTATTTTTATAAAAGGCACAAAACTTGGAACAACAACAGATTTAGATGGTAATTTTACAATTACAACTGATTCTAATGCGGTTTTAGTTATAAGCTATTTAGGATATGTAACACAACAGGTTGCAGTTAATAATCGCACCCAAATAGATATCCAATTAAAACTAAATATAAAAGAGCTACAAGAGGTTGTAATAACAGGTATTGTTACTAGAAAAAAAGAAAGCTTCACTGGAGCTGTAACTTCAGCAACCGGGAAAGAATTAAAAGCCATTAGTAATGTAAACATTGTACAAGGGATAAAAACAATTGATCCTGCATTTGCTATTTATGAAGATAATAACTTTGGAGCCAACCCTAATGTACTTCCTAAAATTGAAGTTAGGGGAAAAACAAGTATCAATACCAATGACTTGAATGACGAGTTTGGAAATAACCCAAACCAACCACTATTTATATTAGATGGTTTCGAAACTACTTTAAGAACTATCGTAGATTTAGATATGAACCGAGTAGCATCAATGACAATTTTAAAAGATGCATCTTCAACAGCCTTATATGGTGCAAAAGCTGCAAACGGAGTAGTAGTTGTTGAAACCATTAAGCCCGTATCTGGCGATATAAGTGTTATTTATAATTTAGATTTTGCTGTTCAAATTCCAGACTTAACGGATTATAACTTAATGAATTCTACGCAAAAATTAGAGTACGAGAGACTTTCCGGACGTTGGACAGCGGATCAATACGATTATTTAAATCAATTTGAATACAACAAACAATACAATGCCATATTGGCTGAAATTGAAAGAGGAGTAAATACTTATTGGCTTAATGAACCTGTTAAAATAGGAACAAACCTTAGAAACTCATTATATGTTTCAGGTGGAAGTGATTCGTTTACCTATGGTGTAGGTGTTAATTACAGAACTATAAAAGGTGTTATGATTGGCTCTGAACGTAAAAATTGGGGCGCAAACATAGATTTAACTTATCGTAAAAACAAATTGAATATTTCAAATAGATTATACATTAATGGGGCTCGCGCTGATGAATCGCCTTATGGTTCTTTTTCTAATTTTACAACTGCAAATCCGTATTTTAGAAAAACAGATGAAAATGGTAACATTACAAAATTTTTAGATATTGATGATTATTTTGGAAACTCTATTTCAAATCCATTGTACAATTCAACTCTAAACTCTTATGATAAAACCCATGCTTTTAATTTAACAAATAATTTAAGAGCCATATACAAGGTTAACAACCAAATACAGTTACAAGCAAACTTACAATTAATAACAGGCAACAATACACGTGAAGTATTTAACGACCCTGAAAATACTTTATTTGCTGAAACTCCTGCTGCAGAAAAAGGGAGTTATCAAAATATTAAAACAACTAATTTTGGTTATAAATTTAATTTTATGGCTACTTACGGTAAGGTTTTTAAAGAAATACATCAATTAAATGCAAACTTAAGAGGTGAAGCAGAAGAAACTAATTTTGATAGATTAGGCATTGAATCTGTGGGGTACCCAGTGGGAACAAATGGAAACCCTGCATTTGCTTATAGCTATAAACAAAATTCACATCCTTCAACTGCTATTAGCAAATACAGAAGAGTTAACCTTTTAGCTAGTGTTAACTACAATTACAAAAGGATGCTTTTATTTGATGCTAACTACCGCTTAGATGGTTCAACAGTATTTGGTTCAAATAAAAAATACTCCCCCTTCTGGTCTGTTGGTGGTGGTTGGAATTTACACGAAACATTTAACATGGACCCAGAAAAAGTTTCATTATTAAAATTAAGAGCCGATACTGGTTTAACAGGAAATCAAGAGTTTGGAAACCTCTCATCTGTATCTATTTATGGATTTATACCTAATTCAAATATATTTGGACAAGCTACAAATCTTGAAACCCTTGCAAACCCCAATTTAGATTGGCAAAATACATTACAAACAAGTTTTGGTATAGATGCTGTTTTCTTAAAAAACAGGTTAAGTGCAACCGTTAACTATTATATTAAAAAAACAGATCCATTAATTGCACGTATAGACCTTCCTTCTTCTACTGGCGTATATGCATACCCAATTAATGCAGGTTTTATAGATACAAATGGATTTGAAACCTACATTAGGTTTTCTCCAATTTACAAACCACAAGATCAAAAAATATGGTCTTTAGGTATTAAAGCTAGTTCTGTTAAAAATGAATATGGTGATTTTGACAACCTATTAAAATCTTTAGATGATAACGCCAAAGAAAATAGTTCATTATTAAGATTTAGAGATGGAAATAGTCCAGATGATTTATGGGCTGTTCCTTCATTGGGGATTGACCCTAGCAACGGACAAGAAGTTTTTTTAACAAAAGAAGGCCTTCCAACCTATAATTACGATCAAGATGACGAAGTTGTAATGGGAAACTCTAGACCAACATTAGAAAGTGTATTTAGTAGTAATTTACGTATTAAAAACTTCACTTTTAATGTAAATCTTCGTTACAGACACGGAGGTGATAAAATTAATACTGCATTATTTACTAGAGTTGAAAATATTAGTTCTAATCAACGGATTAACAATCAAGATGTAAGAGCATTAACTGAAAGATGGGTGCAACCAGGAGACATTACTAAATTTAAATCAATTACAAATTTTAACGCTACTCCAATTTCTTCACGTTTTATTCAAAAAGAAAATGTGCTAGTAGGAGAATCTATTCATTTTAGTTATGAACTTAGAGAGCAGGCGTGGCTTGATAAATTAAGTTTAGAAAAACTAAGATTTAATGCTTACATGATTGATATTTTTCGAATTTCTAGTATTGAAACAGAAAGAGGTTTAAATTATCCCTTTGCAAGAACAGTATCTTTTAGTTTAAATGCATATTTCTAATAAAAAAATGAAAAAAATGAAAACATACTTAAAAAATATTATAGGCTTATTAGGATGTGCCCTTATTATATCGTGTAATGATTATTTAGATGTTCAGCCTGAAGATAAATACCTTGAAGAAGATGTATTTAGTAGAGAGGTTGGAATACAAACAGTTCTTAACGGTATCTACATGAATATGGCTAATAAATCAACTTATGGTGGAAATTTAACCATGAGTACTGTTGAAATCTTAGGTCAACATTTCGATTTATCTGAAATTGATCACAGTTGGCAAGAATTTGGAAATTACAATTATGAAGATTTAGAAGTTCAAAATAATCTTGACTTAATTTGGACATCTACATATACCAACCTCTTTAACACAAATAATTTTATTACAGGTTTAGATACCTACGATGATGTTTTGTCGAAAGAAAAAAAGAATCTTTTAAAAGGTGAGGCTATTGCGCTTAGAGCAATGTTTCACTTTGATTTATTAAGATTATTTGGACCCGTTTATAATGCTTTTCCAGAAGCCCAAGCAATACCTTATTATAAAGATGCCTCTGCCACATTAACTCCTATTTTGTCAGCAACCCAAGTAATGACCCTGATTTTAGGAGATTTAGAAGAAGCTGCACAATTGTTAACAAATGATCCCGTAATTGAACATGGAAAAATAGCTATATTAGAAGAAGATGATGAAGACTACAGCTTTCAAGGTCCTGATTTTTATAGATATCGTAATTTAAGATTAAATTACTTTGCCGTAAAAGCACTACAAGCTAGGGCTCATTTATACGCAGGAAATAATACCGCTGCATTAACAGCAGCAAAATCAGTTATTGAGGATGCTTCGGTATGGTTTCCTTGGACACCACCTGCTGATATTATAGGCTCTTCTCCTGATCGTATTTTTTCTTCTGAAGTGCTTTTTGCAATTCAAAATAGCAGTATAAATAATAGACATAAAGATTATTATGTTGATGATTTAAATAAGAAATCAATTTTAGCACCCAATACATCGCAATTAGAAGAAAATACGTTTGAATCAAATCAAAATGATTACAGATTAAATTCAACATGGATATTACCAAGTACAGGTATTAAAAATTTTAGAACATTTTATAAATATGCCAACATTGATGCCGATGAACAATACATGCAACCACTAATTAAAATGTCTGAAATGTATTATATCGTTGCTGAAACTGAAACAGATCCATCTATAGCTATTCAATATTTAAATACAGCTAGGAATAATAGAGGTTTAACAGATTTACCTTTGGGTGTAGATATCAAAAACGAAATTTACAAAGAATATCGCAGAGAGTTTTATGGTGAAGGTCAATTATTTTTTTATTACAAAAGAAATAATTTTTCAAGCATTCCTAATGGCTCAACGAGCAACGGTATGCTACCTATGAACAGCGCTAAATATGTTGTTCCGTTACCATTATCAGAAACTGACTATCGTTAGTAAATAACAAAATAGTTATGTAGTAACAATTACATTATTGTTTAATAAAAATTTAATTTCATGAAAAAATATAAAAAAATAATATTATTAACCTGCACACTAGCATGTACATTTTTTGCTTGTGAGCAAGATGAAATAGACACTTTTAGTGGAGAGAACCTTATTTACTTCTCATGGGCACTAGATGGCGTTGATGGAGATATCGAAGCAAGAATTGATAGTACATCATTCAGCTTTGCTTATGAATTACCTTCATATACAGATAGTATTTTCAGAATCCCTGTAAAAACGCAAGGATTTATATCAGATCAAGATAGAGCATTTGGCGTTAAAATAGGAAACGATTCTGAAGCTAATGAAGGAATTCATTTTGATTTACCAGATAATTTTTTAATTCCAGCAAACCAAGTAACGGGGTATATTCCTATTACAATTCATAGAACTCCAGAAATGAAAACAAAGGAAATCTCATTAAAATTTGAATTGGTTTCAAATGAGAATTTCAGTGCAAATTTAATAGGAGATACTAAAAGCAGTAATGCTAATAAAGTATTAAGCTATAACAAAATAGAAGTTACTGTTTCAGATATTTTAGTAGAACCTTCTCTATGGTCTCGTTTTATGATTTATTATTTAGGTACGTTCTCAGTGAAAAAATTTTACTTATATGCTGAAGTAAACAATATTCCCGTTCCTAATTGGGAGACAGCATTTCCAGATATTGACGAATTCTTTACTCATAAAAATGTATTAAAGGCCTATTTAGCTGCTCAAAAGGCAGCGGGAACACCTGTACTAGAAGATGACGGTACAGAAATGGAATTAGGCCCCTATGCTAAAAATAGTAAAACAATAAAAAGATAGAAATTATGTATAGAAATATAAAAATACAATTAGCTGTAGTACTTTGTACAGCACTTCTTGCCATTTCTTGCTTAGAAGATGAAGGGAACTACGATTATATTAAAATTAATGAAGTAGCTATAGCAGGTATAGCCAAAGAATATAGTGTACCTCGTTTTGATAGTTTTAATATCGTTCCTGAATTAAGCTTTACACAAGACAATGATACCGAAGAAAGATACAGCTACAAGTGGTTAGCATATAAACAAGCTGGCTTACCAATCGATCCTGATAAATTAACAGATTTATCAAATGAAAGAGATTTAACAATTGACGCTACTTTACACCCAGGTATGTATACCATCTATTATACGGTTACGGATACAGAGACCGAGGTTGAATGGCAATACAATTTTGAAGTTGAAATAGTAAATAGTATTTACGAAGGATGGTTATTATTAAACAATATTGAATCAGAATCTAGGTTAGATATGATTAGCTTATTAAACGAGGAGTATTTAACAAAACATGATATTTTAGGACTTGCCGGTTCAGAATTGGTTTTATCTGGTAAACCAGGTTTTGTTACTGTAAATAGGCTAGAACCCAATTTTTATGGAATCTATGTTTCAACTTCAGGTAACGGAACAACAAAAATTGAACCAAATACGTTCTCTTGGAATAAAGCTTTTGATTTATCGAAGGAATTTGGAACCTCTCAACCTGACGGGCTAGAAGCACAAAGTATACATGAAAAATCTTCAGGAACGTCATTCTGTACTGTTGACGGAAATATTTATTACTACTATTTTTCTTGGAGATATAAATATAGCACACCAATAAATGTGATTGATGGAATACCTTTTGAGGCTTCTCCAATGATAGGTGTAGGTAACACAAGAGGAAGCTCCATTTTTTATGATAATACAAACCTTAGATTCACCTACTTTAATGGACGGGGTTGCTATGAAATGCCACCAGCAGCAAGTACATTATTTAACTATAACACAGGTAAAGATTTAGTGTATTTAATTTCAAATAGCTATAATGGAGATGGAGGAAAACAAACTTTTGCAGTGCTTAAAGATCCTATTGACGGAAAACAGTATATGGCACGTTTCAATGCAAGTACCTTTGTGCAATATTATTACGATGAAATTACAGCAACTGATTTTGATCAAGCTACTAATATTACTATTAATCCCGAGTTTGGATACCTATTCTATGCAGTTGGAAGTAAAGTGTATGAATATGATTTATATACCAAAGAAACAATTGAAATGTTAAACAAAGGTAGCGAAGAAATTACGCTATTAAAGTTTCATAATTTTGCAAGTAGTAAATATTCTGAAAAATTTGGAAATAAATTGATCGTCTGTAGTAATAATGCTTCAAAACCTCAAGGAACGGGAGGGACATTTGAATTATACACAGTACCAGCTGTAAATGGTCAAATTACATTAGACGAAAGCTATGAAGGCTTTGGTGAAATTGTAAGCATTACATATAGAGAGCGTTAATATTCCAATAATACAATCCATAAAAAGGATTGATTCTAATCAATCCTTTTTATTCTTATGTAACACACAATTTACAAGGTAATTATATACCATATAATTAAACCTATTTTATAACATGTATTTAATAAGAAACAACTTTCACTCGTTGTTTTTAGCATCGTTTTACCCAAATAATATAGCAAATGAATACCTCATGAAAAATTTAAAACACCTCATTACATCTTTACTTACACTAATATTTATAATTGGAACACCCTTACTTTTACATGCTTTTTCAATACCAACAGCAGAGAAAGTTGAACAAAACATTGAAATTAATAGTGTACAAAACATAAGCAATGGAACACATTTTTTTAAAGGCACATGGGAAGCGGCTCTAAAAAAAGCAAAGGCAGAAAAAAAACTAATATTTGTTGATCTATACTTTACTGGTTGCGCTCCTTGTATCCAAATGGATTCTCTTGTGTTTCCCCAAAAAGCAATAGCTACAGAATTAAACAATAACTTTGTGTCTTTTAAATCGGATATTTTTAAAGAAGAAATCGGAAAAAAATTAAGCATGAAATATGCCGTTGTAGGTTTTCCAACTTTTCTGTTTTTAACTCCTGAAGGATATGTTTTAGATATTACTTCAGGATTTCACGAAATCGATGAACTTTTAGCCATCCTTTCTACAGTTAAAAAAAATGCTTCAGAAAAAAAACATAAAAAATTTAGTCCATCATTAAACTTAGACTATCCAAAATTTTACAGGACTGCCTACATGGAAGGCAAAAGAAAAATTCCTTTTGAAATCGTAGATGTTTATTTAAAACAACAAAAATATTTAGGCAACGAAATACCGTACGTAATTATTTTGGGTTTAAGTGTTGGTGGTGATTATTCAAAATACATACTTGAAAACGCAAAACAATTGGCCAAAAATTATAGTCGTTCTCAGGTTAAAAATGCTTTGATAAAGATTGTAGAGCGATCGGCTAAATCACTTGCTAAAAAAGGGGATGATATATCCTATGGTATACTTTTAGAAAAAATAAAACCAATTTTCACTGAAAAAGAATGGTTACATTATCATAAAATATTTCAAAACAACTATACTAAATTAAAAGTTTAAAAAGCAAATTATACAATTCCTATTATGAGAATAATAAAAACTATAATTAACATCTATGTTTTATCCATATTTGTTATTTCTTGCGCACCAAAAAGCAAAAAAGCTTATACAACCATTAATGGTAATTTTGAAATTTATAACAATAGAAACATTACTTTGTCTAAGGTAGAAAACGGAAAACAAACCATAGTAGCAACTTCAAAATTAAATAAAAATAACCAATATGGATTTTCGATTACTCCTGAAAAGGAAGGATTTTACACCATTGGATCAAAATTAATTGAATTGCCGATTTATGTAAAAGGAAACCAAATTTTTGAGATTAATTTTACACCAGATGGCGGATTTTCTTTACCAATTATTCCTGATGAAGAAAATGAAATTTTATTCAATTGGCACAAAGCAAAAGACACACTTCAAACATTTAATTTCTCACCAGGAAACACTATAACCTATGAAACATTTTTTCCTTTTTACGAAGAATATATTCCTGTTTTGAAAAAATTTCACGGTAATGTAACATCCAAAAATGAGTACTTTAACAAATTAATGCATCGCTACATAGATTTAAATATAGAAAATGAAGCACTTACATTTATTTTCACACCAAGAGTCAAACATCCTACCAGTAAGCAAATGGCCCCGTTTTATGAATATTTTATGAAAGGTGATAATTTTAAATCTTCCATTATTTTAGATATTCCAGAAGGCATAAATACATTACGGCAACATTTACTATTTAAATTAATGTATTCTAAAGATAAAATTGATTCCTCAAAAAAAAGAAATTTTGCAAATATTGCTATGGAATTTATTGAGAATGACACATTAAGAGGCTTTTATGTTCTTGAAAATTTACATAGATTTAAAACGTATAATGATCGCTATTTAAACTTTATTACTCCTCGTAGAAAAGACATTGCACTAAGTGATTATGTTTTAAATAAAGTAAAAGAATACGAGACATCCATAAAAACGATCAAAATTGGAGATCAAGGTTGTAATTTCACCTTTAAAGACATTAATGGTAAAGATGTTTCGTTTACAGACTTTAAAGGAAAATATGTTTACCTAGATGTTTGGGCAACCTGGTGCGCACCTTGTAAAAAAGAAATTCCAGCATTAAAAAAACTTGAAATAGAATTACACGATAAAAATATTGTGTTTATAAGCATTTCAATGGATAAACCAAAAGACAAGGCTGAATGGGAAACTTTTGTAAAAGAAAAAGAGCTAACAGGCGTACAATTGTTTTCTGAAAATGCTTTTGAAACAAAAATAGCCAAAGAATATATAATCAACTCAATTCCCAGATTTTTACTATTTGATACAGAAGGAAAAATTATAGAAACTGATGCTATGCGCCCTTCAAACCCAGACTTAAAACGCCAATTATTAAAATTGCTTAAATAAAACGCAATTCGCAATTAAAAAACTATTATGAAAAATTATAATTTTATCATTATCCTCCTTTTTTTGGCTGCTTGCCATACTAGCCAACCGCACCCAGATTATGTTAATATTTCAGGTAAAATACTAAATGCTAAATCAGATAATTTTATCGTGTTTGGAGGTACCTATAGTAAAAACATTCAGATTAATAAAGATGGTACGTTTAAAGATACTTTGAAGCTTAGAGCAAGAAAATATCAACTATTATTTTTGAAAGACAAATTATTAACACGTGCCTTTCTTGAAAATGGTGCAGATGTAAAATTAAATGTAGATGCAAAAGAATTCAATGAAACACTTCAATTCGAATTGGATTTTGCTGATTTTAATAATTACTTAAACCAAAGAGATCTTATTTTTGAATCTGAAGTCGGCTTTAAAAAAAATTGGTACAGAAATTCTAGAGAAGTTTTCAATAAAAAAATCACAGATTTCCAAGTAGCGATCTCACAAGCGCAACGTTCTTACCCTGGAATTTCAACTAAAAACTTAAAAAGTGAAAATGCAATTATTAGTAAGTTTGTGCAACGATATGAAACCAATTATGAGAAAGAAAATCTTTTAGCAAAAAGATTAAGCGAAGGCAATAAATCTCCTGCTTTTGAGCATTATGAAAACTATAATGGTTCAAAAACTTCACTTTCAGATTTTGAAGGAAAATATGTTTATATAGACATTTGGGCAACATGGTGCGCTCCTTGCAAAAAGCAAATTCCATA
>Ga0224504_10001336_pt1 | contig 10988 bp, 9 predicted proteins | sample SF_Oct11_sed_USG_3_FD_170160 | JGI IMG/M metagenome (GOLD analysis project Ga0224504, IMG submission 170160) | Sediment microbial communities from San Francisco Bay, California, United States - SF_Oct11_sed_USGS_24 | ecosystem: Environmental > Aquatic > Marine > Sediment | place: USA: California... | reverse complement strand
CGATTCAACAGTCCGGGACGAAACCCTTCGGACCAGGTGAAGTAAGCCATTTTGTCGGCGTTTGGCCGCCAGGCACTCGTGAATTTGAAGATCACACCATCCGTTGCTGCCGTGTCGGGCGCACCAACGGTGTTATCCGGGGCGAACTGGGCCGAAATGTTTGTGCCGCCGCCCTGGGCGTCATCCGTTTGGCCGAGGTTGAAGAACGACGAATTCGCGCTGCCTTCGAAGTCGACCTCAATGTCGTAGTAACGAGCGCCAACGGTAAGCTCCAGCGTGTCGGACACATCGAATTTAGCTTCACCAAAAATGCCAAACTGTTCGTCGGTACGCAGCACATCATTGCGAAAAATCACACCTTCCGGAAATGGGCCGGCGTCACTGAAATAGCCTTCCTGCGCGTTGCCAATTTCGCCGGTAACGGCCGTGTTGGTCAGCGGGTAGTTTGGCGCAAAACCAGTGGACACCCCGTCGAACCCGATGACGTTCACTGATCCCGGATATGTGAAATCGTTAAGTTCCGTCAGCTCCAGGTCCTGGTAGAACGCACCCGCGGTGAGGCGAAAAGCTTTGGACTGGTCCGTCGTAATACGGAACTCATGGCTCATCACCTGCGTTTCTGTCGAACTGCTTACGAGTAAATTGGGCGCCTGACAGGTACCGGTCGGTGCCGCTGCCGGGTATGTGACGCTGCCGTCGCAAATGTAATAAGGCAGATACTGACCGACGAACAGATAGTCGGAGTAGTCAACGATCTGGTCCGTTTCGCGATCCGTATAAGCTCCGGAGTAAACGACCTGTAGTTCGCCGAAAAAGCCTTCAAGCGTCCACGCCGTATTGCTGAACTTGTCCTTTACGGAGTCCTCGCTGAAGCGCTGAATTTCGAGATCGTCCAGCGTGGGGTCGGCGAAGAACACGCCATCGACATCGAGGCTCTGCTCCATATGTGCGACCAGCAGGCTCCAGTCGTCCGTGATGTCCCAGCGGGCGCTGAGGCGTCCACCGGTGTAGGTTGCTTCATTGAAGTCTTTCTCAACGAGCGCGCTGTTGTCTGCGGAGATGAAATTGACGGCGCTCAAGTCGGCCGTTGACTGGAAACCAGCCCTCTGGGAGGAAACCGGTACGCCGTTGGCGCGAACAGTGCCCTCGGGTCGGAAGCGACCGCTCTCGCTGGCATCCCGAGTGCCGGCAACGTTGTCGATGTAGCCACCCTGGGTGTCGGTATAGAAAACGCCACGCAATGCTAGCGTTTCGCTGACCGGCATATTCAGCACCGCCTCGAAATTACTGTTCATGTCACCATCAGAAATGCTTGCGGCACCAAGTTTGATGTTGCCGTACAGCTCGCCCATATCTGGCTTGTTCGTAATCAGGCGCATGTTGCCGGCCTGCGAGCTGGCGCCAAACAGAGTGCCTTGTGGCCCTGCCAGCACTTCGATGCGCTTCAGGTCCGCAGCATAAACATCCAGGTTGCGGCCCGGCTGCGCTAACGGCTGATCATCGAGATAAAAGGCCACGTTGGGCGCAAGGCCGGCGACGCCGGCCGTTGTCAGGTTGGGTGTCGTCGATGCAACGCCCCGAATGTAGACCGTATTCTGGCCCGGGCCGCTGCCTCCGGCCGTGACGCCTGGAAGTTGCAGCACATAGTCCGCGAAGTTGTCGATTCCCAGCTCGTCTATCGCATCACCGGTGAGTACGGATACGGCAACCGGTATTTCCTGGAGGGATTCTTCGACCTTGGTGGCGGTTACCACCACCTCTTCAATATGCCGCTTGGGCTTTTGCTGTTGAGCGTGTGCGCCTGGTGCGTGCAGAGCAAGTGCTACTGCCGCAGCGACAGCGCTGCGACGTACGGCCGGTTTTGATATGTGCATGGAACTCCCGAGGGGATCTCAAATTAGTATTGTCCGGCAAGTGTAAAGTACTTCGTACAGCAAGTAAATTTTGTTCCTGATGCGCCAGCGAAATGGGTGGCCTTCAAGGTTTTACCTTGGTATTGTGACCGCGCCCGGCAGAGTTAGCAGCAAAATGGGCCAATCAAACGATTAGCCTGCCAACTTTTTGCCCTTTGTACGCTAACTATTCGAATGGTTGCTCACTGTCATGCCACGCTTCCCCTATAAGATCGATCACAGCGTCGGTGAACGGAATATTCAGCTCTTCGGGCTTGATCTGCACAACCCCGTTTTCTTCACCAGCGCCCTGCTGATTCTGTTTTTTGTCGTCAGCACGCTGATTGCGCCTGAATACGCCGCTACTGTCCTCGGCAGCGCGCGTGAATGGACCCTCGAGCATGCACACGGATTCTTCAGCCTGACGATTGCCGTGGTTTTTCTCTTTTGCGTATATCTTGCGATTTCGCCGCTCGGACGTATTCGAATCGGCGGACCAATGGCCACACCGGATTTTGGTACGCCATCCTGGCTGGCCATGCTGTTCTCCGCAGGAGTCGGCATCGGTCTGATGTTCTGGGGAGCAGCAGAGCCGTTGGCCTACTACACCGGGTGGGGCGGCGGAACGCCTCTGAACGCGATCCCGGAATCCCCGGAAGCACGCCGCTTGGCAATGACCGCGACCATCTTTCATTGGGGGCTTCACCCGTGGAGCGTTTATGCCTTGCTGGGCCTGGCGCTGGCTTTTTTCACCTTCAACAAGGGCCTGCCACTCACCATCCGCTCCTGTTTTTTTCCGTTGCTTGGCGACCGAATCTGGGGATGGCCGGGACACCTAATCGACACGCTTGCCGTTGTCGCAACGATTTTTGGGCTGGCTACATCGCTGGGCTTTGGTGCCATACAGGCGGCATCAGGCCTTCACTACCTGTTCGGCATCGACGCCGGGATTGCCACCCAGGTGGGAGTCATTGCCGCCGTCACCATGGTAGCGACCTTGTCGGTGGTTCGGGGCCTGGAAAAAGGCGTTCGAGTGCTCAGCAACGTCAACAGTGTTTTCGCGCTGAGTCTGCTGGCGTTCGTGCTGTTGGCGGGGCCGACCGGCAAGATTCTAAGCGAGATTCCAGCCAATACCTTCCACTACCTGGGTGACATGCTGCCACTCACGAACTGGTTCGATCGCGAAGACAAAGCATGGTACCAATCCTGGACGATCTTCTACTGGGCGTGGTGGATTTCCTGGTCACCGTTCGTCGGGATGTTTATCGCTCGCATTTCGAAAGGCAGAACGATCCGCGAATTCATGATCGCGGTCCTGCTGATGCCGGTTGCGGTCAGCATCATCTGGTTTACCGTCTTCGGAACGACGGCGATTGATCAGGCGGCGAATGGCGTCGGCGATCTCGCCAATGGCTTTACGGAAGCGTCCCTGGTGCTGTTCCAAATGCTCGATAACTTGCCGATGGCAACGATCGTTTCCGCCTTCGCCGTGATCCTGCTGCTGATCTTCTTTATTACGTCTTCCGATTCGGGGTCACTGGTCATCGACACCATCACCGCCGGCGGCAAGCTGCATGCCCCGGTAGCGCAACGCGTCTTCTGGGCAACCATGGAGGGTCTGGTAGCCGCCGTACTGTTATTGGGTGGCGGCAGTAAAGTCCTGAGCGCCCTGCAGGCCGGCGCAATTACCACGGCGCTGCCGTTTACGGTGATCCTGCTGCTTTGCTGCATCAGTCTGTATCGTGGACTGTCACACGAACTTGATTCGCTGCTAAACCGTGCGCCCGGGGAAGAAGTGGATAACTAAATCAGCCACGCCCTTAACCACAGTCCGACCTGGGTGCTGTAGCCGATATCGCGTCGCACGACACGGTGCTCACTGTTGAGTACGTAATAAGAAGGAAAGGCCTGAATCTGCCACTGCCGGGCGACGTTTGCGTCCCCCAGCACGACGGTGACGTTGAGGTCGTGGCGCTCAACATAGTCGCGAACCTCCCCGGCCTCACGCCAGTCGAGTGCGACGGCGACGATCTCGATTTCACCCGTATCCCGCCAGCGGCGCAGCCGGTTCAGGTTGCCGGAACTGGCCGCGCAAATGGCGCACCACGGCGCAAAAAAGTACACGAGTGCCGGCTTCGAGCGCCCATCCTCAAGGTCATAGGGCTGCCCGCTTAGAGTCATGCCCCGCAGTGCCGGCGCGATCTCTCCATCGGCCGCGAGCATGTTGCGCGACTGGAAAGTAAGCACCCCGAAAAACACCGCGGCGATCAGCCCCGCATTCAGCAGGAACGAGCGGATTTTTTCGATACTCAGGCGCGGTCTGGTCATTTGCATCTACGCAGAAAATCCATGGATTCCTTACCGTGACTGTGGAACTCTATACGCGAAGACCAAGAAAGGCACGACATCCGCCAACACCACTTGGTCAACACAGTCAGGGGACTCTTCATGAAAACCCATTCGCTTTGGATTATCTCAATTGCCCTGTGCCTGTCAGCGTGCGGCAAACAGGAGCCAGCGGTACCTGAACAAGCACCTGAGAGCGACCAGCCCGTCGTTTCCACCGAGCAAACGCAGGTGACGAGTGCCGGGGTTAATGAGGCATTTATCGCGCACATGCACGACCACGCGGAAAAGCTCGACGAGCTGATGTTTGCGCTGGCGGATGGTGACCTGCTCGGTGCCGCTACACCGGCCTACTGGCTATCACAACATGAAGCGGTAGACGGCGTTCCGGAAGAATGGCAGAACTACCTTACCGGTATGCGTAATGCAGCCTACGAGGTCGAAACGGCGAACGATCTGGACACCGCTCGCGCCGCTGCCGAGCAGCTTTCGGCTCAGTGCCAGGAATGCCACGCCGCCGCCGGGGTCAAAGCGTTCGAGTAGGGTTCGCCTGGAACGGGTAGCTTAGTTGCTAGTGTACTGAGAAACCGTACCACTGCGGGAGAAACACCAGGATTGCCAGCACGATCATCTGCAGAATGATGAACGGCACGACGCCATAGTAGATGTCCGTGGTTCGGACCTCCGATGGCGCTACACCTTTGAGATAAAACAGGCTGAAGCCGAAGGGTGGTGTCAGGAATGATGTCTGCAGATTCATCGCTACGAGGATTGCATACCAGACCGGGTTGATACCCAGACTCGCAGCGATGGGCACCAGGATCGGCACCACGATGTAGGAAATCTCGACAAAATCGATGAAGAATCCGAGTGCCATGATGATCAGCATGGACAGGATCAGGAACCCCCACTCCTCGCCTGGCAAACTCAGCATGAATTCCTCGACGATCCAGTCGCCGCCGGTATAGGTGAAGACCATTGAGAAAGCGGTAGCACCGATCAGGATGGCGAACACCATCGCCGTGATCTTGACGGTTTCCAGGGAGCTCTCCCAGACCATGCGAATCGAGAACCGGCCATAGAATGCGGCCAGGACGATGGCGCCAATGCCGCCGACCGAGGATGACTCCGTCGGTGTAGCCACGCCGGTCAGGATCGAACCGAGCACGAGGATGATCAGCACCAGTGGCGGGACAACGGCCTTGAGTGCATGGAACACCTGTTCGCTTTTCGACCCTTCCATCTGTTCGAGCCGAATGGGTGGCGCCAGGTCCTTCCGCATCAGTGTGACGATCACAATGTAGGCGATGTAGAAAACGACCAGTGACAGGCCAGGCCAGAGGGCTGCCTTGAACAGATCGCCGACCGGCTCCTGGAAAACATCGCCGAGGATAATAAGAATTATGGATGGCGGAATAATCTGGCCGAGCGTACCTGCAGCACAGATGGTGCCGGTGGCCAGGCGTTTGTCGTAGTTGTACTTGAGCATCACCGGCAGTGAGATAACGCCCATCGCCACCACGCTGGCGCCGACGACACCGGTGGAGGCTGCCAACAAGGCCCCAACCAGGATCGTTGAAATGGCGATGCCGCCGCGCACTTCACCGAACAAAAAGCCCATCGACTCGAGCAAACGTTGAGCCAGGTTGGATTTTTGCAGCACGATGCCCATGAATATGAACAGCGGGATGGCCATCAGGATCGTGTTATTCATGATCGACCAGATGCGGTGCGGCATCAGCGAGAACATCTCCGGCCCCTCGGCCAGCAGACCGAAGAGCAACGCGACCCCACCGAAGGTGAACGCCACCGGAAAGCCGACAAGCAGCATCAACAGGGCAACGGCGAACATGATGAGGCCGGCCATCTACAGAATCTCATTCTCAATGCGACGTTCGGGCGGCTCTGCCGTGCCCCGGAAGACATTGATGTTGTGAATGACAAATCCCGTGGCTGAGACAATCAGGAAAACAAAGGAAGCGGGAATAACCAGCTTGATCAGCCAGCGATACGGCAGACCACCCGGATCACCACTAACCTCACCTGAACTATAGGCCTCTTGCACATACCAGACAGATCCCTCGACGACCATCACGCTCAGCGGGAGCAACAGCAGGAGGGTGCCACCGATATTCACAATCGCTTTCCAGCGGGGTGAGAAACGTTCGTACAAAACATCGACCCGCACGTGGCCGTCTTCCTTCAGCGCATAGGCAATACCAAACAGAAAGACCATGGCAAACAGATGCCACTCCATCTCCTGCAGGGCAATCGACCCGGTGCTGAAGAAATACCGCATGATCGCGTCGTAGAAAACGTTGAGCAGCATCACCAGGTTAAGCGCACCGGCAATCCACCCCATCACGTCGGAGAAGCGATCGAAGACTTGCTCTAGCCTGAGGAGCATAGCTTGCCCTTACACGCTGGTAAGAGACTCCCGGCCGAAGCCGGGAGTCCGGTCGGGACTATTCGAGATTGTCCTTGAGGTAGGCGTAGTCAGAAAGCTCGGTCCACTTGCGCGCCATCTTCATGTAGGCATTTTGGGAGTCGAGGATTTCTTTAAAAGTCGGATTGTTGGCCGCACTTTCCGCCAGCAGGTCCTGGTTGATGCTCTTCATTGCAGCAGTGATTTCAGGCGAGAAGGTGCGGATCTTGACGTCCGGATACTCCTCTTCGATTGACGCCCAGTTGACTGCGCTCTCGTGGTAGGAGCGGGCATACATATCATAGGCCGCATACTGCATGGCAATCGTAAGAATCTCCTGCAAATGCGCAGGTAAAGCATCAAACGCGGCTTTGTTGACCATGAACTGCAGTTCTGTCGCAGGCTCGTGCCAGCCGGTGTAGTAGTAGGGAGCAATCTTCTGGAATCCCATGTTGAGATCGAGGGATGGCCCAACCCACTCCAGCGCATCGATGGTGCCGCGATCGAGCGCCGTATAGAGTTCACCGGGGGCGATGTTCGTCACCACCACACCAAGCTTGGAAAGGATCTCACCGGCAAAGCCCGGCACACGCATCTTGAGACCGTCCAGGTCGTCGAGGGTGTTGATTTCCTTGCGGAACCAGCCGCCCATCTGGTTGCCGGTATTGCCGCCAGGGAAAGAATATACGCCGTGTTCGTCGTAGACCTTCTGCATCAACTCCATGCCGCCACCGTAATAAAACCAGGCGTACTGTTCAGGCGCGATCATGCCGAACGGCATGGTTGAGAAGAACATGGTGTTGGGGTCCTTGCCCTTCCAATAGTACGAGGCCGAGTGGCCCATTTCGTACTGGCCAGCCTTGACCATATCAAGGATGCCGAGTGCCGCCTTGTGCTTGTTTGCCGAGTCGATCCGAATTTCCAGCTCGCCGCCGGACATCTCGTTGACCATGTCGGCCATCTTGATGACCGCATCGCCAAAGATTGGAAAACCTGTCCCCCAGGTCTGCGCCAGCCTCCAGGTTATGGCTTGCTTCTCAACTTTGGTTTCCTCCGGCGCTGCTGCTTGTTGTTCTTTCCCACAAGCACCCAGCGCCAGGAGAGAGACAAGCACTACCAGGCTGGTGAGCAGTTTTATAGCGTGATTCAGCTGTTTCATCTCTATTCGTCCTTTCAGGTAGAAGGAGACGGAATTCTAGCGCGTTCGTGTGACGAAAGGGTCGTGAAGGGCCACTCAACGCCCGCCGCGAAACCGGAATCGGGACCATGGTCGTCACTTAGCCTGTCCGGATTAGAGCGATTATGTCTCAAACCGATGGCATCCCCCTCCTGGATGTGAAACCCTGCACTCGAAGATGAAAAGGCACCGCGTCTGAAAGGGCGCTTCGCAAAACCACCGGTCTACGGTTCTTAACTAAGACAGCGGAGTTACCATCATGAGCTTTATGCTTGGCATCACCCCATGGCCAGCTGTGTCGGCGCTACTTTGGATCGTCCTTATCAACGCCGCGCTCTATTTGATTCGCAATACTGTACACAAGGCTATTCAGGCCGCGGCACAAGGCTTGCACCGTAGCTTTCGCATGGCGTCCAGAGCCGTGTCGCGGTCTGAAACCAATCTCGCCGTCCGTAACCGCGACGTGTTGCTCGCGGCCGGGCGCGAAGCGAAAGAACGCATCATCGAGCGTGAGTTCGATCGCATTAACGAAACCGTCCGGAAGGACCTTGCCAACTACTCGGCGCTGCATCGCTCTTTGAGTGAATCCATCGGGCGCATCGAGAAGGACCACCAGGAAGCGGTCGACGTACCACCCGACCCACCCGGCTGGGTCAAGGCGGTCGAGGCCGTCGCCGACATGGACGCCAAGGACGGGCGTGCCCACATCGGCAGCATCCTGACGGACATCCACAAGTCACTCGTCAAAGCGCACAAGGAAGCGATGACGGCCTATCATGCGGCCAGCGCGAAGCGCCACAAACTGCTGCGCCACATGCGACCGGACTGGCGCAAGATCCAGCAGACGCTCGCCGCCGTCGGCAAGAACGTAGACAGTCTGCTCAGTCGCTCGGTCACGATCGACCGGCACATGCAGGAATACGAAGACATGGTGCACGGTCACGACCGCGCCATGTCCGTGCTGTCCTCCTCGTCGCTGGTTAACTTCTTTGTCTCGGCCTTCGTGCTGTGCATCGCGATCGGCGGTGCCACGATCAACTTCTCCCTGATCGCACGTCCCATGGCCGAAATGGTCGGCGGCACGAGTCTCATCGGGAACTTCCGCACCGCGGATATCGCCGCCCTCGTCATCATCCTCGTGGAAATATCGATGGGCCTGTTCCTGATGGAGTCGCTGCGTATTACGCGCCTGTTCCCGGTCATCGGCGCCCTGCCCGACAAAACTCGCGTACGTATGATCTATATCACGTTCACCATCCTGTTCCTGCTGGCCGGCGTTGAGGCAGGACTCGCCTATATGCGCGAGGTGCTCCTACACGACGAACTCGCAACGAGCGCACTGCTGCGCGGTGACGCGGGTGCGACGGCAACCGGCGAATACATGTGGATCACGACCGCCGCGCAGATGGGCATGGGCTTCATCCTGCCGTTTGCATTGACGTTCGTCGCTATACCACTGGAGACATTTGTGCACTCGCTGCGCACGGTGGTCGGACTGATGGCGATCTCGGTGCTGCGCGCGTTGTCACTGGCGCTGCGCTTGCTCGGCAACATTTCTCTCTATCTCGGTACGCTCCTGAAGCAGGTTTACGACCTGCCGTTGTTTGTGCCGCTCTGGATCGAGGAACGCATCGCCAAAGCGGAGGCACGTTCCGCGAGTGACCGGGGCTTGAGAGGAGCAAGACTATGAAACGTGGCATTCTATTAACACTGTGCATATTTCTCGCCTCCTGCAGCAGTGAAATCGCGCCGAGAAACACGGGCGTTTACATGCTGCTCGATACCTCCGGCACCTACGCCGAGGAACTCGTCAAGGCAGAGCAAATCATTCGCTTTACACTCTCACGTCTGGACGCATCGGACGCGTTCGCGGTGGCCCGCATCGATACGGGCAGCTTTAGCGAGAGAGACATAATCGCCAAGGCCTCATTCGATGATCGACCGAGTGCGATCAATCGACAAAAGCGCGTGTTTGCAACGCAGGTGAGCGAGTTCGTAGAGAGCGCTAATCCCGCGCCTTACACGGACATCACGGGCGGCTTGTTGCAGGCCGTGGAGTTTCTGAACGAGAAAGGCACAGGAAGCAAAACGATCCTTATCTTCTCGGATCTCAAGGAAGACCTCGAGGAAGGCTACGTGCGTGACATCGACGTGCCGCTGGATGGCTTCAGGGTTATAGCGCTCAACGTCACCAAGCTGCGTTCGGATAACATGGATCCGCGCGAATACCTTGACCGGCTGAACGCCTGGCAGGGCCGGGTTGAGAAAACCGGCGGGCAATGGCGCGTGATCAATGACCTCGACGGGCTGGAGGGTCTACTCTAGCAGACTGGTCGTCACCAACCGCCGCAACGTATACTCCAGATCAGGGGCTGGCTCTGGCCCGAATCCAGGAAGTGCGGCAGATGTTCAAAAAACTTTTCGACGACATTATGGGTCGAATCTCGGCCGAAGATGCAGCGGCAGATGATCGGGACGCGGCAATACGCATGGCAACCGCGGTGCTTATGGTTGACGTGGCACTGATCGACTCGAGCTTTGATGAAGTCGAATTCGAGCGCATCTTGCGCCTGGTCAGGAACCACTTCGGGCTGGGCACACAGGCGGCCGCCGAACTCATTAATGCTGCCAATGCGGAGGCCGATGAGCTGGTCTCGGTACATGAATTCACCGAATTCCTTCACCAGCATCTGGACGATGACGAAAAGGCGCGTGTCGTTGAATTGCTCTGGTCCACCGCGTACGCCGACGGCGAGCTCAACAAGTTCGAAGACGCACTGGTGCTTAAGGTCAGTGATCTGTTGAACGTCAGTCATGACGTCGTGATGCGCCTGAAACTGGCCGCGCAGTAAACCAGACAGGACGTCTGGGCATAAGGAGCGGCGTCATGCGACTAACACTGATACTTATCTTACTGTTGTCGTGTGGTGTCGCCACTGCACAGGACTATCATAAGTGGGACGAAGACAAACTACGCGAGGAGCTCGGCGAACTCGCTGAGGCAACGCGGAAAGTCAACGTGCCCATGCGTGATGGTGTGCATCTGTCAACCGATGTCTACGTACCGAAAGAATCGCCGGACGCCCTGCCTGCCGTATTTTGGCGCACACCCTACAACTACAACACGCTGTCCGGTGCCCGCCTCGTG
>Ga0224504_10001335_pt1 | contig 10992 bp, 9 predicted proteins | sample SF_Oct11_sed_USG_3_FD_170160 | JGI IMG/M metagenome (GOLD analysis project Ga0224504, IMG submission 170160) | Sediment microbial communities from San Francisco Bay, California, United States - SF_Oct11_sed_USGS_24 | ecosystem: Environmental > Aquatic > Marine > Sediment | place: USA: California... | reverse complement strand
GATCGGACGGCAAGGGCAATGAAAGCCGTTGACGCTATGAGTTTTGCCGCAACCGCCGGATATCGAAGGTCGCCGAGCAGCAGGCCGACCAGGGCCGCGCAGGCTATGGCGACTACCGCAACAAGTGTACGAACCGAGAACATGATGAGAGTATTCTACAGTGCAATACGTATGACAGGCAGGTAGACGGATGAGGGTTGCAATAATAGGCGGTACAGGTTTTGTCGGGAGCTACATGGTTGACGCATTGGTTGACTCGGGCCATGACGCTCGCCTGCTCGTGAGGCCGGGAAGTGAGGACAAGGTGCGCCGCGACACGCAGACAGTGGTTGGCGATATTTCATCCGTTGAAGCGTTGCATGCGGTGCTGGACGGATGCGATGCCGTTGTTTATTGCGTGGGGCTGTTACGGGAGTTTCCGCGCCGGGGGATTACTTTCGAGACGACGCAGTACCAGGGCGTGGTTGATACCGTGGCTGCCGCGAAAAAAACCGGTGTGAAACGCATGCTTTTGATGAGTGCGATCGGCGTCAAGGACCCTGGCACAAAATACCAGTCCACGAAACGCCGCGCCGAAGTCCATGCGTTTGAAAGCGGCCTCGACGTTACTGTGCTGAGGCCATCGGTAATTTTCGGGGACCCGCGTGGCACCATGGAGTTCGCAACGCAGCTTTACCGTGACATGGTGCGCCCTCCCATACCCGCAGTAAATTTCCCTGGTGTGGAGATGTCGCCTTTGCACGTTGAAGATGTTGCCGCAGCATTCGTGGCCGCACTTGAGGATGACGGCACCATCGGCAAGACCCTGGAACTGGCTGGACCTGAGGTACTCAACTGGGGTGACATGGTACGGCGTGTCGCAAAGGCGGCGGGCAAGTCCAAACTCATGTTCCCGATGCCTCTGTGGCTAATGAAAGTCGGCGCAACATTGTTCGACTGGCTGCCGTTCTACCCGGTGACCCGCGACCAGCTTATTATGCTGGAAGAAGGAAATACGGGATCAAGCGAGGTTCTCGAGAAGCTTATTGTCAGGCAAGCACGTTCGCTCTCCGTCGCCGAGTTGCAGTATCTTGCGCGCTGACATAAATCCAGATGCTAGAATCCGGGCTGATATGAACAGAATCAATCTTCTACTTGTATGTGTAATGCTAGCCATCGCGAGCACAGCAGCTCAGGGTGCTACCCGCGTTACTGAATTCAAGGGCACGGGAAATACGACAACAGCCATATTTCGCGTCGAATCCCCATGGGTGCTGGACTGGCGTCTCGACGGTGATTACGAGCAGATGATGGGGCTCGAGATAACGCTGGTCGAAGCGAAGACCGGCAAACACCTTGGCCGCGTGCTGTATACGAAGCGGCGCGGTAACGGCGCAAAGCTGTTTCACACGGCGGGCCTGTATCAGCTGCGCGTCAGTTCGACGCTGGCTCGCTGGACAGTCAAGATCGAGCAACTCACGCGGGAAGAGGCCGAACTCTACACGCCGAAGGGCGCAAACTGACCGTGGAAGCTGCGTCTCCGAAAAACACCAGCACGATTATCGTTCTCGCTGCCGTTGTCGTTGTTATTTACGGCATGCAGATGATGTCTGTCCTGTTGGTGCCGTTCCTGATCGCAGCATTTTTGGCATTGATTACCGTCCGCCCAATGCTGTGGCTGCAGCAAAAGCGTGTTCCTTCGATACTTGCGGCGTTGGTCATCGTGACCATGCTCATGCTGATCCTCGCCGTTGTCGGCGCGATACTCGGGACCTCGATTGCTGACTTCACAGCAGCGTTGCCGAGCTACCAGGCGCGTCTCGACGTGATTATCGACGGCGTATTCGACTTCATTGTCACAAATCTCAAAGTTGACGAGTCGATAGAGAGTATTGGTGACATGATCGACCCGGGCTTTGCCATGGGTCTGGTGGCCGGGATTCTCAACAGCCTTCGTGACGTTCTGACAAATACATTCCTGATTATCTTTACGATGATCTTTATTCTGCTTGAAGCATCCACGGCGCAAATCAAGTTTGAGGCGGCGTTTGGCAGGCGTGCTGAATCCCTGCATAGCGCACGCCAGTTCATGCAGAACCTGGGTCGTTACCTGGGGATCAAAACGATCGTCAGTATGGCTACCGGTCTATGCGCGGGTACGCTGACCTGGTCGATCGGACTCGATTTTCCGTTGCTGTGGGCGATGCTCGCGTTTCTGCTCAATTACGTGCCGACGATTGGCTCGATTATCGCCGCGGTGCCGGCCGTGCTGCTGGCCCTGGTGCAAATCGGTCCGGGTGCGGCTGGCGCGACGGCCCTCGGCTTCGTCGGTATCAATATCGTATTCGGCAACTTTCTCGAGCCGCGCCTGATGGGCTACGGCGTCGGCATTTCACCGCTCGTCGTGTTTGTAGGCCTGGTTGCATGGGGCTTCATTTTCGGGCCCGTCGGCATGTTGTTGTCAGTGCCACTGACCATGACACTGAAGATGGCGCTGGAGAGTGATGAACGGACCCGCTGGGTCGCCATACTGCTGGGTTCGGAGCGCGACGCCGAGTACGCGCTCCGCCACAGGGGGCAAGCAAAAGCAGCCAGTCAGGCGACGTCGACTTCGTCGTAGTCCTCGACAACAGGTTCCGTTTCTTCAATTTGTTCGAGCAAATTGATCGCAACTGCAACGAAATCCGTGTCCGTGATGATGCCGACAAGATCCTCGTTGTCCATAACGGGCAGACAGCCGATCTTGTGTTTCTCGAGGAACAGCGCCGCATGGCGCAGGCTGGCGCTGACATCGACCGTCGCAACATCGGTAACCATCGCATCGGTGATACCGATTTCATCTGCGTGGATACGGCTTCCGTCGTCTCGCAAGAAACTGTCTGTAGCAGCCAGGACGTTGGTGAGAGAAATAAGCCCGATCAGTTTGTCACCGTCCAGCACCGGAAGGTGATGAATACGGTGCTCGTGCATCAGCGTCCGGGCCTCGGCCAAGGTCGCGGACGGAGATAATGTGATCAGATTGGTGCTCATGATTGCTTCGATACTGAACATAGTCCCGTCCTTCTTTTTTCCTGAATTCCTCCTGCATTCAGTCTATCTACAGGCCGCCCCTGCACCATAGCGAGAAACACCTATGGCATTTGCCTAACTCGCTGAATTAGCAGATGGCCAGTCTTGCGGCATCCACATGACGGTGGTCAGTGCCGCAACATCCACCGAAAACGAACAGTTTTGGGAAGCGCTGGTGCAGTTGCCTGCAAAGGTCGCCAAACTCCTGCGGGTTGCCGTCGTCCAGCTCCTCGGCCTCATCGAGCTCGGCATGGCTCATCCGTGACGCGTTGGCACGAATGCCGCGGACGCGCTGCGTCCACTTGGCATCGTCGGCGAGAGACCCGCTGAAGTGATCAAAGTGTGCGCAATTCACCATGTAATAGGCAGGGCCGTGGTCTGTTGCGTCGTCGACGGCGCGAATGGCGTCTTCAAGCGACATGCCTGACGGCAGCTTGCCATCGGTTTCAGTTGTGAACCCGATGACCGTCGGACAGCCTTGCCGCCGCGCCGCTTCAACAATACCGATCGCCTCTTCAACATAAGTCATCGTGATGGCCGAGATGAGATCGGCACCGGCGGCGGCCAGGGCATCCACCTGATGCTGGTGATATGCGCGTGATTCTTCAACCGTCATCTGTTTGCCGACCACGTAGCCGTCACCTCTCGGACCGATATTGCCGCTAACGGCCATGGGCGAGTCTTCGTTTTCGTATTCTTTTCGCAGACTGTCCATGAGTTTGATCGCTTCCCGGTTGAACGCGGCAATGCGGGTTGCGTCGTATCCAAGCGCCGCCCCCCAGTCCCTGCTCGCTCGCCAGGTCGGACTCTCGAAAATGAAACCGCATTCCGACTCCACCGCCATGCTGGCGTAACGGCGGAAATACCTGCGCAGTGTCTCGCGGCCGGCTTCGTCCTTCAGCAAATCGAAAGCGGCAAAGCAGGGAAGGTCGATGCCGTCATGAAAAATGAGTGTTGTTTCCAGGCCGCCGTCGGTCAGATAGATGCGCTCAGGCGCCAGGGGTAATTGCTTGATCATTATTGATCTCCTGTTTGGGTGATGTGACGTCCTGAAACGTCAGCATTTCAGTTAAGCGTCCAGACGCGCCGGGGTAAAAACCGTGCTCTGGCTGAAACTCTCTCGGGTTTCGAAAGGTGCCGAACACCATGTCCCAAAGCGGCAGGTCCGAGTAGTTGTAGCGGTGAATGCCTTTGCCATGATGGACGCTGTGGCTTTCCGGGCGCTGAATGATGTAGCCCAGCCAGCGTGGCGTCTTCATACCCATGTGCTGGAACATCGCGTTAAACGTCAGGAACAGGGCGCCGAGTACTCCGGCTTCTACGGGCAGGCCGAGCAACGGGAAAAAGACAAGGCTCGAGATCGTAGTGAAGTTGAACGTGTCGACCGGGTGCAGGTAGTAGGCACCGAAGGCGTCCATGCTTTCTGCGCTGTGGTGCATCTGGTGGCCGGCGCGCCACAGCCAGTCCCACTGGTGCGCGAAGCGGTGGTACCAGTAGTGAGCTAACTCGTAAACGAGAATGCCGACGAGTGCACCGCCCCAAGTGCCGAGACCGCTGCCATCGAACAGGTGGAAGTCACCGAGGACGGTACCCCAGAACATTGCGACGTAGCCGGCCAGGTAGAACGTGCCGATCGTGACCAGGGTCGCGCGCAGCCGCCAAAAGCGTGTCGAGTCGTGCTTGCGGCCGCGGATTGCCCAGTCGAGCAGGATCAGTCCCGGAATCAGGCCGATCGTCAGGTAGGTGAGAGTTTCAGTCATGGTTTCGTCCTCTTTCGAGCACAGCGTTAATGCTGCTGTTGCCCATAGAGGCGTAACCATTCGAGGAACAATGTTCCCTTGCGTGTTACATCGGGACGTATTTGCAGTAAGTGCCTGTTTTTATTGTATTAGCCAGGTAGGTCCCGGCGTCAGGAAGCTGCTCACCGATGCGTTCGATAGCATCCTTCAGGCGCCGTCGAACGTTTACACGAGCTCGTTCGGCAGCGCTTCCGGAGCGTCGCTTGCGCCCACCCAGGCCATAGGCGCGCGAGAGTTCGCGAGTAATGAATTCGAGTTCATCGCGCAGAGTATCCGCGCGGCCCAAATCCGCAAGCGACTCGGCTTCCTCCAGCTCTTCCTTCAGGTCCGCGACGCGGCGCCGGTACTCGTCGCGTGCCTTGTCATCGAGTGCCGGACCCGAGTCACTTGCGACATCTCGAGACGCGCCTACGAGGTCGAGTACGTGCAATTCCTTGCCTGGCTGTGAGACAAGCTGATCAAGCAGCTCCAGGCCTTTGCTGTTCCGGAGCGAGCTCGATTTACCATCGAAGCAAACGCTGCGGATGTCACCATCGAGCTGCATTTTGAATCGCGTCTTGCCAGGCCCCTGATCGACATCGACTGCCGGGACATTCGCAACGCTCGATCCATGCAACTGCAGTTCCTGCGCCATCTCGTCTGCGATGCGTTGATGCTCTCGTGCTGCATCCTCATTGCCGCGAGCGGCTTCAACTTTGGCGAGCTCCGCGTATATATGGGCCTGGGCGGGCAGGGCGCGCATTTTGATCATCACACCGAGCGCGGTCTGGAGATGGTGCTGTGCCTCGTCGAGTTGCCCGAGTCCATGGGCAATGATGCCCAGCGACAGGGCAATCGACCGGAACAGGCCACTTCCCATGAGGCCGTGCGAGCAACACTCGGCGGCAAGCGGCAGAATCTGCTCGTACGCTCGCCGGGCGATGTTGGCGTTGCCTGCCTGCGTCGCCAACTCCCCGATCATCGAGATCGAGATCCGGTCACCGCCGCTGAAGGCCCGCTCCAACAGCGACTCGTTCCTGATAATTTTTCGTGCTGCCTCGGCATCATCTGCACCCGAGTAAACAGCGATAACAGGGCTGACGAAGAATTCGGCCTCCGCCATACCGCTCGCGTAGGCATGCTGCAATTGGGCACTGATTTCCTCCTGCGGCGGAGCGCGGTCGTCATCCCATTCGCTCAGGATGGCGTAACGCTGTAACGGCAGCGTTACGAGCGATTCGAGATCGCCGGCACGATCGGCATGGTGTTGTGCCTGGCCGATGAGCTCCAGCGCTTGCTCGAAACGGCCTTCTGCAATCGCCTGCGTCGCGCGCAGAGATGTCGCGCGCCAGAGATAATGCGGCAGGTTGATGCGCTTAGCGATTTGCTCCGCAGCGTCGATTGACTCATCGAACAATTGCCTGTCCGCGATTTCGGCAGCGTCGACCATCAGGCGCAGGTAGCTGCGAAACTGTCCGGCAACATTGCGGCGCTTTTCCGCCAGCTCACCGAATTCCCGGTTGAGCGGCATACGATCCGAGGTTGCAGCGTAATCCATCAAGGCCGAAATGGCGGAACGCAATACGCCGAACAAGATCTTCTCATCGTCGAGAGTGCGCGCCAGTGCGATGGCTTCCATTGCCATCTCGACAGGCACGGTCGGGTCGACTGCCGGCTGCAGGGCAGCTGCCAGGCGCGCCAGCACGCGCGCACGGTGGGCGTTGTCACCCTCAGGCAGTGCGTCGAGGCTTTCGCGCAGCATGCTGATGAGTTCCTTGTCGATGTGAGCAACGACCAACGCGTTGCCGTAGGTCAGGGCGGCCTCCGACATCAGGCTGGCATTTTCCAGCGTGCGTGCCGTGGCGAAGACCTCGCGACAATGTTTTTGGCCCAGTTCAATATTTCCCGCGAGCAATAGCGCCAGCGCACAATGTAGCTGCAGTTCGCAACGTGCCACCGGCTCGAACTTCGGCCCCTGACCGAATACGGCGAGAGCATTCTGCAGGCACTGCGCGGCTTCCTCGTAAGCGAGTCTCGCGTGAGCACGCGCTGCAGCCTTGTCCCACGCGGCAACGGCATCGTTGCGGTGGTCGGGTCCCGCCGCCTGCAAATGGACCGCGCAGATGCTCCAGCGGTCCTTGGCACCGTTGTCGATGAGCGAGCGCTGGAAGGTTGCGCACTGAGCATGCAGTTCCTCGCGAGTCGTCTTTCCCAGGCCCTGGTAAAGCACGTCGCGATACAGAACGTGCGAGAAGCGGTATCGCCCCGGCCGTACGGCCTGGATCAGGCTCGCCGAGATAGCCGGTTCGACTTCCTGCTCGGTCGTGGTCTCGTCCTGATTTCGCAGGAATGCCAGGACAGCAACATCGAAGTCCCGGCCGAGCACCGAAGCCTGTCTGAGTGCGGTCACGGTTTGCGGGGGTAACAGGGCAATCTGCTGTTCAATAACCTGTTGGATCGTTTCGGGAAGCTGGTCGCTTTGCTGCCTTTCGAGGAGATCGACGAGTTCGGTAAGAAACAGCGGATTGCCGCCCGTCGTCTCGATCAGGTTGTTGATCGTTTCCTCGTCGACCGTGCCTGCGCCGGCGAGGTACTCTTCAATGGCCGCGTGGTCGAGCCGTCCGAGGCGCAGGGTGCGCGCGTCGCGGCTTGCGCGCCACAGCGATTCTGTTGTAACTGCCTGGCGTGCCTCGAGTTCGCGATACGTGCCGACCAGTAGAAGCGGCATGCTGGCGGCATGCTTTGCGAGGTATTGGAGCAGAAAGAGACTATCCGCGTCAGCCGAGTGCAGATCGTCGAGCGCTATGACGACAGGATTATCACGCGAGACGCGATCGAGCAGCCCGCGTACGGACTCGAGCAACTGAAAACGGGCCAGGTCCGGCTGCAGTTCCGTCTCGTCGCCTCCGCCGGCGGATTCGGGAAACAGCTGTCCCAGGTTGGCTACCAGTTCCTCCGGGATATCGGTGTCTGATACGAGCGGGCGCATCACCTGTGTCCACGGCCAGTAAGCAGGCGCGCCGCCCGACTCCCAGCAGAATCCCGAGTAGACCGAGTATCCTTGCGACCGGGCTGCCTCCCCCAGTGCGCGCGCGAGCGTGCTCTTGCCAATGCCGGGTTCGCCAGACATGAACAAAGTACCGCCCTGGCCCGCGGCGAGGGCGGTCAGTGACGCATCGATCGCGTCGAGTTCCTTTTGGCGACCGACGAGTTTGTTCACAGGCCTGTCCTATAAATTGAGTTCAGCCGCGAAGGTTGGCCAGCGGGAATCCAGGTGCGCATTTGGCCCCAAAAACCTTCGCGCAAGCTTAGCAGAGCCTGGTTTGGCAAGCACTGCGGATGCTCGGTAAGTACGGATGTGAAATACTGAGTTTTGGCCTAACGTGTGTGTCCAGGAGCTTATGAAAAAGCGATACTTGTTGCCTTTGCTGCTGCTCGCGTTGCCGGCTTTCGCAGCTGAAGAAGAACGTGACGCGACGCAGATTGTTCGTGATGCCATCGATCACTGGCGCGGCCTGACGTCGTATACGGTCATGACGATGGTCATTCACCGCCCGGACTGGGAGCGCTCCATGACCATGGAGGCGTGGACCAAGGGCGACGATCACTCACTCGTTCGCGTGATTGAGCCGAAGAAGGACCGCGGCAACGGCACGCTTACCGACGAAAACAGCATGTGGACGTTTTCACCGAAGGTAAATCGCGTCATTAAAGTGCCATCGTCGATGATGGGGCAGAGCTGGATGGGCTCCGATTTTTCTAACAAGGATATCGCCCGGGCTGACGATATTATCGACCAATATGATCACACGATTTTGTCCACGGAGGTCGTCGATGACATGGAGGTTTTCAGGATCGAATCGATTCCACACGAAGATGCGGCCGTTGTCTGGGGCAGTGAGGTGCTGGCGATTCGAGATGACCATGTTGTCATCGAGCATGCCTTCTATGACCAGGACGGTGAACTGGTGAAAAAACTCGTGTCGCTCGAAATTGAAGAAATGGGTGGCCGAACAATCGCGAGCCGGCAACGCATGGTCAAAACGGACGAGCCTGATGAATGGACGGAGATCGCGGTTGATGAGGTGGAATATGAAATCGATCTCAAAGACAGCGTTTTTACCCTGTCGAATTTGCGTAACCCGCGAGACTAAACGTGCTTGAACTTATTGGACGGGCTGTTGGATGAATATCGTATTGCGCCTGGCCTGGCGCAACCTGTGGCGGCATGCGCGGCGAACGTGGCTGACGATCGGAGCCATGGTGTTTTCGAACACGTTGCTCGTATTCATGATCTCGTTCCAGTTCAGCATGTACGGCCTCATGATCGACAATACGTTGCAGGTGTTCAGCGGGCACATGCAGGTGCAGGCGCCTGAGTACAAGGACGACCAGAAAATGCGGCAGGTCGTGCCGGGCGTGCAGCCCCTGGCCGCACAACTGCGCAAAGAATTCGATAGCGACACAATCGCGGCGCGCGGCTGGGCATTCGGGCTTGCTTCCAGTGAGGAGCGCAGCTACGGCATCGGCATTTACGGTGTCGAGCCCGAGTTTGAACCCCGGGTCTCCAACATTCCGGGGCTGATCGAGGAAGGCCGGTTTTTCGAACAGAACGACGCGATGGAGATTGTTATCGGCGAGGTCCTGGCCCGCAACCTGCGCATCGGTGTTGGTGACGAACTCACGATACTCGGCAGTGGCCTTGACGGGTCGTTTGCAGCCGCCGTTGTCGTTGTTGTTGGTGTTTTCGAAAGTGGCGTGAAAGACATAGATCGCAATATCGCAGAGATGCCGCTTGGAACTTTTCAGGACGTGTTCTACATGAACGGCGCCGGACACCAGGTGGTGATCATGGCGCCGACGCTGGACGATGCGCCGGCGCTGCAGAGCAACGTGGCGGCCTTTTTGCCTGATGGACTCGTGGTGCATAGCTGGGATGTGCTGCAACCGGGCCTCAAACAGGCCATCCAGGCGGACATCAGCAGCGCATTCTTCATGTACGGCATCCTGGTCATTCTCGTCGCATTCAGCGTATTGAATACGCAACTGATGTCCGTGCTCGAGCGCACGCACGAATTCGGCGTCGTCATGGCCCTCGGTATGAAACCGGGCCGCCTCGGTCGCCTTGTCATGCTTGAGACTGCGCTGATGGGGCTTCTCGGGTTCGTGCTCGGGGCCGCCGCAGGCGCCTTGTTAACCTACTGGTTTACGGTCAATGGCCTGTCCTACCCGGGCATGGAAGAAATGGCGGCCAACTTCAATTTGCCTGGGCGTGTATATCCCCAGGTCTCGATACTAAAAACCGTCTTCGGGCCCGCGGTTGTATTCCTGTTTACATTGCTGGCTGCTATTTATCCGGCCTGGCGGCTGCGGAGCCTGCATCCGGTTGAAGCGATGAGGACAAACTGATGCGCATGCTGCCGGTACTCAGTCGACTCGCATGGCGCTACTTGTGGCGCAATCATCGGCGTACGATCGTGATGCTTGGCGCCATATCTGTCGGCGCATGGGCGATGATTTTCATGACGGCGCTGACCCGCGGCATGGTCGACCAGATGATTGCGGATGGCATCAGCGTTATTCCGGGGCACGTACAGATACACAATCCAGACTATCTTGACGACCCCAGTGTCAGTAATCGTATTGCGCTGACGGATACGGAACTAACGCAGCGTTTTGGCGATGCCGGATTCGACGCCTGGGCAAGTCGGGTTCGCGTGCCCGCCGTGATCACGAGCGAGAGGGAGTCGCGCGGCGTCACTCTGCTGGGCATCGATCCTGATGCCGAGCGGACGTTCTCATTCGTGGACTACGATGCGGTTGATGGCCGCTTCCTTGAGGATCCGGAGGACAAAGGTGTCGTGATCGGGGCAAAGCTTGCCGACACGCTCGAGACCGAAGTCGGCAAACGCATCGTGCTGATGAGCCAGGATCCTGACAACGATATCGCCGATCGTGGATTCCGGGTGGTTGGCCTGTTCCACGCGAATATGGAGGTTTACGAAGAGACCTATGCGTTCGTTGGCAAACGCACGGCACAGAAGATGCTGCGTATCGGCGATACGGTTTCCGAGGTCGTATTTGTCGGCGACGACTATCGCGATGTCGAACCGGTATTCCAAAAAGTCTCTGCCGCTGTCGATGATTCTGTGAAGGTAAGTCGGTG
>Ga0224504_10001333_pt1 | contig 10995 bp, 7 predicted proteins | sample SF_Oct11_sed_USG_3_FD_170160 | JGI IMG/M metagenome (GOLD analysis project Ga0224504, IMG submission 170160) | Sediment microbial communities from San Francisco Bay, California, United States - SF_Oct11_sed_USGS_24 | ecosystem: Environmental > Aquatic > Marine > Sediment | place: USA: California... | reverse complement strand
CTGATCTCCAGATTGCTCGGGGCGCACCCGCACCTGCTGGCGCTGCGCGAACCCGCGACATTGCAAATGCTGGCCTATGCGCGCCGCGCGGCCGACCAGGAAACAGGGCCCGAGTTGCTCGAGTTGTGCCTGGCGCTGTTGTCGCGCAGCTTTCGCAAAACTCAGCGCGCCTTTATCAAGCCGACCTCCGATTGCTCCAACCTGATCGAACCATTGCTCGGCACCGATCGCGAGGCCCCGGCGATCCTGCTGTACGTCAGTCTCGAAACGTATGCGGCAACAATGCTGCGCGCAGCGGCATTGCGGGCAGACATTGAGAACCGCCACCCGGCACGAAGCAGAGATCTCGAGTCGCGCCTGGGCAAGCCCGCGCAAGCCTGCACCGACGATGCCCAGCGGGTGGCGGTCAGCTGGCTCTCCAGCATGAGCGCGTTCGCCCAAGCGGCAAACGCTTGCGCAAATCGCGTGATGTGGCTCGACTTCGACGATTTTCTGGTCAGCCCGCAACAATATCTCGGGGAGGCGGCCGCGTTCCTTGGTGCGCCACTGGCCGCGGACGATGCGGCCACACTGGTCACGGGTCCGCTAATGCAGCGTTATTCGAAGAACCCCGCCAAGGGCTACACCGCGGCGATTCGCCAGGAGCAATTGCGCGACTCGCGCGACCGCTGTGGCGACGAAATCGCCGCGGCAATCGACTTTGCCGAAAATCTCGGTAAGCGGTTCGCGGCAATAGCTATGCTGCACGAGCATTTTCGACGAACTGACTGACCAGGGCACGGGCACCGCCCGTATTGCGGCATCGGGGCGCCGTGACGCGAAACGCGGGTGTCTGGACTCCGGGGGGGCCTGCCGGTAGAGTGCCCGCTCTGAACGGATTGCCTCCCGGCCAGACTGCTGCCCGCCACGCCGCTCCACTTGCGAGGCCGCTCATTCCCAACAGGTACGAGTGCGGCAGACCCGGTCACATGCACGGAGTTACCATGCTCAAACGAATCGTTTTTCTGGCGGCGCTGTCAACGCTGACGGTGTTGATAGGCTGTAACAGCGGTGGCGCCAGTATTTATTATATTCAGGGCTTCAACGTACTTTCGGACGGCCCGCCGCTGTCGTTCCGTCAAGACGGGCTTACCATCTCGAATGGCCTGCCTTACGGCACCTCGAGCGGATTTCTGCCCGGCACGATTGTCGGAAGCAAGAGAATCGAGATTCAGCCCGTTCTCGCAGACCTCAGCCTCGGCGATCCGCTCATCGATACAAACGTAGATGTCAGCAAAGACATCGAAACATCCCTGATCGTTGCCGGCAATTTCGACGATCCGGAATTGATCGTTGTCACGACGGACCGCCGCAAGCGGCCGATCTCCGAGATCTTCTTTCAGTTCGTGCACGCCGTGAATGCCCAGGACGCGCTCGATGTCTATGTCGCGGCCCCTGACGTCGATCTCTCGACGACGGCTCCGTTTGCGACCATCGAGAAATTCGAATTTACGGCCTCCATGCTGATTCCTTTCGGTGAGTACGTAATTTCCGTCACTCCTGCCGGAAATCCCGGACAGGTACTCTATGTTTCCGATTTGCTGACCTTCGTCGATATTCCCGAAATCGATTTCGATGGAGTGGAATGGCTGGTCGCCATCGCTGACAACTTCTCCATCGGCGATTCGTCGCTCCGGCTGCTGGTTTCCAGCGAGAACGGCGGGTTTGCACTGGATGCCGCGGGCACTGGCGCGGCGTTACGGATCACCAATGCCTCGCCCGATGCACCCGCGCTGGATACTTTCCTCGATGAAGATTTCAGCGCCCCGCTTACCAGCAATACCGGCTATGCGGACCGTTCCCCGGTAACCCCGATCCCTGCTGCCGCGGCAACCGTGAGCGTCACCGAAACCGGAACGGTCGACCCGATCCTTCATGAGTACGACCGCGAGTACCTGCAGTCCACGGTATTTGATTCGATACTCGTTCGCGATGTCGCCGAAATGACCAATCTGACCTTCGGCGGGAACCCCAGAAGCGTTGTCACCGACGGCAAGATGAGGTTTGCCAACGTCTCCACCGAGGCGTCCTTTGTGTCGGTTTACCTGGCCGACAGCGGCACTTCGGATCTCGATGAAGATGACCTTATTGTCAGAGACCTGCCGTTCCCGGCCTCGACCGATTATCTCCGGCTGTTGCCGGGCGAATACTCGCTGATCATTACCGAACGCTCGACCACCGAAAACGAGACGGTGATCATCGGCCCGATACCCTACGAGTTTCTCGGCGGCGAAGTACAGACCGGTCTGATCATTCTCCCGGAATCCGGCGGTGACGAAGAGGTCCTGATGGTCTACGACGACCTGCTCCCGTAGCGTCGAGGAGAAAAGCGTTTTACCGATCCATCGACACAGGGCCAACGGCCGCACGGCAATCGGGCAACACTTCAACTGGGCCAGGGAGTTCGCGGTATTGCTAGATGTCTATGACAAATTGTCCGCAAAAACGGCACGTCTCGATGCGAACGGAAGCCACGACCGGTAGTTACCGGCGCGGCCGATACCGATTTTTCTGCGATAGCGTCTGCACAAGAAAAACCCCGCCATACGGCGGGGCTTCGACAACCCAAAATCAATCGCAATAACTACTCAGGCATTGCCACCGGCGCAAAATTGGCGTGCACCAGCATCCACTTGCCGTTTTGTTTTACGTAGACACGCGTGGACTTGGCCGCGATGGGTTCATTCTGGCCCTCCTTGCTCTGGCCAACGCCGATGTAGTTGTAAGTCAGAATCGCAGTGTTGCCGTAAATCTGTACTTTCTCATTGGCCATATCTGCGGCAATTGTTCTCGCGCCGTCTTTCAGTGCCGCTTCCGCCAACGTCATACTGAGCGCCTTGCCATCGAGCCGGGTCGGATATGCCGGGTTGAACTCGGTGTAATCGTCGGCAACGCTCTCCATTTGTTTGGCCGCCGAGGCCATGCTGATCCCGGCCGCCCACTGCGCCTTCGCGGCGGCAATGACATCCGCCGCATCGTCCGCCATCGCGCTCGTCGTTCCCAGGCAAAATATGGCCGCCGTAGATACGGCTACCAATCTCAGTTTTCTTGTTCTCATCATTCGTTCTCCCAGACTCCGCAGAATTGCGGAATCGCACAACCATACACCACGGAGCCGGGCTTGGCGGTTCGATGCTAACCAACATTGAAAATTGCGTACTTTGCAGGTCCGTAAAATCTAATGTCGTCTTTCATGACCACATAAAGCAGCCGGTTAGTCACTGCCCGGTCGCCGCCGGGATCATTACCGGACATTGGCGCGGAACCCGCTCGGGCTGCTGCCGGTCCACTTTTTGAATGCGCGGCTGAATGCCGGCGGTTCTGAGTATCCCAACAGCCGCGCAACCTCTTCTACCGTAAGTTCCCGTTCCGCGAGATAGCGGCATGCCAGTTGCCTGCGCACCTGCTGCAACAGAACTCGAAACGATGCATCCTCCCGGCGCAAGGCCCGGCGCAATGCACGCGAACTCATATGCAGCGACGCTGCAATGGTCTCCGCGTCGGGCAATGGCGGCGGTTCTGCCAGCAGAGCATTCCTTACCCTGTCGGCGAGACCACCGCTCGCTTCGAGATCGTGAAGTATCAATTCGCAGCGCCGTTCGCAGAATTTGCGCACTTCGATGTTGGTATTTTGCTGCGGCGTTGCCAGCGCTGCATCAGTAAAGTGGATCGCATTCGCGCTGCACTCGAACTCGATCGGGCAGTCGATCAATGTGGAGTAAGCATCGAAATGCTGCGGGCGAGGATAATCGAGCTCGATCAGGCAGGGGTATGACTTGCGCGAACCCCGATCCTGGAATACCGGCCACAACGCGATCATCAGCGCCCACTCGAGATATTCACGACGCAGATGCCCGGCCGGCATCGCCAGATCGAACTGAAGTCGCTGTCCATGCGGACCCTCCAGCAGGCGAAAAGAAGCGGGAATACCCCGGGTCATCGCAAACCTCTCGAGGGTCTTCAAAGACTCGCCGACCGTGCGCGAGCACATCATCGCGTGACCGAGCATGCCGTGATGACCCGGACGCATGCGCCGGCCGAGCCGCAGTGCAAATCCGGGCGGGGCCAACTCCGCCGCGCGCGCCAGAACCCGATGGCAAGCGAACCGGTCAATCACAGCGTCCGTGACCTCAAGCAGCCCTGGCGAAACCCCGGTTCCGCTTAGCAATGCCCGCGTGGCTATGCCTTCCTCACCCAGAAAACTGGCCAGTTCGCGCACATATGCAATCGAGATTCCCGCGCCCATGGTGTTCCTGCGTAGACGACAGTGGCCGAAATTATCATATTAGTGGCCGAAAAAATCATTTTATGCTGACGAATTGATGCCTATTTTTGCTCCCTGGCCGTAGCGCAATGTGCCGACCCGCGAATCCGGCGCGCTTCACATGTGGCCGACGGTCGCCGCGATCGGGCGCGCCGCCGGGGACATGACCAGACCAGCAACGACATGTAAGCTCGGTATGCGATTACGGTTACAGCAAGTCCGAGCGTTGGTGATGGGGCGAGGAAGCGGCTCACAAAGGCGCCGATAATGATGAATAAACGGATAAAAATCGGCGGAGCGAGCGGCTTCTGGGGCGAATCGGCGATGGCTACGCCGCAACTCCTCGCGGGCAAGGAACTCGACTATCTCGTCTACGATTACCTTGCCGAAATTACGATGTCGATCCTGGCTCGCGCCCGTGCGAAAAATCCGCAGCTTGGCTACGCAACCGATTTCGTCACCGAGTCCCTTGCACCAAACCTGGATGCGATCGCGCGTCAGGGTACCAAGGTTATCGCGAATGCCGGTGGTGTGAATCCGGTGGCCTGCGGCGCCGCGATCGACGCGCTGCTCGAAGCGCGCGGCCACACCCTGAAAGTCGCCGTGGTCAGCGGCGACGACCTTTTGTCCGAGCGCGAAAACCTGGCGCAACGCGGCATTACCGAGATGGCGTCTGGCGCGGCATTTCCGGCCACCGCGTCAATCGCGAGTATCAATGCCTATCTCGGCGCAAGCCCGATAGTCGCAGCATTACGCGAAGGTGCCGATATCGTCGTAACCGGGCGCTGTGCCGATAGCGCGCTCGTTCTCGCGGCATGCATACATGAGTTTGGGTGGAATTCAGACGATTACGACAGGCTTGCTGCCGGCAGCCTCGCAGGGCATTTGCTCGAGTGTGGACCGCAGGCGACAGGCGGAAATTTTACGGACTGGCGCGACGTTGCGAATTCGATCGCCGGGATCGGCTACCCGATCGCCGAAATAACGGCGAATGGAAATTTCGTCGTTACCAAGCCGGCCGGCACGGGTGGCCAGGTCACCCGGGCCACAGTTGCCGAGCAACTGGTATACGAGATCGATGATCCGCAGTGCTACGTTCTGCCGGACGTGGTCTGCGATTTCGCCGGCGTGGAACTGCGAGAAATCTCGCCTGATCGCGTCGAGGTAAGCGGCGCCCGTGGATCGGCGCCAACCGGCAGTTACAAAGTCACGGCAACTTACCTCGATGGATATCGCGGCGGCATGTTGTTGTCGTTCACCGGCTTCGATGCCGCCGACAAGGCACGGTCCTTTGCTGTCGCCGCGCTCGAACGTTGCAACCGAGCACTGAGCGAAACTCAAATGCTGCCGCTAAGCGAGACCAGTGTAGAGGTAATAGGAAGCGAAGATCAGTACGGGGATTTCGCCCGACCGACAGATGGCCGCGAAGTCGTGTTGAAAATCGCTGCAAAACACCCTGAAGCGAAAGGCATCGCCGCTCTTGTCAAAGCAGTAACCGGCCTTGCACTCGCGGCCCCCGCCGGGCTGGCGATATTTCAGGCCGGACGGCCACGGCCCTCACCCGTCGTGCGTCATTTTTCGTTCCTGCTGCCAAAACCACAGGTCTCCGCGAAAGTCTCCGTCAGCGGCATGTCCATGGAAATCGGCACCGGCCCGAGCACGTTTTTTGACCCCGCCAGCGTTGCCCGGCCGGACCTGCCGAGCGCCCCGCCGGATGAGCATGACGCCGTCGAAATACCATTGCTGCAACTTGCGTGGGCGCGTAGCGGCGACAAAGGCAACCGCGCGAACATCGGCGTTATCGCCCGGCGTCCCGAATACCTGCCATATATCTGGCACGCATTGTCGCCCGAATTCGTGGCTGCGCGATTCCGCCATTTCCTCGAGGGAGATGTCGAACGCTTTTTGCTGCCCGGCATTGGCGCGATCAACTTCGTTCTGCACGACGTACTGGGCGGCGGCGGTGTGGCGAGCCTGCGCAATGATCCGCAAGGGAAGGCATACGCTCAGATCCTGCTCGCCGCCCCCGTCAAGGTGCCGCAGAGCCTGGTGGACGCGATGTCATGACCATTTTCAACAGCCGACTAGATACGAATTCGGATGCGTTTGCTACAAACCGTGCCGACATGATCGCCCTGGTCGATCAGCTACATTCCATTAAAGGCAGGGCCGACGCGTTATCGGACAAACGACGGGCGCGGTTCGAAGAGCGTGGCCAGTTGACGCCGCGGGAGCGACTGGCGCATTTGCTCGACCCGGGAATGCCGTTCCTCGAGCTGTTCGGCCTGGCCGGGTTTTTGGTCGAGGACCGCGACCCGGCAACGAGCGTGCCGGGCGCAAGCTGTATCACCGGCATAGGTTTCGTCAGCGGTGTGCGTTGCATGATCCTGGTCGACGATAGCGGCATCAATGCCGGCGCGGCGACCCAGATGACACTGGAAAAAGTCGTCGCCGCTATGGACATCGCGCTCAATATGAAACTGCCGTTTCTACATCTCGTCGAAAGCGCCGGGGCAAACCTGATCGACTACCGGGTCGAAACCTGGGCCCACGGCGGCGGACTTTTTTACCGTCTCGCGCGGCTGAGCGCAGCGGGGATTCCAACGCTCACCGTTCTGCATGGACCGTCGACCGCAGGTGGCGCGTACATGCCCGGCATGAGCGACTATGTTGTCGCCGTGAAGGGCCGTGGCCGGGCAGCGCTCGCCGGTGCCGCCCTGCTACATGCCGCCACCGGTGAAGTCGCTGACGAAGAAGAACTCGGTGGCGCCGCGATGCACGCGAGCGTATCCGGGCTGGTCGAATACCTCGCCGACGACGATGCACACGCGCTGCATCTCGCGCGCGAAATCATGCATCGGCTGCAGTGGAATGCACGCTGTCGGACCCGGCATCCGCAGGAGTTTGCCGAACCTGTCTACAGCCCGGACGAACTTGCCGGCCTGGTACCGGCAGACCACAGCCAGCCCTATGACGTCGGCGAACTGATCGCGCGCGTTGTCGATGGATCTGATTTCGAAACGTTCAAACCGCGTTATGGCGCCGCCACGGTCTGCGCGACGGCGGCACTGCGTGGTTACTCCTGCGGGATCATCGGCAACAACGGACCTATAGATCCGAATGGCGCCACCAAGGCGGCGCAATTTCTGCAACTGTGCGACCAGGCAGATCACCCGGTAATTTTTCTCAACAACACGACGGGTTATATGGTCGGCACACAATACGAGCAGGCGGGAATGATCAAGCACGGGTCGAAGATGATCCAGGCCGCCTCCAATGTGCGAGTGCCTCGCATCACTCTGTATGTCGGAGCGAGTTTTGGCGCCGGCAATTACGGCATGTGCGGTTTGGGATATCGGCCCGACTTTCTGTTTACCTGGCCAAACGCGAGAACGGGGGTGATGGGAGGCAAGCAGGCTGCCGCGACGATGAGTCATGTAGCGCGAGTTGCGGCCAAACGACGCGGCATCGAAATTGACGAAGCCAGGCTGCACGCGCAGGAGCAGCGGGTCATTGACCTGTTCGACAGCCAGTCCGGAGCGTTCTATACATCCGGAAGGATTCTCGACCAGGGCGTCATCGACCCGCGCGACACCAGGAAGGTCCTGAGCTTCACGCTGGAGTGTTGCGCGGAGGCGCGCCAGCGTGATCTCAAGCCGAATGCGTTCGGTATTGCGAGACTGTAAAAGGGCCACGCTCATTACCGACATGACACGCAAATTCGATTCCGTACTCGTGGCGAATCGTGGAGAGATCGCCTGCCGCATCATTCGCAGCGTCCGCGCGATGGGTATGCGAAGCATTGCCGTTTACTCGGAAGCCGATGCCGGCGCACCGCATGTCACGCTCGCAGACCGGTCTGTTTGTATCGGCGCAGGACCGCCAAGCGAGTCCTATCTGAGCATCGCGCGAGTACTTGAGAGTGCACGCCACAGCAGCGCCGATGCAATCCACCCCGGCTATGGATTCCTTGCCGAAAACGCTGCCTTTGCAACGGCATGCGAAGACGCGGATATCGTTTTTATTGGACCGTCACCGCACGCAATCAGCGCAATGGGCAACAAGGCCGAGGCAAAGCGACTGATGCGCGACGCTGATGTAGCTTGCGTTCCCGGCTATGACGGCGCCGACCAATCAGACGCAATCATGGCTGCCCGCGCAGCGGAAATTGGCTTTCCGATAATGATCAAAGCTGCCGCCGGCGGCGGTGGCCGCGGAATGCGGCTGGTGGAGCAGAGCGACGAGATGAGCGGCGCGCTTCGCATTGCGCGCTCCGAAGCAATCAACGCGTTTGGCTCGAATGAGCTAATACTGGAAAAAGCGATCCGCGGTGCCCGCCATGTCGAAATCCAGATCGTCGCCGACAATGCCGGGCATACCGTTCACCTGGGCGAACGCGATTGCTCGGTCCAACGCCGTCACCAGAAACTAATCGAGGAAGCACCCTGCCCCGTACTCACAACCGACCTCCGTGAGCAAATGGGCGCCGCCGCGGTCCGCGCTGCGCGCGCAATCGGCTACTCCGGCGTCGGCACCGTCGAATTCCTGCTCGATCAAGACGGCTCTTTCTATTTCCTGGAAATGAACACCCGCCTGCAGGTCGAACACCCCGTGACGGAAATGGTAACCGGGTTGGATCTGGTCGAATTGCAGATACGTGTTGCCAGGGGCGAGGCGCTCGGACTGAAACAACAGGAAATCGCATTGGACGGTCATGCAATCGAGGCGCGTCTCTGCACGGAAGACCCGAGCCGCGATTTCATGCCCGCGACCGGAACAATTACGCGCTGGCATATCGACGAAAGCGATAACGTTCGCATCGATTCCGGCATCCGAGAGGGGCAGACTATCACCCCTTTCTACGACGCGCTTGCGGCGAAGGTCATCGCCCATGGCGAAACCCGGGATGCCGCGCGACGGCGACTGGTAAGGGCACTGCGAGACACTACAATTTTTGGCCTGCGCAGCAATCGGGCATTTTTGATTCAATGCCTCGAAAATCCGCACTTTGCCAGTGGAAAAGCCACGACTGCATTCGTAGATGATTTATTGCGGGAGACCAGGCTAGACACGCCCAGTCAGCCACTGGCAGCAATTGCGGCCGCGCTGTTGTTTCGGCTCGACTTTGAACTTGCCTGCGCCCGCGGACCAGGCGTCGCAACGAATTTACGCAACTGGAGCAGTGGTATTCCTCTGACGTCGCATTATTCACTCGAGATCGACGCAGTTAAATACTCACCCACCGTTTCGCCGCTTGGACCCGATCGCAGCCTGGTGGTTGTTGACGGGAATCCGATTGAAATAGGTATCGAATCGCTGGACACTGAATCCGCGGTCGCACACGTAGCAGACCTGCGTCTCCGGCTGCGTTTCCAGCAATCAGATCAGCATGAACTGTGGCTGGCATTGCCGGATCACGACTGTCGCATCGTGCGTCTGCATCAGAACCGGTCCGACAGCGACGACGCCATCGCAAGCGGGCTCGTTCGCGCGCCCATGCACGGAGTCGTGCAGGAAGTCGTTGTTGCAGCCGGCGACACCGTCGCGCCGGGCCAGCCGCTGCTTGTCCTGGAGGCAATGAAGATGCAGCAGCAAATACTCGCGCCGGTTGCCGCAATCGTAATGGAAATTCATACCCGGCCCGGACAACAGGTGGTCAGCGGGGATCTGTTGATTACGCTCGGCGAAAACGCCGCGGAAGGTGGCGAAGAAACCCGGTGAATCCGGGCCCGCCGTCCGAATAACATGTGAAACCCGCGATCGCTCCCGCTCGCAACCCGCCTCGAACCATGGCGCCGGAACCGGTTTTTTGGCAAGGTAGACCCGCCTCGAAGCTGTTTGCAAATTATTCTATGGACGCGAAGCGAAACGTCTTTCGATTAGGCCTTGTCTGCAGCGCAATTGTTGCGGTTTCGGCATGTTCATGGAATCCACCGCAACCTGCCGCGAATTCCGAACACCCCGCGGGCAGCAACGCCCGAGCCGTCGAATCCGGCTCCGCCGCGAGCACCCATGTGGTGAGAGTCGCTCAGCAGATGGTCGGCGTCCCCTACGTCTGGGGCGGTGCGACCCCGAAAGGCTTCGACTGTAGCGGACTCGTGTTTTATGCATACGGTGAAACGGGTCTCTCGATCCCGCGTACCTCGCGGGAACAGTTTCGTGCTGCCCGCCCGATATCCCTGGATCTGGCCCGGCCCGGAGACCTGGTATTTTTTCGAATTGGCCGCGACGTGTCGCATGTCGGCATCTATCTCGGTGACAACCAGTTTATTCACTCGCCGGAAACTGGCCAGAGCGTCAAGGTCACCGATCTCGACCACCGGTTCTACCGAAAGCATTTCGCCGGTGCGGGGCGCATTCACTGACCTGATTTGACCGCCATGCATCTCGTCATTCTCAAAAGGCAGGATGGCTGCGCGCCACCAAATGGGAATCCGCAAATGAGAAAACATCTATTTTCCATGCTAGTCCTCGCACTCGGTTTCTTCGCCGGATCAGCCAATATTGTCTATGCGGAGGGCACCCATAAGGCCGTCTACCATGTCAACTACTATGGCGCAAAACATCAGACTTCGACGTTGATAAATATCCAGAATCACATCAATGCAATCGGCAAGGAAGAACTGGATTTGATCGTGGTTTTGCACGGCGATGGACTGTCACTGCTGATGTATCCCGATGCCATCGGCAGC
>Ga0224504_10001332_pt1 | contig 10997 bp, 9 predicted proteins | sample SF_Oct11_sed_USG_3_FD_170160 | JGI IMG/M metagenome (GOLD analysis project Ga0224504, IMG submission 170160) | Sediment microbial communities from San Francisco Bay, California, United States - SF_Oct11_sed_USGS_24 | ecosystem: Environmental > Aquatic > Marine > Sediment | place: USA: California... | reverse complement strand
CAGGAGGTACTCGACGCATTGCCCGTCGATCTGGCAGGCTGGACGATGCTGCTCCACGGCGAATTAGGAGCCGGGAAATCGACGTTTGCTCGGGCTTTGATAAGAGCGGCGGGCCATTTGGGGCCCGTGCCGAGCCCGACCTATACCCTCGTCGAGCCGTATTCTCTTTCGAGAGGGAATATCTACCACGTCGATTTATATAGAGTTTCAGATGAAGAGGAGCTGCGATACCTCGGTTGGAACGAGCTGGAAAACGGCTGCCGCATTGTTGAATGGCCAGATCGTGCACCAGGAATCACTGAGCAGGCTGATTTGGCGCTCACGCTCACCTACGAGGGCGAAGGCCGGACCGCCGATCTCGTTGGCCTCAGCGATCGCGGCAAAGCCCTTGTTTCAAGACTCATGCCGAAGGGTCCAGTTACTTAGACTCAGAATAAGGTAACTGCTACCACTGACTAAGAAGATTAAGTAAGTCTGTTATCTCTATAATTTTTCAGCGAAAACTATTGGTTTTTTCTGCCAGCATCGTATACTCACCCGACATAATCCCGAATTCTGGCTTCGAGATTTCACTTGATGGCCCAAATCAGACTAACTACGTATGTACTTCTGCTGCTGCTCGCTCCGGTGGCATTCGCCGCTTCATCGGTCGAAAACGTCCGTATATGGTCGGAAAATAACAAAACCCGGGTCGTTCTGGACCTGAGCAAGTCGGTACAGCACAACATATTCACGCTACGGGGCCCTGATCGCCTTGTCATCGACCTCAAGGACAGCCGCCTGGCCAAATCCCTGACTGCGATGCCGCAGGGTGCGGGCGCGGTTCGTTCGATTCGCAGTGCCGTGCGGTCCAATGGCCAGCTGCGTGTGGTTCTGGATTTGAATACGGCCGTGCGTTCCCGCACTTTTACCGCAGGCCCCAATGCAACCTATGGTGACAGGCTGGTAATCGACCTCGAAAAGGTAGGCGCGCCATCGACGGTCAAGCGGGCGTCCGAAGAGTACCGGCCCGGGCGCGACATTGTCATTGCCATCGATGCAGGTCATGGCGGTAAGGATCCGGGCGCCATCGGTCAGAAGCGCACCCGTGAAAAAGACGTCGCCCTGCAAATCAGCCGTGAGTTGGCCAAGCGTATCGACGCCGAGCCTGGCATGAAGGCTGTTTTGATTCGCAACAGCGATATTTACATTGACCACCGCATGCGCACAGCCATTGCACGGCGCCACAAAGCCGATCTGTTTGTCTCGATTCACGCTGACGCTGTCGATGACAGGCGTGCACACGGTGCGTCTGTTTACGCGCTGTCCTTGAAGGGCGCGAGCGACGAGGCAGCCAGGCAGCTTGCGCGGCGTGAGAATGCGTCGGTCGGCGGTGTATCTCTCGAGGATAAGGACGATGTGCTTGCTTCCGTACTGCTCGATCTGTCACAAAATGCGGCGCTGAGCGCGAGCCTCGATGTAGGTAATCAGGTAGCAAAGGAGATGGGTACGATCACCAAGATGCACCGTAAGACCGTGCAGCAGGCTGGATTCCTCGTGCTTAAATCGCCCGACTTGCCCTCGATACTTGTTGAGAGCGCTTACATTTCGAACCCCAGCGAGGAAAAGAAGTTGCGCGACAAGGGTTACCAGGTCCGCCTGTCCAATGCGGTGTTGGCGGGCATCCGCAACTATTTCTATACGAACCCGCCGCCCGATACGCAGATCGCGATGGATTTGCGTCGCGAGCCAACGCGCCAGGTTCGCCATGTCGTTTCCCGGGGCGACACGGTTTCGGAGATCGCTGAACGTTATAACGTGAGCAAGGCGTCCATCCGGCGTGCCAACAAACTCTCCAACGACAAAATCCGTATCGGCCAGACGCTGAGCATCCCGATCTTCGCCGGGGGCTGATAATCCGGCATAATCCGCTGGATGCCTATCCAGCAACTTCCCAGTCACCTGATCAACCAGATCGCCGCAGGCGAGGTCGTGGAGCGCCCGGCGTCCGTCGTGAAGGAACTGGTCGAGAACAGCCTTGATGCAGGGGCTCAAGCCGTACAGGTAGATGTTGTGGCGGGCGGTCAGAAACTCATTCGTATTCGCGACGATGGTAAAGGGATTGACAAGGCAGAGCTCGCACTGGCGTTGTCGCGACATGCGACAAGCAAGATTTCGAGTCTCGATGATCTCGAAGCAGTGGCGTCGCTTGGTTTTCGGGGAGAAGCTCTGCCGAGCATCGCGTCGGTTGCGAGGCTGACAATTTGTTCACGTGCGCAGGATGGGGGTTCCGCCTGGCAGGTCGAAGCCGACGGCGGGCATACAAGCAATCCTGCGCCGGCTGCGCACCCGCAGGGTACGACGGTCGAAGTCCATGATCTGTTTTACAACACGCCTGCTCGACGCCGCTTCCTGCGTACGGAGCGGACCGAGTTCGGGCATATCGAAAAATGGATACGGCGGCTCGCGCTGTCTCGACCGGAGATTGCATTCACGCTGACGCACAATCAGCGTACCGTGTTGCAGCTCGTCGCGGCGAAAGACGAAGAAACGCAGCTTCAGCGCATCGCGAAGATCTGCGGCGACGCGTTTGGCGAGCAGTGTGTCTACGTCGAGCGCGAAGTCGAAGGCATTGCTCTGTCAGGGTGGATTGGTCTTCCGACATTCAATCGCAGTCAACCCGATCTGCAATACTGGTTTGTTAATGGCCGTAGCGTGACCGACAAAACGCTCTCTCATGCAGTGCGCCATGCATACAGAGACGTGCTGTTTCACGGCCGATATCCTGCTTACGTTCTTAATCTGACGATGGATCCTACAGGCGTGGATGCGAATGCTCACCCGGCGAAACACGAGGTACGTTTTCGCGACGGACGGCGTGTGCACGGCGTTGTCGCGCAAACTGTCGAGGTCGCGCTCGGAAACACTCGCCCCGGGGGTCACGATGTAACGCCAATCCCGATGACGCGGGACGCAGTATTCAACCAGGGGGCTATGCCTCTATCGACGCGACCCGCGCCAACCGCCGTGCGTGAAACGCTGGCCGCCTATCGTTCAATGGCGACGGCGCCGTCTCTGGCTGATGTCCCGGAGGACGCAAGGGAAGTGCCGCCACTTGGCTTTGCCGTTGCGCAGCTGGCAGGGGTTTATATTCTTGCCGAAAACAAGGACGGACTCGTCATTATCGATATGCATGCAGCCCATGAGCGCATCACTTACGAGAAACTCAAGCAGAGTTATGACGACCGTGATCTCGTTCGACAGCCTCTGCTCGTGCCGGAGGCGGTTGCCGTTGCCGAGAGCGAGGCTAATCTTGTCGAGGAATCGGGCGGCGCGCTGGAAAAACTGGGCCTGGTCGTCGACCGCTCCGGCCCTACCACACTAACCGTACGGGAAGTTCCCGCATTACTCAGAAACGCCGATGTCGAGTCGTTGTTACGAGACGTTTTGGCGGATATTTCAGAGTCCGGTCAGAGCAGCCGAGTCGAAGCGGCGAGCGATGAACTGCTGTCCACCATGGCCTGCCACCATTCGGTCCGTGCGAACCGCTTGCTGTCGCTCGATGAGATGAATGCTCTGTTGCGTGAAATGGAGGCGACAGAGCGTGCGGACCAGTGCAACCATGGCCGCCCAACGTGGACGGCGATCACGATGGCCGAACTCGACCGATTATTCCTGCGCGGCCGCTAGGACAGCGGCATGCACGCAACGGCCATTCTTCTGATGGGCCCCACCGCAACGGGCAAGACCGATCTTGCCATCAGCCTGTGCAAGCGCTTCCCCTGCGACGTCATCAGCGTGGATTCGACGCTTGTCTATCGCGGCATGGATATCGGTACGGCGAAGCCGGGTACCGAAACACTGGAGCGTACGCCGCATCGCCTCATCGACATCCGCGATCCGGAAGAGAGCTACTCCGCGGGTGAGTTCATTCGCGATGCGTATCGCGAAATGGATGACATCCTGGCTGCGGGGCGAATCCCGCTGTTGGTTGGTGGCACGATGATGTACTTTCGTGCGCTTACCGAAGGGATCGCGGAACTCCCTTCCGCGGACCAAGAGCTTCGACAGGCGATCGATGCCGAGGCTGCCGAGTCAGGCTGGCCCGCCATGCATGAAAAACTGCAACAGGTTGACCCTGCGGTCGCGACGCGTATTCAACCGAACGACAAGCAGAGAATTCAGCGTGCGCTCGAGGTCTACCGCTCCAGCGGTACGCCAATGTCCGAGTGGCAGCGGGAGTCGGCGCCGCTGCGTGATGACATCAGGTACCTGAAGACAGGGCTGAATATCGAGCCTCGCAGCCTGTTGCACGAGCGCATCGCGAGGCGCCTCCATGCCATGCTTGAAGAGGGCTTCCTTGATGAGATGCGGCGGCTTCGGGAGCGCCCTGAATTGCGCGCAGATTGCCCGGCAATGCGCTCGGTAGGGTATCGCCAGTTCTGGCAATACCTCGACGGAGATTGTTCGCTTGAGGAGGCAAGCGACCGGGCCCTGTTTGCCACACGGCAGCTCGCCAAGCGTCAAATCACCTGGTTGCGCTCAGAAAAAGACATTTTTCTCGCCGATCCCCTTGAAGCTGGCGTGATTGATGCTATATCGGCTTTTCTGGTGCAGTCCCTGTGATAGACTTTTTAATGCGCTTAGGCAGAAAGCCGCTGAAGGGCATCCCGGCGCCACCGGGCAGCGGTTTTCTAAAAACTGAATAACAATAAGGAGACCCAACATGGCTAAAGGGCAAACTTTGCAAGACCCCTTCCTGAATATCCTTCGCAAAGAAAAGATTCCGGTATCGATTTACCTTGTCAACGGCATCAAACTGCAAGGGCAGGTCGATTCTTTTGATCAGTTCGTGGTCTTGCTCAAGAACAGCGTGAACCAGATGGTCTACAAGCACGCTATTTCAACGGTCGTACCGTCACGCAATGTACGCCTGCCTTTGCCGGACGATGAGTCGGGAGATGGTGACGACTAAGATTACACACCGGTATCCGTGCCAGGAGGTCGTGATTGTTTGAACGACCGCAAAGTGGCGAGCGAGCAGTCCTCGTCCACGCGAGTCCCGACGGATTACCTGACAAGTCTGAACGTGAGGAGTTTGCCGAACTGGCCCGTTCCGCGGGTGCAGTGATTACGGGCGAGCTTGTTAGTTCACGTCGTCGTCCAGACCCACGTTATTTCATCGGTAAGGGGAAACTCGACGAACTCCGCAAGCTGATTGAAGAAAACGAGGCTGAACTCGTCATATCATCGGCGGCGCTGAATCCGAGCCAGGAACGCAATCTCGAAAAAGAACTCCGCTGTCGCGTACTTGATCGCGCCGGTCTTATTCTCGACATCTTTGCGCAACGAGCGCGCAGCTTTGAGGGCAAACTGCAAGTCGAGCTCGCGCAACTGCAACACCTGTCGACGCGCCTGGTGCGCGGCTGGACTCATCTGGAACGCCAGAAAGGCGGTATCGGTTTACGTGGCCCGGGTGAAACGCAGCTCGAGACCGACAGAAGGCTCGTGGGCCAGCGTATCCGGCAGCTGACGGAGCGCCTTGAGCATGTTGATACGCGTCGTACGATCAATCGCCGCAATCGCATGCGAGCCGAGATTCCCACCGTTGCGTTGGTCGGCTACACGAATGCCGGTAAATCGACTTTGTTCAATGCGCTTACCAATGCCAGCGTTTATGTGGAAGATCAGTTGTTTGCAACGCTGGACCCGACGGTTCGCCGCCTGGATTTGCCTGAAGGCGAGCATGTTGTGCTGGCCGATACGGTTGGTTTTGTTCGCGACCTTCCTCACGAGTTGATAGCAGCTTTCAGGTCGACCTTGCAGGAGGCGCGGGAGGCGGACTTGATTCTGCACCTTATCGATGCGAGCGACCCCAATCGTTGGCAGCGCGTTCGGCAGGTCAATTCTGTCCTCAAGCAACTTGAAGCCGATCAAGTGCCGCAGATTCGGGTGTACAATAAGATCGACAAGCTCGATAGAAAGCCGCGTATAACGAATAATCGCGAAGGCGAGGGCCGTGCTGTATGGATTTCCGCCGTCACCGGCGAAGGCCTGCCGCTGCTCAAGGATGCGATCGCAAGGCGCCTCCGGCAAGAGACCGTGCACCGTTTCATTCGTCTCGAGCCGGGGCAGGGTAGGCAGCGCGCAAAACTATTTGAGCTGGGCGCGGTCCTTAATGAGGAGGCGCTCGAGGAAGGTGGTTGGTCGCTGGAGCTGAAAATGGCGGAAAAGGACTTGCGGCGCTTCCTGAAGCGTGAAAACCTCACTGAAGAACAACTGATACCGGAGTCGATAACTCAGTCGGCACCCGCAGCAAACGAGTAGGAAAATATGGCTTGGAATGAAGGTGGAAATGGCAAAGACCCGTGGAAACGCGACGGGGGAGAGCCAAATGATCTCGATCAGATGGTGCAGGATCTGCAAAAACGGTTTGGCAGCATCTTGGGCGGAAACAGTAGCGGAGGCGGCATCGCCTTGATTGTCATGCTGCTGATTGCGTGGGGGCTGACCGGCTTCTATCGCGTAGATGCTGCCGAGCGTGGCGTCGTACAGCGTTTTGGTTCGTATGTCGAGCCTGTCACGATGCCTGGCCTGCGCTGGCACTTCCCGTATCCTGTAGAGACGGTCGATGTCGTCAACATCGAGGAGGTTAACGACTTTAACTACTCAACCGAGATGCTGACCGCGGACCTTTGGTATGTCTATATCGACATCGCCGTGCAGTATCGTCGCACAGATCCGGTCAAGTTCAGCTTCCTCCTTGAAGACCCGGACCAGACTCTCCAGGATCTGACCGAAAGCGCGCTGCGTGGCGTTGTCGGGACGAGCACCCTGGAATCGCTGATCGGTGAAAGGCGCGAGGAAATTCCGGCACGCACCATTGTCGAATTGCAGGACACGCTCGACGGCTATGGCGCGGGTCTGTCTGTCACGTCGATCAACATCAATAAAGTGAACTATCCGACGGCCGTGGAGGATGCAGTAGCCGATACGCTGCGTGCCACGAATGATGGTGATCGTTACAAATTTGAGGCTGAGAAGTACGCGAACGACATCGTGCCAAAAGCGCGAGGCCAGGCCCAGGTGATCTTGCAGGATGCAGAAGCCTATCGTGAGCGAGTTGTTGCTGAAGCGGAAGGCGATGCTTCGCGCTTCGAAGCCTTGCTTGTCGAGTACCAGAAAGCGCCTCGTGTCACGCGTGATCGCCTTTATATCGAAGCAGTAGAAGCGGTTTACGCTGAGTCAGCCAAGGTCCTGATCGACACTGATGGCAGCGGTAACCTGCTGTACTTGCCGCTCAACGAGATCATGAACCGGTCAGGTGTCAATATGCCATCGATCGAAAATGGCAACCTGCAGAATGCAGCTCGACCGGGAGCGCAGGATGAGGAGCGGCAAGAGACGCGAAATCCGCGCGAAAGGAGTACCCGTCAATGAATAACACACGATTTGGAATCCTTGTCGGGCTCGGTTTGGTCCTTGTTGTAGTCGGATTGTCTGCGTTTACGGTTAACGAACGTGAGCTCGCTATCAAGTTGCGCTTTGGTCAGGTTCGGGCCGCCCAGTACGAGCCTGGTCTGCATTGGAAATTACCGCTGATTGAGACGGTTCAAAAATTCCCGGGCCGCATTCTGAAAATCGATGACGCACCGCAGGAGGTGTTTACACTCGATCGCCAAAACATGACGGTCGACTTTTTTGTGAAGTGGCGCATTGTAGATGAGGTGAAATTCTATACCTCGACCGGCGGCTCGCAGCAGGCAGCCGTTGATCGACTGCGGGAAATCATCAAGAACTCGGTGGTGACGGAATTCGGCAAGCGCTCGACGCGCGAAGCAATCTCTGTGCAGCGGATGGAGATCATGCGCGACATGCTGGCCATGGCACGACCGACGGCCGAAGGGCTCGGCGTTGAACTCGTGGACTTTCGTGTCAAGCAGGTTGAGTTTGTCGCTGAAGCGCGGGAGTCTGTTTACCGGCAAATGCGTGCTGAACGCGAGCAGCTCGCGGCGCAAACTCGCGCAGAGGGACGTGAGGCGGCTGCGCTGATTACTTCCACGGCAGACAAGAATCGGACAGTAATTCTTGCAGATGCCGACAGGCAGAGTCAGATGATCCGCGGTGAGGGCGATGCGAGGTCGGCGGAAATATATGCCAGTGCGTACAGCAAGGATCCTGAATTCTACGCGTTTTACCGCAGTATCAACGCTTACAGGAATGCGTTTGGCAAGAGGGGCGACATTCTTGTGCTGGATCCGAATAACGAGTTCTTCCGCTATCTAAACCAGTCCGGCGGCAATCAATAACGTATAACGCTGAAGTTGCGCGATGAACTGGACTGAGATACTGACGGCGGTGGCGCTCGTGCTGGTGCTTGAGGGCATGCTGCCATTCATATCGCCTCGGAAGTATCGTGAGATGGTGGCGGAAATTTCGCGCCTGGGGGACAATCACATTCGCACTGTCGGGTTCGTTGTAATGATCGTTGGAGTCGTGGTGCTTTTTCTTGTGCGTAGCTAAGTGCAAGCAGACTGAAGAGCAGGAAAGTCATGGGTAAGAACGTAGTTGTTATCGGCACCCAGTGGGGGGATGAAGGCAAAGGAAAGATTGTCGACCTCCTAACGGATCGCGCCGCGGCTGTTGTACGTTTTCAGGGTGGCCACAACGCCGGACACACGCTCGTTATCGACGGCGTGAAGACGGTGTTGCACCTGATACCGTCTGGCATTCTGCGCGATGGAGTCGATTGCCTGATAGGCAATGGCGTCGTGCTGGCGCTCGATGCGCTGGTGCAGGAGGCCAGCGCACTTATCGAGAGCGGCGTTCCTGTCTACGAGCGGTTGCGGATCAGTCCGGGGTGCCCATTGATTCTGCCATCGCATGTCGCACTGGATGCGGCGCGAGAAAAGGCTCGTGGATCCGGGGCAATCGGAACGACTGGGCGGGGTATTGGCCCTGCTTATGAGGACAAGGTTGCCCGGCGGGCGCTGAAGGTCTCGGATCTGTTTGTGCGAGAGAACTTTGCGGCCAAGCTTGGTGAAGTACTCGACTATCACAATTTTCTGCTGAAAAACTACTTCAAGGCAGACACGGTCGACTTCGCAAAGACGCTTGACGAGGCGATGGAATATGCCGAGATCATAGCGCCTGTGACGGCCGATATTACACAGATTCTTCATGACCTTGCCGCTGCCGACAAGGGCATCCTGTTCGAAGGAGCGCAGGGCAGTTTCCTGGACGTCGATCATGGCACCTATCCGTTTGTGACGTCCTCCAACACCGTTGCCGCTGCGGCAAGCACCGGGACAGGTGTTGGCCCTCGCGACCTCGATTACATCCTCGGAATAGTCAAGGCGTACACGACGCGGGTCGGCGCCGGACCTTTTCCGACGGAGTTGTTTGACGATTATGGCGCGCACCTGGCGAAGGTTGGTGCTGCATTTGGCGCAACGACAGGCCGACCGCGACGCTGTGGCTGGTTCGATGCTGTCGCATTGCGGCGTTCAATCATCAACAGCAGCGTTTCGGGATTATGCGTAACCAAACTTGATGTTCTCGACGAACTGGAGACGATTCAGATTTGTGTGGGCTACGCAATCGACGGAAAACCAATTTCCGGCTTGCCCGTAGTCGTAGATCGTTTTGCAGAGTGCAAGCCGATCTACGAAGAGTGGGCCGGCTGGCGGGAATCAACCGTGGGTGTCACGGCATTTGATAAGTTGCCGGAAAAGGCGCGTGCTTACCTGGCACGCATCGAGGAGCTTGCCGGAGTCCCTGTCGATATTATTTCAACGGGACCTGATCGCGAGCAAACGATAATCAAGACGCATCCGTTCGAATAACAGTAGCGCGAGCAACCAGAGTGAAAAAACGCCTCCACCTCCGCCTGAGGTGGATTCGCTCGATCGCACGGTCACTGCAACGGTCGCCGAATCGCTGAGCCCGCCCGGGTCGGATACTGCGAGACTGAAACGCAGCAAGGTATCTGATGAGACTGAAGGCGCAGAAAATGACGCGCTCGATGTATTTGCCCCACTCAGTGCGACCGTCGGTCCCAGCGTTTGCGTCCAGGCGTAAGTTAGCGGATCACCGTCGGGGTCATTAGAGCTGCCGCCATCGAGCGTGACCGGACTGCCGCTGCTCACGGTCTGGTTGTTGCCGGCAACCGCATTCGGAGTAGCGTTTACGCCTGTCCCATCCGATATGTTTATTCGCAAAACGCTGCTTCCGCCGATCGATCCGCCTGTAGCATCACTTAGCGTAAGTTCGAAGAATTCACTGTCTTCGCCGCTACCATCATCGAGAATGCCGTACTCGATCCACTTCGGACCAGCGTCGCCATCTGCCCATGTAATAGTGCCGTTTGCCGGGCCCGAGTAATCTGTTCCGGCGGTGGCATTACCATCTGAGATCGAGTACTGAACGGCCAGAGTGCCGGACACGCTGCCTTTGCGCCGCATGACAGCGACCGCTGTGGCGAAACCTCGCTCGGATATTGTTACTTCTTCGCGGTCAAACTCGACCGTCGATATGCCGCCCGGGTCGCTTATATACAGGCTGGCCAGGTTGGGCGACGCCAATGTCGCGCCGCCTTGTGGCGCCGTGAGTTTGATTACGAGGCGTTCGATGTCTTCTGTAACGCCATCGTTCTGGATTCCAAGGTCGATGAATTTGTCCGACGCATCACCGTCGGCCCAGCTCAATGTGCCATTGGTCGCGACAACGTCAGCAGTCGATCCGTGCGCTGCAATAATCTCCCAATTAACGGCAACCGGTCCGGTTGCGCCACCCAGGCGCTGCACTGTGATGACTGCCGACTCTGTCTCCTCAGCGCCAAATGCTGCCGCCGAAAATGCGAGCGAGCCTTCCTCAACGCTGCGGGTCCTGTCGTCAACGACGTAAAAGCCACTGTCGATATCACTGATCAGGATGTGGCCACTTGGAAGGAACGGATAAGCACCCCATGCACCCGGAAAGCCGACAGAATCTGAAGACGGGAAACTGTCGAAACGGCC
>Ga0224504_10001330_pt1 | contig 11007 bp, 9 predicted proteins | sample SF_Oct11_sed_USG_3_FD_170160 | JGI IMG/M metagenome (GOLD analysis project Ga0224504, IMG submission 170160) | Sediment microbial communities from San Francisco Bay, California, United States - SF_Oct11_sed_USGS_24 | ecosystem: Environmental > Aquatic > Marine > Sediment | place: USA: California... | reverse complement strand
TCCGCTGTCCTGGAATCCGGTGGATCCGGCCGGCAGATCTTCGATCTGGCTCCAGCTGGACCCATCCAGTGAACGATCGACGGTGAAGCCGTTTTCATTGCCGAATCCGTCGGTCCAGCCCAGGTTTATTTCGCTGGACGAAACAGGCGAAGCACTCATAGGGGCAGGATCGCCAATGGGCGGATCCAACTCCGGCGGTGGGCCGGTTCCATTGTCCACCCGGATAAACAGGTGGTCGACGTGGAAGGCGCTCTTGTCGCGCATGCCGGAAACCTGGTGATTATCCCTGACCCGCAGGATGATAGCGCCACCCGGCGCATTTGGGATGACTGCCATCTGCTGGTTGCTGTTGCTGGTCGAAGCAATGGTCATCAGCGGTGAAAAACTGCCACCGTTATTGGTCGAATATTCCATTTCGAACGATTCACTGGTGTTGTTTCCGGACTTCCATGCCCGGACATACACCGTGGCAGTCACACCGCTGCTGATATTGAAATTCCAACGATGTTCGAGATAGGTGTGACGGTCTTGTGGTTTGCCGCCGGATTCGCGCTCGGTAATGTCCTGGCTCGAACCGTCGTCGTCATGCGTCATGCCATGCGTGCCGCTGACCGAACCGGCAACCACGGTCTCGCCCTGCGACGTATAGTCGACGTAAGCTGGTGGCGCATCGGTGGTTGCACTGGCCGGGGTTGAAGGCTTGGTTTCGTTATCCGACTGATCCCTGGCGATAACCGTGAACGTGTACTGCGTAGCCGCAGCAAGCCCGCTGGCCGTGTAGCTGGCGCTGCTTTGCCAGCCGCTGTCCGCGCAGCCAGAACCTCCGGCCATGCAGCGGAAATTGTATTGAACCGCACTGATGTCATCCGTGGCAACAGTGGCGGTCATAGCGATTTCCGTCTCAGAAATCGCGGCCGGACCAGCGACGAAACTTAGCGGGTCGGGCGTCGGAGCCGTTTCGTCAGCCGCACCCAGGGGCACCGAGCCGTTAATAAAATACTGGCCCAGGCTGTCGTAGTCCGAATATGGAACATCCGTGTTCCCCGTCCCCGTAACCAACAGGTAATAAGCACCCGGGGTTACCGGCACATTAATGGCTGCCGAGGTATTGACGGCAGGGTCGCTGGCGGCAACCAGCGCGTTGTTTACATCACGCAGTTCAATGTCCACATCCAGGTTGGCGCCCCGCCGGCTGGTGTCGCGATAAAACGCATCCCATGCGGGCGTAACGGCCAGGTCAACCACGCCGGTTCCGGCCACGAAGGTGAACACGTCGACATCGGTTGAGGAATTGATCACACCCTTATTTTCCTCAAGGAAATTATGCGGGTCCTGTTCCGGGTTGGAAGAGACCACGCTACCGGAGGGAGAGAGCTCCAGTAACGTGGCGTCCCCTTGCGAATCACCGTGATCGTCACCGACATAACCCAGTTTGCCATCGATAATGGCCAAATCATCCTGGGTCCGGTTGGCGTTCGCGTACTCCCCCTTACTCCACTGCGTAATGTTGTTGTAGTAACTGTTGCCCATGATGGGCGCCCATGACACCAGGCCACTGCCGTGCCCCCCGTAATATTCGGTACCGGTGGACGTGCCGTCATGCGACAGCCCCAGGTTGTGGCCGAATTCATGCGAGGAGGCTTCCGCCACGTAGGTTTCGCCGCCGCCACCCAGATGATCGTAGTACACCAGCGCAGGCGAGTAGTAAGTATGGTAGTTGCTGAGCCCAAACACGCCCACGTAAGCGACCCCGCCGCCGCCGTTACTGGGCATATCGGCGCCGGTCTTGTCTATCGTATGCGTAACCAGGATATGCCCGGTATAGCGGTCAAAGCTGGCCGGCTCTTCGGTGGTGACATCGATATTGAACGGCGCCAGGTCTTCGGCCACGCGATGCCAGATGTCCACGATCCGGTCACGCTCCGTCGCATTGAAGGTGTCGGGAGAACCATCCAGGTCGTAAGCCTTGGCCTGGAAGCTGGCGCCGCCGTTCCAGGCAGTACCACTGAAGTCGTGGCCGTCGAAATCGATGAAGACGACATTCGGCGCCCCTGGCCGGCTATGCAGCAGAAACGCGTCATCCAAAGTGCCCTGGGGGACCACACCGGCATCCGTGCCGGTAACGGGATCCGCCTCCGCCGTTCCTTCGACGACCAGGTGGTCGGCATAAAACACACCACCTTCTTGATCAACGTCCAATGACTGGACATCAGCCTCGGCAAATGAAAATTCCTGCAGCCATTTAACGGCCCTGCTGCGTGCCTGGGGGGGAAGTTGTTTGAGTTTGGTCTTGAATTGCCCTGGGGGCAGCTCATCGACTGAAGCCGGTTGACTGAGGCCGAATACCCGGGCACTCGAGCCCTGGTCGGACTGAGCCAGGAGTGGTCCGGAAAGCGCCACGATGCAAATCGAAAGCGCGGCAAACAGCACTGAACGCATGATCATTGATATCCCCTTGTCAAAAATGCAAAAAACACTTTTGAACTACCCTGTTCAAAAATCCGTCCTTGTACCCTTACTGATTTTTTGCCTACGCACTTACTCATGCAAAATAAGTGCCAGCCGAGACAGGCCTGATAATAATTTAGTTATTACTATATATTTTAATACTTTATGAAATATTTCTAGAATTGTTATGAGTTAAAAACAAGGAAATAACCGCTTCGGGCTAACAAAAATTGTCACAATGTTCCAAAACAGGCAAAAAAAAACCGGGACTTTCGTCCCGGTAGTCTCGTTGGATGGTTAGCGGGTAGCAGCTCCCGCACATCCTGTTGGAACCATTTGATCCGGGTGGTGAGGCGCCAGCCCTCCCTGGCTGCCTCTGAGGCCGTACCTGGCTCACGCCACCCGAACCTTTGAAAAATGACCATCCTTGGCCTTTTTCTTAGTAGCCATGTTCCCTGGCCACATCACTCCACCAAATAAAACCGTCCCTGGTGGTAAATGCGATCACTCCCTGACCGCTTCTTTCGCAATTCAATGACCATCCCTGGTCGCCACCTGCACTTCCGTTGCATTACGAAACTGGTTGCCCTCTCCGCTCCAGCTCAATGCCTTTTTATTCTTCCAACGGTAGTGCGGTCGTATATTTATTACTCCTCAACACAAAACTCGTATTTACGTGGTGTACGGCCCTGCAAGGCATAATGTGCTCCCGCAGCAGCTTCTCGTACGCCCGGATGCTTCTGCAAGCTATCTTCAAGTGATAGTCATGCGAGCCACTCATGGCATAGCATTCCAGGATCTCGGGCCTTCCGGATACCATCTCGTCAAACTCCCTGATACTCAAGGGATGGTGGTCCTCTAATGAAACCGCAGCTATCGCGATCACATCCAGCCCAATCTTTTCCGGGTCCAGTATCGCTACTGTGGTAGTTATGACCCGTTCTTCCTCCAGTTTTTTAACTCGCCGCCAACAGGGCGACGTTGATAGTCCGACTTTCTCCGCGAGAGCCTGGCTGGAGAGCGAGCCGTCAGCTTGCAACTCCGCTAGGATTCTCAAGTCTGTCTTGTCCATTAAGACACATTTTTTTCGTCAAAGTCCGTTTGACGAAATATTTATACCACAATTTCTTTGTCAGACGCAAACTTTGGAACCTTCTTGCGCGTAGTTTGATATAAACTTACTAACAATTGCAAGCAGGAAAAACAAATATGCCCCAAAAAGGGAAAGAAAAGAAATCGAAATATGTGTCCCGCCAACCCGATGAAAACGGGCTAATACCCTACTCTGACGCGGAAAACGAGGTCTGGCATGACCTCATCACACGCCAGATTCCGATGTTGGACGGCCATGCCTGCAAACAATGGATTGCAGCCATGAACGAAATGAATTTTCCAAAAAATCGCATTCCGCAGTTAAAAGATATCTCTGCTGTGCTGGATAAACACACCGGCTGGGGCGTCACCGGGGTCCCTGCCCTGATCGGATTTGAAGAATTTTTTACCCTGCTGGCCAATAAGCGGTTCCCGGTAGCTACCTTTATAAGGACCCGCGAGGACTTCGACTACATCCAGGAACCGGACGTGTTCCACGAAGTATTCGGCCACACCCCGCCGTTAACCGACCACCGGTTCGCCTCTTTCGTCGAAGCCTACGGCAGGGCCGGCCTGGCCGCGGACCCCAAAGACCACGTCTGGCTGGCCCGCCTTTTCTGGTTCACCGTCGAGTTCGGCCTGGTAAACACCGAAGAAGGCATCCGGGCGTATGGCTCAGGAATCATGTCTTCGCCGGGCGAATTGGTGTATGCAGTAGAAAGTGATGTCCCGGAAAGAAAGCCCTTTGACCCGGTTGAAGTCCTGAGAACGCCTTATCGCATAGACATCCTGCAACCGATTTATTTCGTCATCGAAAGTTTCGATCAGCTTTTCGATTTGGCGCAGTCCGATTTACTGGGGTACATCGCCGAGGCCAGGAAGTTAGGCATGCACGCCCCCACCTATCAGGCCGCGTAGAACCGCTGCATCATCCTGGCACCCGATGAAGACAAGCCTGTGCGATCCCGGTTTACAGGACTTTCGGCTGTCGGGAACAGCCGAAAAGCGCACAGGGAGGTCTTGAGCGTGTCCTGTAAACCGGGATGGCGCAGGCTTGTCGGCTTCGAAGCCCCTATATTTAGGGAGCGAGAAGCCCCTATATTTAGGGAGCGAGAAGCCCCTATATTTTAATGAGCGAATACACCTGGAGAGTAACTATGAATTCTGTTTGTGATTTAACTGACCGCCACTGCGTCCCCTGCGAGGGAGGCGTACCCACCCTGACCCGGGAAGAGGCTAAGGCGTTGCTCCCCGATGTTCCCGGCTGGGAACTCGCCGATGATGCCCGCTCGATTGTGCGCCGCTTCGAGTTCAAGGGCTTCTATAAGTGCATGTCCTTTATTAATGCGATGGCCTGGGTGGCGAACGCGGAGAACCATCACCCGGATTTCGCGGCGGGTTATAACTACTGTGAAGTGACGTTCATGACCCATGCGATTGATGGGCTCAGTGACAATGACTTTATTTGTGCGGCCAAGTTGAATGCGTTGTTTGATTAATAGTGATACCGGCACGAAAGAATTGTCAGGATGTCGTTGTCCACTGCGTACACCAGGCGATTCGTGTGATCGATGCGGCGAGAAACGAGTCCTGACAGGTCCCCTTTCAGGAGTTCGGGCTTTCCGACTCCCGAATGAGGATCTCGCAGGCTGGCCGTGACCAGCCTGTTGATGCGCCGAAGTGTTTTGGTGTCCTGACGTTGCCAATGAATGTAATCAGCCCAGGCTTCCTGCGTCCAGGCCAGCTTTCTAACCATCCGGCAATGGTTTCTCTACAACCTTCCCTGACTGGAACTGCTCAAGTGATTTGAACAGATGGGCCGCATTTGCAGGGCTGTTTAACAGATATAAACTCTCCATCAGGCCGTTATAGTGGTCCATTGACATGACCACCGCGTCTTCAGAATCACGACGGGTTATGACCGTGCAGTCTGCGTCTTCAACGACGTGGTCGAGAACCGACTTCAGACTGTTACGTGCCTTGGTGAATGAAATGATACGCATCGAGACCTTCCTTTACATGTACAGCTTATTGTACATGTTTTAAGGAGTACATCTATCGATTGTGCGCGCGAAATTAAGTAAGAAATCAGCGAGTCCTGCTCAATCCTGACCGAATCTCCTGGATGACTTCATCCATATGCTCTTCCATGCCAAGCCACAACGGCAGGCGCAAAAGTCGCGCAGCCAGGTCGGTGGTCTGATCAAGACTTCCCGCGGGGCGTCCATGCATCGATCCCATTTCAGAACTGTGCAGGGGCACGTAGTGGAACACGGTGTTAATACCTTTTGACCTGAGGTAATCCATCAGCAGAGAACGCTTTTCAGCGCTTGGCAGCAAAATGTAATACATGTGTGCGTTGTGCCTGCACGCTTCGGGTATCACCGGGCGCCGCAACAGACCCTGTGCTTCCAGCGCTTCCAGTTCGCGGTGGTAAGTGTCCCACATCACCAGGCGCCGCCGGGTGATGGCTTCCGCCTCCTCCATCTGCGCCCACAGGTAGGCCGCAATCATGTCGCTGGGCAGAAACGATGAACCGATATCGACCCAGGAATACTTGTCAACCTCGCCGCGGAAAAACGCTTTGCGGTTGGTGCCCTTCTCCCGGATGATCTCGGCTCGCCTTGCCTGCTGCTCGCCGTTCAGCAGGATCGCCCCACCCTCACCTGAAATGATGTTCTTGGTTTCATGGAACGACAGCGTGCCCATGTGGCCGATGGAGCCGAGTGGACGGCCCTTGTACGCCGACATGATGCCCTGTGCAGCGTCTTCAATCACGGTCAATCCATGGCGCCTGGCGATTTCCATGATGGCATCCATTTCGCAGGCGACGCCGGCATAGTGCATTGGCACGATGGCCCTGGTCCTGTCGGTTATGGCCTGCTCGATTTTCGTCTCATCAAGATTCAGCGTATCGGACCGGATATCGACAAACACAGGCACCGCACCACGCAGAACGAACGCGTTGGCCGTTGAGACAAAGGTATAGGACGGCATGATCACTTCATCGCCCGGGCCCAGGTTTGACAGGATGGCGCTCATCTCCAGCGCTGCCGTGCACGAATGCGTCAGCAGTGCCTTGTCACAACCGGTTCGTTGTTCCAGCCAGGCGCTGCAGCGCCGGGTGAATTCGCCGTCGCCGGAAAGTTGCCCCTTGGCGTGTGCCTCGGAGATGTAGCCAAGTTCCTTGCCGGTCATGTAGGGTTTATTGAATGGGATTTTCATCAGTTGTCTTCACTTACCTAAAATCGAGCCATTCGCTGCCAGAACGGGAAGATAGCAGATTGTTGTAACACCTGCTCGATCCCGGTTAGCTCAAATCTGAGAAGTCGAGCACCTTGAATACCATTAATGAATCGGACCCTGGTAGACAGAACGCGGATCGTCCTGAAATTTCTTCCTGTTCCTGAATATGAATATACTTCGCTTGAACACCCAAGCCACCATCCCAGGATTGGTAAGAACCTTATGTGCATTGGCAAGCAGGTGGATCAGGCTCTCGATGCGTGCTCGCTTCCGAACCCTGTTTGATAGAACATTGTATTTATCTTGAGAGATCGTACCGTCCACTTCGCTGTAATAAGATGAAAAAGGGGTTTTTACATGCAGCGGTCGGACTATCAATTGTTTATCAATAATAAAATCATGAACCAGACCCTGGTCTGGTTCGTCCAGTGATATTTCCAGCATAATGCTGTGGCGGTATTTTTCTTGCCAGTAATCACTAGTCAGGTTGCCCAAACTAAAGAAAACCGGTTTCTCATGAATCCTGGTAGCAACCTGAACGATGTGGGGATGGGCGCCTGCAATGAAATCCACCCCCGCAGTTAACATCTGGTCTGCAATGGCGATATGGGAAGGTGACGGTTGTTTAATAAACTCGTACCCCCAGTGCGGACATGCGATCAGGTAATCACATTCATTTGCAGCTTGATGAATTAATGACGTCAATGAAATTAAATCATCCTGATCAAATTCATCGACAAACAGATATTCCGGCTCGTAACCATACATGGCGGGAACCGTGGAGAATCCCAGCAGACCAAGCTTTCGACCTTCGTGCTCAATCACAATATAGGGAGCTTTTTTAGTCCCAAAAACTTGAATTCCTTTGGCCTCGCATAAACGAGCCATATGATTAAAGGCCTCTGGACCGTATTCCATAGTGTGGTTATTTGCCAGCGTCAGATACTTCACATTCGCTTTGACCAGAGCATCAATAGCTTGACGCGGCGCCTTCATGGCGGTTTTGTCTGGTCCACCGTTGGGGACTTCATCAAAGACAACGCACTCCAGATTTCCAATTACGAAGCTGTAGTGCCTCACGTAATCTGCAAAATCATTCAGTATGAGATCGTAATCGCCCCGGGCTGCAGATCTAACTCCAAAGCCACAGCAAAGTGGCTGATCGCCAAGCATAAAATCACCGACAATGGCAAAACTACTCAATGGAGCGACTCCTCGTGTATCGATAACTGCATATGCAACATTACTCTAGGTCCAGTACTGCCTTGTCACTACCGATCCGATGTTCCAGCCAGGTGCTGCAGAGCCGGGTGTACTCACCGTCACCGGAAAGCTGTCCGTTGGCATGAGCACCGGAGATGTAGCCAAGTTCCTTGCCGGTCATGTAAGGCTAGTTGAATGGGATTTTCATTTTTCGGTTTCGCGTTGATTAAGCAAAAATGCGTTAGCGGTTCGGTTCCAGCTTGCCAAACAGGATCTTATCAACGTATCGCGCACCTTTAAGTTCATGCTGGCAGAGCACACCCTCCTGAGAAAACCCCAGTTTCTCGTAGAACCGGGTGACTTCGGGAGAACCCGCATCGGTCTTGCACCATATCTTGTGTAGACCGAGTGTGCTAAAGGCATACTCCTCCAGGAGCCTGATGGACTCTGAACCCAGCCCCAGTCCGCGCATGCTTTCATCAGCAATGAAGATGCTGAACCGGGCATTACGATGTCGTCTGTCAATCATGTCCAGAGACACATTTCCGACATGCGTGTCGTCCGATCTCAGGCAAACAGCGAATACCACCTTGGCGCCATCTTCCTGTAGATTGGCGAACCATTCCTTCTGCTGCTGCTTTGTGAACGGGGTCTCGACGCCGATTTTATCGTTGATGTCCGGTCTATGCAGCCACTCCCACGTCCGGTCAAGATCGCTCTCTGCGAGTTCTCGAAGGTAGATGCGTGCCCCCTCAACACGCTTCATCATCAGTGTCTCCCACTTTGGCGGCTACCGTGTATCTTGGCATTCCGGTGACCTCCTGAATGAGCCGGCCGATGTACTCACCCAGCACTCCAATGCCTGCCAGAAGCATTCCGCTGAAGAATGAGATCGCCAGAATAAGGGAGGTGAAGCCCGCGACCCCTGCGCCACCCATAGCCCACCTGAAAAAGTAGAAAATGGCAATGAGGAAAGCCGCACCGGCCGTGAAGAAACCCAGGAGCGAGAACCAGCGCAAGGGAAGAATTGACGCGTTGATCACGCTATGGAGCGTCTCCCGCACAAGGTGTATGAATCCGTACCCGCTGGCGCCGTGTTTGCGGTCGTGATGTTCTACCTCCACGTTGGCAATATTTTTCGTAATCGACAAGATCAGTGGTCCCAGTTGGGGGTGTGCAATCTGATAAAGGGCCAGGGTCTTGGCAAAGTCTGCCGGCATTATTCTGAAGCTGGTGGTCGTTACGCCGACGGGTTTGTCATAGAGCCGGTTCATTATGGATTTCACCAGCCGCGAACCCATGTTTCGCACGGCACTGTGATGCTTGGTTGAATAAACACCCATGACACAATCGACGCCGGGATTCTCGTGCATTGCCGATATGAGCTTGGTGAGTTCCTCAGGCGGGTGCTGCAGATCATCATCCATGGTCATGATGAAATTACCTCTCGCGTGATCCAGGCCGCAGAGAGTCGCCTTGAATTGCCCGACGTTATAGAGCAAATCGATTCCCATGACGGACTCGTGCTTTGCGGCCAACTCCATGATAGCTTCCCACGTCTTGCCGTCCGGACTTCGGTCGTTAACCAGTATGATCTCGAAGGAACCGTTACCCTCCATGACCGCTTGAATCCTGCTCACCAATTCTGCGAGCCAGTCACCTGATGAGTAGCAAGGGACGACAATCGAATAGTCAATATCAGCCACACTCTATCTCCAGTTCAAGCGCTTGCTGGGCGCGGGCGGTGACTTCGGCGTAGTCAGCAAAGCCACAGTCCAGCAGCAGGTAGCCGATGAGGCTTGCATTGTGTTGGAACGCCTCCACCCGGTCGCCGGCATTCCGGGCCAGAACAACATCCAGAACTTCCGGTACATTCCGCCGCAGATCGGTGGTTTCCGGCACGTGCCGAAGGATGCCGGCGCCAGGCGATCCGAAAACGAAACTGCTCACCGCCCGTGGCTTCTCTTCCTGTTCAGCGGAAATCGGTACACCCAGCACATAGCTAATAAGCCATCGGTGCAGGTTGACTCCCTCACTGCAACGTATCAGGTCCACGATGCCGTTGCCGCCATTGCGCAATCCCACTTCAATCGCAGTGGCTCCGTTCTCTGCAACCATCACATCAAAATTGATCGGCCCGTCCCTATAACCAAGTCTTGAAGCGATCCTGTATATCTCATTCTTCACTTGCGTTACCTGATGGCGCGGCAAGCTCCCGGGCAGTGAATGTCCACGCACCAGGGTTCCTTCCATGTGTTTGCACGTCGTTGTAAAAAACCCGAGGGTGCCGTCAATAAAAAATGCGTCCCCGCCGACCTCCATGCCTGCAAGGAACTCCTCTGCGCACACAAGACCGGAACGGGAGTGCTGCGCGGCATGCCTGTAGGCTTCTTCGATCATATCGGTGCCAGCACCGGCTTCCAGAATCGTTACACCACGAGACCCGGAAGAATCGTCGGGTTTAAGAACCTTGCCGTTATCCCAGGAATCACAGAAGGAGATCGCGTCTTCAGCACTTCGACACGCGGCAAAATTCGGGCAGTTGAGACCGTTTTTCTGCAGAAACGTCCTGAATCCGATTTTGGACGAGACTGTTTCCGAGGCGTTTCTCGTTGGCCCCTTGAGTCCGAGAGATTCTGCAACTGTCCCTATCGTCGGCACGCCCACATCACTTCCTGCCGTCACAATTCCAATGACGCCTTGCTCTCGCGCTGAGTCCGTTACCGCGCCAATATCAGTGATGTCCAATTCAAGGAAAACATCTGCCAGGCATATGCCCGGGTAGTCCCCCCCTGGGCTTACCACTATAGCCGTGTGTCCAGCCTTCTTCACCTCTCGGATGAGGGGGACCTGGTAAACCCCGGCCCCCAGAATCATGATGGGCTTGCTGGCTAACTCCGTCACTATTTTCCTCTATGCCAACCCCCGCGGGGCGCCACGGGCTCCAGCCTGGAAACAGAGCCGTCCCATGGTTTCGAAACCTTCATAAAATGCGACATCTATTAATTTCGTGGAAAC
>Ga0224504_10001329_pt1 | contig 11022 bp, 9 predicted proteins | sample SF_Oct11_sed_USG_3_FD_170160 | JGI IMG/M metagenome (GOLD analysis project Ga0224504, IMG submission 170160) | Sediment microbial communities from San Francisco Bay, California, United States - SF_Oct11_sed_USGS_24 | ecosystem: Environmental > Aquatic > Marine > Sediment | place: USA: California... | reverse complement strand
AGACGAAAGAAAATCAAATAAAGACAGTTCGCAGACCAAGGAGAAGCGGAATGAACGTTCTTAAAGGAAAAGTCGCTTTGGTAACCGGTGGGTCAAGGGGAATCGGTGCCGCTTCGGCCCGTCACCTGGCCTCTGCCGGGGCCAATATTGCCATAACTTACAGCGCTTCGGCTGATGCCGCTGCGGAACTGGTTAAGGAATTCGAAACCCTCGGGATCAAAGCACGGGCATACCTGGCTGACGCCTCAGACCCCCAGTCTCTGCCGCAAGTCGTCGAACTGATCACTGCAGACCTCGGCAGCATCGACATTCTGGTCAATAACGCCGGGACTTTTTCCGTCGGGGTGATCGGTACGGTCGATGAGGCCGAATACAGGCGCATTATGACGATCAACGTCGATGCCGTCTTTACCATGACCCAGGCGGTCCTGAAAGTCATGCCTGACGGAGGCCGAATCATCAACATCGGCAGCGTCCGCGGTGGGCTGGCGAGTACTGCGGGCATCAGCACCTACAACGCATCGAAATTCGCCTTGGCAGGGCTGACCCGCAGCTGGGCCAAGGACCTCGGTACCAGGAACATCCTGGTCAACGATGTGCAGCCCGGACCGATCGACACCGTCATGAACCCGGCGGACGGTCCCAATGCCGATCAAATGTGCAGGAATACCGCGCTGGGCAGGTATGGTCAGCCGGATGAGGTCGCTGCCCTGGTTGCATTCCTGGCCGGCCCTGGCGCGAGCTACATCACCGGAGCGACCATCAACGTCGATGGCGGTTGGAATGCCTAGACTGGACTCATTCTATTATCCAAGGAGTTGGCAATGAGCGACCTGTTGGACCATTCGGGCGACTGCGCCTGCACCAAGGCCCCACACTCTTCGATCCGATACATTCTGCAGCCGGTAGAGAAAGACCTCGGCGGCTTCTCGGTGAGGCGCCTTTTACCACACACGGACGTCAGGGCGGTTGGCCCCTTCGTGTTTTTTGACCATCTCGGACCAGCCTGGTTTGGGCCCGGCAAGGGGATTGATGTCCGTCCCCATCCGCACATCGGCCTGGCGACCATTACCTATCTCTTCGAGGGTGAAATTCTGCATCGGGACAGCCTCGGCTCCGTCCAGCCAATCCGGCCCAAAGCCATCAACTGGATGACCGCGGGCCGCGGCATTGCGCACTCCGAACGCACCCCGCCGGAAGTGCGTTCGGCGGGCCACACGCTGCATGCCCTGCAACTCTGGGTCGCCCTTCCGGCAGAAGATGAGGAAACCGACCCGGCATTTTTTCATTATGAAGAAGCAGAATTGCCGGAATCCGTGGATGCGCAGAGAACGGTAAGGGTTATGGTCGGTGAAGCCTTCGGCCTCACCTCGCCGGTCAGGACCTGGTCCCAGACCCTTTATATCGAAGTCAGTCTCAAGTCCGGAACGAAAATTACCCTGCCTGAGAATGTCGAGGAGAAAGCCGTCTACCTGGTATCAGGCGTGCTGCAAAGTGGGGGGACTGCTCTGCCACAGCATGCGATGGTGATCTTTGACAGCTGTCCGGGGATTGAACTGGTGGCCAAGGAAGACAGCAGACTGGTCATCATCGGCGGAGCACCGCTGGGCAAGCGCACGACCTGGTGGAACCTGGTCTCCAGCCGCAAGGAGTTGATCGAGCAGGCGAAGCGGGACTGGCAGGAAGGTGCGTTCCCAAAGGTCCCGGGAGAAACAGAATTCATTCCGCTACCCTGAAGACCAAAAAATGATACGGCCACTCTTTACATCCCTGATTCTACTGTCAAGCCTTTGCGCAAACCCGAAGGCTATCAATGCAGAGATGCCAGTCTACGCGTGCGAACCAACGGCGGAAGATGAAATGGGGCCTTTGTACGTTCAGGGAGCTCCGGAACGCAATCAGGTCGGTACCGGCTACCTGCTAATGGGGACAGTCAAGTCCGCTGTCGGCTGCAAACCGGTGGCCAATGCCAAAATCGAAGTCTGGATGGCTGGGCCACAAGGGCACTATGGCGACGATTGGCGTGCGACACTGTTCAGTGCCGGGAACGGCCGCTACTATTTCCGGAGCCATGCCCCACCGAACTACGGAACCGGGCGGCCACACATCCACATCAAGGTCTCACGTGATGGCTTCAAAACTCTCATCACCCAGCACTATCCCGCTGAAAACGCTGGAGAAGGGGTCTTTAACCTGGTCTTGGTGCCGAATTAATGCCCCAAACGTTCGGCAAGAGGGATCAAGCGCTGGTAGTCGGCATAAGTCAGGCTGGTTTGCCAGTGTCCACCGAGCATACCGGTCAGCACTCCACCGCCAAACAGTATCATCACGATCGCGACAAACAACAGCCCGCCAACAGGTCTGTTCCACAAAGAGATCGCAAGTGCACCTTTTTCCGGACAGTTGCTGACACAGGTCAGGCAACCGGTGCATTCCGGAGAAGACACCCGGGCCTTGTTCTGTACATCGATCAGCTGGGGACAGGCGCGGCTACAGGCCCCGCAATCAATACATGCCTTCTCGTAGCGTCTGACCTTGAATGGACTGAACATGCTGAGCAGGCCGAGCAGGGCGCCATAGGGGCAGAGGTAGCGACACCAGAAATTCCTGTAGACAACCGACAACAAGGACAGGACGCTTATGACAAGCATGCTGGTGGTCGACATCCGGGTAAAGAAATGCAGCATCTTGACATCGGCAATCGCCCAGTAAGGTGCAGCGAGATACGCCTTGAGCGCACTGGCCGGCATGTCAATCAGGATCAGTTTGACGAAGAACAACAGGAGCGCATACTTGATGAACTGAAGGACAAGATCAAGCCCCCTCCAGATGCGAAAATTCCGGCCGAACAATTTACGCCCAAACTTCCAGGTCACTTCCGAGAAGGTCCCCACCGGACAGATAAAAGAGCAGAAAGATTTCTTTGTCAGAAGCGCCATGACCAGGAAAGTGAGAAAAAGCACCAGCGCCGCCGGATGAACCGTGTCAAAATGTCCGGTGAGCAACCAGGTCTTGAGACTCATCAGCGAACCGATCGGCAGAAAACCTTCGACACCCGGCGGGCGCGGATAATATCCGGACATTCCCTGCGACTCGAAATGACGCACGAACAGCCCGAACTGGACACCGAGGAACACGCACCAGCCGAAGAAGAGCCACTGGATCAGTTGTCGCCAGTGGTTTGGTTGTTTACAACTGAAGATGTTTATCATAGGTGCAGAGGATACACATATCTGCAGGGCATGGAAATGACTTTGATCAAAAAGTTGGTGTTAGGAGCTGCTTTGGCTAACTGGGCATGTCTGGCCGGAAAAAACCCTTCTCAACCACATGCGCCTCAAATTGACCGTATCTTACTCCTACCCGATGCTCAAAACCATGTCAAACCCGGGACCCCGGCAACCGGCAATCTTAGTGAGATTTGCTTTTCTTTCAATCGCCCGGAGTCAAGGGTTTTGTTTGACACGGCTCAGGGTCTGCAGTAGAAGTTGGCAGCAGCCAACTAAGGTTTTCTTCTGTTGATAAGACTGCTGTGCTTTGAATCTCTACGAGCATTTGTCGATTTTACTAATACAGGAAGTGCAGGAGACATAATGGAAGATTATTTCCCGAATCGATGGCGAGAAATTTTACACCACAACGATCTGGACAGCTTCGACAAACTGTGGGATTTACAGCTTGACTGGTTTGAAGAGCCCAATCAGCGGCGTGGTGGTTGGAGCGGTGTGTCGCGTTGTGATTTGGATTTACCTGAAGGTGGCAAGGCAGGTGTTTTCATCAAACGCCAGGAGAACCATATAACCCGGACCCTGTTTCATCCTTTCGGGATGTCGACCTTTATACGGGAAATACAAAATATTCTGCGTTTTAAAAAGGCCGCTATTCCAGCGCTTGAGCCCGTTTACTTCGCTGTTCGCAAGGTTGAAGGAGATCTGCGCGCTATTCTTTGTACCGAAGCTCTGGACGGTTATGAACCGCTGGAGAGCCTGGTCGAGCGTTGGTTAAAAGATGGTTGGCCGGACAGGAAAAATCGTCAACGTCTGATGGAGGCCGTGGCCTCCGTTATGGCTAGAATGCACGACCATAAAATTCAGCACAATTGTTTTTACCCGAAACATATCTTTGTACGCCTCAGCGAGACTGAACTCTGTATCCGTATCATTGACCTGGAAAAAGCCAAGATAAAAATGTTTCGTCGTCATGCGAGCTTCCGGGACCTTTATGCCCTCAATCGGCATGCTAACGGTTGGAGCCGGACGGATCGCCTGCGTTTTTTCCTGCTCTATCTCGGACGTGAACGACTGGATCGAGAAGCCAAGATCCTTTGGCGAAAAATAGTAAAGCGCACCATCAGAAAAACGAAAAGATAGACGGCTCTTGCAGCGCCCCTTTATTGCTTGATGATAAGTGCGGAACCGCTTTTGTCCGGCATGGGAACAGGCATTTCCTCTTTGTCGGCGAAGAAATCGTCCACTGCCTTGCGCGCTCCGATCCAGGCATTGTAATCATGAACCAGGATGATGCCCTTGGTGCTCATTCGCGAATAAAAATATTTGAGCCCCTCCAGGGTCGGTTCATAGAGGTCGGCATCGAGGTGGACAAAGGCAAATTTCTGCTCTGCAAAGTCGTCGGCAAGACTGTCAGGAAAATAGCCCGGGTGAAAGGTGATATTGTCATTTTGCGGCGAGATGTACTTTTTAACCTGGGGGATGGAAGTGTCTGAAAATTTACTCCCCTTGGTGTCGAAGTCTGTATGGCCCTTTTCCGCGCTGACGCTCCGATCGGTGAAGCCTTCAAAGGTGTCAAACAAGTGCAACTGCCGTTCCGGCGCGTAATGATGAATCAGCCTTGCTGTATTCCCCTTGTAAACCCCAAGCTCTGCAAAAGCCCCTTCAACCTTTTTTTCGATTAAAGTCCGCAACATGAGTGTGATCATGTCTCTGCGCGTGTTGTCCCAAGGCTCCAGATTTTTGATCTGTCGCTTTGATTCATCTCCTTTTGGGTAGAAGCCACCTGTTTCACTACGCAGCGAGGCGTTGTTCCAGCGAGACTTGGGGTTGATGTCCATCTGCCCCTGCAGGAAGAATGAGCTGTTCTGAAAAAATGGTGTGAACTTTTTTAAAATGGACTTAGCAAGTTTCATTGCTTGCCAGCCTCCCTGGAATTTAATTTGCAAGGACTAGACGATAGCTTGAAGAGAAGAGCGAATCAAGCCGAAAGACGGCAGGTTCGGTCAAGCGATGCACAAAGCACTTATTTGAAAATCGGCATAACGCAGGCCCATGGCTCTTGCTGTGCTTACCAGAGGTCATTGTCCTGAAGGTTGAATGCCGGAGAAGGTGATTGACGATCAAATCATCTTTTGAACAACATCTCCGCCGCATCATAGATCGTTTCGGAAAGGGTCGGATGCGGGTGGATCGATTTGCGTAGATCCTCGCTCACGACGGCCATCTCCATCGCCAGGACCCCTTCGGCGATCAGTTCGCCGGCGCCGGGACCGGCGACGGCGACACCGAGGACACGGTCCGTCTCGGGATCGATGATCAGCTTGGTCATACCGTCGTCACGGCCGAGCGTCAGGGTGCGACCGTTGCCGCGCCATGGCAGCTTGGCGGTTTTGACCTTGATCTTGCGCTCGCGGGCCTCGGTCTCGGTCAGTCCGCACCAGGCGATCTCGGGATCGGTAAAGACCACCGCCGGAATCGCCCGAGGATCGAACACCGCTTTCCTGCCGGCCGCGGCTTCGGCGGCGACATTGGCTTCACCGTAGGCCTTGTGCGCCAGCATCGGCTCGCCGGCAATATCGCCGATGGCAAAGATATGAGCTTCGGCGGTGCGCATCTGGCCGTCAACTTCGACAAAACCTTTTTTGTCGAGCTTGATCGAGGTCTTTTCGAGGCCAAGGTTTTCCGTATTCGGCTTGCGGCCGATGGCGATCAGGACTTTATCAAAGCGCTTTTTCGTGGTTTCTTTTTTATTGTCGACCATGCTGACCATAACCCCGTTCTTCTGCTCCTTGATCTCCTCAACCCGCGTGTTCAGCATGATCGATTCGAACTTCTTGTCGAGGCGCCTTTTCAGCACCGAGACCAGGTCACGATCACAGCCGGGCAAAAGGCCATCGGTCATTTCAACAACTGAGACTTTACTTTCCAGCGCGGCGTAGACCGAACCGAGCTCCAGGCCGATATATCCGCCGCCGACAACCAAAAGCGAGGCGGGCACCTCGGCGATGTCCAGGGCACCGGTTGAGTCGATGATGCGTTCACTCTCCGCAGCCACGCCAGGCAGCATGATCGGCCGCGAACCGGTGGCCAGGATGGCCTGTTCAAAAACCATCTCGCCAACGGTCCCGTCGGTCGTCTTGATCGTCAGGTTGTGTGCATCCTTGAACTTCGCCATGCCGCGCAAGTAGGTGATCTTCAGCTTGTCAACTTTACTGCCGAGCCCCCCGGTCAGCTTGCCGATGACCTCGTCTTTCCAGCTGCGCACCCGCTCCAGGTCAATCTTCGGCCTGGCGAATGTCACACCGATCTCTTTTGACTCCTCTGCTTCGCTGACCAGCTTGGCCACATGCAGCAACGCCTTGGACGGGATGCAGCCCCGGTGCAGGCAGACGCCACCGGGATTGACCTCCGGGTCGATCAGAGTGACGTCCTGGCCCATTTCGACAGCCCTGAACGCAGCTGCATAGCCGCCCGGACCGGCACCGATGATAACCAGCTGGGCCTTTTCTGGGATTTCGCTGCTCTGGCTCATGGTTATCCTTTCATGACAAGTTGCAGTGGGTTATCGAGGGCATCGCAGATCCAGCGCAGGAAGCGGGCGCCATCGGCGCCGTCGATGACGCGATGATCGTAGGTCAGCGAAAGAGGCATGATCAGGCGGGGCACGAACTGCTCACCGTCCCATTCCGGCTGGAGCGTCGCCGTTGAGACGCCCAGTATGGCAACCTGGGGTGCATAGACGATCGGGGTGAAGGAGGTCCCGCCCACACCACCGAGGTTGCTGATCGTAAAGGTGCCGCCCTCCATGACGTCAGGTCCGATCTTGCGCTCACGGGTCTTTTCAGCGATTTCGTTCAACTCCAGCGCCAGGGTCTCGATGCCTTTCCGGTCGGCATCACGGAGCACCGGGACCAGCAGACCGGCCGGGGTATCGACGGCAACCCCGATGTGAATGTACTGTTTCAGGACCAACTCCTTGCTGGCCAGGTCCAGACTGCTGTTGAATCGCGGAAACGCTTTCAAGGCGGCCGCACAGACCTTGACCAGGATAGCCGTCATCGTCAGGCGGTTCTCGCTGATCGCCCGGCGGTTGTATTCCTGGCGGAAGGCTTCGATTTCTGAGACCTGGGCCTGATCGTACTGGGTGACCATCGGAATCGTCGACCAGGCATAGCCCATGGCGTCGGCCGTCAGCTCCCGGATCCGGGACAGCGGCTCCCGCGAGACCTCTCCCCACTTGCTGAAATCGGGCAGCGGGCGTTGGGCATGCAGACCGGGGAATTCGCCATGCACGGCAGGCACAGAGCCACCGCCGGTAATCCGCTGCATGGTCACCCGAACAAAGCTGCGCACGTCTCCTTCACTGATTCGGCCGCCCGGGCCGGTGCCCTGGACCTGGTAGATATCGACGCCGAGGTCGCGTGCCAGGCGGCGCACGGAGGGAGCGGCCGGAGCGACGCGGTCACCACGCCGGACCGTTGCAAGGTCAACCTCGTTCGCGGCAGCTGGCGACGCATCAGGAACGGCAGCTTCCTTCACCGGCTCAGGCTGCTTTGCCGCCGCTGCGGGCGGCGACGGTTTTTCTTCTGCCACCGGTTCTTCCTGTTCTGCCGACGGCTCAGGAACCGGAGCCTCGTCGGACGGCGATGCGGACGATTCGAGCAGCATGATCACCGCGCCGACCGGTACGCTGTCACCTACGGCCACCTTGATCTCGGCGACCTTGCCTTCCTGCGGCGAAGGGATCGCAATCACCGCCTTGTCGGTTTCAAACTCCAGCAGTGTCTGATCGACTTCGACGGCGTCACCAACGGCAACGGAGATGTCGACGACGGTGCCCTCGGTCACGCCTTCAGACACTTCGGGGACTTTGATCTCGTGTTTCATGTGATTCCCTAGTCGTTGTGGGGATTCAGTTTCCCGGAGTTTATGTTGAGTTCCTTGATCGCACGGGTCACTGTGCCAGGCTCAATCTCGCCGGCCGCGTCCAGCTGCTTTAAGGCGGCAATTGCGATGTAACGGTAATCGACCTCGAAGAAATCGCGCAGCTCATCCCGGCCGTCGCTGCGGCCGAAGCCGTCGGTGCCGAGACAGTGCAGCGGTCCAGGGAACCATTGTGCCACAGATGCCGGCAGAACCTTCATGTAATCCGAGGCGGCGACAAAAACCCCCCTTTCTTTCGCCAACAGTTGCTGGACGTAAGGGACCCTGGCTTTCTTGCCCGAGTTGATGAGGTTCCAGCGCTCGCATTCGATGGCATCGGTGTAAAGTTCCTTGTAGCTGGTCACGCTCCAGACATCGCTGGCTATCTTGTAAGTTTTCTCCAGCAGCTCCTGGGCCTTGAGTGCTTCGTTAAGGATAGCACCGCTGCCGAGCAGATGAGCTTTGGCCTTGCTCTTCTTCAGGCTTGCCGGGCGGAACCGGTACATTCCACGAATAATGCCATCACGAACATCTTTGCCTTTAGGCATCGGCGGCATCAGGTAGGTCTCGTTCATCACCGTAATGTAATAGATCAGGTCTTCCTGCTGACAGTACATGCGCGTCAGGCCGTTATGGACGATCACCGCCATCTCGTAGGCAAACGCCGGGTCATAGGCTTTGATCCTGGTCGATGTCAGGGCCAGCACATGGCTATGACCGTCCTGGTGCTGCAGCCCCTCGCCGGCGAGGGTGGTCCGACCGGACGTGGCGCCGATCAGGAAACCCCGGGCGCGACTGTCGCAGGCCTGCCAGATCAGGTCCCCGACCCGCTGGAAGCCAAACATCGAATAAAACGTATAGAAGGGGATGGTCTGAACGCCGTTGTTGGAATGCGCGGTGCCGGCAGCGATGAAGCTGGCCATGGAGCCGGCCTCGCTTAAGCCCTCCTCAAGGATCGCGCCGGTCTTCTTCTCGTTGTAGTGCAGCAGGCTGGCCTTGTCGACCGGCTCGTACAGCTGGCCTACGTGGCTGTAGATTCCGGCCTGGCGGAAAAGAGCCTCCATGCCGAAAGTGCGGGCCTCATCAGGGACGATCGGCACGATCAGCTTGCCCAGCTCAGGGTCACGCAGCAGCTTGGCCAACATGTGGACGTAGGCCATGGTGGTCGCCAGCTCGCGGTCGCCCGAACCATCCAGGTACTCGCGGATCAGGCCGTCAGTCTGGCAGGCGATCGGATCCTTGCCGGGGAAGCGCTTCGGCAGCGAGCCGCCGAGCGCCGCACGCCGCTCTTTGAGATACTGCATTTCCGGGCTGTCTTCTGCCGGGCGGTAGAAGGGTGCTTCCGCAATCTCGTGATCACTGACGGGAATATTGAAACGGGTCCGGAATTCCTTAAGCTCATCCTCGTTGAGCTTTTTTTGCGAGTGAGTGATATTTTTACCTTCACCGGCCTCACCCAGGCCGTATCCCTTGATTGTGTGGGCGAGAATAACGGTTGGCATCTCGGTCTGGGAAATCGCGTTGCTGTAAGCAGCATAAACCTTGTCCGGATCGTGGCCGCCACGGGTCAGGCGGCCAAGATGTTCGTCGCTGTAATTCTCAACCAGCTTCAGCAAGGGCTGATATTTGCCGAAAAAATGTTCGCGGACGTAGTCGCCTTTCTTCAGCGTGAAGTGCTGCATCTCGCCGTCAAGGACTTCATCCATGCGCCTGACCAGCAACCCGGTGTCGTCCTTCTCAAGCAACTGGTCCCAGTCGTCACCCCAGATGACCTTGACTACGTTCCAGCCGGCGCCACGGAAGGCCGCTTCCAGTTCCTGGATGATCTTGCCGTTACCACGCACCGGTCCATCGAGACGCTGCAGGTTGCAGTTGACGACAAAAATCAGGTTATTGAGTTTCTCCCGAGAAGCGAGGGTGATCGCGCCGAGAGACTCCGGCTCATCCATCTCGCCGTCACCGAGCATTGCCCAGACCTTGCGTCCGCTCGACTTGCGCAACCCGCGATCAACCAGGTAGTGGTTGAAGCGCGCCTGGTAGATCGCAGAGAGGGCCGTCAGGCCCATGGAGACTGTGGGGAATTCCCAGAACTCCGGCATCAGGAAGGGGTGTGGATAGGAAGAGAGCCCGCCTTCGGGTGCCAGCTCATTGCGGAATCGTTCCAGGTCTTCTTTTGTCAGACGTCCCTCGAGGAAGGCACGGGCATAAACCCCCGGAGCAGCATGGCCCTGGAAGTAAATCATGTCGCCGAGGAAATCGTCGGTCCGACCACGCCAGAAGTGGTTGAAGCCGACTTCCCAGAGTGTCGCGACCGACGCATAGGTCGAAATATGACCGCCGATCCCCGATTTCTCACGGTTGGCACGCACGACCATGGCCATGGCGTTCCAGCGGATAATCGACTTGATGCGTCGTTCAATTTCGCGGTTACCGGGATAAACCGGCTGTTTGTCTCTGGGGATCGTATTGATATAAGGCGTGTTGGCGGTAAAAGGGATACTCACACCCTGTTCCTGGGCCCTGACCTGCAACAGGCGAAGCAGCTCGCGGACCCGCTCCTCGCCCTGGGTCTGCAAAACGTAATCGAGCGATTCACGCCACTCGGAATTTTCGATGTCCAGCAGATCGTTGGCTGATTTTTGTATATCTGTTGCCATTACTGCAACTCCTCTTATCTAGAAAGGGAAAACAGGAATTATTTACGTGCGTGTGGTTGTGTGAAAAAAAGCCACTATTAGAATTTACCTGATATTTGACGATTGACCAGAATTGGGCATGAGAAATATGGCCACATGTCTGATAAATATTTGGATTTCCTAGTTGTGCATCTTGTTTTTCAACTTGATGCAGAGAATCAAAACCTTAAAAC
>Ga0224504_10001328_pt1 | contig 11022 bp, 7 predicted proteins | sample SF_Oct11_sed_USG_3_FD_170160 | JGI IMG/M metagenome (GOLD analysis project Ga0224504, IMG submission 170160) | Sediment microbial communities from San Francisco Bay, California, United States - SF_Oct11_sed_USGS_24 | ecosystem: Environmental > Aquatic > Marine > Sediment | place: USA: California... | reverse complement strand
ATCGTTGGCCACCTGTCGCGGTTTCTCGGACAAACGTCCAGCCGGAGCGCGGCGTAATTACAGCACGGGTTCCAGTGGCAGGATGCTGTTGAACCACATGCGGATTCGCTTTATGCGGCCAACGGTAGTATCGGGATTAAAGTCGAATGTGGCCTGCCAACTGTTCGCTGGATCGATGTCCAGCTCGATGCTCTCCGTCAATTGCCTGGCGAGCTCGGCATTATCGGCCAGCATCCCCACTTCCGTGTTCAGGTTAGCCGAGCGCGGATCGAGATTGAATGTGCCGATAAATACAGTCGTGTCATCAATGACCATGCTCTTCGCATGAATCGCAAACACCGGGTTGTTCACGGCGATTCGCGGGTAACGTTCGATCAGTGCGTCGCGAATAGCGGGGTAGGGTTGGAATTCATATAGCTCGACGCCCGCTTCGAGGAGCGCCTGGCGCTGACCGTAATAGCCGCTAAATGCTTGCAGGTTATCGGTTGATGCCAGTGAGTTTGTCGAGATGCGAATGCGCACGCCACGGTCGACGAGTTCCTCGAACAGCTCTATGCCGCCCTCAGGCATGATCAGGTAGGGAGACTGGATCAGGATCGACGACCTGGCATTCTTAACCGCAGCTATCAGTTGCTCCGTCGATTCGCCGCCGCCGCCCAGGCCTTCTTCGCCTGAGTTCTTGCCAGGGATATCGCTGATGAAGGACACGTCTCCCCAGGACATGGCATCGACGATAGCGGGAAACCTTCGGGGCGCCCCGACGATGGCTTGTCGTATCTGGGGTTCAAAGTTCTTTGGGTCTGCCGCATAGGCGTGCAGGGCACTGGAGTTTTCCCTTACTTCTGCCGCCGTCAGGTCACTACCAACATCGTCAAGCAGGGCCTCGACGGGATGCGCAAACTCGCTGTTCCAGAACTCTTCGAAATTCTCGCTCATTTCCGTCACGGCGGGTCCGAGAAGCAATACGTCACGATCCCGGAAGTTGTACTCGTGATCGAAGTCGAAATACTCGTCGGCCATGTTGCGTCCGCCGGTGATTCCGGCAACGCCGTCAAAGATCGCAGTCTTGTCATGCATCCGCTGATTCACGGAGCGGAACTGTGTAAAGGCGTTGCCCATACGCTGCCAGAAATTCACGCCGACTCTGAGATTGGGATTGTAGATACGGATATGAGAATTCGGATGTGCTGACAACAGAAGCAAGGTCTTGTCCTGTGCGTCAATGAGCGTGTCGTCTACAAGGACACGAACGCGTACACCGCGTTCTGCCGCACTCAGCAGCTGTTCCGCAGCAAGAGTGCCAATGTTGTCACTGCTCCAGATGAAGTACTGGACATCGATGGTTCGAACAGCGTTTTGCGTCAACCAGGCGCGCCCGAGAAGTGCTTCCTCTCCCTTCTCTAGAATATAGGCGCCCGTTTTTTCGGCAGCCTTCTCTGCGCACTCAGGACAGTTTTCGGTAAGCCACGCTGGCGGCGTTTGCTCCGCAGCCCACAAGCTCAACGGCAGCAGCAGTAAAAAGAGCAATGCCAGGCTGTTCCGGATTACGCGCATGCGCCTATCCTATAATGATATGGTGGAAAAAGTCCGTATTTTGACGAAGGAGTGCCAATGAAACTTTGGTCAGTAGCGAGCGCAATGGCAGCAAAAACACCGGTCGAAAGAAATCGCTATGTCGACTTTTTGCGCGCCATCTCAATACTGTTTGTTGTTATTGGACATTGGCTGATAGCCACCGCATGGTATGTCGACGGTGAACTTACTCCCGGACACCTTCTTAAGTCGCATCCACAAACACAGTGGCTAACCTGGTGGTTCCAGGTGATGCCAATCTTCTTTATTGTGGGTGGTTACTCGAATGCCGTTTCACTCGAAAGTGCAAAGCGCAAAGGGCAGGAGTATGCCGATTGGTTGATAGCTCGGCTGCACCGACTGGTAACGCCGCTGCTTGCTTTGATCATCACATGGGGTGTCGTCGCCGGCGTAATGAAGATGATGGACGTTCGTCCGGCCGTCATCGTCTTTACGTCGCAGGCCGCACTCATTCCGACCTGGTTTCTTTCTATCTACATTACGCTCGCGCTGCTTGCGCCCATCGCCTACAAGTTCTGGCGACGGTATGGGTTTCTGTCGTTCTGGGCGCTGGTCGCCGTTGCGGTAATCATCGACATACTGTTTTTTGCGGCTGATATTCGCTGGCCGGGTTGGACCAACTATGTCTGGGTGTGGCTCGCTGTACACCAGCTCGGTTTCGCATGGCGCGATGGCCGCATGGGCAGTGTGCCGAAACTCCTGGTGTATTCAGTGCTCGGTTTTGCAACGCTGTACGCATTGGTCCAATGGGGCCCGTATCCGTTAGCCATGGTGGGTTCGCCCGATGCAGGGCTGAGTAATACATTGCCACCGAAGATTACATTGCTGGCTCTCGGAGTTTTTCAGTTTGGTCTGTTGCTCGCATTCGAGGGGCCAATGCGAAGAGCCCTGTCGGGCCTGCGTTTATGGACAGCGACCGTCCTGGTCAACAGCATGATCATGACGATCTATTTGTGGCATATCACGGTCATGGTGTTAATGGGTTCGGTGCTCTACCTTTCCGGCGGTTTCGGTTTCCACATTGAACCTGGTACGACGGACTGGTGGTTGACTCGCCCGATCTGGATTGGCGTTCTTATTATTCTGTTGATACCTGCTGCACTCCTGATGTCGCCACTGGAGCGTCGTGTGAGAAGTCCGGACATACCCACGCCGTCAGCGTCGCGACTGGTTGCCGGTGCCATCATGACCTGCTTAGGCATCGCGTTACTCGCAATGTGGGGGTTTGGTGGCGCACCCATCGCTGGATTCGGTGTGGGCGCGTTCGCCCTGGTTATCGCAGGAGCGGGCACGAGCGGGTTGTTGTCCCGCTGATTTCCCGACAAGCGGTCACGTCATTCCGATGAATGGCGGAACTCTGACGAACGGTCTGTCTCGCCTGCGTCCCTAGTCGAACCAGCGGCTCCAGAAGTGCAGGCGGCTGTGGCTGACACGCAGCGCGTCACGCACTGACCTCTCTTCGAGAACGTCACGGTGGGGCACTCGAAACTCCGTGCTGATGTCACCCAGGTGGCGGGCGTGACGACGGATCGCAACGTCGGCCATGAAGTAGCCGTGGTTTTCCAGGATTTTCGATTCTGCTTTTGTGAAAGAGTCCATGTCCGTTCGAATCTCGCCGATGTGCGATCGCAGCAGTTCCTCTGGATAGCCGTACCAGTCCTTCTCCAGGCCTGTCAATTCGCGCTCGAACTCATCGCTGCAGTTCTCGCAGAAATTGCTTTTGCGACTCGCCAGCCGCCAGAAAGCGCCTGTTGGTTTTTCCGTGACACGGCGGTTGCGCATGAAACAGTCTTCCTGTTCCGAGAGCGCGCAGGCGGAAGGCTCCTCATCCTCGCGCACCGTCTGATAGCCTCGATGCAGTCGTCGAATGATCGCTCGCCGCCGTAGTGCCCCAACCTGGTTCCTGCCGATATCGACGTAGCGCATGATGCGCGATCCGAACCACTTGGGCACCTTGAGATCGAACGGCGTACCGGCGTCGGAAATCAGGACGACTTCGTTACTGTTCCACACGGGTTCCATGCCGGTGTTGTCGTACACGCCGCCGTCCGTCAGATGGCCAATAGTCTTGCCATCCTTTTTCACTTTGATCGGCCCGAATATGGGTGGAAAGCATGCGGAGGCCGCAACCGCCTCGGCGATCGTCATATCATTGGGAGTGGTGTAGGTGCCTATCTTCTCCGACGTGAATCGCCAGGGCGTTCCTTGCTCGATATTCGTCGCCAGAAAAATGAACTCGACGCCGTTGTCTTTGCGTGCGGGCAACTCGGTGAGCGCTCTTGCACCGATGCGTTTCCTGAATGCTGTTTCGAGGCCTCGGGCGCGCGCTGCCGGCCAGATCCAGTTCCACGCAATATGCCGCATGAACAACCCGGTTCGGATATCCTGTCGCACCATTTGCCGAAACGGCGCCGAAACCTGCTGCTCCCAGTCATCGAATGTCAGGTATGTGGCGCCACGCTCGAGCATGCGATGAGCCAGGAAGCCCGAAAGAATGCTGCCCCCGGAGACGCTCGAGAGGCGCGTGATCTTCTGGAGGATGCCAAGCTCGTGCAGGCGCCGCGTGACGCCCAAGTGGAACAGGCTGGCGCGGTAGCCGCCCCCTGATAATGCCAACCCCCGTCCTTCGAGTTTTTTGATCATCACAGTGTAAATATCTCATACTTTTAGGGGTTTGCCGCTATGGTGCGAGGCCGCCTGTTGCTTGAGTATTTATGAAAAAGGTACACCTATTCAGGCAAGAAGAAATCATCATGAAGAAACTCGTATATTCGTTCGTCGAAGGCGACGGCAAGAACAAGAAACTACTCGGCGGCAAAGGCGCAAACCTGTGTGAAATGACCCAGATCGGCCTAAACGTGCCGCCCGGGTTCGTCATCACAACGGAAGCCTGTCTCGACTATCTCGCGGAGGAGGCCCTGCCCGAGGGTTTGATGGTCGAGATTCAGGAGCAAATCGCGGAGCTCGAAAAAACCACAGGCAAGACGTTCGGTAAGGGTTCGGACCCGCTGCTCGTGTCAGTGCGCTCCGGCTCAGCCCTGTCGATGCCCGGCATGATGGATACCGTTTTGAATCTCGGCCTGAATGAGGAGACGTTAGCCGGCCTGATCAAGCAGACGGGCGACGAACGCTTCGCCTACGATGCATATCGTCGTTTTATCCAGCTATTCGGCAAGGTTGCACTGGGCATCGATGATGAACACTTCGACAAGCATTTTGACGCCATTAAGAAACGCGTCGGTGTAAAGGCGGATGTGTCCCTCGATGCATCTCATCTGAAAGAGATCAGCGAGAAGTTTCTCGATGTTATCCGACGCAGATCTGGCGAAGAGTTTCCGCACGATGTTATGCAACAGCTGCAACTGGCCGTGGAATCGGTATTCCGTTCATGGATGGGCAAGCGCGCCGTTGACTATCGTCGCGAGTTCCACATTACGCCCGACATGGCCAACGGTACAGCGGTCAACATTTGCACGATGGTATTTGGCAACAAAGGCGACGATTGTGCGACGGGTGTCGGCTTTACGCGTAACCCCGGCACCGGTGACAACGAAATGTTTGGCGAGTACCTGATCAACGCACAGGGTGAAGACGTCGTTGCGGGCATTCGCACGCCGAAACCGTTGCAGGAAATGGAAACAGAGATGCCTGAACAGTACCGGCAGCTCGTTGCGTTGCGCGATACGCTTGAGTCCCACTACAGGGAAGTGCAGGACTACGAATTCACCATCGAGAAGGGCACGCTGTACTGCCTGCAAACTCGCAACGGTAAGATGAATGCAGCAGCAATGGTGAAGACCTCGGTCGACATGTTCGCTGAAAAACTCATCACTCGCGACGAGGCGCTGTTGCGTGTTGCACCAGAGCTGCTGGAACAGCTGCTACATCCGCGCCTGGACCCGTCGAGTGTTGCCAGGCCGATTGCACTTGGCCTGCCGGCATCTCCAGGCGCTGCGTCCGGCAAGTGCGTGTTCGATGCGGATCTCGCCGAAAAGCTGGGTAACGAAGGCGAAGCTATCATTCTTGTTCGCGAGGAAACGCGTCCGGAAGACATCCATGGATTCTTTGCAGCACAGGGTATTCTGACGAGTCGCGGTGGCAAGACATCACACGCGGCGGTGGTTGCGCGCGGCATGGGCAAGCCCTGTGTAGCGGGCGCGGAAGGCATCCTGGTGGACGTTGCGTTACGCCAGGCGCAGGTCGGTGAATACATTCTTCACGAGGGCGATGTGATCACGCTGGACGGTGCTACCGGCGAGGTTTACATGGGTGCGATTCCCACGATTCCAGCAGACTTCTCTGAAGATCTGACAGTGCTGCTGGGCTGGGCTGATGAAACAGCTGATCTCAAGGTCATGGCCAATGCCGATACGCCGGACGCCGCTCGCAGTGCACGCGAATTTGGCGCAATGGGTATCGGTCTCTGCCGCACCGAGCGCATGTTTAATGCGACCGACCGGTTGCCGATCGTCATTGATATGATCCTGGCGAACAATGAGGCTGATCGAAGGACGGCGCTGGGTCGATTGCTGCCTATCCAGCGGGACGATTTTGTCGCGCTCTTCAAGGAAATGGCGCCGAACCCGGTAACGGTCAGGTTGCTGGATCCACCCATGCATGAATTTCTGCCGACGGAGCATCAGCTGCTTGAGCAGATTGAGACGCTGCGTATCTATCGAGATGTGGTTCGCGGCAGGCAGACCGCTTTGGCTACACTGGATCACACGGTTGAGTTGCCGGAAGTCTTCGCCGAGCTCAGTGAGGAAATGGTTATTGACGCGCTGACTCGGAAAGAACGTATGCTGAAAAAGGTCCGTGAGCTGGAGGAAGTCAATCCGATGCTCGGACATCGCGGCGTGCGCCTTGGCATTACCTATCCGGAAATCTACGCTATGCAAATCCGGGCGGTGCTCGAAGCCGCCATGCAATGTGTGGATGACGGAGTTGATGTGCGGCCTGAAATCATGGTGCCGCAGGTCATCACGCTACAGGAAATCACGCACGTCAAAGCGGCGACCGATGAGATCGTTGCGAAACTCGAACTGGAGCATGGCAAAAAGCTAAATTTCAAGTTTGGCACGATGATCGAAACTGTTCGCGCCTGCACACGTGCCTGGCACCTGGCTGATGTAGCGCAGTTTTTCTCATTCGGCACCAACGACCTGACCCAGGCGACCTTTTCGTTTTCCCGTGAGGACGCCGAGAACAAGTTCCTGCCGATGTACAACGAGTCGGGTGTCCTGCAGGACAACCCATTCGAAGTGCTCGACCTGAAGGGCGTCGGCAAACTGATCAAGATGGCAGTGAAGGGTGGGCGCGAGCAGCGAGCAGACCTGAAGATTGGAATCTGCGGCGAGCAGGGCGGTCATCCCGACTCCATCCAGTTTTGCCACGACGTTGGCCTGAACTATGTTTCGTGTTCAGGACCGCGAGTGCCGGTGGCACGACTGGCTGCAGCGCAGGCCAAGTTGCGGGGCTGACGCACGTCAACAGGAAATCAGAAAAGTCGGTTGGATGCTGCCAGCCGACGGGGGGGGCGCAAGGCAGTTATCCAGAACGCAGATTCTTACTTCCTGATCAGGCGATCAGTCCGTAGTGGCTGCTCGTCGCTTCGATTCCCAAGCGGTCCAGAATAACGCCAAACGAATTCCGTGATCGTAGTCGCGTTGATACAACGGACTTACGTCATTCGCCGAGCCCTTGTTCACCCAGAGACGAACGGAGCCGCGTAACTCCAGTCGACTGGTGATTTTTCGGTTCAGACCCACGAGGAATTCGGTATTCAGGTAGCCAGATGCCGCATCGAACGAAGGTCTTTCCGGAGTCGCGAACGCGGAATCAACACCGTAGAAAAAGTCCATATAGTTGCTCGTCGCCCAAGCCGGTGATATTCGAAGACGAAGTTCCGTTTTCGAGTCCAGAAAATTGCGAGCAAGGTACTCCAACTCCGGATTGAATACGAAGCCGCGACCGGACGCGTCGAAGCCATCCATCGATACGGCACCCCGCAGTTGCAGCGATAGTGTGAGTTCCCGATACTCGTCCGGGCCGCCGCGAAGCGTTAAGTCCAGCTCAGGTCCGGCCTCTATTAGAAAGCCCAGATCCGGCATTCCCGCGCGGCCACTCAGATTGTCGCTTTTCTCGGGAAAACCAACGCTCAACCCGACAGACAATTTGACGCGATTAGCGTTCACGAGTTGGCTGTTCGCAATAGTTTCCAACTCCTCGCCGAAACGCAGGAACTTCCCGCGGTATACGGGGTAGGGTATCGGAAGTACCGTTAGATTTTGGTCCGTCGAGGACGGATAGGCTGGAAAATTTTGCCCGAACGCGACAAGCCGGAGCCCCCATAGCCCCGGAACAGGTTCATTCGAGATCTCCTCCGCGTAGAGGTGAGTTGCCGAGACGGAAAGTAGTGCGCATACGATTATTCGTAAAGCGGTCATTCTTGCATGACTCCATTGGACTTCGGCATCGTTCCAGACTCCCTGCTTTCCTGTTTGTGGCAGCCGGCTATAGCAATTTCTACCGTGGTCTGGAGTGTAACCGCAAAGTTCAGCCGACTCGAATGGCGGGTCGTTAGCAGACGGTCAGCTATGGACGCGGTCCAGACGAACAGTTGGATCGAGTGCTGGCTGCCAACGTGCGCCCACCCAACCCCGATACTGCTTGGGCTACAATGACCGTTGCCGACCTGTAGTGGTCGCTAGCGTCGTGTTTTTGTTGTCATCTTTCTCACTTGCCGGGAGTTAATACAAATGGGAGTCGACCTGGGGCAGATAGCCACTATTGGGGCCAATGTTGGAGTCATTGCTGGATTGGTCTTCCTGGCAATGGAGATTAGACAGAACAACAAGTTCCTGGCCGCTCAGGCGAGGTATAGCCTCAGGCAATATCGCTCAGACATAGCGGATTCGCTGATGCTTCCGCATGTAATAGAGGCAACACATAAGTGGGCCAGGGGGGAAGAAATCTCTCCGGAGGAGAAAAGCACAGGGCTCATGGTGGCGATCAAAATCATGGAGCTTTGGGAATGGCAGTATGGCGAGTACGCTGCCGGCATGCTCGAGAGGGGCGAGTTGCCGGTCGGGGCCTGGCGCTTGTGGTTCCATGATGAAGGACCGTTCCCGGTGCCGGTCCGGGAGATTTATGAAATGCGCAAGAGTGTTTTGAACGCCGGATTTGTGCAGTTTTTTGAAGAGCATGTTGTCGCGCGAACATCGGGATAGTTCACGGGCAACGATCAACCGAGACTAAAGCCCGCTCAAGAAATCCTCGAACCAAAGCAGAGAACTCTGCCTGTTCCTGCGCTAATGTTATTCCGGTTCGCCAGTCTACCTGTGCCGGAAATTAGCAAACACTCCCAAGCGCAACCTTGATGGCCTCGCCGCTGACACCGCTGGATTCCTCGGACGCGAGGAATGCGATCATCTCTGCGACTTCCTCTGAGGTGACAACGCGGCCCGGAGTATACAGTGCGGCCCGTTCCTTCCACACTTGCTCGGTCGAGATGTTGCGATCGATGGCCTCCTGGCGTGCCGAGCGTTCGGCCATTTCTGTGCGTACCCAGCCGGGCAATACTGCATTCGACGTGATGCCATACTCCCCGCCATCCTGGGCAACCGAGCGCATCAGTCCCAGCAGTCCGCTCTTGGAGCTGTTGTAGGCACTGCCTGCATGCTCGGCAACCAGACCGGCTGTGGAGCTCGTGTATACGAGTCGACCGTATTTGCGTTCGATCATTTCCGGCATCACGAGTCTCGTCAGATGAAACGGACCATCGAGATTGATCCGCATCGACTCGTTCCAGACTTCTGGTTCCTGGTCCCAGAGGACGACTTCGTGTGCCGACCCAATGCCATGGTTGCAGATAAGAATTTCAATGGGTCCCAGCCGCTGTACGGTATCCGCCACCGCTTTTGCACAGCCTTCCGGCGTTCCAAGATCGGCTACCGAGTATTCGAAGCCGGTCCTCTCCAGTGCCTGCTGGCTTCGTCCTACACACAGCACTTGAGCGCCGCGGGCGGCCAACAGGTCGGCTGTTGCACGTCCTATTCCGCGACCTCCACCCGTTACAAGGGCTACACGTCCGTCAACTCCAGCCATGTACAACCACCTCCTGTCAGGATGTCTTCCTGAAGTAAAGCGACTGCATGCCGCGCAGGATGCTGTCGAGTGTGTGAATTGCCGCGAGGATATGTGGTCCCTTGTTGAGCATGACGCAGTCCGCACGTTGCGATTGCGCCGCGTCGGTTATTTCGGCGCGCGAGGGGAGCCCCTTCTTTGCTTCCTGTTCGAGCACCTGGGTGGCCCACATGACCGGCATTCGTGCAGCTTCGCAAACCCATAAAATTTCTTCCTGAAGTTCCGCAAGCCGCGCCCACCCACATTCCACAGCCAGGTCGCCGCGGGCGATCATCACGGCCACGGGGTAGCGCCGCATCGCGGCAAGCATGACCTTGGGAAGGCTCTTGAAACCTTTCCTGGTCTCCACCTTGATGATAAGCCCGAGATGAGCGGCAGACAGTTCGTCCAGTGCGGCCAACAACGCTTCGACATCTTTCGGTTTGCGAATGAATGACAAGCTGACTGCGTCGGCGTGCTCAGCGACGAAAGCGAGGTTTTCCTCGTCGGCCTTGGTCAGACCAGGTAAACGAATATCACTGTTCGGGAAGTTGATGCCACGCTGTCCTCGCAGGCGGCTCCCTGTTGGTTTTGCTTTGGTTATTTCGACCTCGAGTTGTTCAGTGCTTACGTTTTGAATGACCCCCGAGATTTTTCCATCGTTGAGCGATATCGCTTCGCCGGGTGACAGGTACTCGAACACCTCCGGCTGCTGGCATGCGATATGTGCGGGTTCCAGAACCACGCCGTCGGCATCCTCGATGGCCGGTTCACCCGGTATCGCGTCGCGGTGAATGATCAGCGTATCGCCCACGTGCAGCAGCAGCGGTAGTTCGACGGCAGGCAGTTCGCCGACCTCGTACGCGCGCTTTTTTCCGTCGTCAGCAGGTATCAGTGTGAGCTTCGTACCGCTGGCGATATACGCGCCCTGGAAAGTCTCAAGCACGAGGCCCTTATCGTCTTTAGTAGAGATAACGAGACGCCGCTTCTTGCCGCGCGTATCCCGGAAGCGAATTCTGTCGCCCTCCCGAGCCTGCTCGATGCATTCGCGGGACACCGGAATTACCGCGGCCTTGGTGCCATGTTGCAGCACATCATCCGGAATCAGCCGAATACGGCGTGGTGCGATAACGTTACCCAGCGGATCCCGTTTAGGCCGAATATGAATGACCCGCGGTCCCGGCTTGAGTTCGCCGGTTCTCAGTTTGGGGCCGGACAGGTCCATGACAATGCGGCATTCGGTGCCCGCGTCGTCCGCCGCTCGGCGTATGTTGTCGACCATGCGTTTCCACGTCGTCGGATCAT
>Ga0224504_10001327_pt1 | contig 11023 bp, 10 predicted proteins | sample SF_Oct11_sed_USG_3_FD_170160 | JGI IMG/M metagenome (GOLD analysis project Ga0224504, IMG submission 170160) | Sediment microbial communities from San Francisco Bay, California, United States - SF_Oct11_sed_USGS_24 | ecosystem: Environmental > Aquatic > Marine > Sediment | place: USA... | reverse complement strand
ATTTCCACAAAGCCGTTGGCGTAAGCGCCTATGGGGACGCCTCGATTTGCCAGCAGGGGGATGGCCTGATCCACGGCTTCCGGCGCAGAACAATTGACCAACAGCGCCGCCAGTTTGAATTCTGTGATCAGGGGGATTATCTCTGTTAACGGTTCTCCCGAACGCAGCTTTGTACCATTCTTGTCATCAACGGTAACCGCCAGCCAAACAGGCTTGTTGGCGGCCAAGGCACCCATCACCGCGCCACGCGCCTGCTCAACCGATGACATGGTTTCACAAAGGATAAGGTCGACATAAGGTTCCTGCAAGCGGGCGATCTCGGCATAAAGCTCCGCAGCTTCTTCTGCCGGTGGCGCGAGGTCGGGGCGATAGGATCGCCCCGTTGGGCCCATCGATCCGGCCACCAGGCCAGAGCCATGTTCCTGCTGTGCAGAGACTGCAAGCTGGCATGCGAGCCGGTGCAACTCCACGAAACGATCCTCGATGCCAAACGGGGCCAGGCGGTCACGATGGATCGCATAGCTGTTTGTGGTGGCAATCTCAGCTCCTGCCAAGAAGTAATCGCGATGCAACTCTTTAACCAGATCCGGGTCGTCGATTAAGAACCGGGTTGCCCAGAGCCCGGTCGGTTGCGTCTCTGAGCGAGCCAGAAGTTCCTGGCCCAGGCCGCCAGGCAATAGCGTGATACGCATGTTGCTAACCAATCAGACTCACGAGATGGTCATGTTCACCCTGCTTGATCTTGAAGCTCTTGGGATACTTTTTAAGTAACTCGGCGAAGGTTTTACACTCGTAATTCGACTCATCAAAGGTCGGATCAAGGCGTTTTACGACAGGGCGAATGGCGGCCTTGACCACCCACTCATCACCAGTCTTCTTGGCAATCTGCTTGATCGCCTTGGAGAGTAGCTCGACAGGATCCTTGACCTTGATAATATCTGATTCTGCCTCTTCAACACTTTCCTCGTTCTGGCTCTCAACAACGAAGGTTTCATAATACTTAAAGTCCGAGCAACTGTTGGCCCAGTGCTGATTGGTTGAAGATTTACAGCCGATTCCGATCAAGTCTTTACCGGCCGCCTTAATCTTTTGCGACAATGGAATGAAATCGCTATCTCCGCCGATCACGATGATCGCGTCGATGTGCGGGAACCGCAACACATCCTCGATGGCATCCAGAGACAGTTTGATATCGGCCCCATTTTTTGCTGATGCCCCGGGCGGGAAAATCTGGACTAATTCAACCGCGCATTTAAGCAGGGAGTGACGATACCTTGCAAACCACTGCCAATTACAATAAGCCTTGTTGATCGCCACGTTGCCGTAGGTTGTGGCAAAGTCATAGAGCGCCTGCACATCAAGCAGCACATCCTGAGTCTTGCTCCGGTTTTGCGTACGGCCATAGCTGCCACTGCCATTCGCCGAGTCGTACAGACTGGCGTGAATATTTTCAAAATCCCAATAAACCGCAACTGTTTCTTTTCCCATCTTTTCCTCCTGTTTCTCACCGCTAATTGTTTCAGAGTCTGGACGCAGGTCTATTGTGACTCGTTTGAAAGAAGATTCTCCAAGGGCAGCTTAATTATTTCACTGCCATTACCATCATAGCAGATACAGCTACGATCATCTGAATCTCTTGGTGGCATGCCCCTTGTCGAATAGCCTTTGTCGGCACAAAAATCGCCACATAAGGCGCTGTCCGGTTTTGGGCCGATATTGCCGACTCGATATTGGTGCAAAAGAATGAACAGGAGCGGCGCAATTGTTAAGGTGATAGAGGCGAAAATGTGCTTTTTATCCAGGCCTGGGTCGACCTCAAGCCTTTTTCCCGTCATAAAACCTGCACCGACAAATGCGATCCACAGCCCCAGAAACGTAAGCGGGAAAAGGAGAGCCAAGCCTCTTTCAACAATCGTTGGCCAGGTGTTGTCACCAAAGACAAAGATCCACAGGAAACCTGCTGTTGTTCCTGTAATGGCAGTCGCAGCGATCAGCGAGAGAAGTGCGCCAGGAGCAAGGAAGAGCAAGCAATAGAAGTATCTCTTTTTCATTAAGGCGCCGGAATCCGTCAATCGTTTACAGCTACAGAATGTCCTTATATCAGCATTTTAGCTATACTTAACCCCCTTGGCAATTTGTAATTATTCAGAGGTTCCGTTTTCGGGTTGACACCTTCTCTCGAATGGCATCTGACCACGGAGAAAAGTGCCTCTACCACTCCGTTTCCCTCTCTCAAGATAGAGCCAAAGCACGCGCCTTTGGTCGAAAAGACTATGGAGGGCCAAAGACTCTCTCTCCTCGGTGCCTCTGTGGTGAAAGCTTTTTGTTGCGATCTTTTTATTCATTTGCACGGTAAAAAGGTCTAGACTGGAAACACGACCAACTTCGTCTTTGCAAGGATTTTCAATGCGCCGTTTCGCAAATGTCTATATTGTCCTCTTCCTGATCGACGCAGGTCTCTCGTTAATCGACGAACTCCTGCAGGTTGCTTCCTCACCAATGCCGGTTTTGACGGAGATCCGTTTTTTTGTCGCTCATGTCGTAATCACCCTCTCCATGATCTTCTATGCATGCCTCGGCGTCGACCGACGTCTGCCAAAACGGGTCTTTCTGCCATTAACCCTGTTTGCTTCCTGGAGCGCTCTGGCCATGTGGCCGCTCTCGGGGTTAGTCGCCCGTGAAGTTTTCGGACTGACTGCGTCCATCAGCCAGGTTGTGGTCGGCACGATTGCCATTATCCTGCTGCGTAGTCTCGGTGGTCGAAACCTGCTGACAGAAGAGCAATTCCAGGCGCCGATGTTCAGCCTGCGCAACACCCTCGGCTTTGCCGCCATCAACCTTCTACTCACTCCTTTTGTCCTGATTTTTACGAGCCTGGCCGTCACCAGCTATTACCTCGAAGCGCAGACTGCCGGCTTTCTGCGTCTCAGCCCAGTCGGTGTTCACATGACCGAGCGCAGCTATCACCTTGCACAGAAGGAGGTTCGCCTGGTGGGGATGATGCACATCGGCAAAGAGGAGTACTACGAAGACCTGGCTAAATCGATACCGAAGGAAGGGACCATTATCCTCGCTGAAGGTGTGACCGACCAGGATCGTTTACTGGAGAGCCAGTTCAATTACAGCAAACTGGCCGGGCTTATCGGCCTGACCTCTCAAGACAAGATGAGACTCAACGGTAACGCTGTGGCGCTGGACGGCCTTGGCGTGGACGGCCAGGTGATCCGCGAACCGGGCAAGCCGGATATCGCCAACGCAGATATCGACCTCAACCGTTTTGAGCCGAAAACCATCGAATTCCTCAATGCTCTCGGCCGTAGCCTGTTTGGTGACAAACCTCTCGCAGAAGGTTTTGTCGATTATAACCTCTGGATCGAGGACAATATGTCTGAAGAGGGTCTCGCCGGGGTTATGTTCGACATTCTCGACAAGCGTAACGATGCTGTCATTGCAGGCATGGTGCAGACTTTAAAACGCTACGACACCGTCATTATTCCCTGGGGGGCGATGCATATGCCGGCGATCGAAGCAGCCGTTCTGGAACAGGGGTTTGCTCCCGGTAAGGCACAAGAACGTTTGAGTCTCGATTTCCGGACGATTCCCTATGGGGAGTTGTGGCAGAAGTGGTCTGAGCGGTGAAATGAGGCCTTTGGGAAGTTAACGCAAAGGCGCCAAGAAAAACCAAAAAAGACGTAAAGCCTAAACCAAAACAATTCTTGAAAAGGTTCTCTTAGCGCCTTTTCTTTTAACTTTACACCTTCGCGTTAAATAACTACCGCCCTCCTCGCTCCGCATAACCCTTAAAACGCTTCAGTCGAAAATAAGTCTCCCGCTCCCTTTCAGCCAGATACTGACTCATGGCGTGGATATCAAGACGTAGCTCCGGTGTAACCCGCTCTTCGAGAATGCGAATGCGGCGAGTCAGGCGCACCAGCTCTTCGGCGAGGCGCCGGAACTTGCCTTCGAAATTTGCTAACGACAACATCTCTTCGACAATGCCTTCAAATTCATGAATTGCTTCGTCGAGCCAGGGGGAGCTGCCGTACATATCATAGCGCCGTTCATCGAATGTGCGCGCCACGGTTTCGTGCATGGTCAGGTCGCGAAAGCGTAAGCCGAGCAGGTTGCCCTCGGCCACCTCCACGGCGATCTTGCGGCGGCTGATGGCAGAGAGCGAATCGACCGCAACCGGTCGTTCACGGGCCTTGCTGACCTGCAGTTCGTCGATCGCCCGGGCATAAGCCTGGCTGACCTCTTCACGGGACTGCATCAACGGCTTAGTGATTTTGAGGAATTCCTTGATCAGCGCCTGGCGCCGGCCTTTGAGAATCGTGGTGCAGTTGAGCACCGCGTGCAGGCGATCATTGAGGAGCAGCAGGTTGGTGCGGGTCGGCTGAATCATCGTGCCACCTCCCTGAAATCATCAAGCAGGGCTTGCGCTGTGTCGAGCGTCTCATCGATGGTTCGACGCTTGTTCCCCTGGTGGACGAAGCCGGCTTCAAAGCGATCAGCAAAGTCGAGAAGTTTGCGATCTTCGGCCAGCATGCCATCGCGGCCCACCACTGCCTCGAGGCGGCGTAGATCGCAACCCTTGGCGTAGGTACGGTAAAGCTGATTGGAGAGGTCACGGTGATCGGAGCGGGTCTGTCCCTTGCCGATGCCGTGCTGCATCAGGCGCGACAGGCTCGGCAGCACATCTATCGGTGGGTAAATTCCTTTCTGGTGCAGCTCGCGGGAGAGCACCAGCTGTCCTTCAGTGATGTAGCCGGTGAGGTCGGGGATCGGGTGAGTGATATCGTCTTCCGGCATGGTCACGGTGGGCAGTAGCGTGACCGATCCTTTGCGGCCGTGGATTCGACCGGCGCGCTCATAAAGAGAGGCCAGGTCGGAATACATATGACCGGGATAGCCACGCCGGCCGGGCAGTTCTTCGCGGGCGGTCGAAATTTCACGCAGGGCATCACAGTAGTTGGTCATATCGGTGATGATCACCAGCACGTCCATCTCCTGGCGAAAGGCCAGATCTTCTGCGACGGTTAAAGCCAGGCGCGGCGCCAGCAGACGTTCCACCACCGGATCGTCGGCCAGGTTGACGAAGGCGACAAATCGACTCTGCATATGCTCAAGGGTTTGACGGTAAAACTGGTACTCGAAGTGAGTCAGGCCAAGAGCGACAAAGACCAGCACGAAGGGGCCGCCATCAGGGAGTCGAGCCTGGTGCAGCAGCTGCTCCGTCATCTCCCGCGCGGGCAGGCCGGCGCAGGTGAAAATCGGCAATTTTTGGCCTTTGACCAGAGTATTCAGCCCGTCGATGGTTGAGAAACCGGTCTCGATAAATTCTTCCGGGTGAGCCCGTGCTACCGGGTTGATCGGTGCGCCGATGACCGGCCGACGAAATTCCGGGATGAACATGGGCAGATCATCAATCGGCCGGAAGGAGCCGTCGAAAACGCGGCCCAGAACACCGGCACCGAGCGGGGCACGCATCACCGCATCGCTGAAGTTGACGCTGGTCCTTTTGGTGTCCAGTCCCTGGGTGCCGCCAAAGACCTGGATCAAAACCTGGTCGCCAAAGATCTTCAGCACCTCACCCGTAAGAGTCCTGCCGTCAGGAGCGTCGATCCGTACCAGTTCTCCAAGCCGGGCGGCAAAGACCTTTTCCAGGAAAAGCAGAGGTCCGCGGATAGCGCTGACCGAACGATATTGATGTTCAGCGAGGCGCATGGTCAGCCTCCTTGAGCAGGTCGTCGAGCAGGGCTCCGTTAGCCAGGGCGGCTGAGAGTTGATCATGTTCAGCAACCAGCGTGGTGATGCTCTCGATCGTGCTTTTTGGAGCAGCAAAAGCGTCTTCGGTGAAACTGTTCTGGCAGAGAAAGTCGAGGCGAATTTTTTCGGCGGTGCGCATCAACAGGCGATCACCATCCTGCAATCCTTCCATGCCAACCACTTCTGCCACCTCACGCAAGGCATCTTCACGTTGCAAAATATCGCGACAGCGCGCTTGCAGTTTGGCCCATTCTTCATGCTCTTCAACGAAATGAGCCATGGCGGTGTCGCTGTAGAGGGAAAAACTCTGGGTCCAGTTGATCGCTGGAAAATGGCGTCTATGGGCCAATTGCGTATCGAGCATATAGAGGGCGCCGGACACGCGCAAGCAGGCCTGGGTGACCGGTTCGGCGAAGTCGGCCCCCGGCGGCGACACCGCCAGAATCATGCTCAGAGAACCCTGTCCCCCCGAGAGGGTTTTCACGACGCCGGCACGTTCGATAAAACCTGACAGACGCGAGCCGAGGTAGGTCGGGTAACCATCTTCGCCGGGCATTTCTTCGAGCGCCGAAGAGATTTCGCGCAAGGCTTCGGCCCATCGCGACAGGCTGTCGGCGAGAAACAGCACATCGAGCCCCATATCACGGTAATACTCCGCCATGGTCACGGCGGTGAAGATCGAGGACTCGCGCGCGGCAACCGGCATGTTGGACGTATTGGCGACGATGATGGTGCGCTCCTTGAGCGGTCGCTTGGTTCGAGGATCCTCAAGCTCGCCGAACTCGTCAAGCAACCCGGCCATCTCGTTGCCGCGTTCTCCGCAGCCGACATAAACCACCACGTCGACATCAGCAAATTTGGCAATCGTCTGCTCAAGCACGGTTTTACCGGTGCCGAAACCACCCGGCACCATGGCGACCCCCCCCTTCAGTAAAGGAAAGAGGAAATCAAGGCAGCGCTGGCCGGTTACCAGCGGCCTGGTCGGCGGCAATTTGCTCTGATAAGGCCGTGCCTTGCGCACCGGCCAACTGTGCCAGCCGTACAAGGGTTGTTTGTCTGCAAGTGTGGCAACTGGGTTCTCTAGAGTCAGCCTGCCCTCTTCAAGTTGCTGCAGCGTGCCATCTTGAGGCATCAGCAACAGGTGTTCGATGTGACCTTCGCGAACCTTGGCAAAGGCCTCGCCAGAATGCAGGTGGTCACCTGGTTTATTGTTTGTGGTGACTGCCCAGCTTTTTTTGCGATCAAGTGGAAAAGGGTTCTGACCGCTGCTGACAAAGTCGCCGCTATTCTCAAGCAGAAGAGGCAGAGGGCGCTGCAAGCCATCGAAGATGCCTCCGAGCAGGCCCGGCCCGAGGGCCACGGTCAGCGGACCACCGGCGGTTGTCACCGACTCACCGATACCGAGGCCGCGGTTCTCTTCAAAGACCTGCACCGTGGCAATCTTGTCATCAATGCGTACCACCTCCCCGGTCAGATGACTTGTGCCGACAAAGACACGGTCACCAATCTTCAGATCTGCAAGATCGACACAGACTGTAGCGCCGCTGATGCTCGTGACAGTACCTTTCATCGCTGCAACCTCACATGATAACCAAGGGCTCTCTGCACCAGGCGCTGCAATTCGTCGCTCGGTGGTGTACGCCTGTCGGCAGGAGCCGGCAAAGTGACCAGAACCCCCGGCCAACGATCCGTCAACTCCCGCAGCCTGATCGAGTCAAGCGTTTCAAGCAGACGGCTGTCGGCAGCAATCACACCGACCTCGGGATCGCTACAAGCCTGCTGGATTGCCTCCCAGGTGGCTTCAGGGATAAGCGTCTGCTGTCGAACACCGGTAAGGGCAAAGCCTGGAGAGCTGTCGGCACAGGTTAGAAAGAGAATTTCTTTCATAGCAGCAGAACCTCCTCAAGCAATGAGTCCCGATCATCGGACAAGGTCTTGCGTAACAACTGGTTGTGCACGGCAAGCTCGACTCGCCAGAGGTATTCGATGATCACCGCCAGTCCAAGGGGGTCGCGACCTAAACGTCCCAGAAGGCGCGTCAAACCGCGCAAAAAGGCTTGCTCCATACCGATTGTGACTCCGCCATCCCTTTTGCTGTTCCTCAAGGACTCTCCTGTCAGGCGCTCCGCCAGACTGGTGAGTCGCTCGCTGTCGTGCCTGGCCCAGATTCTCTGCAGGTTGTTTCGGTCGAGGTTACCTCCGCCCGTCAAGGCTGGAGGTTGCTTGACCTGCCATCGCCAAAGCCTGCTCAGCATCAGGCAATTGCGCATGTCGACCAGGTAGCCTAAGGTCCTTTTAAGAGGAACATTCCTGCTCCTCTCAAGTGCGTCGAAAAGCATGCCATCAGCGATTTGCCTTTCCACCCCACCGGGGCCTTGCTCTCTATAAGTCACAGTCAACCCAAAGGTAAACGGGTAGTCGCTGACCAAAGCAGCCTCCAGCTGTGCGATCAAGGTCTGGTTATCGCCACTATTTGCAAGCAGTTGTCGCAAGGGCTTCGCCAGCAGGGAGTTGTTTAAGATAGTCGCCGGCTGCTCTCCGGCTAGGAGGTATCTCAGCTGCAGAGTCAGGTTGCGCATGGCGAGCAATTCAAAGAAGGGTTCAAGCCGAAGACGCAAACGCTTGTTAAGGCGTTGGTAAACCCAGACGGTCGCCTCGGTCGATTCTGTCGCTACCGGATCAAGCAGATCGATACCGGCACGTCGACTGCGCAAACGCGCCAGCAGCGCTTCCGTAGGCAATTCTGCAGGTTTTGTCGAATCAAGCAGTTTCATCACTATCCACCAATCGACGCAATTCACTCATCAGTTGCGGCAGCAGGTCGGGCCAGGCTCTGCGCAAGCGGCAGACCAGTGAATTGTCGACCCTCACGCCGCTGCTACTCGTTGCGATCAGACCACCGGCGATGGCATCATCAAGCTCAATTTCGGCCGTCGGGAAATCCCGCGCAGCCAGACCCTGACTCGCTTGAGACACCGTGATCTTGCCCCACTCGGCAGACGGCAGTTCGTCACATAACGCCTGCCATAGCACATCACGGTTTTTTTCTGTAAATTCTGTCAGTAATTGCGAGGCCAGACCTTGCAGGCGTTCGTCGAGGAGAGCCTCGGCATGCAGACGACTTGCCATCACTTGCATCCTGGATTCAGCAAGCAGGCTGTTGCGTCGCCGTGAGACTTCGGATTGAAGCTGCCGTTCGGCTTCAAGTCGCAGCTGTTCCTGCTCTTCCTTGAGCTCTTGGCGTCGCTTTGCGACCTTCTCTTCGGCAGCTTTCCAGAAGGCGCGAACCTGTTCCTCACCCTCGCGTTGCAGGGCAATCTTCAGCTCTGATTCACCCATTGTCTTACTACATGAGTAGAATCATGGCGGCGACAACAAAGCCGAGGATAACCATGGTTTCCGGAATGGCAACCAGGATGATGATGACCCCGGTCAGTTCCGGTTTCTCCGCCAGGGTGCCGGCACCAGCGGCGCCGATACGCGACTGGGCCCAGGCGGTTGCGATGGCTGGCAGACCGATCGCCAGCGCGGCGGCAAATGCAATCCAGACTTTTTCCATAAGACGTCTCCTTCCGGGCTCTATTTACGGGGAGCGTTTCTGCCAGGGATCGAAGCGACGCCCCCCCAGGTCGATAAACTTGCTGAAGAACTCCACGTAATGCAGGCGTAAAGAGTGTACCGTTGGAGCGAACACTCCCAGCAACAGGTTGAATGCGTGCAGGATGCCGGCGACCAGAATTCCGACCATGACATCACCGGTCACGCCTCCCAGGCGGTTGGCGACCATAGCCAAGAGCACAGAGCTGAAACCGATCGCCATGATACGAATGTACGAGATGATATTGCCCATGGTTTTCAGCAGTTCAAGGGGCGCAAGCAGTCCCTCGGCTGCAATCAACACCGGCAGAAGGATACCGACACCGATCAGAAGCGGGCCGGTCTTCAGCCACGATTGAGGGTAGAAGTAACCAACCACGGCAAGAACCAGGAGCAGAACGGACAGCAGGGTGGCCAATTTGACCAGCGCAAGGCGTGGTTTGTGGCGGCGCAGGTCGGCCAGGGCGCCGAGAGTGATGCCAAGCAGGATATGGACTACGCCGACGGTCAGGGCAAAAACAGCCATCGGCAACACATCCTTGCCACGATCAAACCAGAGAGGATGCAAACCCAGCCAGGCTTCGCCGAGATCGCCGAAAAATTCACCGTAAAGGACACCGAAAAAGAGGGTATAGAGTGCGGCCACACCGAGTATCTTGCCGAGATCGCTGGCCAAATGTTGCGGTTGGTAAAGTTTGGCCAGAAAAAGAGCAATTAACAGAAGGATCATACCGTAACCGACGTCGCCGAGGATCATACCGAAGAAGACCGGGAAGAAGATGCCGATCATCGGGGTCGGATCGTAAGAGGAATACTTCGGCAAAGGAAGCAGGCGGGAAAGCACTTCAAATGGCGCAAAATAACCGGGGTTGCGCAGCATGACCGGAACCCGCTCGACCTCCTCATCGAGAATGGCCTGCTGCTCAAGAACCACACGGCCAAGAAAAGTCTGATTGAGATCATTGCGCAGGTCGGAGACCCCGTTTTCAGCCATCCAGCCCTGAATGAGGAAACAGAGTTGGGTCGTATAAGCTGTTGCTGTCGCGCGGTACAGGGTCAGGCGTTCAGCCAACCAGTCCAGGGCGCGCCGATAGATTGGTCGCCATTGCACATCAAGGTCGCGCAGTTCAGCTTCGAGTCCGTGAGCGTTTGCCTGGAGTAAATCGAGACGTTCCTGCAGGGCGAGGATTCGTTTAGGCAGAGGAAGATCGGCTAACTCTTCGGGAAGAGAGAGCTCGGGCACATGCTCCTCGGTGAGGGCTTGGCGTAAAGGTCCAGAGGTCTCGCAATCGGTGGCGATCAATCCTACCAGCGTACCGTCGGCCGTTGTGGTGCTACTGATGTGGCAACGGCCTTGAGTGAGTTTTTGTAATAAATCTTCAAGAGCCTGCAGTTGGTAGGCATCACGAATGGTAACACCGAAAATTTCCAGGTTTGAATCCTCGGGCAGGTCACCTAAGAGTGGCGCCAGGGCTTGCCAGAAAACCAGATCGCGTTGCAGATCATCGATTTCGATATGACAGTCAGTGAGCTGGCTCACCGTCTCACGGGCGCTTAAAAGATGCTTGTCGACCAGTTCATCGAGCAGATCCATAACCGGTAGAGGTTGGAGCGGTGGGATGTCTTCGGAGGCTTCAGGCAGAAGAGCAAGCAGTTGGGT
>Ga0224504_10001325_pt1 | contig 11028 bp, 13 predicted proteins | sample SF_Oct11_sed_USG_3_FD_170160 | JGI IMG/M metagenome (GOLD analysis project Ga0224504, IMG submission 170160) | Sediment microbial communities from San Francisco Bay, California, United States - SF_Oct11_sed_USGS_24 | ecosystem: Environmental > Aquatic > Marine > Sediment | place: USA... | reverse complement strand
CGACTCCGTGCACCCTGTGCATTCCTGGAATGACAGCCAGATGACTGAGGGCCGGCGCGCGTTCTCTATCGCTTCGGCGATACGTGGAATCATGCTTGGCGGCAGCGCAAGTATTGACGCTGTCGTGGCGCAATACTTCAGAAAACCGCGTCGCGAAACCCCCTTCGCTTGCAATATCTCACCAACGGTCGGTGTTTTTTTCATGCTGTATTCCTCCCGCAAATATTCTGTTACTCGGACTGATCGTCCAGGCGAGCGCGGCCGGCAGCAATGTCGGCATCCTGTGATTTCAGTATTTCAGGCGTACGAGTTATTTCCAGGTAGCGGCCAACTACCTCATCATGGGCGTTGCGGTGCTCCAACCACCAGACGCCCGGATAGGCCGTTTCGCGGATGCGGCTGGTTCCCAGCGCATCCAGTTTTGCAGAAAGCTCGCCCGTCCCGAGCGTCGCCTCCAGGTGTTCCAGTTCGCCCGGTCCAAACGGCAAACTGGCAAGGTCAATCGTCGTCGCTTCGCCGGTATCGAGCAGTTTGTCGATGGCGTGGATGACTTCATTCAGAATTGGGCGGACATTTCCGTGAAACGGAAATGCCGCGCCCTGAATACCCTCAAGAGTTGTCATGCGCGTACCTCCGGGTTTCCGTAAGTACGCCATTCGCGCACGAGGTTTTCAGCCAGCGCGGCCGCTTTGGGGACAGCGGCTGCCACTTTGGGCGTCGGTTCGGTGCCCCAGTCCATGTCTTCGGGCTCGATCCCGATCAGCGCCCGGTGTTTCGGGAGTTCTCCGCGCAGACGCAGCGCGTCCATGAGGTCGGACAATCCGACTTCGTGTACGCTGCCGCGTTGATTACGCAGGTGGGAATCCATATCCTCGCCCTGCAATACGGTCACGGCGCCCGGACGTTTGCCGAGAATCATCGCGTCCAGTGCGACGAGTCCATCGAGATTGGAGAGACGATCGAGCAAAGCGAGGCCCACGGTGCCGCCATCGAGACAACAGACACCATCGTCGTTGTTGTCTTCAGCAAATCGCTCAAGCGTGTGGATACCGGCGCCGTCATCCGTGAGCAGGCTGTTTCCGATTCCAACGACGGCGATGGATTTCGCTTCGCTGGTCATTTTTTTTGTTGCCTCTATTAGCAAAAACTAATAGATGTACTGCCCAAAACCTATGTCGGTTAATACGAATACGCCTGAGGCTTGAATATGACAATACGCATTTTCATCAAGATCGTTTCCCTGCCGATAGCATGGCTGGCCCTGGTGGCATGTACTCAGGCAGCGACAACGTGCCCGCCAGCCGAGGGCGTCGCATTGCAAATTCTCGGATCCGGGGGGCCGATCGCCGATGATTCACGGGCGTCTTCAGGCTATATCGTGTGGATTGATGGGAAATCGCGCGTACTGATTGATGCGGGTGGCGGCACTTTCCTGCGATTTGGCGAGGCAGGCGCGACATTTGAAGCCCTTGATTTTATTGGTCTCAGTCATTTCCACACAGACCACTCGGCCGATTTCCCGGCGCTGATCAAATCCGGCAATTTTTCGGATCGAGACCGGTCGCTGTCCATCGCCGGGCCTGAGGGTGATGGGGCATTTCCGGGGCTGAAGGACTTCCTGCAATCAATGTTGGGAAAAGACCACGGCGCTTACGCGTACCTGTCGGCTTTTCTCGATGGGACGTCCAGCACCCCCATGCTGACGCCGCGCGAGGTTCCGCAGGGTCAGGCAGTAGCGGTATACACGAGCGACGATCTGAACATTGATGCCCTGAGGGTTCCGCACGGTATCGTACCGGCGGCGGCCTTCCGGGTACGTGCTGGTGATCAGACGTTAGTGTTCGCCACCGATCAGAACGGCGGCAACCCCGCCTTTGCGGACTTTGCGAAAGGGGCTTCCGTGCTCGTCATGCACATGGTCGTGCCAGAGAATGTGGCGGGGGTGGGGCGCCGCCTGCACGCACCGCCCAGTGTTATCGGCGAGGTTGCGGCGGCGGCGGCCCCAGGCAAGTTGGTCCTTAGCCATTTCATGGCCCGCAGCCTGGCGGATATCGAGCAAAACGTCGCGCTCGTGCGCGAGCGCTACAAGGGTGAGGTCATCCTTGCCGAGGATCTCGCCTGCGTCACGCCGTAGGCGTTTCCAACGGCAGTTTCGCGGCAGCCCAGGCGACGAGGCCGCCCGACATCGATTTGACGTTGCGATAGCCCATGGCATCGAGAGACAGCGCCGCCAGCGCTGACCGGCCGCCAGTGCCGCAATACAGCACGATATCGCAGTCCTCCGGTGCCACTGACGTATCCGCGCAGGCGCGCTCGACAATGCCGTGTATTTCGAATTCAAGCATGCCGCGGCAGGACAGGGTGGCACCCTTGATGTGCCCGCGGTTGTACTCGGCAACTTCGCGGATATCGATCAGCAATGTGCCTGAGTCCCGGCAGTTCTTTGCGTCTGTTACAGAACATTCTTTGATGGTTGCTTTGGCTTTTGCAACGACGTCTGAAGGAGGTACCAGCATGGTGTTACTCCGATGAATAGGGGTTGGGTGGCATGAGGTCGTGAGGCAATGCGGCCCGGCGTTGGGCATCACTCGGCGGATAGTTGTCGGCGAGGTAGGTAATGATCTTTTCCTCGGTCGCAGGATCGAACTGCCACAGGTTCTGCTTCTTCTGCATCCAGCGAATCATAGTCAGCCATTGCTGCGCGCTGCCGCGCTGCTGCGTGATCAGTTTCCCGGAATGACAAGCCATGCAGTTGGCACGCACGATTTCCCAGTCACCCGTCATCTTGAGACCCGTCACCGGATCGAACTCGGGCTCAGTCCTGACAAGCGTTTCCGGTTCCGCCAGGGGCTCGGGCGCGGGCTCCTCGTTCGAACAGCCCGAGAAAAGCAGGACAACTCCCAATATGCCTGCAATGGACGCAGTGTGCCGCATCACACAACCTGTATCGCGATACGGTGGCAGGCGTTATTCAGGTAGCCCTTGGGATTCCATCCGGGTAGCACCATGGGCTGTGAATGGCCGGCGCTGTCGGTGGCCCTGGCCCAGATTTCGTAATAGCCAATCTCTGTGAACGCTACCTCTGCGCTCCAATGCTGCCATGCGAATCGGTTGGCCGCTGGTTCCAGTCCGGCTTTGATCCAGGTCGCACCGAAGTCGATCGACACATGCATTTCGGTGACATCACGATCGCCCGCCCATGCATGGCCGCGCAAGGCGAGGGTTTGTCCCACAGCTTTTTCGGTGCCGGATTTTGGGAATGTAATGAGCGACTTCACGGGCATCGACTCGATGATGCACATTTCGTCGTCGGGTACGGTCGTGCCCGGCGCGACGGATTTGCAGGGTACGCGATACGACGTGCCGGTCATCTTCGCCCCATCATGCACCTGGTTGCGCACGACAATCTTTTTCAGCCATTTTCCGGCTACAGATCCCGGCCAGCCGGCGATGACGAGGCGCAGGGGATAGCCGTTCATTGCCGGGATATCTTCGCCATTCATCGCCCAGGCAATCAGGGACTCGTCTTCGAGCGCTTTTTCGACCGGCACACCACGGGAGATAGGTACCTTGCTCGGGTCGCCGCTCGCATGAACGTCGGCCCCGTAGTAAGCGACGTACACCGCGTCATCCTTTATGCCGACATGTTTCAGCACGTCTTTCAGGCGTACGCCGGTCCACTCCGGGCAGCCGATCGCGCCCGTGGACCATTGGTTGCCCGAGGCTGGCGGCACAAACTCGCTGCGGCCGTTGCCACCACACTCCAGCTGCAGTTGGTAGGTGTAGTGTTTGAATTTATCTTTGAGCTCGCGAATCGTCAGTGTTATTTGCTGTTCGACTGATTCGCCGCCGAACGACAACTCCCAGGCGTCCACGTCAATTCCATCGGTAGCCGGGGGGGTGCCATTGTTGCGGACAAAGAGGTGTTTGGCGGGCGTGACCCTATCGTCCAGAAGATGTGCCGGCGTCTCGGCGTTGACCGGCCTGTCGTTGAGGATGACCAGGCCTTCTTTGCCCGGAATCTCGAACGGTGCGTCTGCTTGGGCGAGTGCCGCCGGAATCAGGCCCGATGGCATCAGGTGCGCAAACGGAATCGAGGCGCCGACCGCTGTCGACATGGCGACGAGACTGCCCTTGGTCAAAAAACCACGTCGTGTCAGCGGGTCGCTTTTTCGTCCCCACAATTGATTGTCTGCAGCCACGGGGTCTGCACGGTAGAGTTCGTGAATGCCGCGTTTCTTATCGCCCACCAGGTTCTCCAGCTCCAATTACGACAAAATTCGGGTATATGTGGTAATTATAATATACTGATCCACAGTTTACTGGCCCCGTCGGCAATTGCCAGAGCAAAAGAGATCATCAATGACCAGAACGATTGATACGGTACGCCTGGCGATACCCGGCTTACTCCTGAGCGCAACTATCGCGCTTGCTGTGAGATTTGTGAGTGACCAGCTCGGTGGTCCGGCGATGTTGTATGCGCTGCTGTTTGGGATGGCGTTCAACTTTCTTACCGAGGATGAACGTTTCGCGGCAGGAATCTACTTTGCGAGCCGCAACATTCTTCGTTTCGGGGTCGCGTTGCTCGGCCTGCGAATTACGACAGGTGACGTGACGGAACTCGGCTGGCCGGTCGTTGCCCTCATCGTGGCGAGCGTCGTGGCCACCATTGTCGTTGGTGGGCTGATCGGGCGCGCATTCGGCCTGAAAGGTGACCAGTCCGTGCTATCGGCTGGCGCGGTTGCCATCTGTGGCGCGTCGGCAGCGCTTGCGATTGCGTCCGTACTGCCGTCGCACAAGGATCATGAACGCAACACGATCATGACTGTCGCCGGCGTTACCGCCCTGAGCACAGTAGCCATGGTCGCCTACCCGGTTTTCGTCACCTACCTGCAGTATGACAACGCGACCGCAGGTATTTTCCTCGGGGCGACGATCCATGATGTGGCGCAGGTCGTCGGTGCCGGATACATCATCTCCGATCAAACGGGCGAAATATCCACGCTGGTGAAGCTCATTCGTGTCGCTTGCCTGGTGCCGGTCGTATTGATGATCTCGCTGATAACCCATCGCAGCCGCGCCGAGTCACCCGACAAACGACCGCTGCTGCCATGGTTTCTCGTGGCTTTCGTTGTCCTCGTAATCGTCAACAGTATGGGTTGGGTTTCGCCGGACGTGAATTCTGCGTTGACGCCGGTGTCCAGCTGGTGCCTGCTGACGGCGGTAGCTGCGCTGGGTGTAAAAACCTCCCTGAAAGCGCTCGCCGATGTCGGCCCGGCGCCGATCGGCGTCATGGTGATACAGACGCTCTTACTCGCTGCGCTCGTCATTGCCGGCATCACATTCCTGAGGTAGTCAAGAAAATGCTGAATCTCGTTCCTCCACATGGCTCGGACTCCTTAAAGCCGCTCCTTTTGCCTGAAACGGAAAGGGCAGAAGAGGCAAAGCGGGCCGCGCATCTCAAACGCGTTCCATTGTCCAGCCGCGAAGTGTCGGATCTGTTCATGCTCGGCATGGGTGCGTACACGCCACTCGACGGATTCATGCGCGAGGCGGACTGGCGCGGCTGCTGTGAGCACATGACGCTCGCGGATGGGCTGTTCTGGCCAATCCCGATCACGCTTTCGTGCGCGCAGGACCTCGCAGACGGTATCGGTATCGGTGAGGATGTCGCGCTCGTTGATGGCGAAACCGAAGAGCTGCTCGGGATTCTTACAGTGGAGGAAAAATACGCGATAGACCGCGAATTCGAGTGTTCACATGTTTTTCGCACCGCGGACACGGCGCATCCTGGCGTTGAAAAAGTCATGTCGCAGGGGGCGATCAATCTCGGTGGACCGGTCCGCACACTATCCGAAGGGCATTTCCCCGAGACCTATGCCGGTCTCTATCATCGTCCGGCCGAAACGCGGGCGCTTTTTCTGGCAAAGGGTTGGTCGAAGGTGGCGGCGTTCCAGACGCGCAACCCGATGCATCGCAGCCACGAATACCTGGCCAAGATCGCCATCGAGATCTGCGATGGCGTGCTGATTCACCAGGTGCTGGGTGCACTCAAGCCGGGCGATATCCCGGCCGAGGTGAGGGTCAGGGCAATCGATACGCTCGTCGAGCATTATTTCGTCGACGGCACGATCGTGCAGGCAGGCTACCCCATCGAGATGCGGTATGCGGGCCCACGCGAGGCCTTGCTGCACGCCGTCCTGCGCCAGAATTTCGGTTGTTCGCACCTGGTCGTGGGCCGCGACCATGCGGGTGTCGGGGATTACTACGGGCCTTTCGATGCGCATCATATCTTTGACACACTGGCGGCGGGCAGCCTGAAAACCGAGCCTCTCAAGATCGACATCACGTTCTTCTGCTACCGATGCAACGGCATGGCTACTGGCAAGACTTGCCCGCATTCTGCGGAGGATCGCCTGGCAATCTCCGGCACGCGACTGCGCGAGATGTTCGCCAACGGAGAGTCGATTCCGCCCGAGTTCAGCCGCGATGAGGTGGTCGCCGTGCTGCGCGAATTTTACGGCTAGGCGGGCAATCAGTAGTATCTCGAATTGACAGAACAACCCGGAAAGAATTACAAAGTATTCTCAGAAAATTAGAAAAATAGAATATTCTAAGGTGGCCCGAACCTTCGTTGGGGAGATGTAATGTTCACGAGCAATCCCTTCGCCGAGCTGTCGGCGTTGATAGCACCGTATTTCATGCAGACGTACATCGTCGTCATGATCATTTTGGTCGCGCTCGGCACGATATACGACGTCCTGCATAAGAAAAGCGCCCAGTATTTTCGCGCCAATATGGCCCGCTCCAAAGCCGCAGGCACCAAGGTCGGTGGCGGGGAAAAGATATCGATGGCCGTCAAGACGGCTGTCGTTGACGTTGCACTCTCGGGTGAATTCTGCAACCAGAAACGACGCATTGCGCACCTTTTGGGAATGTACGGATTTATCCTGTTTGCGCTGGCGACCGCCACAATGGTGTTCTTCTATCCGACCAGTGATGTCGCAACTCCCGCAATCTGGCCGCGACTCTGGTGGCTCGGTGCGGCAATGGTCTGTGTCGGTGGCTACTGGTTCTGGTTTTTCATTCGCGTTGATGTCGCCGCCGAGGGCAACTCGCCGTTCCGGCTCATGAAAGCGGACCTGTTCATTCTCTCGCTGCTTGGCAGCGCTACGTTCGCGCTGGTTTGGGGTTACCTGCAGGCGAAGGGCCATGACTGGACGATGATCGCCTTCTGGCTGCATATCATCTTCACGACGATCTTGTTCGTTTCTGTGCCCTGGTCCAAGTTTGCGCACATGTTCTTCAAGCCTGCTGCTGCTTTCGAAAAACGCTTATCGGCTGCCAATGGCACGAGAAACAACCTGCCGGCGCCGGCCGACCAGCCCGCGAAATTTGGCAAAGTCGATCGTCAGCCCCGTAACTATTAGAAGGAACGCAATACCATGCCGACATTTGTTTATATGACACGTTGCGACGGTTGCGGACATTGCGTTGACATCTGCCCGTCCGACATCATGCACATCGATAAGACCTATCGCCGTGCCTACAACATCGAACCGAACATGTGCTGGGAGTGCTACTCCTGCGTTAAGGCCTGTCCGCAGAATGCAATCGATGCTCGCGGTTATGCCGACTTTGCGCCTCTGGGCCACAGTGTCCGAGTGCTTCGAGAGGAAGACAAGGGCACCATCTCCTGGAAGGTCAAGTTCCGGAATGGCCATGAGAAAAACTTCGAATCCCCGATCCGGACGACCAAGTGGGGAACGATTCCATCGCCGGCTGAACTGCCGCCGCCGAGCGAGGAAGACTACAAGAGCCAGGAGCTCGCACACGAACCGGATGTACTGAATATTGATGGTGGGTTACCCGCGCTGACTCCGGACCAACTCAAGAAGGGAGTCGTCTAATGGGCCTGTTCTCTCGAAGAAAAACACAATTTGTGGATTCCGACGTTCTTGTCATTGGCGGTGGCATGGCTGGTTGCGGCGCCACTTACGAAGCGCGGCACTGGGGCCGTGACCTGAATATTGTCTGCGTAGAAAAAGCGAATATCGAGCGCAGCGGCGCGGTCGCCCAGGGCTTGTACGCGATCAACTGCTACATGGGCATGCAGTGGGACGAGAATCAGCCCGAGGATCATGTCCGCTATGCTCGCAATGACCTCATGGGGCTTGTGCGCGAGGACCTGGGCTATGACATTGCCCGGCATGTTGATTCCTCAGTGCACAAGTTCGAGGAGTGGGGTCTGCCGATGATGAAAGACCCGGAAACGGGTCGCTACGTACGCGAAGGCAAGTGGCAGATCATGATTCATGGCGAGAGCTACAAGCCGATCGTCGCCGAAGCCGCGCGTAAGGCTGCCACCAAGGTGTACAACCGCATCATGGTGACGCACCTTCTTATGGACAAGGAAAAGGAAGGCCGGGTGGCTGGCGCCGTTGGCTTCAACGTCCGCACGGGTGATTTCTATGTGTTCCGTGCGAAGGCCGTGATCGTGGCCGCGGGCGGCGCCTCGCACATCTACAAACCACGCGCAGTTGGCGAGGGCATGGGCCGTACATGGTACGCACCGTGGAGCAGCGCCTCCGCGTACGCGTTACCGATCCAGGTCGGCGCCAAGATGACGCAAATGGAGAACCGTATCGTCCTGACGCGCTTCAAGGATGGTTACGGGCCGGTTGGTGCCTACTTCCTGCATCTGAAGACGTACACGGAAAACGCTTACGGCAACGAATACGAATCGACCTGGTACGAAAATACCAAGGCACTGGTCGGGGATTACGTTGATCGTCATCCTGTACCGACCTGCCTCAGAAACCATGCGTTCCTCGAAGAGTTGAAGGCTGGCCGCGGACCTATCCGCATGGTCACGAAAGAAGCTTTCCAGGATCCGCACAAGGAAACGGTCGGCTGGGAGAACTTCCTTGGAATGACGGTCGGGCAGGCCGTTGTCTGGGCGGCGCAGGATATCGATCCCAAATACACGAACCCCGAGCTGACGACGTCCGAACCTTACGTCATGGGTTCGCATGCCACGTGTTCAGGTGCTTGGGCGAGTGGGCCGGAAGACTACGCGCCTGATGAGTACCAGTGGGGCTACAACCGCATGATGACCGTCGACGGCTTGTTTGGTGCCGGTGACACCATCGGTGGCACGGCCCATAAGTTCTCCTCGGGTTCGTTCACGGAAGGCCGCATCGCTGCCAAGGCTGCGGTCAATTACATCAAGGATATGGGCAAGGATGCACCGCAGGTCAGCGAGGACGAGTACGAGAACCTCAGGAAAGAGGTGTACAAGCCGCTCGAGAATTACGAGATTGGCCGCAACGAAATCGTCGCGGGCACCGTATCGCCGAGCTACCTCCTGCCGATTCAGGGTCTGCAGCGTCTCGAGAAGATCATGGATGAATATGTTGGCGGCATCAGCACCGGCTACATGACCAACGAGCCTTTGCTCACGCGCGGCCTCGAACTGCTGGGCACTTTGCGCGAAGACCTGGACAAGATCGGAGCCGAGGATCTGCACCAGTTGCAACGTGCGTGGGAATTGAAGCATCGCTTGCTGGCGTCTGAATCCGTAACACATCACACGATGTTCCGTGAAGAGACGCGCTGGCCGGGCTACTACTATCGCGGCGATCACATGAAGCTGGATGACAATGACTGGCACTGCTTCACGTTGTCGCAGTATCACCAGGAAACGGGCGAGTGGGCGATGGAGAAGGCTCCCGTATACCACATTGTCGACTAGGTCAGCGTATTGCTAATCGCCCAGATCAGCGATACCCACATCCTGGTACCGGAAGCAGAGCACCCCGCAGCTGAGCTGCGGGGTGATTGCCTGCGGCGCACCGTTGCGGACATCAATAAACAGCATCCCGATGCGGTAGTTATTACCGGCGATACGGTCCAGCACGGCCAGCCAGAAGAGTATGCGCACCTGCGCGAATTACTGGCGCCGCTCGATGCACCTGTCTACCTGGTTCCCGGCAATCGCGATGACAAGAACGAATTACGCGCTGCATTTGGTGACTGTCCCTACATAGCGGGGACCGGCGAATTCCTGCACTACGTGATCGACGAATACGATATTCGCCTCGTCGGCATCGACTCAACGCTCGTCGGCGAGCGCAAGGGGCGTTTCTGCACAGCGAGACAGGACTGGCTCGACGGGGTACTGGGCCAGCAGCCCAACCGGCCGACTCTGTTGTTTATCCACCATCCGCCGTTCGATGTCGGTGATCATTACGTCGGGGGCTATCGACGTCCTGAAGAGGCTGCGGCACTGGAGGACATTGTCAGCCGGCACCCACAGGTGGCCGCGTTGCTCTGCGGACACGTGCACTGGCCGGTCGAACGGGAGTGGGCCGGCACGCAGGCACGCATAATGCCAAGTGTGGCCGTGGATGTTCGCAAAGGTGTCGATGAAGTCGAGGCCGGGGGTCGACCCGTCTACATGCTGCACCAACTGTCCGGCGCGACCGACCTTGTCAGTCACACAAGGACGGTTGGTGCTTGAAATTGCTTCAGAGGTCCTGTTACTCAGGCGGCCTTCTTGATCAGAAAGCGATAAACACCATCGTCTTCTGAATGTTCGAGGAGTTCATTGCCAGTCTGGCGGCAGAATGCCTCGAAGTCAGCCACGGCACCGGGATCGGTCGCGAGAATTTCCAGCGTTCCGTTGTCAGGTACTTCTTTCAGGGCCTTGCGGGCTTTCAGGATGGGCAATGGGCAGTTGAGGCCTTTTGCGTCAAGAGTGTGGTCAGCCATTGATTATTACTCCGTATTCTTTGGCAATTAGATGAACAGGTTGATATCAGACTGCGACGCTACCTCGATGTATGTCGCGGCGCCACCAATGTCGATGCCTTCGATCATGTCCGCCTTGTCGTACTCGAACAGGTCGAGAGTCATCTGGCAGGCGATCATGCGAACTTCCGCCTCAACGGCCATTTCACGAAGTTCTTCTATCGACGCAACGCCTTTCTTTTTGATCAGGTTCTTCATCATGATCGAGCAGCCGGC
>Ga0224504_10001323_pt1 | contig 11036 bp, 15 predicted proteins | sample SF_Oct11_sed_USG_3_FD_170160 | JGI IMG/M metagenome (GOLD analysis project Ga0224504, IMG submission 170160) | Sediment microbial communities from San Francisco Bay, California, United States - SF_Oct11_sed_USGS_24 | ecosystem: Environmental > Aquatic > Marine > Sediment | place: USA... | reverse complement strand
GCCTGCGATGGCAATATCATAGCACTCCGGAAAAACACTTCATTAGGGATTCAGAAGGGTTGAATCGATATGCCTTTTCCATGGGTCAAATCTGAAGAATCAATGCGGCAACTTTCAGGCATCTCCGGCAACAATTGTCAGAATCCCTGCGATATTGTTGCTCAGCCAAAAGACAATCGAGGCTAAAAATACAAGCGCAAACAAAGCGTGGAATTTTCGATTACGAATAAACAGCGCAAGCGTACTCATTATTATCCATGGCAATATAAGAGCAGAATACTGAATCAATGGTGGCGCAGGTAAGCCTATTCGGATCTTGATCGTGGTATCGGCTATATCAATTAAGGCCACAATCAACAAAGCGCTGTAGAACATCTTTCTGTTATCGAGAAAATGTCCCAGCATATCGTGTCCTTCCTCAAGCGATTCGGGGTGTAACAGCGCCAGCACGAAAAATATAGCGCCTGCATAGAACAGGATAAAAACATGAAGGCCCGGTGACCATCCCTCGAACGAAGAAAGCAGGAAAGTAAACCACCAGAAAGCAATAAGCCACAGCAAAACGTTGAACGTCCAACAGATCGGAATCCATGAAAAGGAGATATTCCGACGCGTGTCGAACAGCCTCGCTATTCCTGACAAGGCCCGCGCAATTCCGAGGCCGGCGATGACGCTGACCAGCGTAATCAGGTATTCGAAACTATCCATTTAATTGCCACATAAGATTGACGCCCGTTCGCTCAACTTGCCGGCGCCACCACTGCCGGGCTCGATCTTCAGGTATTGAAGAGTCAGCCTGATTCCGCTTTCGATTCGTCGGGACTCCACAAGGCCCCTGCCATTATTTCTTTTCGATGACGTAAGTCAGCATCTCGACGACCTGGTCGGTCGTCTGAGCCCAGGCCATTGCGGCGCCGTCCACTTCTTTCAGCGGATGAATGATGTCTTCATCGTGCAGCGTGATGTAGGGCTTGCCTAATGCCGCACAGCAGCCCGCATCAAACGCTGCGTTCCATTGTTTGTATTTTTCACCGAACCGAACGACGGCAATGTCACACTGCTCAATAAGATTCCTGGTCCGTATTGAATTGACCTTTGCAGACTTGTGATCCCGCCAGAAACTCTTGTCCTCCGGCCCCAGCAGATCCCCGGCTGCATCGCTGGCGTCGTGATCCGTCACGGCCGAGGTGAATTCGACTGGTAAATTACGGGACTTCGCTCCGTCAATAATCTGATCGCGCCAGTCAGTGTGTATTTCACCGGACAGGTATATTTTCCAGGTCATCGCGTGCCTCTTCCTATTTTCAAGTTTAGTTGTCAGATCCAGGTCTGGTCTGCGACAGCCACTGTCTGGTCCGTTTCCCTGTCGCCCGTGTGCAGAGTTTCCTTGGGCTCGATCAGCATGATCTCCGCGCCCTCTTCGGCTACAGGCCGATGCTCCGTACCTTTTGGCACGACAAAGAACTCGCCCGGATCCAGCGAGATCACTTCGTTCCGCAAATGTATGTCGAGATGGCCACTCACTACCAGGAAGAACTCGTCTTCATTTGCGTGTGAATGCCAATCGAGATCGCCCATGCCTTTTGCAAGTTTCACGTAGTTTTCGTTGAGTTCACCAACCAGTTTCGGTGACCAAATGTCGTCGAACTGTTTGAATTTATTAGCGAGATTGACCTTACCCATTTTCAGCCCGTCTTGTCTGCGCCAAGCACCTGGCGAATGACCGTCACGAGGAACGGCAACATTAGCAGTGTACCGATGACGACAAATGAAATGGAAGCCGCCTGAATAAATTGGGAATCGATCGAATCCGGAACCACCAAACCGAACAGCCCGAGAAGGCCGAGTATCAGGATAAATGAGCCGACGACGTCGAGCGCGAGCATCCAAAGTGGCCATGGCAGCGGCCCGCGATCAGTCATCGTTGCCCTTTTCTCACCCTAGCTTCCGGATGCCGACGGCGTAGCGAATTTCGTCGAGATACGGCACGGAGATCTCTCGCGCCCTCTCCGCCCCACGTTTCAGTTCCCGCTCGACGACAGCAGGGTCCTCGATCAGGCGATTGTATTCTTCGCGCGCCGGCTTGATGTGCTCGTTAATATACTCAAACAGCACCTGCTTCATTTCACCCCAGGCAATACCCTCTGCGTACCGCTTTTCGATGTCTTTCACTTCTTCTTCGGATGCAAAAGCCTGATAGATCTCGAACAAAGTTGAACCTTCCGTTTCCTTCGGCTCGCCCGGCTCCAGGCTGTTCGTCTTGATCTTCATTATCAGCTTGCGCAGTTTCTTTTCGTCCGCGAAGAGCGGAATAGTGTTGTTGTAACTTTTCGACATCTTGCGCCCATCAAGACCGGACAACACGGCGGTGTTCTCGTTGATCTCGGCATCCGGAAGGATCAGGAGATCGCCGTAGCGATGATTGAAGCGCTGGACAATGTCGCGCGTCATCTCCATATGCTGCTTCTGATCGCGTCCCACCGGCACCTTCGTTGACTTGAACATCAGGATGTCCGCAGCCATCAGGATGGGGTAGTTATAAAGCGCCATCATGATGCCCTTGTCCGGGTCCTTGCTGCCGCTTTCTTCATTGGCCTGTACCTGGGCTTTGTAAGAATGCGCCCGGTTCATCAAACCCTTCGCGGTAACGCTGGTCAGGATCCAGGTTAGCTCCATGATTTCCGGTATGTCGGACTGGCGATAAAAAACCGCGTTATCTGTATCGAGACCTGTAGCCAGCCATGTCGCCGCAACCTCCAGTCCGGATCGATGAACGCGGGCCGGGTCTTCGGCTTTGGCAAGCGAGTGATAATCAGCGAGGAAATAGAAATTCTTGCGCGATTTGTCCTTGCTGGAAGCCACGGCGGGACGAATCGCACCGACGTAGTTGCCGATATGTGGAGTGCCGGTTGTGGTGATACCGGTAAGGTAGGTTTCTTGCATTATGAGGTTTCTTCAATAACCGGCCGCCTGACCGTCTTTTCTGGATTCGGATGCACCGAAGTACACGCCCTTGACGTCATCGCGAAGAATGGCCTGGTAGCCACCATAAACAGTCTTCCGCGTTGCAATGTCATGTCCCTTTGCCCTCAGTTCTTCACGAACGCTCTCGGGAATACCACTCTCAAGATACACGGTACCGCCATCTGACATGACGTCACCCATCGCTGTTGACGAGCCGCTATGTCGCATTCGGGCAGCGTCGCCCGCTTCCTGCAGGTTCATGTCGAAGTCGACAAGATTTACGATGACCTGGGCATGCGCCTGCGGCTGCATGGATCCGCCCATGACGCCGAAGCTCAGCCACGGTTTTCCGTCCTTCATGACGAAAGCCGGGATGATTGTGTGAAACGGCCGTTTGCCTGGCTCGTAGACATTGGCGTGTCCTTCCTGGAGGCTGAACAGCTGGCCACGATTCTGTAGCTGGAATCCAAGTTCTTCGGGTGTCATGCCGGAACCCAGGTCGCCGTAATTTGACTGAATGAGTGACACCATGTTGCCGTCCGCATCCGCGACAGTCAGGTAAATTGTGTCACCTTTCTCAAGCTTTTCGTCGCCGGGCGGATACGCGGTAGCGGCCTTGTCAGCAGAGATAAGCTCGCGCCGCTTATCTGCATATTCTTTGGACAGCAGCATGTCGACCGGCGCGTTGTAGAAGTCCGGGTCAGCGTAGAATTTTCCGCGGTCTTCATAAGCTACCTTCTTAGCCTCGATGAGCGTATGCAGGTATTCGGCGCTGCCAAACTCCATGCTCCTGAGGTCGTAGCCTTCAAGGAGGTTCAGCATCTCGAGCGCGATAATGCCTTGCCCGTTCGGCGGCAATTCATAAACGTCATAACCCCGATAGTTGACGGACACAGGCGTCACCCACTCTGAAGTATGTTTGGCCATGTCCTCGTAGGTCAGAAATCCGCCCTGTTCCGCCATGTAGGCATCAATCGATTTTGCGATATCGCCTTTGTAAAAGGCATCCCGTCCACCTTCGACAATTTTTTTGTAGGTGTTAGCCAGGTTTGGATTCCTGAAAACATCGCCGGTTTTCGGTGCAGCGCCGCCGGGCATGTAGATCTCCCTGACGCCAGCGAATTCCGCGCGTGACTCGACATTCTCCTGCCACAGGTTGGCGATGAATTGGGTGACGGGAAATCCTTCTTCCGCATAGCTAATTGCCGGGGCCAGCAAATCGGACATTGGCAACCGACCATAGCGAGCATGCAGTTCGAACCAGCCATCAACCGCGCCAGGTACGCTGACCGTCAGCGGTCCCAGGTATGGAATACCTTCCATTCCCAGGTCCCTGAAATGCTGCAATGTCAGTGACTCCGGTGAGCGACCCGATGCGTTAAGACCGGTCAGCTCACCCTTTTGTGCATCCCAAACAATGGCGAACAGGTCGCCACCAATGCCGCAGCCCGTTGGCTCCATCAAGCCGAGCGTTGCGTTAGCGGCAATCGCCGCATCCACAGCACTACCACCGGCCTTCAGAACATCGAGCGCCACCTGGGTGGCCAATGGCTGGCTGGTCGCCACCATACCGTTTGTGGCAATAACTTCAGACCGGGACGCAAATGGTTTGCCCGATACGCGGTCAAAACCCTGAGATGCCGCTGTCATGCTAACCAGCAACCCTAAAAACAGCGAAATGGCGCGTTTCATACATATCTCCGGACCGCTCTGGAAAACAGTAAATGATGCCTAGATTGCCGGCGGAATGAAACTCCCATTGGCCCTCGCGAATGCCAAATCGCAGGGTTATGATGCAGGTATGAACGCCGCCAGAAGCAAAAAGAAAATCATCGACGAGGCCGCGCTTGCCGAACTCTACCCTGACCATGTGGAAATACTGAAGGCGCGCTACGACCGGGCGCTGGAACGTGCCGGTGCAGGACATGCAATCGTCTTCTCAGGGGCCCCGCTGCCCGTGTTCCTCGACGACTACAATTTCCCATATAAAGCCAACCCTCATTTCGTAAGCTGGCTGCCGCTGACCGACACGCCATATTGCTATGTGATCTACACGCCCGGTGACAGGCCGGTTCTCGTGTATTTCCAGGAAAAGGACTATTGGCACCTGCCGCCCGCGAACCCCGATGGGTTCTGGACCGGACCGTTTGATATTCGGATCGTGCACACGCTCGAGGATGTCGCTAAACACCTGCCCGAGGATCGCGAAAAGTGCATATTTATCGGCCCAACGGATGATGAGGCACATGCCTTTGATATCGAGCGAACCAATCCCGGCACGGCATTGAATATCCTCCACTTCGAACGCAGCGTTAAGACGGGCTACGAACTCGAATGCATGCGAGCAGCTTCACGTCGTGGAGTGAAGGGGCATCTGGCGGCTGAAAAGGCATTTCGTGCCGGCAAGTCAGAATTCGATATTCACCTAAATTATTGCAAGGCTGTTGACCATGCCGAGAACGAATTGCCTTACGGCAACATTATAGCGCTCAATCAAAACGGCGCGGTCCTGCACTATCAACACCAGTCGCATGAGAAACCTGAAGAATTCCGCTCATTCCTGATCGATGCGGGCGCCCGGGTGCACGGCTATGCAAGCGACATCACGCGAACCTATTCAAAACAGGACGACGAATTTGCCGAGCTAATCGCATGCTTCGACCAGCTTCAGCTTGAACTGGTTGCCGAAGTAAAAGCCGGGCTCGATTTCGCCGATCTGCATATGCTTTGCCATCTTAAGATTGCAAAACTGCTCGACGAAGTGGGGCTTGCCAGTGGTAGCTCAGATACGCTGATTGAAACCGGGGTGACTTCCGCTTTTTATCCGCACGGACTTGGTCACCTGCTTGGCATCCAGGTTCATGACATTGGCGGTCATATGGGAGATGACACCGGAACCATAATAAATCCCCCAGACGGGCATCCGTTCCTGAGATTGACAAGATTACTGGAAGTCGACCAGGTGCTAACGATCGAACCAGGTCTGTACGTGATCGACATGTTGATCGATGAACTTGCCGGCACAGCGGGTCACGCTCTTATCAACCAGGACAAGCTTGACTGGCTGCGACCGTATGGCGGCATTCGCATCGAGGACAATGTGCGGGTGATTGAAGGTGGTTGTGAAAACCTGACGCGGGACGCGTTCGGCTAGTTGAGCGTACGATCTTTCCAGTTCCACCACTTGAGCAATTCCGGCTCGTGCTGTTGCTCCGTCGCGTAATAAACAGCGCAACGAAAAACATATAAAACGCAACGGTCCATGTTGATGTCGTGCATCAGGCGCAGGCGTTTGAACATTCGCTCCGGATCCTGTCCAACGAGATCCTCAATCTTATAAATCCCGAGATCGCGCAAATCCTGGGACATGCTTGGTCCAATGCCGGGAATGGTCTGCAGTTCATCCGCCATTGCCAATCTCCTCATCCGCCGGGGCCTTGAAAAAGCGCCTGAATGTAAATGCATCCTCAGTCGGCCCAGCCTGCGCAAGCCTGTCGAGGCGGTGCCGCGCCTCAACCACCGTTGGAATTGTGCCGGCAGGCTGCCACCACAATGCAAGAATAGGCCGGTCCTGCGGGATAAACCAGTCTGCCCGCTTTCTCAGGATGTCGACATGTTCCGTGTGGTAGACATAGTTCATAAGAGCCTCCCTGGACTCCCACATCGACATATTAAAGAGGACGTTCTCATCAGCAAAAACGTCACGACCCGCTTCGTTCTCATCTTCCTGCACGAACCTCCAGACGAATCCGGGGGACGTATCCGCCAAAGCATTGATGCGGTCAAGCTCACTAACAAACCCCGCGAACTGCGAATCCTCATAGGAATATTTGGCGACGCCGATGTTCGTTTGAGCGAGGTGCCACTTCACGACGATTCCTTCTGACTCGCCTTGTAGATCTCCGCCTTCAGGCGTCGCTTCACATTCCGGCCTTTTTTCTCAAGAAGCGGTCGAAGAATCCGTCCAACGGATGGGAACAGATAGCTGATAGTAGTCAACAGTCCGCTTATTGGCGGCATTGACCGTTCACGTTTAGCATTGCTGCAGATCGCCAGGATCTCGTTGGCTACCTCGTCGGCTGTGCTCAACGGCTGTGAAAAAGTCAGGTCGGTAACGTTGTCGATGTTGGACATGATAAATCCCGTATCGATTGGCCCCGGCGAAACGACAGCCAGCTTGATTTTCGTGTCCTTCAACTCTTCAGCAAGCGAGAACGTAAATGCACGGAGGCCGAATTTGCTGGCGGAATAGACCGCCGCACCCGGAACAGGAGTTCTGCCGGCAAGCGAGGCCACATTGATAATTGCGCCTTCACCTGCTTCGCGTATGTAGGGAATTGCATAGCGCGAAAGCATAATGGGCGCTTTGAGATTCACGTCGATCATCTTGCCAAGATCGTGGGCTGATACTGACTCAACCTGACCCCGTTCGTGATAACCGGCGTTGTTCACGAGCACATGAACGCTCTCAAATTCGAATTGAGCCTTCTTGAACAACTTGACGCAGGCATCGGCGTCGGAAACGTCCATTGCCATGATCTCGACTCGAGTAATGGCACGCAGCTCTTCAGCAATCGTTTCGAGGTTCCTTTTGTTCCGGGCCGCCAGCACGAGGTTTGCGCCAGCTCTTGCGAATGCACGTGCTGATGCAGCGCCAACACCTTCTGAGCCACCTGTGATAATGACTGTCTTGTCTTTGAAATTCATGCGGTCAGTCTAAACCAGACATTGCCGCATTTGCGAGGCAATCCGCTTGCCCGGTTGGGGTAGATTGATTCCGACCATCCATGCTCGGAACCGCCACGTTGCAGCGGCCTTAAACGCGTCCAGATTCGCTCCCGACGAGCCTGTGATCCTTTTCGCCACGAAAAAAGGGCCGTAATGGCCCCTTCAAAAACAGATCCTGTAGTTCTTCAAAATCCGAGGTAGCCTCGGATCTTCTTCCACAAAGATGACTCCCATCCGTAGACATCAAGAATATCGGGATCGAGGGTCGCAACCGGCATGGTTGTCGATGCATGAATAACCTGGTTCACGGCCGTATCCTCCGATGGCATTTCGAGGTTACGACGTGCCGAATCGCCGCCTTCTGTCAAACCGTCAACGGCGAGACTTAAACGAGGCAAAACATCGTCCTCAACAATGTCGTCCATAAACACCGCTTCGGGATCAAACGCTTCCTTTTCCAGGATCACGCAATCATCAAAAGACTCTTCTCTACTAATCGTTCATCTCCGTGGGAGTCAGCGCCACTTTAGGCCCATCGGTACCGGATGGCTGTGAGGCCGCTCACAAGACGGGAGATCACGTTTTTTTATCATTACAATCAGTAAGTTATAACTCCACTTGGTGCCTAAGTTTGCCCTCCAGACAAGAATAATGCCTGCATCATATGGGCAGGAACATCCAAGATTCGACGGTTGCAGTGCTTATGTTAAGTACCAGTTCGACAACCAGAATTCCCGTTGGTACCGGCAAAAACAATAACGCAATTGCCAGGGGTGATCAGAGGAGCGGCGTTGGACTACGCGGATTGGTTCCCGGCGAATCTGTGGTCTTTAGTGATGCAAGAGATCGAAGTTTGGCGCAAAAATAACTCGATCCTGCGCCCGTCCGTTGAAATGGACCGGGCGCAAACTCATCTTAAGTGCAAAAACGAAAAAGGCCGGGCTATTCGGCCCGGCCTTTTTCTTACTCTGCAATGATTGCGTTTGTCTGTCAGTCGTCAGTTCCGGTCTTTGGCGCTTCTTCAACTGGACCATCAACGAGCTGTACGAGCGCCATCGGCGCAGCATCACCGGCACGCGGACCCATCTTTAGAATACGAATGTACCCACCGGGGCGCTCTTTGAATCGCGGACCGAGGTCTGTAAACAGCTTGCCAACCGCAGCCTTGTCACGCAGACGATCAAAAGCAAGGCGGCGATTTGCAACACCGTCTTCTTTAGCCAGCGTAATCAGCGGCTCCACAACGCGACGAAGCTCTTTAGCCTTCGGCAAAGTGGTTTTGATCGTTTCGTGCTGCACCAGAGACGTTGCCATGTTGCGAAACATCGCTTTGCGGTGAGAGCTGTTGCGGCCTAATTTACGACCCGATTTTCTGTGACGCATTGTCCTAACCTTCTATAAAATCGCGGTTCGACCGCAATCTTGAATACTACAATCCGAGCTCATGTTCCGGGCGCAGGCTTGCCGGCGGCCAGTTGTCGAGATGCATGCCAAGACCCAGTCCGTGACCTTCCAGGACTTCCTTGATTTCAGTCAGTGACTTCTTGCCAAGATTTGGCGTACGGAGAAGCTCGACTTCGGTGCGCTGAACCAGGTCGCCGATGTACATGATGTTCTCGGCCTTCAGGCAGTTCGCAGAACGCACTGTCAGCTCAAGTTCGTCAACCGGACGCAGGAGAATTGGATCCACCTGGTGCTCGGCTGCGGCGCCTACGCCTTCGTCCTGACCCTGCAGGTCCACAAATACCGAAAGCTGATCTTTAAGGATGCTGCCCGCGCGACGAATGGCCTCCTCCGGGTCAATCGTGCCGTTGGTTTCGATGTCAATGATCAACTTGTCGAGATCGGTCCGCTGTTCAACACGAGCCGCTTCAACGTCGTAGGTAACACGGTTAACCGGGCTGAACGATGCATCGAGCTGCAGCCGACCGATGGGGCCGGACGGCTCTTCGAACGCCGGACGCTGCGTTGCTGCACGGTAACCACGACCACGCTCAACCTTAAGCACCATATTCAGCTCGCCTTCCTTCGTCAGGTTGGCGATTACAATTTCCGGGTTCATGACCTCAACATCGTGATCGAGTTGGATGTCAGCGCCGGTAACGATACCGGGGCCCTTCTTCGAGATTCTGAGCTCAGCCGTGTCACGCGTGTGCATGCGAACAGCGACCTGCTTCAAATTCAGAAGAATATCGACGACATCTTCCTGCACGCCTTCAATACTTGTGTACTCGTGAAGTACGCCTTCGATCTCTGCTTCCGTAATTGCCGCACCTGGCATTGACGAAAGAAGGATGCGCCTAAGCGCGTTGCCGAGTGTGTGACCGTAACCGCGTTCAAAAGGCTCGATAGTGACCTTCGCGTGAAGATCATTGACGGGCGCGACTTTTACGACACGCGGTTTCAGAAACTCGTTAACAGATTCCTGCATGGGTGTAACTCCTGACTATTTCGAGTACAGCTCGACGACGAGGTTTTCGTTGATATCGGGAAGAATGTCTTCACGATCCGGAAGCGATTTCAACGTACCCGCCATCTTCTTCGCATCCACATCAACCCATTCGGGCAAACCAACCTGGCCCGATATTTCCAAGGCGTTCTGAATGCGAAGCTGCTTTTTGGCTTTTTCGCGAATACCGATTGCATCACCGGCACTCACCTGTGCGGACGGAATATTGACTACCCGACCATTCACCTCGATGCCTTTGTGGCTAACAAGCTGACGAGCCTCTGCACGTGTGGTCGCAAAGCCCATACGGTAGACAACATTGTCCAGACGTCCCTCCAGAAGGCGCAACAGATTCTCACCGGTTGATCCTTTCAGCTGGGCAGCCTTTTTGTAGTAGTTACGGAACTGTCGCTCAAGCACGCCGTACATGCGACGTAGTTTCTGTTTCTCACGGAGCTGCAGGCCGTAGTCCGACAGGCGCGGACGACGTTGAGCCGCACCACCCGGGGGAACATCGAGCTTGCACTTCGATTCGAGCGGCCTTACGCCACTCTTCAAAAACAGATCCGTACCTTCGCGGCGGGACAGTTTACATTTTGGTCCAAGATATCTTGCCATTACTTAATCTCTATACACGGCGTTTCTTAGGGGGACGACAGCCGTTGTGAGGAATAGGTGTTACGTCTTCGATGTTTTGAATACGAAAACCAAGTGCGTTCAATGCGCGCACCGCGGATTCCCTGCCCGGCCCTGGCCCACGAACGCGAACATCCACGTTCTTGACGCCAAATTCCAGCGCCGCCCGGCCAGCCTTTTCTGAGGCTACCTGTGCTGCGAAGGGCGTTGACTTACGAGAGCCACGAAAACCGCAACCGCCAGCTGTCGCCGTATCATT
>Ga0224504_10001322_pt1 | contig 11036 bp, 14 predicted proteins | sample SF_Oct11_sed_USG_3_FD_170160 | JGI IMG/M metagenome (GOLD analysis project Ga0224504, IMG submission 170160) | Sediment microbial communities from San Francisco Bay, California, United States - SF_Oct11_sed_USGS_24 | ecosystem: Environmental > Aquatic > Marine > Sediment | place: USA... | reverse complement strand
AAACAGCAGGGCAAATAGGATTGTTTTATGGATCTTCATCGGTTTTAAGTCTACGTTAAGTGTAATCCACTTAAAATTCACATATTATCAACAGTTGTTTTTTATGTTAAGATTTTCTAATATACACCATCCTACGGCAAATTTGCCGATAAATTTCAAATCAGGAAGTTAAATGTTTTCAAAACCCGGTAGCGGTCCTGCCGTATTGAGAAAGGTTTCGCAGGAAGCAAGTAAAGTTGATCCGGCCCAGCGTCGTGATTTTCTGAAAAAAGGTCTGGTGGTCGCCGGTGGCGCCCTGGCAGGCGTACAATTTGCATCCACCTTGAATGCGGCAGAAAATAATTTGCCCCCCAACCTGCCTGAATGGAGTCGGTCACTGGGTGCGGGTGTTATCACAAATCCCTATGGTCAGCCTTCACCCTTTGAAAGTGATATTGTGCGCCGTACGGTTCCCTGGTTGACGGCAGACCGTATTGCAGCCATAAGTTTCACGCCTCTGGCAGAGCTTGACGGCATCATTACACCAAGCGGACTCGTATTTGAGCGTTATCACGCAGGCGTGCCAACAATCAATCCGGATGATTATCGCCTGATGATCCACGGTATGGTTGACAGGCCACTGATTTTTACCCTCGATGATCTGCGGCGATTCCCGAGTACATCGGCCATTAATTTTCTGGAGTGTCCCGCCAATGGCGGTATGGAGTGGCGTGCTGCGCAAATGGATGCCCTTCAGTTTACCCACGGAATGATCTCTTGTTGCGAGTGGACCGGTGTCCTGTTGAGTACCTTGCTGGAAGAAGTAGGGGTTAAACCTGAAGGCAAATGGGTGCTGGCCGAAGGGTCTGATGGTTCACATATGAGCCGAAGCATCCCGATGGAAAAGGCGCTGGACGATACCCTGATTGTTTATGCCCAGAACGGCGAACCGCTGAGGCCTGAACAGGGCTACCCGGTGCGTATCTTCAACCCCGGCTGGGAAGGCAACACCAGTGTGAAATGGTTGCGTCGCCTGGAGATTGGTGACAAACCCTGGTATCACCGCGAGGAAACATCCAAGTACACGGATTTACTGGCTGACGGTCGCGCCAGGAAATTCAGCTATGTGCAGGAAGGTAATTCGGTGGTGACGTTCCCGTGTCCTGAGAAACCACTGAAGCAAAAAGGCCGCTATGAACTGGAAGGCCTGGCCTGGTCCGGAAGTGGAAAGATCAAACGTGTCGATGTGTCTTTTGACGGTGGTGTGAACTGGAAGCAGGCACGTCTCAAGGGTTTGGTTCTACCCAAGGCGCTGACCCGTTTCAGTCTCGATTTTACCTGGGACGGTTCACCCGCACTGATTCAAAGCCGGTCAACGGATGAAACCGGTTATGTTCAACCTACTTTTACGCAGTTGAGGGAGGCACGTGGTAACAGTTCGATTTATCACAAGAATGCCATTCACACCTGGCGTTTACATGCAGACGGGACGGTGACCAATGTCCAGATTAGCTAACGTCGTTTTCTTATTGAGTACAATGTTGGTAGCCATGCCGGCTTCGGCCAAAGACGGCCAGTATGGTATTGGCACGCCTGCAACTGACAGCGAGATTGCCGGCTGGGATATTGATATCAGACCCGATGGCAAAGGTCTTCCACCGGGTAGCGGCTCGGTTGAAGATGGTGAAATGATGTACGAGGAGAAATGCGCTTCTTGTCACGGTTCTTTTGGTGAAGGTGTTGGCCGCTATCCCGTTTTATCGGGTGGTGAAGGCACTTTAACTGAAGAAAGGCCGGAAAAAACGGTCGGCAGCTACTGGCCGTATGCGAGTACATTATGGGATTACATCCACCGGTCAATGCCTTTCCCCCAGCCTCAATCAATGACGGATGAAGAGGTCTATGCAATAACGGCCTATGTGCTGTATTTGAATGACCTGGTCGAAGATGATTTTGTATTGACCGCGGACAACCTGGCTTCCATTGAAATGCCAAACAAGGACGGTTTCTTTTTTGACGACCGGCCGGATACCAGCAACACCGGTTGTATGAAAAATTGCAAAGATCCGGCGAGTGTTAAAATCACCTCTGAGCCCTCTATTGCAACATTGCAGGAAGAGGAGAGTGTAGCGGTTATTGAAGTTGCACCGGAAGGTGGAGAGAAGATCTATCAGCAAGCATGCCTGATGTGTCATGGTGCCGGAGTGGCCGGTTCACCAATGACCGGGGATGCCGCCGCTTGGTCTGATCGAATTGCACTGGGCCGGGAAAAAATGGTTAGCAATGCCATCAATGGAATCGGTGTCATGCCGCCAAAGGGCGGACACATTCAGTTGAGTGATGAGGAAGTCGCCTCGGCGGTAGACTACCTGATCGAACAGGCCATTCAGGACTAGATAAAAACTATGATAAATAAGAAAGCTTTTCTGATGGCCAAACTCGGTTTGACCGTTGCCATATTAGCCAGTCCCATATTTGCTGCTGAAGATGTTGAATCCATGAGTAGGCTGGAGCAGGGCAAGGCAATTACCTTCAACCGCTCGAAGGGCAACTGCCTCGCCTGCCATTATGTTGAGGGCGGTGAACTGACCGGCAATTACGGACCTCCGCTAATTGCCATGAAAATGCGCTATCCCGACCGTGATGATCTACGTGCACAAATTTGGGATGCAACGACCAAGAACCCTGACACAAGGATGCCACCATTTGGCCGTAACAGGATATTGACCGAGGAAGAGATCGACCTGGTCACAGATTACATTCAATCATTGTGAGAGATTTTTTTATGGGAGTTATTCGATGAAATTACAACGCAGGGCTCTGATCAGGAGCTTATTTACCGCTGCCGCCGTAATGGCAGTTCCACGTTGGCTTTTAGCATCAAGACCGGATGCGGCATTTGATGCAGATAACACTGCAAGTGTCGTTGGCGACCTGTTTGAAGGGCCAATCACTGAGAGTGACCAGGTAACATTAAAAGTGCCGGATATTGCGGAAAACGGTGCAGTAGTGCCGGTAACCGTCTCAACTGCTCTGACTGATGTTGAATCAATCAGCGTGATGGTAGAAAACAATCCGACCCCGCTGGTCGCCATGTTCGAATTATCACCCCAGTCTGTTCCGGAAATTTCGGTCAGAATCAAGATGGGTGAAAGCTCAAAGGTACAAACGGTCGTCAAGGCGGGTGGAAAACTATATTCCGCAAGCAAAGAAGTCAAAGTGACCATTGGCGGTTGCGGCGGCTGATCATAGCCGGACGTTTATAGCAAAGGAATTTTATTATGGGTAAACCAATCAAAATCAAGGCAAAAATCAAGGGTGATGTTGCCGAAGTGAAGGCATTGATGCCGCATCCGATGGAATCAGGTGCCAGGGTTGATGCTGATACTGGCGAAACGGTGCCAAAGCACTATATCGAAGAAGTTGTGTGCAAGCACAATGGAAACGTTGTTAATACTGCCTTTTGGGGCACGGGTGTTTCGAAAAACCCTTACATGGCATTCAAATTTAAAGGTGCCAAGCCTGGTGATAAACTGGAGATCAGCTGGCGGGATAATACCGGCGATACCTCTGTATCAGAAGTTACATTCAAATAAGTATGCCGATTAGCAAGCTGCAGCATTTAGGATTTACGGAGAGAAATCAGTGAAAAAGTTTTTAATTGCATGTTTTCTGTTCGTAGTGACGGTAGACGTTTATGCGACACCTGAAGAAGACAGACTCGCTTTGAGGGAGTTTTTCACCCAGCGTTTTCCGGACATGGATCTGAATGAGATGATCAATGGCCTCTACGCCTTTGATGAAGGCGCCCGTGAACAGTGGCTGGAAATGGAAGACTTCCCTCCCTATGAGATAGCTATTGAAGAGGGTGAGGAAGCTTTCAATGAGCCGTTCGCCAACAGCAAAAGCTATGCGGATTGTTTTGAGAACGGTGGTATTGGTATCAAGCAGAACTATCCCCGTTTCGACAAGGATTCCGGTGAGATCATTACACTGGAACTCGCCATCAACCAGTGCAGGACAGACAATGGGGAAGAACCGTTGCCATGGCTGACAGGTGAACTGGCAGCCATTTCGGCCTACATGGCTTTTACCTCTCGCGGCAACAAGATGAGTGTCGTTATACCTGACGATCCAAGGGCGCTTTCAGCCTATGAATCGGGCAAGGAGTATTACTATACACGCCGCGGCCAGTTGGAGTTCGCCTGTGAAAACTGTCATATGCAATCGGCTGGATTTCAGCTTCGTGCCGACCGCTTGAGCGGTATGCTCGGACAGGCTACTCACTGGCCGGTCTATCGTTCCAAGTGGGGTGAGATTGGCACGCTGCATAAACGCTTCAGGGAATGCAATTCACAGGTCCGCGCCAAGCCCTATGACCCACAGAGCCGGGTATACCGGGAACTTGAATATTTTCTGTCGTTCATGAGCAATGACATGGAAATGAACGGGCCGGCTTCACGTCGCTGAAGGGGAAACACGAATGAAATATCTAATTATGGTTCTGGCTTCTGTCTCGTTGGCATTTTTGATGCTTCCCGCTTCTGTTCTGGCAGCGGATGCTGCCGAATACCAGGCGGCGCTGACAAAAGCCCGGGAAACACTTAGCGATGCCGAAAGCAAAGTGCAGTTGTGGAGTACCTCTGAAATTTTATTAAAAGATGCTGAAGAGGCCGCAGCATCAGGTGACTTTGACTTGGCCGTCAAACTGGCGAATGAAGCCAGGCTGCAGGGTGAGTTGGCAGTTGCAACGGCTGAAAGAGAAAAGAAGACCTGGCAAAACGGCGTACCTAAATAAGCGGAGATTCAAGCCATGATGGACAGACGTGAATTTCTCACGATTATGGGCGCAGCAAGTGCTGCAGGAATATTACCCGTCAGTGCTGCAGGTCAATCGAAAGACGACATTTACAGCCTCCCGTCTTTCGGTAATGCCCGGTTGTTACACTTCACAGATTGCCATGCACAACTCGAGCCGGTGTATTTCCGTGAACCGAATGTAAATATCGGAATCGGTGCGGCTTCAGGTCGTCCGCCACATCTCGTCGGTGCTCACCTGTTGGACCATGCCGGCATAAAATCCGGAACGGCCAAAGCACATGCTTTTACCTTTCTTGATTTTACCGCTGCTGCTGAAACCTACGGCAAAGTGGGTGGTTTTGCACACTTGAAGACCCTGGTAGACCGCCAACGCGCGGAAGTGGCCGATGGCCATTCGCTTCTGCTTGACGGTGGTGATACCTGGCAGGGTTCTGCCACGGCCTTGTGGACACGAGGTAAGGACATGGTAGAGGCATGCAACCGTCTTGGTGTGGATATCATGACCGGGCACTGGGAATTCACCTACCAGCAGGATGAGATCCTGGAAAACATCTCGGAATTCAAGGGCGAGTTTATCGCGCAAAATGTTTTTGTCACTGAAGAGGCGATGTTCGACGACGCGCCTGTTTATGATGAGGACACCGGACATGCGTTCAAGCCGTTCACGATCAGGGAAATGGGCGGGCGCAAGGTTGCAGTCATCGGCCAGGCATTCCCCTACACACCTATTGCGAACCCGTCGCGATTTATCCCCGACTGGTCATTTGGTATCCGCGATTCCGACATGCAGGAACTGGTCAATAGTATCCGTGCCGAACACCGTCCTGATGCAGTCATCGTACTGTCCCATAACGGTATGGATGTTGATGTGAAGATGGCCGGTGTCGTTACGGGTATCGACTTCATTCTTGGCGGCCACACCCATGATGCAGTTCCCAAACCGGTTGTGGTGAATAACCCCGGTGGAAAAACGGTGGTGACCAATGCCGGATCAAATGGCAAATTCCTGGCTGTGCTCGATCTCGATCTGGGTGAGGGCAAAGTCAACAATTACCGCTATCGGTTGCTGCCTGTCTTCTCAAACCTGCTGCCGGCTGATGAGGGTATGCAGACTTACATCGATGAGGTACGACGGCCATTTTTGGATAAGTTAAATGAGCCCCTGGCGGTAACTGAATCCCTTTTGTATCGTCGTGGAAACTTCAACGGCACCTTTGACCAGGTTATCTGTGATGCCATGCGTGAAGTCGGTGGCGCGGAGATTGCACTGTCACCCGGTTTCCGTTGGGGTACATCCATTCTACCGGGTCAGACCATCACCATGGAACGCCTGATGGACCAGACCGCCATGACCTATCCTGAGACCTATGTCAGGGATATGCAGGGTTCAGAGCTCAAGATGATTCTTGAAAGTGTGGCCGACAACCTGTTCCACGAGGACCCCTATTATCAGCAGGGTGGTGACATGGTACGTGTCGGTGGGCTCAGCTACAGTTGTGATCCGGGCCGGTCGATGGGCGAGCGCATTGGCGATTTAAGCCTGCATGACGGCACACCTCTGAGTGCTGACAAAACCTACAAGGTGGCCGGTTGGGCCACGGTGGGGTCAAAGTCTCCCGGTCCGCCGGTCTGGGATATGGTAGCAGAGTATCTGCGTGACCGGAAAACCGTCAAAGTTGAAAATGTTGACACGCCCAGGCTGATCAACGTGGCTGGCAACAAGGGTATCGCTGATTACGCCGGTAAGATAAGCTAAAGCGGATGAAATCAAAAAATATCGTGCTTGGCCTAATGAGCGCATGGCTGTTTATCGCTGTGCAGCTTGCGATGGCCAATGAAGTGCAAGGTGAAGAGTTCAAGCCTTTCGCAGAAAAACACATCATTTTACAGCTGAGTGATCAGGCCAATGAGGCCGTTGTACTTGATACGGCAAATAACCTGATCAAGAACTATGGCGGCCCGGACATGATTGATATCGAGATCGTGACTTTCGGTAAAGGTGTGCGTCTGATGTACGTCGATAGCCCCCACCAGGTCCGGATATCCAGCCTGGTTGAAAATGGCGTACGCTTTTATGTTTGCCGCAATACGCTCGATACCATGGAAAGAACAGGCGGAAGCCGTCCAAAAATCAATCCCGATGCCATCATGGTACAGGCCGGTGTTGCGCATATCATCGACAGGGTAGATGACGGTTATATTCTGATCAGACCTTGAGTGGTTTGTAATTCCCCAAGCCCAATCCACCAGTTTGTTAACGTCGACCTCTACGACGCAGGGACTGTGGTGAAAACTGCTTGGCCGACAAATCCACGTTGAAATTTGCCGCGCCGTTACGATTGTCCTGCCTGTAGGAGACAAACCGCCCTGACTGCAGGTCATGATGTGTCTCGACGGATGTCCACAGTGTTGGAACTTCGTAGAACACAATTGGGTGCGCTTCCGAAAAACGCCACAACTCACCACGCTTGTTATAGTGTTCGACCATCAATACCTGGTAACTGTCTTCATCCAGGTAAAAGGTTCTGCGCGGGTTGATATGTCGTGAGCCTTCGCGCAAACGGGCTTCCACCACCCACACCCGGTGCAACTCGTAGCGCAACAGTGAGGAATCAAGATGACCGGGTAATACCAGTTCCTTGTAGTCAGAAGGGCTGCCATGTACCCGGTATGCATTGTAAGGCACATAAATCTCACGCTTGCCTTCAAGTGACCAGTCAAAACGATCCATCGCACCATTGAACATGTCCGCCATGTCGCTGACCGCCAGCCCGTCGGTCGCCGCGGAGGGGTTGTCATAAGCGACATTTGGTGCCCGTATGACGCGTTTTTGCGACGGGTTATAGGTCCAGACATCGCGTGGACGCAGCGCCTGGTTAACAGACTCATGAACCAGTAACAGCGTACCGGCAAGGCGTGCCGGCGAATTGATGGTTTGCATCAGGTAGAGCAGTCTATTGTCGATAGACTCAAGGGTTGCACCTGGCTGGTGATACTGGCTGAGCACTTCAATTTGCATGTTCACCAACTGGTATTTGCCACCAGCGGTTGCATTGACCAGGTTGAGACGACGGATACTGCCAAGTCCCTTGTACTTGAGCTTGTGGTTCCAGATGAGTTCACGGCCGTTGTCAGGGAATGGAAAGGGAAATCCTTCTGCTACGTCCAGTACGCCTTCACCATCGGGTGTCAGGTGGCCGGCAATCCCGTTTGCAGCGGTTTTATCGTAAATCCTTTGCTCAAAAGCAGCGCTCCGATGGCTTGGGTAAATATCCATGAAGTAGGATTCGCTGTATTTCCGGAGCATCGCAATATGACCCGGACTTAGATGATTAGCATGTTCATCGAGGTTTGAAGCATTGATACGCAACAGCGCTGTTTCGCCATCAAAGGGATCAATATGAACTGTACCGGGTTGATATCCCTGTGGTGGTTGATTAATGCCACCGGTCCACTCCGGGATACGGCCATCTGTATTGCCCGCACGCAAGGCACCCACTGGCGTCAGATCGGCTTGTAACCGGTCTAATTGCTCCGGCTGTGGGCCCGCCCACAAACTTGCCACCGGGAAGCAGGCCAGCCAGCAGAAGACCATGAAAACACGTCTGTTACTGCGTAAATAAAGCATCGAGTTTTCGTTTACAGACCCTAAGGAAGAGAATAGTTAATTCATCCGCTATCTTGCCATAAGTTCCAGAGTAATGAACGGTTGATCCCTGTCACCCATCGAATAACAGCACGGAACGGTCTGCACCAGGATCAGGTCATTTGATCCAGTGGAGACTGTGCCCCCATAGCGCCCCGGTTAACCACATGTGTGCAGATCATCTCATAATCATGAACCCGTAGCTGATTTTGGACCTGGATAAGTAGTTTTGGCATAGGCGGACTCTAGAACAGGAAACCAGCTTATGATTTTCAATCAAAAGAAGATTCCAATGATTAACGCGGATGCGTGTAGGCGAAACACCCGTCATACCAGTAAGTTTCAACTCATATGAAAACTCTAAAAAACCAAAAGAACGACAATACTTTTGCAAAACAAAGTGTTTCTATCCAAAGAGTGAAATCAAAAGGGCCATATCCAGAAGGTTGGAATGATACGTACAAATTTCCATCTAAATAACGTTAGCTGAACTGGAGAAGATATTGCGATGACGGTCAGTAGTACTTCAAAGAAAGAAGCTATCTGCTATTACTGTGACGAGCCTGCTACTTCTGACGAACATGTTCCTCCTAAAGCATTATTTCCAAAACCCAAGGACTCCCCGGGTGGAAAGGAGTATCGAAGAAATCTACTAACTGTTCCTTCTTGCGATGTTCACAATACCGCGAAGTCGAAAGATGATGAATACCTCCTATATGTTTTGGCGTTATGTTGGCCATCTAACGAAGTGGGACAGAATCAGTTTTTGACAAAAGTTCAAAGAGCGGCGAAGAGAAAACCAGCTCTTCTTAATGCTTTGACGCTTGAATTGTACGTCGTCAAAGGATTCCGGACTTAAAGGAATCAGATTTAAGAGGGACTTTCAGCTCATCAGGTTCATGTTCATGCAGCCTTCTGCTTGTAGTATAGCCGACGTCTCTCAGCCAGCGTTTTCTGCTTGATTCGTCTGCGGCGATTAAGCACCGTTTGTCCCCTGCCAGTGTAGACATCCTCAGGCGTCAGGTTATTCAGACTCTCGTGGTAACGCTCAGTATTGTAATAGTCAACAAACGCCTTGATACGCGCTTTCAGGTTGCCTGGCAGATAATAGTTTTCCAGTAGCACCTGGTTCTTCATCGACCGGTGCCAGCGTTCGATCTTGCCCTGCGTCATTGGGTGATAAGGTGCACCACGCGTGTGGTCCATACCTCGATCATCCAGCCAGTCCTTGAGTTCCGCGGATACATACGATGGTCCATTGTCCGATAACAGACGTGGACGGTGATTTACATTCACTGTTTCCAGTCCGCTGGCTTTCAGGGCCAGAGTGAGTGTATCGCTGACATCCCTTGACGTCATACCATCACACAGTTTCCAGGCCAGGATATAGCGTGAGTAGTCATCCAGCACCGTGGACAGATAGAACCAGCCCCAGCCAATCACCTTCAGATAGGTGAAATCGGTCTGCCATAGCTGATTCGGTGCCGTGGTCGGGTTCTGGAACCTGTCAGCGGCCTTCATCAGTATAAAAGCCGGACTGGTAATGAGGTCATGGGATTTCAACAGCCGGTAAACACTCGACTCGGACACAAAGTAGCGGTACTGCTCGGTATACAACACTGCCACTTCGCGTGATGACAGCTCCGGACGCGCGAGTGCGAGTTTCAGGATTGATTGCCTTATCTTTACCGGCAATCGGTTCCATACCTTTCCACTGTTGGGTCGGGTGTCTTCCAGGGCGGTATCGCCGCCTTCCCGGTAGCGTTCGTACCAACCGTAAAAGGTCGACTTGGGAATCCCCAGTCGATCCAGCGTGCGCCGTACTGGTAATGAAGAGCGCTCTACCAACTCTATGATCTCGCGTTTCTCTGAGGCTTTGTATCTCATGTATCGTCGCCCCCAGCCCCGAAGGTGCTTTTTTTCAGCAGGCGATTTTCCAGTATGGTTTCAGCCAGGGCTTCTTTCAGTTGTGCTGCTTCATGACGCAGCCCTTTGACTTCATCGGAATTGGCTTCCCGCGCAGTATCACCGGCCAGGCGTTTCTTGCCAGCCTCTAGAAATTCCTTCGACCAGCGGTAATACAGGTTCTGGTTGATCCCTTCCTTGCGACACAGCTCGGCAATGCTTGATTCACCGCGCAGGCCCTCCAGTACAATGCGGATCTTTTCTTCTGCGGAATACTGCCGGCGGGTCGCCCGGCGAATATCTCGAATGGCTTTCTTGGCACTGTCTTTTCTCTTTGTCATCATCGTTCCTCTTCAGAGTTACGATGAGCCAAAACACTCTCTTATTCAAACCCCTTGTTTTGTCCAACTGTCGTTGACGGCGAACACTTGTCTATCTTGAGCCGAACTTGAGGGCATCTTCATTTTATGAAGTCCTTTAAGATATGTTTAAATTGATTCTCTGCTTTCAAACTTGCTTGCCAAGCCTGTTTCAAATCGGCCATCGCCTGTTCAACGCTGGGCAAATTGTCCTCGATGATTTTTTCAACATAGAGTGGAATGTTGAGGTTAAATTCGTTTTCTTTTAGGTCATCAAACGATGCGATTTTCACGTAGTTTTCCACATCCGAATAATCCTGCACCCA
>Ga0224504_10001320_pt1 | contig 11040 bp, 8 predicted proteins | sample SF_Oct11_sed_USG_3_FD_170160 | JGI IMG/M metagenome (GOLD analysis project Ga0224504, IMG submission 170160) | Sediment microbial communities from San Francisco Bay, California, United States - SF_Oct11_sed_USGS_24 | ecosystem: Environmental > Aquatic > Marine > Sediment | place: USA: California... | reverse complement strand
CTGCCCGCGATGCAATTCTAAAGCGAGACATCGGCGCGATTGGATGTATCTTGAACCTCGACTACCGACGGGTCCAGAGAAGTTGTCGATACTTGATGTCGCACCTTGGTGGTCGTTCGGGAAAAACCTCAGTCGAATGAAAAATATTAGGTATTTTGGCCTTGATTTAGACCCTGAAGCACCTTTCGTAAATATTGCAGGCAATCTCACGGAGATCCCAGTTTCGTCATCTGTTTTCGATGCGGTAATCTGTATCCACGTACTAGAGCACGTGGATAATGACAGGCAAGCGATGGACGAAATCTTTCGAGTACTGAAACCGGGCGGATGGGCGATTGTTACCGTACCAATATTACCCGATGAACCGACACGGGAGGATCCATCCGTAACCTCGCCAGACGAACGAGAAAGAATGTTCGGTGAAAAAGGTCATGTACGATTCTATGGCATGGATATACGAAATCGTCTCGAAGCTGCTGGTTTTTGCGTGGCTCTGGAACCAGCCGAGCGTATCAATGAGAAAGTAATGCGCAGACATGGTCTTCGACTGGATGAGAACATATTCTTATGCGAGAAGCCGCAATCGGCAACCTGAGCAAATTATTTGTTGTGAGCAGGTCGATATTTTCGATACAGAATTAGGAGCTGACCACCGCCGTGGTCAGCAAGCAAGTATGTTGTCGACAATTTCACTTTCCAAGCGTGACGTCATATGACCGCTCAGCTTCGTTAAGATTTGCTGGACTCCTTAACGATCTCCAGGATTTCCTCTCCGATCTGGTACTGAGTATCCACCGTACCGGCGCCGATGTGCGGCGTCAGAATCACGTTCTCCAGATCCGCGAGAGGCGAGATTTTTCCGTCACCTTCAGCCTCATGAACATCTAGTCCCGCACCTGCAATCCTATTGTCTTTAAGGGCCGTGAGTAGCGCATGCTCGTCGACAATGCCGCCGCGAGCGAGATTAATCAGAAAAGCCGACGGCTTCATCAGGTCAAACGCCTGTTTCCCAATCAAGTTGCGGGTCGAGTCACTAAGAGGGAGATTCAGGCTCAGGAAATCCGAAGCGGACAGTAACTCCTCGACGTTCGTTAGCCGAATGTTTCGTTCAGCGAGTGCATGGGCACGCTCTTCTGATACATTCTCGACGCAACCGATCACCTGCATACCCCAAGCTGCGCCCATTTCACCGATCTGCGATCCGATGTTTCCGCATCCGTAAATTCCGAGCGTTTTATCTGCCAACAGGTATCCGGTGAGTTGATGCTTCGCCCACTTGCCTTGGCGAAGAGTCTGGTCGGCCGTTCGAATTCGCCTGGCCAGTCCAAGCATCAACGCGAAGCCGAGTTCGGCAACCGCGCGAGCACCCGGTTGCTCAATCCTTCTCAATACAATGCCATGTTCGCGTACGTAACTTAGGTCGAGATTGTCGATTCCTGAGCCGGCTCGTATCAACAAGCTCAGCGATGGCGCACGCCGCATGACCTCCGCGCTTATATCAGGTCCGCTGCGGAATATGAGCACATCCCGATCAACGATCCTGTCCTCTATTTCCTCATTTGGCGCATTGAACGCACAAATAACATCGTGATTCTTCCTTAGTTGCTCAACTGCATGCGTTGAGACCGGGCTGACTATCAAGATTTTCATTGGTCGCTACTGACGTTCAAGTCATGATCCTAATTTGTGTTGGTGTGTGAGAATCTATTCAGCATCAAGCTTACGATGTTGAATTGACGAGATTACTGGCAGCCGCATGCCTGATCTTTGGATAAATCTCACTGCGCGCTCGCTGTAAATGTCTCAGATCGTCGATTTCTGCCCAAAGTAGGTCGGTGACCAGCGGACACGGAATGGCTATCTCCTTGCCCGCTGCAACAAGTGCATCTGTCTCGTAGTCGTACTTTAGCGAAGTCTCGAAGGCCGTCTCGGATTTATTCAACATATGGGCAAATAATTCTTCTGAAATTTTTGAAATACCCACCAATTCGCCGGAGATTTCGCCGTCGAGTTCCGAGGGATCTTTCGACATGCCATCCAGATTCCCGTCCTTCGTCGAGACGTAGACCTCGTCTCCAGCATGCGTCGGCCCAGAGATCAAAATTGCCTCGCCGGCGGAATGCTCCATAAGGACCTGCAAGGCCCGTGGCTCATATACCAAGTCAGATTCGAGAAGCAGGAACTGCCCCTTGACGAGATGCCTCGCGTGGTACAGGGAGTACATACTGCCGGACTCGGCGAACTTTTCGTTGTGAATGGTCCGCACCTTGCCGTTATAGAGCGACGCCAACTCCTCATAATGGCCGCTGCTGTAACCCGTGACTATCACGATCTCCTCGATTCCCGCGGCCAGCAACCTCTCGAGCGATTCCTGGACAATAGGTTTATTCCCGAGTCGCAGAAAGCCCTTCGGACCTTCAGACACTACATCACGCAGGCGTGTCCCCTGTCCGGCTGCCAGTATGACCGCGGCCGTCATGTGTGCTTCGACTTGAAAAATGATGTCACGATTGTGCCGAAGTCATCCAATTCGGACGGACGGATATCGCCCATATTGGCAATGCGAAATATCGAGGACGCAAGCTCGCCCTGACCGGCATAGATAACGTAGCCATTACTTTTCAGTTCGTCGTGCAGCTCCTGGTAGCTAACGCCTTCGGGCAAGCGATAGGACCTGAGCACGCAGGAGCAGTCTTCAGCAGGCAACAGCGCCTGAACGCCTGAATTCTGCATTGCAGCGTGGATTGTCGCCGCGCGGGCCCTGTAGCCATTGCGTCTCTCGACCCAGCCGCCGCCTTCCGCAAACTCAAGCAACGCCTCACGAAGTGCGAACGCTGCCTGGACCGACTGCGTATACGGAGAATAGCCACCACCGTGCTGAGACGCATAATAACTGCGGAGGTCAAGGTAGACGCTTCCCGCATCCATCGTGTTTTTATTCCATAATTCGCTGCGTGCGAGGACGAATGAAAGCCCGGGTATACCATGCAGGCATTTGTTTGCCGTCGCTGCCAGCGCGGCGATATTCCAAGATTCCGCCTCGATGGCTTCGGCGCCGAAACTGCTAACAGCATCCACTAATAACTGTACGTCAGCATCGCGGCAAATGGCGGCCAGCTTCTCCACGTCATTCAACCGCCCGGTCGTTGTCTCATGGTGCACTGTCGCGACATAGCGTATGGATTTATCATCGGCAAGGCTGCTTCGAACTGCCGCGAAATCCATGGGCTCTATCGCGTTAGACGACACGACGGTGTGCGGCTTACCGTGTGCGTTGAGAATCCGTGCCATGCGCTCACCGTACACACCGTTCGCGACTACCAGAGTCTTCGCCTTATCCGGCGCAAAGGTGGCGAGCATCGCCTCAACGGCAGCGGTCCCGGAACCAGTCAGAATGACCGATTCGAAATCGTGCCCTGTCGATGTATACACGTTGATGAGAGTGTCATTGATCCATCGAGTCAGAGCCGCGAATTCAGGTTCCCGGTGGCACCAATCCACGGACATCAAAGCTTCTCGGACCCTGTCGGACAAGGTCACGGGCCCCGGATTCAGTAAGATCGACCTCGACACTATCGAGTTTTCTGCAAAAATGCCCGCAGCCTCGACGCCACCTCGGGCGGCTTAATCGACGGACGTGGCAGATTGTCGGGTATACCGGGCTTAATTGGCGCGTGCACGAATGTCAGTTCACCAGAAACTGATTCAATGGCGTGTTGCATCTCGTCCGGTGATGACACGGAAACCGCCCTTGGATACCCACTGGCACTTGCTATCGAACAGAAATTCACGGACCGCGACACCGTCATTTGGCCGCCGGTCGACTCGTGGATACCGTTATCAAGCAACACGTGTACTAAATTCGGCGGACGCTCGTAGCCAAGCGTGCACAGCGCTCCGAGCCTCATCAATGCCGCCCCGTCTCCATCGATTACGATTATCCGCCGATTCGGCTGCGCAGCTGCCAAACCGAGCCCAAAGCTGCTCGCGCAGCCCATCGAGCCGACGATATAGACCTGCCCGGGACGGTCATCACAGGCATACAGTTCCCGCCCCGTATAACCAGTAGTAGCAACTATGACATCTGTATCTGAGGCCGCTGCCTGCACTGCCTTCAACATATCATGCCGGGTCACCGCTGGCGTCGCTAATTCGACTAGCGAGGGTGTGCAGGTCCGTACAGGAAAATCTCCGTGTAAATTTGATGGGGCGACACTACCCTTACGCATTACCAAGGCATACGGGCGTCCCTCGGTGTCCTGGTGAGCGAGCGCTCGCTGAATTACCTGACCGACCTGATCTGCCTCGGTCGGGAAATACTCCCAGGGGATTTGCATCAACTCAAGCATGTCGGTTGTTATCTTTCCCATCAATTCGTGCTGAGGCTCGTCCGCCGGCCCGTCGGGTTGACCCCGAAGCGTCGTAATCAGCAGTATCGGAATTCGAAATGTATACGTTAATGAAGTCAGCGGATTTACCGCATTGCCGAGCCCAGAGTTCTGACACATCGCTATGGCACGCCGCCCTCCGAGGCTCGAGCCTGCAGCAATTGCGACGGCCTCTCCCTCATTGGCGGCACCAATGTAGCGGAGGTCGGGGGTCTCTATTACATGGTTTATGAATGGCTTAAGATATGAACACGGAACGCCTGAGTACGTATCAAAACCATGCTCTTTACATTTGTCGATAAAGATTTTGGCATCTATCACGTGAACGAGCCTGCAGTCACCAAATCATCAACGCTGTCAACATCCAGCCAGTGCCCCGTTGTGTACATCACCTGAATTTCCTGTTGCTGCGCCCTCAGCTCGGTCAACAGATTGAATAATTTTGCCTGTCGATTTTCCGGATTTTCCATCAGTTTTGAGACCGCCGCGCGGAAGACCGGCATCGCTGACGATGACACCTTGAGAAAGCCCATCCACTCACCGTGAATCTGAATTTCCGGGATATCCTCGGCCGCGTTTTCAAGTAGGACCTTGTGGTAGAAGGAATGCCGAGAGTGCGGCTCGGTACAGGTTACATAGTCCGCTGGTCGCCCCCGGTTCACCGAGTCACGCCAATCCGCATCTACGACAATGGCGAACGGGCCGTCGACCTCCGAGAGAATATCGAGAATGTACTGCTTGAACAATACGTCGCCGTAAGAGATATACAGGTCGCTGTCATTGTCCGGATCGGCGTCCAGCGCCAGTGCCAGCGAATTCAATTCACCCGTATCTGAAAAATCCGGGTTTTCAACATATTTCAACCCCGTGAGCGTGAACGCATCGCTCCGGTAGCCGGTTACGACAGATATTCGTTTTAAACCGACGGCATTGTAGCTAGAAACAATGTGACTAAGCAGCGGCTTGCCGCGAACCGGAATCATTGCTTTGGGCTTGTCTTCGGTAAGATCCCCCAGTTCCGTGCCTCGCGACGCAGCCAGAACAATCGCCCGGGCATCCTGTTGGTCAGTACTTAGGTAGTGCTTTTCCGCCTGTTTGAGTTCCGACGCGCCCTGCAGCCGGAAGATTTCGCCGACCGGAGCAATATTGTCCTCAATGGAACAAAGCGTCTGTGATTCTTTCAGCATCTTCGCACACTCCTGCATTGCAGGAATGGCGCAGCGGAGCATGTGATTCGCCCATATACAGATCGAGAATCCGGCCTCCCGCAGTACTTCGGTCGGTGTCGCATAGTATTTCGTTGGCACGATAACGACGGGCAGCCTGTCGCCCCATTCCTTCTTGAAGGCGAGGATTTCGTCTGGTATCCGCAGCGCACTATGAATCAAAATCCCATCTGCCCCGGCCGCGTGATATGCCTCCGCACGGCGCATTGCCTCGTCTAGGCCCCACCCAGCAATGAACGCCTCCACGCGAGTGATGATGCAGAAATCGTCGTCTGACTGGGCATCCTTGCCGGCCTTAATGCGGCTGCAGAATTCGTCGATATCCGCAAGCTGCTGTTTGTTTCCATCGATGAAGCTATTGGTCTTGGGATACAACTTGTCTTCAATACAAACTGCAGCGATGTCCCGCTGCTCCAGCTTCTTGATAAGACGACGCACGTTGTTGAAATTACCATAGCCGGTATCGCCATCCAGCAAGATTGGAATACTCACCGCATCCGACATAAATTCGAGCATCTCCAGGACCTGTGTCCAGCTCGCCTCGTTGCTGTCTCTTACGCCGTACTGTGCAGACATGCATAAGCCGCCGGCCCAAAGGCTTTTGAAGCCAACTTCTTCGCCGATTTTTGCGGTAATACCATTGTGTGCTTCGAGCAGGAATTCCAGCTCTGAATTCATCAACAGGTCGCGAAACTGCTTCGTTTTTTTAGGTCGATCATCTTGACGTTGTACGTTTGGCACGTATTCGATATTTGAGGCGGTGGATTCTTTCATGGCTGCATCCTGAGCGATCCTTTCGGAGTTTGCTTCCTTGCGGTGTTTAAAAAAATGGACGGTTTCTTAACGCGTGATTAAGTATATAGAAAAGGTTCTACGGCAAGTCGGATAATGCACATAATGTACAGGAATGAGAATTGCGTCACTTTGCCATCTGTTCACTGGCGCACATTAGAGGGTCACCATAGGCTGAAGCCCGACATTAACCGAGGTTTGCGCCGCCCGTATGCCGGTAAAAAGTAACCATTTGCAGTTGATACGCCCCCACCAATTTTCATCGTCGGAGGCTGGTCTACATAGGCGTACTTCGTGAGCGTCATTCTGCTGAGTATTCGGATCCACACCGCGCTCCCCGAGCTTTAAAAATGGCATACCTTTTATATTTTTGCGTAAACGCAATAAGGCAACAAATAAACATACTCCAGGATTAAGATACGGATCGACCTGACGGCAGACTTATGCGGGAGATGCTTGATGCGGATTTGATCCGATATTCCAACGATTTCATTCGATCGTATTTTAAAGTTATACGGCACTAATGCCTGTTGAGATCTGCGTACAACCGGCCGTCTGAAATACCAACAGCTTCTCGATGATTTGCGGCCAAAATATCACGCTATTTCAGCCGAAACGACAAGGCCACCTGAGTGCGTTGTCTAACTGTCTCCAAGCCGCTCCTTTTCGAAGCTACTCCACGGGCAGGTTACAAATCGTCGGATAGACGATCTCGGAGGTTTCGTATCGTTACAAGCATCGATTTATTCCCACGCCAAAGTTATCTGTGCCGGATGCAAGGCGAACCAACCGTTACGTATAGTTTCGCTATGAGTTTCTCGCATTGTGACTAGACATAACCCTACTTAAGCCACCAAAACTGGCGCCCAAACGCTTTTTTTTGCGACGAAAACTAAAAGTAGTAAGATTCCAGAACAACAGTATTGCGAATAAAAGTAGCGGTCAAAAATGTCGCAAGATATCCCGCAACGGACGCTAATAAAAAGTTAATGAATAACGAGTTGCCATTATGACGATACACTCAGCTACGCTCGGCCGAACGCGTCCGAGAAAAACACTATCACGTTCCGTAATCAGTGGTGTTCTAGCCCTGATGGAAGGGGCCCTAATTGCCTGTATTGGACTGATTTTGGTGAGAGTTCACGTAGTACCAAACGATGTCCAATTTCTCTCCGACTATGTAGCGGCGATCATTACCTGCATAGTCTTTTATTGGCAGAGCCTAAACCTAAGCGGCCTCTACAATCTGAATCGATACACTGCAGTACGATCGACGATTCTCAATTTGTTGGTCTGCATCTGGGTCGTCTTTTTGATTCTGATCGCCCTGGGATTCGCGTTCAAAGTCTCTAACCACTTTTCTCGCGTCTGGGCCTTCTCATGGGTATTCGGCATCAGCTTACTCATACCGGTCTTCCGGCTTGCCGCTTCACGATTTATTCGGCAAAGTGCTTTGTCTGGCATGTTGACAAAGGACATTGCAATCTATGGGGCAGGCGAAAACTGCATTCATCTCACCAATTATATTCAGAACCTGCATCAACCCTGGTTAAGGGTAGTCGGCGTATTTGATGACAGAACCGACCGTGTACCCGACCAATGCGGTGATCACCATGTCCGCGGTGGGACAAATGCGCTGATAAAGTTCGCTCAGGCGAATGGCTGCGATGAAGTCCTTTTGGCGATACCGCCGGCTAGTCGAGACAGATATCTGGAATTAACTGACAAAATGCGGCGGCTGCCGGTAAATCTGCGAATCGTTCCAGACCTGTCTATCTTGGATGTGCCGAATCTCCCTGGTTTTGGCGGTGGTGCTTTTGGAATTCCGACCATTGATCTTCTTCGGAAACCCGTTTCCGGGTGGGGCGCAGTGACTAAGCGCGTCTTGGATATCGTACTTACTAGCCTGGTCTGCCTATTCGCTCTGCCTGTTATCGGGCTGATTGCCTTGGCCATAAAGTTGGACAGTCGCGGCCCCGTCTTTTTCAAGCAGAGAAGGTATGGGTTCCAAAACGAGATTATTGAAGTATTTAAATTTCGAAGCATGTACGTTGACTGTGCCGACGTGGATGCGGAAAAGCTGACGACTCGTAACGATCCGCGCGTGACTCGCGTGGGAGCCTTGCTGCGCAGATTCAGCCTCGACGAGCTGCCCCAACTGTTCAACGTGTTGAAGGGTGATATGTCGCTAGTTGGACCTCGACCGCACGCACTAAAAGCGAAAGCGGGCGGCAAGTTGTATCAAGACGTTATGAAAAACTACGGAGATCGGATCAGAGTTCAACCTGGCTTGACCGGCTGGGCTCAGGTCAATGGATGGCGCGGTAATACTGAGACGGAGGAACAATTACGCAAGCGTGTGGAGTACGACCTGTTCTACATCGAAAACTGGTCGGTCCCGCTTGACCTAAAAATCCTGCTGCGTACGTTCTGGATAGTTATCCAAGGCGAGAACAGTTATTGAGCGAGTTTGCCATCGCGCCGATTTCTCGACGAAGATTGTCACGAAGTCTGTGACCCTGCTCACTGTTTACCATAAGCCCAGCTGCTAGAGTGATCCAACTGCCTGGTCCCGCGAGGTGACTGTGACGTTCCAGGAATCAGACAAGCTACTTACTGTGGGCAAGCCGGTGTCAGAATATACGCTGACTGCGCGCATCCTGAATTCGGAAGGGATGGAACCGGGTCTGCACGATGATTGAGGTCAGTGAGGTGACCGCGAAGCGAAGACAAAGCCCACATTTGTAAAGATTGGCATGATCGACCGGATTGCATATTCTTCAATACTTATGGTTGGGTACTCGGGCTTAGAAATTGGTAAGGAAACGGCATACCCGCGTTGAGCGAGTGCTTCCGCTCTGTAGCCAACCGGAAAAGCGAACTCAATTCTGCGGAGGATCGGTCGAATTATGGAATTTGTGCTGAAACGTCGGATGTTTCGCGCTGAAGACCATCTTCGATGGCTTTTGCTCGGGCTACCTGTCTACATCTACATCGTTGCCGCCTGGATGATTCAGCCGCTTAGCTTGAGTAACATCGCCCTGGCGTATGCCTTGCCGATGTACTTCCTTGTCGGAATGCTGTTCTTCCAGGTTCCCAAACCTGAATTGCTCACGATGCTACGGCGCGTTCGGATGGAATTAGGTCTCGTCTTACTCATAGGCGTGCTCAGTATATTGTCGATTGTCAACAGCAGCGAGCCATTCAAGGTCTTCCGAATTCTCTTCCCCTCGATATTGCCGGTCTTATTATTCTTCCAACTGATGGCACTTCGCGCGGTTTCTGCGAAGGCGCTTGAACGACTCCCGAGAGTCTTTCTTGTGGTCGGCATCATATTATCGTGTGTACCGTTCATGCTGTCATTTGTATCCGATGGGTTACATCTCTACGTCTTTCACATTGGATACCGATTCAAGGGTTTCTTCGAGAATGCGAACCAATATGCGGTTATGGTTGCGGTTCTGATCCCATTGATTACTTGTGAGATTGCTGTTTCGCAAAAACGAGTCAGCCGATGGCTGTGGACAGGATTATTAGTATTGTTCTTCTACCTACTTGCCCGATCCGGATCGAAGACATCCCTGTTCATCACGTTTGGTTATTTATGGATTTTCTACATCATCGTGCACTGGAAATTTCAATCCCTTCTGAAAAATATATTTCTAGTCAGCATGATCGGCGTGCTGATGATTGGATTGGCAATCTACGGAATACCTCTGGCCATTGCGATCGATCCCATTTTCGGCGCAAAACTCGAGGCTGTTTTTAGCGGAGGAATCCAGAATTATTCAACGATGGAATCACGTGGTCTATTGTGGAACGAAGCATGGCGTCAGGGTACTGAGCATTGGCTTATCGGAACTGGCGCCGGCGAGCCCATCCGAACTCAGACGGAAGCAACAAATCACGCGCACAATTTAATCCTCGATTACTTCCGTGGAATCGGCATCTTTGGCGCGTTTGCGATTATTCTGCTTTGCGCACGCATTCTGTGGCGGGCCGTAAGAAAGGCTCTCGAGTTGTCGCTGGCACGCATGGCTAGTCGGGCGGATATGCGCATTTTCGCCTGTTACGCATCTGCAGCCGTCTATGTGTTGTGCAATCAATTGAGTAACAGCTTCGGGCCCGCAACGATATCCGCCCTGTGGTTGCTCTATTTGCCTGCTGTTCTTTCTGAGTCGAAAGCAGGTAGTTCAATTGCAGTAGCATCACGATTGACGCAAGTGTCGCGAGCATCTCCTGAGTAGCACGATGAAAATTGCCTATATAAGTGCTCGCGGGGATGCTTTTGGTGGTGCATCTCTTCATGTCTGCGACATGGCTCTGCGTCTCATGAACGATGGTCATAGCGTCAGGGTATTCGTCGGCGGCACGCCGGACATGGAGGTGCCTAAGCGTCTCGCCGCGAGGAATCTCGATTTTGAGTGTATCCCGCATATGGGCCGGGCAATCAGTATCAAGAACGATACGATGGCGCTGCGGTCCCTTAGGCGCAATATAAAGGCATTTTCACCGGACCTGGTTTCCATGCATGCCTCCAAGGCAGGTGCGCTGGGCCGGCTAGCGTGCGTGGGTATGGGTGTGCCGTTGCTCTACACGCCGCATTGCTGGTCGTTTGTGGAAGGATTTCCGAA
>Ga0224504_10001316_pt1 | contig 11052 bp, 8 predicted proteins | sample SF_Oct11_sed_USG_3_FD_170160 | JGI IMG/M metagenome (GOLD analysis project Ga0224504, IMG submission 170160) | Sediment microbial communities from San Francisco Bay, California, United States - SF_Oct11_sed_USGS_24 | ecosystem: Environmental > Aquatic > Marine > Sediment | place: USA: California... | reverse complement strand
GCGGGCCCCGGCCTGGGTCGGCAGAGACAGGAGATAGTCCTCTATCCGGATGGTCCCCGCCGCCAGACCCGCAGTCAGGCTGTCCGCGAGTGACATCCGCTCGCGAGGACCGATGTCGGAACCGGCACCGGCGATCAGAACGCCGGTCTGATCGTCCGGCAATCGCCATCGATAGTAGCCAGCCGCCGCGCGATTGGGCATCACCCAGCCGGGACAATGATCCCCGACTCTGAAGTCTGCCGATTTTTCGTCGAGCAACAGGCAAGGCTCCCCTGTCTCGGCATCCTGGTCGCCGTCCCAGGACAGACACACGGGTACGACCCACGCCTCGTCGGGCGAGAACCAGGCGCCGTCGGGAAGGAAACGCTGCTGCGACAGTGCCACCCTGGCGCCTTGCGAATCGCACTGCAGCTCAACCGAGAGGTACGGGACGCCTGGCTGGAACAGGAAACTGCGGAAAGCATCCTCGAGCTCTACGTCACTCCCTGCCGCCTCCTCCAGTGATTCGATCAGATCAAAAACAGTGGCGGTCCCGTAAGCGAAGCGCCGCATGTGAAGCCGGACGCCCTCGCGAAAGACGTCACCGCCCAGATAGCTCTCGAACATGGCCAGGACGCTCGAGCCCTTCTCGTAGGTGATACTGTCGAAAGCCGCGTACATGCCTTCGGCATCGGCGACAGGCTCACGTATCTGCCGCGCCGCAGACAGGCTGTCTTCGTCCATCGTCGCAAGGCCGCGGGCCAACAGGCTGCGATCAAAATTGAACCCCGGACGCCAGGCTTCCATGCCGCGGGCCTCGATCCAGGTGGCAAACGCCTCGTTCAGCCACAGATCGTCCCACCACGGCATGGTGACGAGATTCCCGAACCACTGGTGCGCCAACTCGTGAATGTGGCTCGCGCCGAAAGATCTTTGCTGCGCGACAGGCGGGTCGTCATCCAGGAGGATCATGCCCTCCTCGTACATGATCAGGCCGGCGTTCTCCATCGCGCCCAGACGGTCGCTCACGGCGACGATATCCAGTTTGTCGAACGGGTAGGCGATGCCGAAATAGTCCTCGAGATGCGCCACCATCGAGCCGGTATTGTCCAGCGCGTAACGAAGCTTGTCGCCTTTCCCGCGAGCCGCGATCCCTCGCAGCGGGATGGACTCCTCACGCCATTCGTTGGCGGGAATGCTGTCCCACTCGACGACATCCAACGGGCCGACAGCCAGCGCGAACAAGTACGTGGGCAAGGGTCGGGTCGTGGCGTAGCGGACCCGCTTCTTGCCATCATCCAGCATCTCTACCCCGATCTCTGCGCTATTGAAAAACGCCAGATGCTCCTTGCGAGTGATGACGGCAACGTCGAAGGGCGTCTTGAAAGCCGGCTCATCGAAACCCGGAAATATCTTGCGGGCCTCGATCGGCTGGAGGTCGGTGAACGCGTAGTACTCGCCCTGCTCCTCTGTGCGGTAAAGGCCGACGAGGCCGCCGGAGAACTCACGGCTGTACTCGAACACGAGGCGAGCGCGCTGCGGCTCGATCGCCTGATCCAGGCTCAACAGGACGATCCCGTCGGTATGCACCTGCTCATAAGTCGCCTCGACTCTCGAGCCGTCATCGAGAAGCACTTCTGCCAGCGTGACCTCGAGACCGTTGCCGTGCAGCCAGATCCTGCTCAGAGGGATCGTGATGTCGACCTGGATCTCGGCACGGGCGTGGAACTGCGGCTCGTCGGGGATGACAGTCAACTCGAGTCCGTAGGCCACGGGGACGACATCGCGTGGCAGCGGGCCAACCGGGACACGCTCTTCCGCCTGGCCGTCCGGGCCGGCGATGGCGACATTGCCCGGTGCGTCCTGATGGCCGCAAGCGGCCAACAACAACGTCAGCGCCGGCAGTAGAGTGCTCGGTAATTTCATCGACTGTGACCGCTTGCAGGTCATGCTACGGAGGGCGCGGAGTATACGCGCCGACGCAATGCAGCAACCAGCCGTACTGCTGGTGTGGCGCCGCAGAACACCCTAGAATCCGCTGTCGCCACGGGGAACCTGTGCCGGACCCGGCACTCTACAGCGTAACGACGCTCAACTTTTCGACGGAAGACATCCATGTTGCGATTGAATTCAGCTGTTGTTGCAGGGGCTCTGATGCTGGCGCTGTCAGCCTGCGACCGGGATACCGGCGGCGACGGCCGGGCGGCTGCACCGCCAGGCGCCCCGGAAACTACCGAGCAGGCCCACGCCGCTCCAGCAGGAGAACCGTCGATCGACTGGTTCGACGGCGATGTCGATGCGGCGTTTGCTCTCGCCAAATCTGAAGACAAGCCTCTGTTCCTATATTGGGGCGCGGAGTGGTGTCCGCCCTGCCATCAGATCAAAGATCAGATCTTCAGCAAGCTGGAGTTCATCGAGAAGTCCAGGCTGTTCGTGCCGGTATATCTGGACGGGGACACAGAACGAGCACAGAAGCTCGGCGACCAGTTTGGCGTAGTCGGCTATCCGACGATTATTGTCTTTAGTGCGGACGGCAAGGAGCTGACGCGCATCCCCGGGGGGCTCGACATCGGGCTCTACGCCGAAGTGCTTGATCTCACCCTGCAGGGCGTCCGCCCCGTTGCGGAGATCGTCACGGCTGTAGTGGCCGGGGAGAGTGTCAGCGACGACGACTACCGGCTGCTCGGGTTTTATTCGTGGAGCCAGGACAACGACCGCGCATTGGCGGGGATGGACAAAGTTCAGGCATTCGACGCCATGGCGACGTCCTGCCCTGCCAGCCTGGCGGCCGCTTCTGCGCGGCTTTATGCAGAATACCTGCGGGCGGCGCTTGAGGCGGAGAAAGATGAAGAGGATCCACGGCCGATGTCTGCGGCGCAGAGGACGTTGGCGCTGGAACGCGTCCATGTGATTCTCGCCGACGATGATCTGTCCGCGGCCAGCTTTCCGCTGCTCATCGGCTACGCTGACGATATCGTCCCGGGCCTGACGGAGGCTGGCTCGGCGGAGCGTGACGGCCTTGTGAGCGCCTGGAACGCCAGGCTGGACGAGATCGCTGCCGATCCCGACACGTCGCCGGCCGATATGCTCTGGACACGATACGTGGTGCTGCAGTTCGCGAAGCTGGACTCTGACGATGAGGGCTTGCCGGATACCGATGTGACAGCCGCGAAGGATGCCGTCGACCAGGCCAACGTCGAGGCTACGACGACCTATCAGAGACAGGCGTTCATGAATGCCGCCTGGTACGTGCTGACAGAGTCCGGGCAGCAGGAATACGTCAAGACACTCCTGCTCGAGGAATTGGAGAAGTCGAAGCAGCCGTATTACTTCATGCCCAGTCTCGCCCGTCTGGCCGAGGACGATGGCGATACCGAAAAGGCGCTGTACTGGCTCAGGAAAGGCTACGACACCTCCAGCGGATCGGCGACCAGGTTCCAATGGGGCTACTACTACGTCGACGGCCTGATCCGCATGACCCCGGAGGAACCGGAGGCGATCGCGCAGGCGTCTACCCAGCTTCTGTCCGAGCTGGACGGGCAGCCCGATGCCATCTACAACCGGACCGGCCGGATCATGAAACGACTCGGCACGAAACTGGCCGAATGGAATTTTGACGGCCGCTACGACGAGCAAATTGCGGCGATCCAGCTGAAGGTCGACGCGCTTTGCGCACAGATACCGGACGGCGATGCTTCGCTGTCGACCTGCCAGATATTCATGGAAGAAGCCTGAGGCCACAGTGCCGGAGTGACATGCGCGGCGCCGGAGTCGAACTCGCGCGTATTACTCCAGCCAGATGTCACTGATGTGCAGCTCCAGTGGCTCTTCCGGGCGACTGGTAAACAGGATCAGCTGCCAGACCTGAGACAGGTCCATCTCACGCCCAACCGGCGCGTCACGGATGTCCTTTAGCGGAATGCTGACGTCGTTCAGCCCGGGCTCGATGCTCAAGGTCCGATTGAACCGATCATTGTGCCGTTGATTGTGGAGCGCATCTTCGATCCGGATCGTCAGGTGCACCGAGTGGTCCTGAGTGGAGAATACCTGCATCCGGTAGGCCTTCATCCGGGTCCAGTCCGGATACACTTCGCGGATGGTGACGCCGGGCCAGGGGTTCTGCGGAAAGCTGATGACCGAAACCCGATGACCGGACTTCTCTTTCCAGCCCGCCGGTGCCGGCACCAGGCCGATATCAGCTCGCTGGGCGCTGATGAACGGCTGTTGCCAGCCGCTGTCCAGGTCAACGATCCTCGGGAACGCGGCGCTGCGCATGCCGTAGTGCCATGCCAGTTCGATCAGCGTCCAGGAGGCGACGAACAGCGCGAGGCTTGCCGCAACCAGCAGCAGCCCCCTTGGCGCGCGCGAATCCGAGTCCCACAACAGCGGGTCGAATGCAGACCGGATCACCAGAAAACAGATGGCCCCGAGGAGATTGTGTACCGCATCCTGCACTTCGACCTGGCGGCTCGCCATATTGATCTGGGCGATCTCGGAAACGAGGCTGATGAGCGCCACGACCACGAAGGCCAGCAGGTAGTGTCTCAGCGGTCGCCCTGGCCCGGCCGGCAGGAAGGCGCGCGCGGCCACCAGAGCCAGCAGGGCCACCATCCCGAACAGCGGGATATGACCGAGATTGAAAATCTCTTTCCACAGCAGAGTCGGCTGCGGCGGTCGGCCCGCCACCAGAACCCAGAGCAATGCAGCGATGCCCGCAAGCGCCGCCATCCCGCGGACCCAATCCCGCCGGGGCAACTCGAGGCTCACCGGCTATCCCGAGGCCGCGCATGCCGCGCCGACCAGACGTGCCCTGGCACAGAATGAGCCGGCGTAGCGCCGCCGGAGGCGTCGCCAGGTCCTATGGCATGAAAAGCGTGTCGGTAGATCATTCCTGCTCGCAATACTTCGCCGCGCTGCCCCTGACCTTGTTGGCAGGATACTTGCGCTCGTTCTCGACAAGCTTGGCCTGCACCGCATCGGGCAGATCGACATCCAGCTTGTCAGCCAGTCGCACAAGGTAGATCAGGACATCCGCCATCTCCGCTTCGATCCTCTGTCGTCTGTCCGGTTCCGGATCATGGCTCTCCTCCGCCGTCTGCCACTGGAACTCCTCCAGCAACTCGGCCGCTTCCACGATCAAGGCCATCGCCAGGTTCTTGGGCGAGTGGAATTGTTGCCAATCGCGTCTGTCGGCAAAGTCGCGAAGCTGGACGGAGAGCTTGGTGAAGTACTCGGTATCCATGGCACCGCATTATGGACCGAGTGGATAGAAAAGGGGCGCCGAAGGGCGCCCCTATTGACTCGCCCACAGCAAGCTATCAGAGGTCCTGACTAGCGGGGCACACGGATAGTCAATTGTGCGCCGACGCCGGCATGGTCGGAGGGCCACAGACCGGTCGGCGATTTGTCGGACGCGTCATCCCCGAGGACTTCAGCGCGGACGCCCCTGACGATCGGGCCGCCGTAATGGTCTGACGGGGGCCGTACCCAGATCAGGTCGATCCTCTCGTCGAGCTCCGAGAACTCATTGTCCAGCAGATCGGACTGGCAACAGGTGTCGCCCGCATCCCAGGGTCCGCCGCGCGCATCCCAGCTGTCCACGTAACCTGAGAGCCTCAGTATTTCGTAAGGCGTCGGACAGTCGAAAAACAAGGGGTTGTCGGGGGTGGGATTGGGGACCGCACATTGAACGAAGGCACCATCCTCGGCAGATGAGTTGAAGTCCCCCACCGCGACGATGGTCTCGTCGATGCCACCGAGGATGGTGGCCATCTCTGTTGCCTGGGCTGCCTGCACAGCCCTGGCGAATGGATTGCCGCTGACCTCCAGGTGGGTGTTGAAGAACACGAAGCTCCGCCCATTGACGGCCGCCTGCACAGCGGTCCAGCCTCGAGTGAATTCAAACGCCCCGCCTGCGGTCGGCACGGTCAGATTTGTTGAGTAATTCATCGCCAGCGCACCGGAATAATCAACATCGGACCGGGCGAGAATGACGTCACGGTCAATCAGGCGTATATCGAAGAACGGGAACGAAAAATCCGGTGTACAACCTGGCAGCACCGGCTGCGGCGGACTGCCCGCATACGCCAGGGCCGGTAGTTCCACCTCGGCGTTGATGACTTCCGCGGCGACCTCGTACTCCAGCCCTCTCGCCTCCAGCGCCGCCAGCAGAATATCCAGGTAATCTGCAAACTCATCGGTGGCCGGCTGGCTGCCGCCGATGGCGGCATCCCCCGGACACTGGGTCAACAGATCCGAGACCTCCTGCAGGCCTATTAGGTGCGGCTGCTGCGTCTCGATCAGGTCAGCGAGTGCTTCTGCCCGGTCAGGGAAGTCGGTGGCCAGGATGTCCTGGAATATCTCGGTGACCTTCCCAGGCACCTCCGCGGGCGTCTGTGCCTCCAGGATCTTGAACAGATCAGCACCGACGTAGATGTTCTGAGTCATTACGTTGGCCTGTCCGGCGCGGAATCCTCGCTGCTCGCCAGCCGCTGCCGCGGTGGCAAACATGACCAGGCACACGCCCGTCACCATCAAGCCCCGTGTGTTGTTTGTTTTTCTCACGTCGAGCCTCCTCCCCAGGAATGATCACTCGGCTCCAGTATAGACGTGAGTGAATGCCATCATGGTATTGAGGGACTTATGTAAAACTTAAGCCATTCCGACAGTTACATCGCGAGCTCGGCGCCGCAGGGCGAACCCCTTAAGCTCCGCAAGAGACAGCACGAAAAGTCCCAGGGCGCCCAGCAGCCACTGCCCGGCGCCGGTCAGGACGTCAGGCCGGAGGATCAGTACCCCGGCGGTACAGGTCACCCAGGCCAGGTCCGCGGCAACGATGCCCCGGGCCTCGAGAGCCGTGACTCGCCCCTTCCAGGCGAGGTAGCCGAGACGGGCAGCAAACAGCACCAGCGCCGTTCCCACGCCAGCGGCGACCGCCGATGCCATTGGCCCCGGCACCTCCGGGCGAGACCATCCCGGCCAATCTGCGATGTAGGCGGGCGTTAACAGCGCCACGAATCCTGTGCTGGCAGAGAACCCGGCATTGATAGCAAAGCCTTTGAAAAGCCACTCATTTTCGGCGCATTCAATAATTGTGTTCATATCTTGATTTTTAGCTTGATAAATATATAGTACTTGCATAAAATATAGCTTAGATGCTCGGTTCGTCAGGTTTCCCCCGAGAAATTCCGTGGCCAGACGTAGCTACAAGCAGGCCTGCTCCCTCGCACGTGCTCTCGATGCCGTTGGCGATCGCTGGACACTACTCATCATCCGCGATCTTCTCCTGGGCCCTCGCCGCTATGGAGAACTGCAGACCTGCCTGCCGGGAATCGGCACGAATCTGCTCGCGGACCGGCTGAAGTCGATGGAGAAGATAGGGCTCGTGCGGCGGCTACCGGTGGACGCCGGCCACCGGTGGGAGCTGACTGAGACTGGCTTAGGTCTGCAGCCGGCGCTGATGGAGATGATTCGCTGGGCGATGACCACCCGATTACCGGCTCATGGTGACGAGACCAGCCGTCCGGAATGGGACTTCGTTGCCATGAAGGCCCTGTTCGACCCGCAGCGTTACACCGGCGCCCGTGGCCGGTTCCGCCTTGTCCTGAATGGCTTGCCGGCCGTACTCGAAGTCGTTGGCGAGGCGCTGGAGCTCAGACAGGAAGATGGCGGGACCGCGGCTGCCACGATCGAGATGGATGCTACCACCGGCTGGCAGCTGGCTACGGGAAAGGTCGGCTTCCAGGACGCCCTGGCCGACGGTCGACTCAAGATATCCGGAGACAAGGATGCGGCACGCCAGCTACTTGCGGCATTTACGCTTGGTGGATAACCGGACTAGCGGGTCTCCAGGTGCTTGAACTTCTGCTCTAAGGGTTGGGCAAACATGGAATCGCCGCCGGGCATCAACGCTTGCTCCCAGGTACCGTAGATCGGGTTCGGCAAAAGGAACCAGACCATCCCCCAACGCCCGCTGTAGGATTCGGCCAGCTTTACCCGATCCTCATCGGTCGCCCCTGCCGGGATACTGACGAAGTCCCTCAGATCGTCCCCGACAAGCTGGATTACCGCGTAACTCCGGGCGACGAATTCGCGTCGGGTGGTCTTGTCCCGAGTCCATTCCGGGCGCTCCCCTCTGGTCAGCAAAACATCGATATCGGATCTGATCGGGCATCCCAGGGTGGCCAGATTCCGGCGGGTCGCTTCCTCCAGGTCATGTTCACGATTGGTGACGTAGAAAATCGTTATATCCATGGCCGCCGCTGCCTGGAGGTATCCTATCGCGCCGGGAACCGGAGGCGCCGCCGACTCCTGCACCCACACCCTCCAGGATTCCCGGCTGTACCCTTTTCTCGCCAGGATCCCTCTGGCCGTATGCCCCGAGTTCTCCAGTATCGTCTCATCCACATCGACGATGATCGCCAGTGGCCGCACATCGTCGGTGGTCCCGAGCGCGAGCTCGGTGTTCGGAAAATCAGCAACGGACTGCCTGAGCCTCTCGGTCGCGAGCGAATAAACCTGGTGAGCCGATACCCGATACTCGGCGCTCGTCTGGACCCACAGGGTACTGTGCAGGCGTTCGTCGGGTGGAACGGCGGCACAGCCGGCCAGCAGGGCGGAAACGACGAGGACCACCAGGAAAGCGGAACCTCCCTCGCCCGTCCATGTCGGTCGGAGATCATTGGCGTCATCTGTAGCGTGGTCGACGCGGGTCATCCCGGCTCCCGGCAAACAGTGGAGCCCCGATTATAGGGACCGCCGATCGGTCAGGCAGCTGATGCTTTCAACCCCTGGCCGCGTGGTGGCCTGCCCCACCCCTTGCGAGGCAAGCCGGCACGTCTTACCGTCGTCAATCGCGCGCGCGTCGTTGGAGCGTGCGCCAACGGATTCCGACACCCTGGGCGGCCCGGGCTCCCGCGACCGCACCCGGGTCTCAGTACCGGTGAACAACTGCCATGAATAGTTTCAAATTCCTTGTCCTGACGAGCCTCGTGTTGCTGTCTCTGGCCTGCGGCCGCGAGGATGCCGCGGATGCACCACCCGCCGAACCCGGCGTTGCAGATCAAGCCACGCGGTCGCGGGCCATCGAGCCTGCGGAGGGCATCAGTGAAGTCGCCAGCCGGTATTCGAAGCGCTGCGACTCGGCCGCCGAAACGATCGCCGGCCTTCTCGCAGAACTCGAAGCCAGCGGGTCAGATCCGTCACTCGCGAGCGTGTTCGAGCCATTCAACGAACTGACGCGGCTGATCGACAACAACATGTACGAAGCACAGCTCTTCTTCTACGTGCATCCGGATGCCGACGTACGGCTGATTGCGGGCCAGTGCGATCAGAAGTTCCAGGGGATCAATACACGGCTGTTTCTCTCCAGACCCATCTTCGAGGCATTCGCCGCGGTTGACGTCAGCCAGGAAGACGCGGAAACGCGCTATTTCGCCGAGAAGCAGCTGACGCTGTTCAAGCAGAACGGCGTCGGCCAGGACGATGAGACCAGGGCGCGCATCCAGGCCCTCAAGGGAGAGATCGTCGGCCTGGAAAACGAGTTCGCAGCCAACGTGGCCGGCGACCTGCGCTCGATCACGGTCGACTCCGTGGACAAGCTGGCCGGCCTGCCGGATGACTGGATCGAGGCCCATCCGCCGAACGAGGACGGCGAGATCGTCATCACGACCCAGCACCCGGATTACTCGCCCTTCATGCGCTACGCGCAGGATGAGAGCCTGCGCAAACGACTGTATTTCGAATACAACAACCGCGCCTATCCGGCAAACAAGGAGGTACTGCGAAAACTGGTCGAAAAGCGCAATGAAATGGCGCAGCTGACCGGTTTCGCGAGCTGGGCGGACAACCAGAACGCCACGAAGATGTCCGGCAATGCGGCCACGGTACGGGAGTTCATCGACAAGGCCGCCAGCGCGTCTGAGGATCGGGCGCGCGGCGACTATGCGCTGTACCAGGACAGACTTCGGAAGGACGTTCCGGACGCGCAAGCCGTCATGCCCTGGCAGGGATCCTTCATCGGCAACAAACTGCGCCAGGAACTCTTCTCGCTTGACGTCGCAGAGCTGCGGCCCTATTTCGAGTTTCAGCGGGTCCGGGACGGCATCTTCGAGCTTACCTATGACCTCTTCGGGTACACCGTCAGACCCGTCGAAGCGGAGGTATGGCATGAGAGCGTGAGCGCCTACGAGATGTGGGACGGCGAAGAACTGCTCGGGTCTTTCTACCTCGACATGCACCCCAGAGAGAACAAGTTCAATCATGCCGCCATGTTCCAGATGGACATGGGCGAGCGGGGCAGGCACCTGCCATCCGCGGCGCTGGTCACGAACTTCCCCGGCGAGACCGGCAAGGGCTACATGGAGCAGCGGCAGGTCGAGACCTTCCTGCACGAATTCGGCCACCTGGTGCACTGGCTGACGATGAACCGCCAGCGCTGGGTCAGGAACACCGATCCGGAGTGGGATTTCATCGAGGCACCGTCGCAGATGCTGGAGAACTGGCTCTACGACGTCGATACCGTGCAGCGATTCGCCATCAATGACGCCGGCGAGCCGATCCCTGCCGACATGGTCGCCAAAACCAAGGCGTCGCAAGACTTTGGCCAGGGGATGCACGTCTTCGGGCAGATGGCGCTCGCCGACCTGTCTCTCAGCCTGCATGACCGCGACCCGGCCAACTTCGAGATCGACGAACTGGCCGAGGCCATAAACGACCGTTATCGATTGTTCGGCAAGACTGACGGCGCCCATGGCTTCGCGGCCTTCACGCATCTGTCGAACGCCCCCTACGCGGCGTCCTACTATCTCTACATGTGGTCGCTGGTCATCGCCGATGACATGTTCAGCCGCTTCCAGGCCGAGGGACTACGCAACAGGGAGACGTCTTTCGCGTACCGGGACCGGGTACTGGCCAAGGGCGGTTCCAGGCCGGCTGCTGACTCGGTCGCCGAGTTCCTCGGCCGACCATACAATTTTGACGCCTTCGAGAGCCGGCTGACGAGCCGCGACTAGAGACACAGGGCTGCGCGCGGAGCACTCTTTGTCTGTGCCGGATGGCGGCGTTACCCTTGAC
>Ga0224504_10001315_pt1 | contig 11056 bp, 8 predicted proteins | sample SF_Oct11_sed_USG_3_FD_170160 | JGI IMG/M metagenome (GOLD analysis project Ga0224504, IMG submission 170160) | Sediment microbial communities from San Francisco Bay, California, United States - SF_Oct11_sed_USGS_24 | ecosystem: Environmental > Aquatic > Marine > Sediment | place: USA: California... | reverse complement strand
GTTCTGGCCTCTCCATCAGCACAGCGTATACCATCAACGCAGGCAGTTATGCTGAAGGTGGCACAAATCATGTTTGACGAGCCATCAAGCTTGGATTCGGCATTGGCGGCAACTGATACGGACAGCATCATGCCAAGCAATGCGGCAGTATTGAGTCTCTTTAGCGTGGTTTTCATATTAGATTCCTGTTTGTTTGTCCCGGATCTGGTCGTTCATTTAACCAGTAAGAAAAGCCGTCAAAAACAGGGATCCCGTGGACTGATGGACTCAGACCCCTCGACCATAAAACGATAGCATTAACGTAAGAAAGCGAGTATCACCCTTAAAGAGCGATATATGGGGGATAACAATAACCATGAGCGCTGTCACGATTTTCTGGATAACTAAAAAAACCAGGCGTACGGTGCGTAACTCGTCAGATGACAAACATTAGGGGCGCACTTTGCCAGTTGACCGGAGACGGCTAATGGGTGACCCGTTTCAGTCTTGCAACCATGAGTTATTCAGGGCCTTTTCTACAAGAGAGGGATCTAGATGAGGTTTGATCAATATTTCAAATGCATCCTGAACCTGTTCATATTCTTCTTCGCAGTATTCGGCCCGTTCCTCCGGCAAATAGCCTCTGCTCACAATGTCGGCAAACAGCTTCGAATCGGCTCCATACGCAATGCACAATACATTGAATCCACGCTGTGCGGGCGTACTATGCTCGCTGGAGTAGTCCTCCAACGGGCGACACGGGCCAGATCTTTTCTCATCAGTTTTGTAGGCATACGCAGTGCCTATGATCAACCGGCGCGCCTCTAGCTCGCCAATCTGAAGCATGATATAGGCTGCCACTTGATCAGCCGCGTCTTCCTCACGCCCTAACACCGGCAACTCAAGCATGTCAAACAGGGCATGCGCGACTTCATGCAGTGACACTTCAAACAACGGACCAATAACCAGGTCGATCGGCGCAACGCCATCCAAGGTCGTTTCCTCCAGCATGTTTTCCCACAACTCGTTGATATACTCGTAACAAATGGTAATGGCAGCATCCTCGTAGAACGCATCGGGCTCTCCGTCACATCCTGCCAACGAGATTCGTAGTTTTTCGGGTAGCCGGATCGGGCTGAGAAATTCCTGTAATCTCTCAAGCGCTTCTCTTTGCTTCAGATCCATGTAAATTTTCTGATGAATGGGGTTCTTTGGAGGCACGTAGCGAATGCTAATGCGGTTGGCCTTCGAAGCGGCAAATGCTGTCATTGAGAGTGAGCTAACAAGGATTATGCCGGAAAGCATTAAGATTAAGACGTTTTTCATCACCGTATCCTTCACGCAAACAATACCAATGCTACCTTAGGCCATCAACTCCTCAATAGCCGGCGCAGTATTGCTGGAGTTCGTGTTTAATTATTTAGTATGTGCGATTCTTGCAGACAGGTAAATAATTATGGATGCCAATGCGATAGGTATTGAAGAGACCGACCTGCTTCCACCTGCGCGGGAGTACTATACCTACAGCGGTTCGCTGACGACACCACCCTGCACCGAAGGGGTCAAATGGGTTGTTCTAAAGATACCAGTCCAGGCATCAGCTGCGCAAATTGCAACGTTCAAAAGCCGGGTGGGGCCAGCCACCAACTGGCCCGTGCAACCTATTAACGCGAGATTGATCCTGGATTAAGAATTGCCGGACGAGGTAATCGTTATGGTAGTTTGGCATTTTGGGCTTTTTACTTCTTAAACCATATAGTGCTTCTGTCAAGTACTAGCGCATAATACCAAGCTTCTCAGCCCTGACAACAGCATCGCGCCGGTCAGTCGCACGGAGCTTTCTGTACAAGTGTTGTAGATGAGTCTTGACGGTTTCGGTTGAGACGTAGAGTCTGTCAGCAATCTCCTTATCGCGTAACCGCTGTTTCAATAGCTGTAACACTTCGTACTCACGATTGGTCAGAACATCTCGCCAATTGACGACCTCATCATGCCCCGGTGTTTTTGCTTGATTATTGTTCTGATCAGCAAGGTTGTGTATGGCCAGCTGCAAGCCGGTAACCCAGCCCTCGGTGCGTTCTCTCCACTTTTGCGCGGTTTTGAGACTGATGTCCTTTGCCAGGGCCATATCAAGAAAAATCTTGACATCCTGCGTCGTGAATTGCAGATCCTTGGCTCGGATTTCATTGACGACACCCCTTAAGCGCAGAGCCGGCAACGGAAGAAGCGGATCGCGCCTGTAAATCAGCACTATATGTATGTTTTCGATGGGATTCATCAGAATCTGACTTAACAGATCCAGGATCGTCTTGTCGTCGATCAAGTGCATATTTTGCAGGACGATTGTCAGACTCCGGGGAAATTCTTCAAGCTCGGCAACCAGGGCCCCGGCCAAAATTGCGACGGGTGGCAGGTTCGCCATCCTGACCAATTTGGGCAGGTACCTTGTCGTGCCGGCAAAGCGTTCTTCACTGCCAGCAACCCAGGTTTCGAGAAACTGGCGCAAGTCGTTGTCGTCTGCATCAAGAGACCACCACAGATGATTTTGCTTGCTATGCGTCAACCAGTCATTGACAAGGGTGCTTTTGCCGTAGCCTTCCGGTGCAATAACCAGCGACGCAGGCCTTTTGATACCACTTTCGAGAACCTCAAGCAGCTTCTGGCGATGGACAAGTCCTTCCGGTAATTTCGGTTTCTGCCACTTGTCCAGACGACCAGTGTGCTCTACAGACTTCGAAGTGGTCTGCCTAAACCTGGCGAGTACGATTTCAGTGATTTCTGCGCTCAGGTAGCATTTTCCCTCATTGACCGCGGTGACCGCCGTGATCAACTCTTCCGGGATTTTCTCTTTGAGTAAGTAACCTGCAACCCCGGCTTCGAGCATTTTTTCGACATAATGATTTCCCGAATGTATCGACAAAGCCAGAATTCGTGTCTGCGGAGATTTCTCGAGAATGAGTCTGGAGGCTTCGATACCATCAAGGTTGGGCATGTTGATATCCATGATCACGATATCCGGCTGGAGTTGTCGGACCTGCTCGATTGCTTCCCTACCGTCAGCAGCCTCACCGATTACACTAAAGGTCTCCACCAGTTCAATCAGCACGTGCAGAACTTTGCGCAGTTCGGCATTATCATCGACCAGTAGAATGGTTGTTTTACTGGTCATAAAGAGCTTCGGGCTTGAACATTGTGCGGTAATAATATAATAATTTGACAGCCCTGACCTGGCATTGAATCAATTTTCAGTTCACCACCAAATCTTGCCGTGCGCTCTTCAACGCTGAACAGGCCGAAACCCATTTCCTTATGCGGCCGGTTTAAATACTGTTCAGCATCGAAACCAATGCCATCGTCTTGAACAGTGACTCTCATCTGACGGCCTATATTTTCTAACGACACCGTGACATTCTTTGCCTTGGCGTGCTTGATGGTGTTGGTCAAAAGTTCACGGAGATTGCGAAACATGATTGTCCTCTGTTCTTGGTCAAGTTCATCACCGGCCAAGTTGTCAACCAAAGTAAAATCAGGCTCTTGACCCTTTTTTATTTTTTCTCTGGCCCATTCGGAAACCGCTACCCCCAGGCCATATTCGTGCACGGTTGCTGAACTGATTTCGAAGATCAAGTGCCGTGTATCCTGGATTGCCTTGAGCAAAGTTGAGGAAACATCCTCAAGCTGTTTTTTCTGGTTCGTGTCACTGCAACTATGAATCACCGAAGCCAATTGAATACGTGATATCGCCAGGTTCTGGCCGACATTGTCGTGCAGTTCGATAGCAATATTGCGGCGTTCATTCTCCTCCGCCAGTGTCAACTGGGAAGCCAGTGCTTTGAGTCGGGACTGATACTCCAAAACCTGGTTTTCGTACCGCTTACGATCAGTTATGTCTCTTACCAGAGCAGTAGTTTTTGTCACAACTCCGTCTTCATAAAATAATGTGCCAGTGACTTCGGCCGGAAAAATCGTTCCATCCTCGCGACGTACATTTATTTCGGAACGTATCCAGCTTTTACCCTCCTGAATTGCCTTTTTTCGTAACTCACCATATATTTCATATTGTTTATCGCTGACAAAAAAGTCTTTGGTTGGTCGCCCATTAAGATGATCGGGGGTTTTGCCAGAGCCTAAGATGTCATAGTAATCATGAATCCATTCAATGGTACGTTCTGGTACTTTGACCGAGAAGATGGCTTCGGGTATTGAATCTAGTATGTGACGCGTAAATTCATGGTTCTTTTTTAGCTTCTTCTCGATGTGTTTCTGTTCAGTGATGTCCATCACCATGCCTGAAATAATGTCACCTTGCAGTTTTACCGAAACGAGCACAGTGAACTCCCGACCGGCATGACTGATGGTCTCCGCTTCGAAGCTCCTTACGCTGCCATACTGCCGAAGTTTGGATATCAGTTGTTCGCGTTGTTTTGAGTCAGCCCAGCGTGGCAAAGAGCCTTCGGCAATCATTTGTTCAGGAGAGTCAAAGTCGAATATCTGCGCCAGCGCGTTATTCACAAAAAGAAATTGACCATCGGGTTTGCTGTTGAAAACCCCGACAATGGAATTATCAACCAGTTCACGGTATTTGGCTTCGCTTTTGGCGATTTCAGCTGTTTTTTTGAGAGTCCTGTAGAGAACGTATAGAAAGACGATGCCGGGGATAGCCAGCAAGAACAGCAACTCGCTTCTCAAGACATAGTCTCTATAGAAAACGAATTGTCAATGAAAGTCATTACTTTTGTCGAAGATACTGCTTTAAGCATGACGTAATTGTAAGTCATAAAGCACTATGAAGATGCCAATATCACCTGTTCTATCCCTACTTTCGGGTGATTCTCTCGATAATGCGGGTCGAGACGAAGTACACATCGTACTTCTGATTTAGACGGTACGAAACGAGTTGCGCATAGTACGCCTGGCTTTCTAGTTATCCAGAAAATCGTAACAGCGCTCATGGTTATCGTTATCCCCCATATATCGCTCCTTAAGGGTGATACTCGCTTTCATACGTTAATGCTATCGTTTTATGGTCGAGGGGTCTGAATCCATCAGTCCACCGGATCCCTGCATTTTAGCGGCCTTTCTGATTGGTTTACTAAACCACCAGATCCAGGTCAAACAGACAGGAATCTAACATGAAAAGACTGATTATCGGAATTTCGGGAGCCAGCGGTACCATCTACGGTATCCGTATGCTGGAACAACTCAAGACCATCGACAGTGTGGAAACTCATTTGGTCATGAGCACCTACGCAAAGGTGAATGTCGGCATAGAAACCAGCCACACGGTAAAATATGTTGAGAGCTTGGCTGACGTGGTGCATAACGTCAAGAATCAGGCGGCCTCAATTTCCAGCGGTTCATTTAAAACCGACGGCATGGTGATCGCTCCCTGCTCGATGCAGACATTATCGGCAATTGCCAACTCGTCATCGGATAACCTGCTGACAAGGGCGGCCTGTGTGGTACTGAAGGAACGTCGTACTTTGGTATTAATGGCACGGGAAACGCCTTTGCATCTCGGACATTGCAAACTGCTGTATGAAGCAGCCCAGCTCGGTGCCGTGATCGCCCCGCCTATGCCCGCCTTCTACGCCAAGCCGCGGACGATTGATGATCTCATCAATCATACCGTTGGACGTGTTCTTGATCAGTTCGATCTGGATATCGGAGTTATGAAACGTTGGGACGGCACAGCGAATCGTTCGGAAAATCTATCGGAGGAGACCCAGGGTGTTCGAAGCGCCACACGCCTCGCCAAGGTTTGAAAAAAGTAATTCAAGCTGGATTCACCCGGTTGGGAGAATGGAAGAAACTATCACTGGAAATTAAAATTGGTTTAAGGAGTAAAGCAGGGTGGTAAGTCACAAGGTTAAAGTCGACCCTAACAGTATACCCCGCTCGTACCGTGACTATCTCAATAAGATGGTCGAGATGGGCGAATTCTTCGAAATCGATGACGAGGTTGATTGGAACCTCGAGATGGGCGCCATCTGCCGTCGTGCATTGGAAACCGGAGCTCCCTCGCCGATCTTCAACAAAGTGAAAGGCTGTCCGGACGGCTTCCGGGCTGCAGAGGTCGGCTATCAGAAGAGCGGTACCCCGGGACGGGACTGGGCGCGTGCCGCCGTACAACTCGGTCTCCCGCCGGAAACCGGTCTCATGGAAATCATGGCCGCTTATAACGAGGCATTGGAAAACGGCACTGTACACCCCCCGAAAATTGTTGGTAACGAGGACGCGCCCTGCAAGGAGAACATCTGGCTTGGCCACGACATCGATCTGACGAAGTTTCCGGCCCCGATCGCACATGGTGGCGACGGCGGACGCTATATCCAGACCGTCGGCCTGAACATCCTCAGGACGCCCGACGGCAAGTGGACAAACTGGTCGACCGCCCGTGCGATGATCGCTAACGCACCGGCCGACAGCAAAAAGACGATGGTTGGTTCCTTCTCACCCTGGGCGCACGGCGGCATGATTCATCGCATGTGGAAGAAACAAGGTAAAGATTGCCCGATTGCGATCGCCTTTGGTTCCCAGCCCGCCGTTAACATAAACATCGGGACAAGGCAGGATGATTATGTCGACGAGTATGATGCTTCGAGCAAACTGCTCGACGAACCGATTGAACTGGTCAAGTGTGAGACCAACGAACTCATGGTGCCAGCTGACGCGGAAATCATCATCGAGGGGACGGTTTCGAAGGACAAGCATCTTCCCGAGGGCCCCTTTGGCGAATATCCCGGTTACCAGTTCTCGGAGCATCGTCATATGGCGGGTATGCCTCGAATAGACATCAGCTGCGTGACGTTCCGGAATGATCCGATCTTGCCATTGGGCTTGCCGGGTTTGGGGCCGGACAGCACACAAGTCGCGATCTCGTTGTTCAGCAGCGCCGATATTGTCGCCTATCTGAAGCGGGAAGGGTTCCCGGTAATCGATGGCCTGGTCACGTTTGAATCCGGACTGTGCTGGTTCGTCATTCGGGTCAAAAACGACTGGCACGAGATCACCGGCTGGCGGCTTAAGACTTTCATGGATAAACTCGGCAAAGCGCTGTGGGGCACCCACTACGGACACACCGCGACGAAGGTTCTTGTCGTAAGCGAGGACATCGATCCCACGGACCCGGTGGCGGTGAGCTGGGCCTTCGGAACCCGTAATCATCCGACCCGGGGCACCTTCTACTTCCCTGAACTCCAGTCCGCCGGGATTGGACCGGAGTCCTACCACTCGATGGCAGACTTCAATGCCCTCCTGATGGATCACGAGGACATGGATGTAGGCAGTTCGCTCGTCATTTACAGCTGCATCGGGCTCGAGGAGCACGTTGGCCAGCCGAAACCGGTGCAACTGACCTTCGAACGGAACTTTCCCGACGCCATCAAGGACAAGGTCCGCGCGAACTGGAAGAAGTGGGGTCTGCCTGAATTGAATGATCCGGATAGAAACCCGACATGGAAGTACTTCGCATCCACAGGTAAGGGTGAAACAGGTCGGCGAGGCTGACATTTCAGGGCCTGCGGCATTCAGTCACACAGGACTTTCGCAAACCCGCTTCTATTTCAGTACGCAACCGGATTTATTGCCAAGTTAAGCCCTGTTATGTTGATAGATCTAGTTGGGAGGATAGTCATGTTAAATCAGACTCATTGGCGAGTTTATCTCGCAGTTATTTTCGCACTGTTGCTGACAGCGTGCAGCGGTCCGCGCGTCATGATGCCCACGCCTAATGTTTATGTAGATTCAGGCCACGAGATATATACCGGTCTGCCGGAAGAGTTGAAAGGCACGGAAGTTCCGCTGTTCTACATCACCGATCGGCAGCCAGAAAAAGACGAGAGTGGAAATCTGAAGTACGGCTACGAACGCTCCCCTTCCCTTGCCTTCGGCAGCACAGTGGTTGATCTGGGTGAAGACATCACTTGGGAACAACTGCTTGAAGCCAGTCGCTCAGGTAAACGCCTGCAAAAAGTCAAAATGCAAGTCAGCGAAATCACTGAAATTGCCCGTGGGCCGAATTCACCGACCCCCTACACCGAAGTCGATGGTGTCATTGTCGAAGACCCCGAATACAAGGCGATAAGATTGGCTTCCGCTGAAATATTCCGCAAGGTGGTGGTGCAGCAACTGGCGCTGACTCCACGTAAAGAGGTGTTTATTTTTATTCACGGTTTTCATAACGATTTCGATGACGCTGCGTTTGCGATGGGTGAGTTATGGCACTTCCTGGGTCGCATCGGCGTTCCAATCGTCTACACCTGGCCTGCCGGGCACCCCGGTTTATTCGGCTATACCTATGACCGCGAGTCGAGCGAGTTTACGGTCTACCACCTGCGACAGGTTATAGAATACATGTCAAGTTTCCCGGAAGTGGAAAAAATCAACATCATCGCGCATAGCCGGGGGACCGATGTTGCGGTCACCGCCCTGCGGGAGCTTACGATCAAGGCCCGGGCTCAGGGACTCAATCCACGAAAAGTATACAAGATTCATAACTTTATGCTGGCAGCGCCTGACCTGGATGTACAGGTCGCCACGCAGCGCCTCATTGGCGATCACATGGCCTGGAGTGCTGATCGCTTTACGATGTATACCTCGCCGGCAGACAGGGCCATTGGCTGGTCCGATAAATTGTTCGCCAGCCCTAAAGGCCGCATTGGAAACCTTCGTATTGAGGATATGACAGAGGAAGCCAGGACAGTCATGGAGCGTGGTAACTCAAATATGACCATCATCAATTTCATGTCCTCCACAGATAAATCGGACTCAAACGCGGACAGCTTTGGCCACAGTTACTTCCGCAATGCGCCTACCGTGAGTTCCGACGTGATCCTGATGTTGCGCGATGATCTGGATGCCGGCTCTCCGGGCCGCCCTCTGGAGTACCTTGGTGGTTATTTCTGGCGGGTTCCGCCCGGTTATCCTGCCAGCAACGGGGGAGATCAACAGGGCAAAAAGTAGTGCAGAAACGCTTAATTAAATGCTTGATCGACTTCGTAAACCCGTTACTTGTGAGCAACAAATGAAATTTAATACAACTGAAGAGCTAATTGAAGATATCTCCCACGGTAAAATTGTTGTACTGCTGGACGATGAAGACAGTGAAAACGAAGGTGTCCTGGTAATGGCGGCCAGCTTGACACGACCAGAAGATATCAATTTTATGGCCCACAATGCACGTGGGTTAATTTGTTTGACACTGACCAAAAAACGTTGCGAGCAACTGAACCTTGAACGCATGGTTAGTGACGACAACACCGCGCACAGAAACAATTTCACAACCTCAATCGAGGCGGCAGAAGGGGTTAGCACAGGTATTTCCACACGGGACAGGGCCAATACGATTCATGCCGCTGTGGCTCCCGGAGCAGTTCCCAGAGATATCGTTCTACCGGGACATATTTTCCCCTTGATTGCCCAACCTGGGGGTGTCTTAAGTCGCGCAGGGCAAACCGAAGCAGGCTGTGATTTGGCACGAATGGCAAAGCTGGAGCCAGCAGCTGTGATCGTCGATATCATGAATGAAGACGGCAGTATGGCCCGCCAACCAGAGCTTAGAAAGTTTGCTGAAGAACACGGTTTAAAGATTGGCACCATCGAGGATCTCATTCACTATCGTTTGCGCAATGAAGTCACGGTGGAATGCATAAAGGTTCGGCAAATTCAAACGGAGTCAGGTGAATTTGAACTCCGTACCTACCGTGACAATGCACGTGACCAGATTCATCATGCCATGGTTAAAGGCGAAGTCGGTGACGGTCTGCCCTGCCTGACAAGGGTACATTTGCCAACTCCACTGCGAGACTTTTTTGCCCTTATTGAACCTGGTACACAAGACGCTGTCCGTTGGTCCTTGCACGCTGCGATGGAGAGAATAGCAAATGAAGGCAGGGGGGTCTTGGTGATCCTGGGTTCCACTCTTGCTAATGCCAATATTGTTGAACGTCAGCTCGAAAGAATATTTGCTGAAGATGAAAGTCTCCCGCCACCTCGCGCATTGCCCAAAATGCAGATAGGCGTAGGTTCACAAATTTTGCGCGATCTGAATGTACACAAAATGCTACTCTTATCAGCGCCAGTTAAATATACGGGGCTTGCCGGATTTGGTCTGGAAGTTGTTGACTATGTACTTCCTGAAACCAATGTTTTAAGGCCTGGGTTTTGAGCACTCTGCCACTATGTATATAACACTCGCAATTATTACCGCACTGATCTTTTTTTATAGCCTGGTTGCCAAAGGCGTTGAGAAAACAGTGATTTCAGGCCCCATGGTTTTCGTTGCTATCGGAATTTTGGTGGGCGCCCATGGTCTGGGCTGGCTTGGCGAAACCACAACAAGAGCCGAACTGCGGGTGTTTGCCGACCTGACACTTGCATTGATCCTGTTCATCGATGCGGCGAATGCGGATTTGGGGGTATTGAAGCGGCAATTCAGAATTCCGTCGCGGATGTTGGTGCTCGGCCTTCCTGGTGCTATAGCGCTGGGTTTCGGATTCGCCGTTTTGCTGTTTGACGGACTCACACTTTATGAAGCGGCGATCCTGGCAACGATGCTTGCAGCAACCGATGCTGCACTCGGCAAGGCGGTCATTACCAACGATGCGGTCCCCGTCCGAATCCGGGAAGGGCTGAACGTGGAAAGCGGATTGAATGATGGCCTGTGCGTTCCTGTTTTGTTATTTTTTATCGCAATGGCCTCGAGCACCGAGGCGGTGCACTCGGGCGGGTCCCACGCCCTGCTGCTGATTGCGGAGGAATTGGGGATCGGGATGGCCGTCGGCTTGGGTTTTGCTGCAGCGGGCGCCACACTTCTGCGTTGGTGCTGGAAGCAGGGTTGGGTTTCCAATATCTGGATACAGGCCACGGTACCTGCACTGGCCTTGCTCAGCTTCGCAGCCGCGCAGAGCCTGCATGGCAGCGGCTACATCGCAGCATTTACCGGTGGTCTGCTGTTTGGCTCCATGGCAAAAGACTCGACACATAAATTGGTCCGCGCAGCCGAAGGCGCGGGCGAGGTCCTGGCATTGATGACGTGGGTCCTGTTCGGAGCCGCAGTGATTGGGGACAGCTATGA
>Ga0224504_10001314_pt1 | contig 11058 bp, 15 predicted proteins | sample SF_Oct11_sed_USG_3_FD_170160 | JGI IMG/M metagenome (GOLD analysis project Ga0224504, IMG submission 170160) | Sediment microbial communities from San Francisco Bay, California, United States - SF_Oct11_sed_USGS_24 | ecosystem: Environmental > Aquatic > Marine > Sediment | place: USA... | reverse complement strand
GGAAGCCGAAGTGCTCGGGGTCCGGCGCCGGGTTCAGCTCGCCGCAATGTCTGCCGTGCCGGCATCTAGCGCAGTCGAATTCCTTGCGGTTGGCGGCGACTTCGACTGCGACGATGAGTTTTTTTCCGTGTCCTCGAGGAGGATCGATCGCGCCAGGATCTCCATGACGCAGCTGTTCATGTGCTGCTGGCAGAGTCCGGGCAGGCGGTCCTTGTCGAAGGTCCCAGACCCGCCGACGATCGCGCCCTCGGCCAGCCCCTCCCAGTCGCTGACGCAGGCGCCGAGGACATAGAGCACGGCCGCCGGCGGCAGCTCGCCCTGCCCTGCCAGGGCCGCCAGCTTCCACTCGTTGCCGTTGGCCTCGGCGACCATGCCCTGCATGGTCAGGATCTCGATCCCGCTCAAGCCTCGCAGCATGTAGCGCCCGGCCGGCCCGTCCTCGGGCTGGTGCCAGGCCGGCGTCAGTAGCGTCTGCATGAAGAAACCTTTCTTTCCCGGTCCGGCGTTCCGCCGTCCTCGCCTCTTGTCAGGTGAACGCGATCGAAAACTCGTCGTCGCCGGTGCTCTCGACCGCGGTAAAGCCGACCTTGAGCGTCTTGATCTTCTCGCGGTCGGCGTCGGAGAACTCGCGGTATTGCGCGGTCGGGAAGCTGAAGTTGATGATGTTCCCGGCGGTCGCGCCGACCGCGCCGGAGGCGATGGCGGCGAGCGTGTTCGCCTGCCACTTGGTGACCCAGTCGTAATCGGCGATCAGGGTATCGAACGGATCGAAGCTGCCGGCGACGATCCGGTCGACGATCTGCATGTCGCCCCAGCCGTCGGTACCGGAGACATCCTCCGGCTTGGCCATCTCGTTGCCCAGGTCGAAGCTGAGGGCCGAGATCTTCGCGGCGAAGGAGTCGGTCGTGAACGAGGCATTGTTGTAGACCGGCGGCACGGTCGCGTTGAAGGTCGGCGTCGGCAGCGCCGTATCGACCGGGTCGACGACATGGCCGGTCATGGTGAAGGAGGCCTTGACCGGGTTGCCGGCGGGCATCTCGAAGGTGACGTTGCCCATGGCACCCAGCAGCTTGGTCAGCTTGCCGTCGTCGTAGTAGTAGATCGACACGGACTCCTGGCCGGTCGAGACCGGGGCGTAGGTGTCCGAGGTCGCCGGGACGTTGGTGACCGCCAGGCCGCAGGCGCGCAGCAGGGCGTCGACCTCGGGCGCGGTGCCGGCGGTGCCGCTGCCCTTCAGCAGCACGTCGAAGGTGAGCTGACCGAGGGCGCCGCCGTAGATCGCCTGTTCGGCCCCGAAGGCCGGCTTGACCGAGGCGGGCTCGAACATGCGCGGGTCGACCCAGGAGAAGGCCGGATTCTCGACCTTGACCGCGTCGGCCGCCGGGGTCGGAGCCACGTCGCTGCCCTGGGTCACCTCGATCTTGGCGGTGATGACACGTCTGGAGATGATCAAGACTCGGCTCCTTTCTCTGCGCTGGTCTCTGTGCTCGCGGCCGGGGCCGCCTTGACGGTGCGCCCGCCCTTCTTGGCCGAGAGCGTGACCTTCGGGGGCGTCCTGGGGGGCGTCTTCTCGGGCGCCGCGGGTGTCTTCGTCGCCATGCTTCTGATTCTCCTTCTAAGAGCTCGGGTCGGTCCTGGACCGCTCATAGGTGACCTGCCAGAGCGAGCGCTGGCGCATCATCGCCCGATCGCCCGTGTACTCCGGCTCGGGCTCGTCGCTGCCCAGCCATCGGATCTGCTGGACGAAGTCCGTTAAGCCGATCTGGTAGTCGGGCGGCGCGCCGTCCTTGTCGAGGAGCTTTTGGGTTGCCTCGAGGTCCATCTGGTTGAGGATCGTCTCGACGTCCTCGGCCGCCGCCACCATTGCGTCCAGATGCACATTGAGGTTGATGATCAGGTCATTGGGCGTATGCGGATCCTCGGGGATGTCCGCGCCCATGTACAGCAGCCAGCACGGCAGCTCCTTGTCGCGATCCAGCGGCAAGGTGCGGCCTCTGAAGATTCGGTCTCCGGTGGTCGTGAGCCCGGTCAGCAGGACCTTGATCTGCGCCATGGCTTGCTCGCGGCGGTGGGTCACCTCGTCGGCCTCACGAAGCGGGCCAGCGCGCGCTTGAGCTCGACCGGCCAGCGCTGGGCGAACTTGCGGTCGATGGCGCGCTTGACGTTGGGCGAGACGAAGGTCCTCGGGACCGAGCCGCCGCTGACTGATTCCAGGTGCGTGCGGACCTTCGAGAGCCGCCGGAAGACCACGCCGCGCCCGCGGCCGGTAAAGCCGATGAAGGTGCCGCGGTGAGTCTTGGAGACGCCGCGCGCCTTGGCGCGCACCCCGCCGCGCTTGAAGGCCTTGGCCCGGGTCTCGCCGGGCGTCGTAAACCTGATCAGGTTGAGGTCGCGCCCGCGCGCCTTGATGGTCGCGGTCAGGCGCCCGAGCCGTGCCTGGAAGAAGCGGAGCGCGCCCTTGACCGCCTTCTGCTTGAGGCCGAGCTCCCGGGCCGCCGCCTTGACGCCAGCGCCCTGGGTCGAGCGCCCGGCGCGGTTGAGCGCCGCCTGCGCCGCCTTGGGCAGCTGCTTGCGCTCGGTGCGCTTGAGGCTGCGCTTCAAGGCGACCAGGTCGTGCTCGACCGAGATCGCGAAGCGCGCGGCCATCAGGCGGCGCCCCAGGGCCGGAGCAGCGCGGTCGCGGTTCCCAGCGTCTCGTCGCGCTCGAGCGGCGCCACGACCTCGAAGTTCTCGCCGGTCGCGGTGATCACGAGGCGGTCGCCCTGCCCTGCCGTCGCCGGCAGCTCGACCAGTTGCACCAGCGCCGTAGGGCGCCGCGCGACGACGTCGATGCCGCCCAGGTCCGCGCTGCGGTCCGGCCGGTCCATGACCACCGTCACGGCCGAAGGGTCCCAGGCGCCGGCAGCGGACCAGAGCCCGGCCTCGCCGTGCTCGTCGGCATTGAAGAAGCTCGCCAGGTCGGCGGCGGATTCAACAGCCATGGCTGTTGTCCTCATCCTGAGCATGTCGAAGGACGGCCATCAGCTCGGGCTCGCGATGATTTCGAGAGTGCCGTGCTTGACCGTCTCGAGCGTGACCATGGTGACCACCGCCTGATAGTGGAAGAAGCCGGCGCCCAGCGCCGAGAGGGCCGCGTCGACCGGCACGAGGAACACGCCGTCGGTTCCATCCGTCTCGAATGTGATTTCCGCGAGGCTGAACAGCTTTTCCCAAAGCCCCGCCGCCCCGGCGCTCGCGGCGACCACGAAGCGGATCTCCGTCGCCGTGTCGATCGGCACGATGGTTCCGAGCGGAACGGGCTTGCCGTTGTTTGTGACCGTGATCCGAAACGGTATCGTGTCGTCCGCGTGGTATTCGATGTCCTCGGGCGCGTGTGCCATCTCGCCTCCCCTAGGTATCCAGGCGTCCGGTCAGATCGACCGCGCCCGGGCCCGCGCCGGTCAGGTCGACCGCGCCGCGCCAGCGGCCGGTCAAGCGCAACACCGGGACCGGAATGTCCTCGCCGACCAGGGACAATCCCGGCGCCAGCACCGCTGCCGCCGTGAATGTCGCGACAAGTCCCCTGATCGCCGTCGCGTCCGGCACCAGCGTGGCAGCGCCGTCCAGCGCGGCGGCGAAGCCGCGCAGCGGCGTCACGCTCCCCGCCAGCGCGGCGCTTGCCGCCAGCGCGATCGCAAGCTCGACGGTCGCCCCCGCCGGGATCGTCAGGTCGGCACTCAGCGCGCCCGAGCCGAGCAGCGCCGCCACAAGTCCCCGGATCGCTGTGACGTCCGGGACCAGCGTCGCACTACCCGTGAAAGCCGCGTTCAGGCCCGCGATGTTCGTCAGGTTCGGCGCCAGCACCGCCGTCGCCGTGAAGCCGGCCGCAAGGCCCCTGATCGTCGTAAGGCTCGCCGCGAGATCCGCGCTGCCCGCCAGGGCGATGGCCAGCTCGACGGCGGCCGTGACTACCGAGATATCAGCGACCAGGTCGGCCGAGCCGTCGAAGCCCGCCGTAAAGCCTCTCAGAACCGTGGCGTCGGCCACGAGATCCGCGCTGCCGTCGAATGCCGCGACGAAGCCCGCGACGAGGGACAGGTCGTCGACCAGATTCGCGCTGCCGTCAAAAGCAGCGGTGAACCCCCGCAGCGGAGTGATGTCCGCGACCAGATCGGCGCTGCCGTCGAAGGCCGCCACGAAGGTTCGGAGCGGCGTCAGGTTGGCGACGAGATCCGCGCTGCCATCGAAGGCGGCGGCGAAGCCCGCAACCAGGGACAGGTCCGGCGCCAGAGCCGCCGATCCATCGAAGGCGGCGGCGAGGCCGGCAGTGATGGACAGGTCGGGCGCCAGTGTCGCGCTGCCGTCCAGGCCCGCGATGAATGTAACCGTGCCGCCCCCGGCGGCTTCAACCTCGAACGCACCAATATCGTAGCTCGTATTGACTGGCCGAGTTGTTCCCGCGATATCGACCGATGATCCAACATAGTCCCCGAAAGTCAAACCAGCACCCGTTGCAGCGATGTGCTCGTCTTGTGCGTCGTTGGCAGCGTCGTCAATCAATCGCAGATCGTAAGGCGCGGTCGTGATATCATTAACTAAGACATCGCCCTGTGCATCTGCTGTGTCGGTTTCACCGATCACATAGCCTTCATTGGCGTTAACCGCGCCGCTGTCGCGTGCCGTAATCGAGCTGTCAGAGGAGATGCAGTTGTCTATGCCCCAGGTACGTGTCCCACTCGCCGTGCCGGTGAAGTTGGCGAAGTCCGCGTTGGTGCCCTGACTGTCCATCATGAAACAGTTGTGGCAATTGATGGTCGTTACAGCAGAACTCGACCGGGCATGAGAATTGATCCCACCACCGTCTGCCTCGGCCACCCCCCCACCGCAGTTCCAAGCAACACAGGAAATCAGGTTCCAGTCGTGGGTGTCAGCTCCCGTTGATCTGTAACTTTGCGCATTGAACCCTGCACGACCCCAGCCAATACAGATGACGTTTTCACAGTTGACCGTGACAACGTAGTTGCCGGCATAGATACCGTCTTGGTCAGTGGTGACGCTGTTCGCACGGACGATGGTATTGAGAATTGTGACGGTCAATCCGCCGCTCGATATCCGAACACCCTCGTCGCTGTTGCCCGTCCCGCTCTGAACAATAACCAGCCCGTCGAGAATGCAGCCTGTATTATCAATTTGAAGAGAATGAGAGTTGCCGCTGGTGTTCAGTTCCCAATTGGTCGTGCCGTTATAGAATCCGGCATGACGGGCTTGGTCGCCAGCCTTGGTTCTAATTGTAATGTTGTCGTCTTCAACCGTCGATTCGGCAGTGTCGCTGGCGCTCGTCCAGTCGCCCGATATCTCGATGATGTCACTGGCGACCGTCGAGGTATTGCTTAACGCAGCGTTAAGAGATGTGTAGTCACCGCCTGATGGTTGGACGGTCCAAGTGGCCATCAGGCATACCGATCAATGATCCGAGCTTCGGCCTGCGCCTTCGTCACGGTGATAGTGCCGCCATTCGACACGGCGGTATCCACGTCTGCGGACGAGAAGATATAGCGCGGCCCGAGCTTGGCCTCGAACTTGTCCAGCACATCGTCTTTCAGGTCAGCAAGATCAACCGTATCCTCAACCTCGAAGACCGCCGGCCCATTCGGAGATGTCCAGGACGTAAAGACCGCACCCCATGTATCTTCGAGATACGCCTTGGTGTCGGCCTTGAAGCCGCCGCCGAGGTTCTGCACCGGCACATCGACCGTCACCGTAACTTCGTGGACCCCGCCTGCGGTCACATGGGAATAGTTGAACAGATTGACCGCAGACTCCATGAAAACCTCGGCCTGCGCCTTGGTCGTTCCAGTGATGATGACAATCACGTAATCCGGTAGTCCTTCACGGGAACCCCAGGTCGCCGGCTGATCCTGGATGCTGATGAGTTGGCCCTTCAATATGTTGTCGTGGGCGATAGCATTCACGAGCACTTCTACGGTCATAACGTCCTCCTCATGTGATCCGATCCACGATCCTGTTCAGCGCTTGGGCTTTTGTTAGTTGGATCAACCCGCCAGCCGCGATTGCGGTGTCAACGTCCGCCGAGGAGAAGTGGTATCGAGGCCCAAGCTTCTCTTCCATCTTGTCGAGCACGTCGTCTTTCATTTCCTGGAGATTGATGTTGTCCGAAACCTCGAATACAGCGGGGCCGTTCGGCGGCGTCCAGGAAACGAAAGTCGCGCCCCACACATCTTCCAGATATTCCTTTGCCTTCAACTTGAATCCACCGCCGAGACTGATGACGGGAACGGTTGTGCTGACCGTGACCTGGTGAACACCCAACGCGGTTGTGTGGCTGTAGTTGAAAACGTTGCGGGTCTTCTCCAGGAAGTTCTCGACCTGAGCCTTCGTCGCTCCCGTCACCCGCGCGATCACGTAGCCGGGCGGACCCTCTCGATTACCCCAGGACGCAGGGGTGTCCTGGATGTGAATCAATTGCCCCTTGATCGCCTTGCGGTGCGCAATGGCGTTGACGAGGATTTCGACGGTCACAACATCCTCACAGTATATCTTTGATCTTAGGTCGCCGTCGGCCCCTGGGGCCGGGGGCGCTAATCCAGCGTTACGTCGAGATTGCCCGTCCCGAAGCGGGCGATGTCCCCGTCGTTCACCGCCTTGGCCGTGGTCACGGCGCCGTGGAACAGGAAGTTCCCGGCGCCGTGCGTGATGCTGTCCACGATGGCGAGCCAGCCCACGGTGCCCCAGTTGCCGCCCGAGGCCGCGGCGAAGTCCCAGTCCTGGTCGTTGTCCGTGGTCCCCGCGGCCGCCACGCTGAAAGTCCGGCCCGTCGCGCCCTCGACCTCGAGGCGCGCGTAGGCGTTCGCGTTCGTGACCTCCGTGCCGCCGCCCGCGTCGCTCGTCGCCGCGGTCCAGAGCGAAAGGCCGACCGTCACGGGCGCGGTGAAGGCCAGGCCCTTCAGGACGTGGTCCAGGAGCTCGTTTTCCAGGTAGTCGCTGAAGTCGGTCATGGTATAGTCGTCCTATGCCTATCGTTGATTTCTCCGCTGGCCTGAAGGCCGGCGCGAACGTGACAGCCGGACCCGAACTGGATCTGGCCACGAAGATCGTCTTTCCTCACCTGGAAAGGCTGGCGCTCGATTGCAGCAATTGCGGGGGCCGGGCCTTCGCGGTGGCCGTCTCGCCGCTACGCGGCGAGGTGAAGACCGCCGCCACGATCCAGGCGATCGCCTGCGTCCGATGCGGCGGCACCATCAATGTGCTGGACGGCATTGTCCACGGCCGCGAGAGCACGCCGCTCATCAAGCCAGCCCCCGGCGGCGCGGCCGGTTCTTGACGGCGCCGCCGCCGGCTCAGCTCTCAGGGTATTTAGGTGACGGCCGCGCCCAGGCCGCCGCCGAGCAGCCGGATCGACGCGGTGGTCGCGGCCGAAGCCGCCGCCGCGTAGGCGATGCCCGCCGAGACCACGTCGCCGGCGGCCGGCGTGACGCCCTTGTGGAACGCCGAGGCCGAGGCGTCCCAGTCGATCGCGTCGCCCTGGACCCAGGCGGTGCCGGCCGTCTTGGCCACGGTGAAGACGCCCACGATCGCCAGCGGCAGCACGTCGCCGGAGACGCCGCCCTTCAGCAGCACGCCGACCGTGTCGCCGGTCACGATCACGTCGCCGGAGCTGACCGTGCCCCCCGCGACGTAGTCGAGGACGTTGCCGTCCGCATGAAGATTTGTTGCCATCGTTCAGTTTCCCTTTCGCTTGAGTTGGCGCGGCGTCCCTAGTTGCCGTCGTTGTGATAGAGGCCGCGGTAGTCGAGCGGCGCGGCGGCCGCGTCGATCCGCACCTTGAAGGCGACCCCGTCGACCGACCACCCGTTCTGGGTCTCCAGGAAGGGCGACTGCTGGCCGTCGAGGAAGCCGACCCCGACCGTATCGACCTGGTTCGGGTTCGCCGCCATGTACCACTTGGCCGCATCGTCCGCGTCCAGGCGGGCGTCGGCGATAGTCTCGAAGGTATTGCGCAGGAAGTTGGGCGCCTCGCCCGAGGCGATGGCCGGGTCCTTCTCCGCCATCTGGATCTGCAGGCCGGTCCCTTCCAGCGCCTTGGGCACGAGCAGGTAGGCCGGCGTGACGTTCAGCACCGCCGAGCCGCTCGGGTCCGTCTGGGTCGCCATGGCGGTCCGGGCGGCGTTGATCGTTATGACCGAAGGCGCGGCGCCCGCGGTGTCCGCTACGAAATTGCCGTGGTTGGCGTGGAACAGTGCCGTCGCGTCCTCGTTCATGGCCACCGTGATCCCGTTGATCAAGACGTTCCATGCCAGATCGCCGACCTGCCGGGCCGCCGCGCGGCCCATGCCGTTGGGGATCCGGGTGAAGGCGTTCAGGTCGTCGTTGACCAGGGCCTGGCGGGAGATCGAGAACAGCTTGCCGTAGGCGGCGAGGGTCATCACCTCCTTCTTGTCGCTGTACGATCCGTATTTGTACTCGCCACCCTCGTAGACCAGCTGCAGATCGCCGAACGCGCTCATGTTCGGGAAGTTGGCCTGCTTGAAGTCCGGGATGTTGACGATGCGGCACCAGCGCTGCCAGGTCTCCGGGGCCTCGTCGTAGCCGATGCCGAGCGACTTGTTGGCCACATCCTCGAGCAGGCTGGCGAAGTCGGAGGTGCTGTGCCCGATGATGCCGCGGGTCGTCAGCGCCTGGCCGATAATCGCCGAGCGATTCATGCCGCGCACCGAGACGCCCTGCTGGACAAGGTAGTGCCGGCCCATGTCGACGCAGGCCATGGAGAGATATTCGCTCTGTCGCGCCTCCTTGACCGCCTCGGCGTCCTTGATCAGGCCGGCGCGGATCAGCAGGCACTGGGTCGCGCCCTCGATGAACTTCTCGCCGCCGTCCTGGCCGCCGGTGATCCGCTCCCGGCGGCGGCCCTGGGGCGTCTCGACGGTCCGGACCTGCTCGGCCGGCGCGTTCATCGAGCCCTCGGCCTGGATCAGGTCGCCGGCCAGCGGCTCCGGGTCGCCCGCGAAGAGGTCGTAGAGCGCGGCGCGCGCCGCCTCCTCGCTCGCACCGCGGCGCTTCAGCTCGTCGCGCAGCTGCACGAAGTGGGCGCCGCGGTGGACGAAGGGCTGGAAGACCCTGTCCACGTCCTGCTGGCGCTTCAGGAGCTTGGCCTCGGCGCGCTGCTCGCCCTCGCGCAGGGCCTCCTCGCGCACCGCCTTCAACTCGACCACGTTGACCGGCGCCGTCGCGGCGTCGGCCCGGGTCGCGGACTCCGGCACCTTCGCCGGCTTTTTCTCGGTCGTGTCTGCCATGGTCGTGTCCTCGCTTTCGGATCGGTTGATACCCACGGTATGATCAGCCGGAACGCTGACCACGCTCGCCTCGAAGGGCGTCCATCTGACGGCGCGAATCGTGTCGCTCCCGTCCTCCTCTTCCCATTTGTCGATCCGGTAGCCGATGCTGATCGACTTCAGGAAGTCTTCGCGCACGTCGTTCCAGATCTCGTTGGCGCGGGTGTTCTTGGAAAATCGGAGGGTGCCGCGCAGCCGGTCGCCGTCGAGGCGCACGTCCTCGACCAAGCCGATCGGCTGGTCCTGATCGTGCCCGAAGAGCAGCGGCAGCCCGTCGGCCGCCCGGGTCAGGTCGACCGCCTCCTCGCTATGCACCAGGATCTCGCTGCCGAAGAAGCGCTTGATCTCGATCTCGCTGGAGAGCGAAGCCGGCACCGTGCGCTTCTCCTCGTCGAGGGCGCGCCGGTCCAGCGTCATCTCGCGCCGGAACACCTGGCCCCGGATCTGCTGCGTTTCCATGTCGTCTCTCCTGTCAGCGCCGCTCGAGCGCGACGGCGCGCGGCGATTCGTGGCGGGCCTCGCGGCGCAGGCTGGCGGCCATCTCGCGCGCCATGGCGTCGGAGATCGTGATATAGCGGTCGGTCTCGCCGATCGCGCCGGACTCGGCCGCCACGCTGGGCGCGCCGAGCCGCTCGGGCGCTCCCGGCCGCCGGTCCCGCTCGGGCCAGCGCCCGCGGCGCGGCGCGGTTTCCAGGATCTCGGCGATCCGCTCGAGGGTCAGGGTCACGAGCGCACGGTCCTGTTGGCGCCCTTGACCTGGTTCAGGCGGCGCTGGGTCTCGCGCATGCGCTCGCGAACCTTTCTAAGCGGCCGCGGCGTCTGCTCCGCCAGTAGATCCGGCTCCGGCTCCGGCTCCGGACTCGTCATCGTCTCCGGCGCCGTCGTCGTCAGCGTCTCCGCCGTCTCCTCCGTTTCCGTTTCCGTTTCCGGCTGGGGCTGGGGCGGGCTGCTGGAGCCCCAGCTCGCGGTCGCGCTCTCGCTCTTGGACGATTTGCTTTTCGACGACATCGGGATCGCCTCCTCTCTCTCTGATGATCTGGGTCCGGGACTTGAAGCGGTTCTCGACCTTCATGGCGTCGGCCGTGACTTCCTTCTGCGGGTCGATCCAGGGCATACCCGGGGCGTGCATCTCGGCGTCGAAGACGGTCTCCATGTCGACGCCGCGGCCGAGGCGCAGCAGCCCGGCGGCGAGCGCCGCACTCACGAACTCCACATAGATCCGACGGACCCAGACCTCGATGAAGTAGTCCTGTAGGCGGCCGTAGGCGGGCTGCTGCTCGACCAGCTCCTGGCGCTGGGCCGAATAGGTGCCGTTGTAGTCCTTGGAGATCGAGCTGTAGCTGGTGCTGGTGCCGGCGGCGACGCCGCGCTGCTGGCCCTTGATGAAGGCGTCCAGGTTCTGGTTCGGCCGGTCGCTCTTGATCATGCCGACGTCCTCGCCCTCGGCCAGCCCGTCGAAGATCATCCCCGCCTGCATCTCGAAGGTACGGTCGTCGGTCGGGTTCTGGCCGGTGAAGTTGTCGCCCTTCTTGATGAAGGAGGTCATGCTGGCGGCGATCCGCGCCGCGATCCGCTCGGACTCCTCGTAGTCCTTGATGTCGTCGAGCCTGCGGACGACGCCATGGAAGACCGAGACGCCCCGGGTCTGGGAGAAGCGCTTGACGAGCTTCAGGTGGATGATGTCCTCGGCCCTGGCGAAGCGCAGGTCGCCGCTGCGCGCCGTCACGAC
>Ga0224504_10001313_pt1 | contig 11060 bp, 5 predicted proteins | sample SF_Oct11_sed_USG_3_FD_170160 | JGI IMG/M metagenome (GOLD analysis project Ga0224504, IMG submission 170160) | Sediment microbial communities from San Francisco Bay, California, United States - SF_Oct11_sed_USGS_24 | ecosystem: Environmental > Aquatic > Marine > Sediment | place: USA: California... | reverse complement strand
ACCGACAAGGTCGCCGAGATCGAGGAAACGAAATTCGCCGAAGCGTAGCAAGATGCCAGTCGAACGTGGATTTTCCGGATTGGTACCGGGGACCGGTAGCGGTCTGTCGCAAGCCGGATTTGCAGCCCCTGCCACGTCAATTGGTGATTCCAGGATATTCCCGGCCGAACTCACAATCGTAATTTCGACGTCTTGCAGCGGGAGTCTTTCACCAACGGTTGGCACCATGTACCGGTGTTGCTCCCGTACCTTCTTGTACGCCTGGATCAAGCCAAGCGTCCGGGCACTGCTGCTTGCCTCACTGGCTTCGGTGCCCTGGTCAATAAAGGTGCCGATCGGGATTAGCTGGGCAAGCTCCATAGCTCCGCCGAAATGATCCCCGTGAAAATGGGTAACCAGCAGGTAATCGATCTTTGCAACGTTCGCGTCCGCAGCTGCCGCAGCGATTCGTCGGGCATCGCGGGCAACATTAGGATCACCAGGCGTTGGGTCGCTCTTTCCTTGTCCCGGGTACCCGGCATCGATGAGCAGCGTCTCGCCGGCCGGTGTGACCATGAGAGTCGCCTGGCCACCTTCCACATCCACAAAATAGATATCGAGAGATTCGGGTGTTGTCGTGCACGCGCCGATAGCCAAAACGGCAACAATAACCGTCAGGCAGGCACGCAGCGGGTGGTTTGTATCTAACATATACGTGTTCCAGTCGTATTTCTTGACACCGGTTCCATCGAGGGGGAGTATAGCCATTCTCCATCGCCAGAATATTCGACAATAACGCGAATGGCTATCAGCACCAGTAGAAAATCAAGAAAGCCAACGATCAATGACGTTGCCCGCATGTCTGGTGTTGCGAAAGTCACGGTTTCAAGAGTTATAAACGACTCGCCGTTGGTGACAGCCGAGACGCGGCGGAAAGTTACGGCCGCCATGGAGAAGCTGAACTATGCGCCTGATCCACAGGCACGGGGTCTGGCATCCAAGCGTTCCTTCCTGCTCGGCCTCGTGTATGACAACCCGAATGCTCTGTATGTCTCCGATATACAAAAGGGCATATTGAGAGTCTGTCGGCAGGCCGGGTATGAACTGATCATGCATCCCAGCGACATGACAAATCCCAAGCTGAATAATGAGATCAGCCAGTTTGTGTCCAGGGCGCGTATCGATGGGCTGATTCTCCTGTCACCGATTTCCCAGATCGATTCGCTTGCAAGGCGTCTGAAGAGAGACCATGTCCAGTACGTACGCATTTCCCCGAAGAAGATCGACGCCAATGCAAGGATCGTAATTTCGAACGACAAACACGGTGCCGAGCTCATGACAGAGTATCTCGTCTCTCTCGGGCATCGAAACATCGGATTCGTATCCGGTCCTGAATCGAACCTGTCCGCGCAGCAAAAAAGCGAGGGATTCCGCGAGACCATGCTCAAGCATGGCTTGCCAGTCCCTGATAGCCGTGTTGCGCAGGGCGATAATACGTTTGACTCGGGTGTGCAGGCCGGACAAACCCTGCTGCGTGGGAAAGACAAGCCGACTGCAATATTTGCAAGTAACGACGATATGGCACTCGGCGTTATGAAGACGGCTGCGTTGCAGGACATCAGCGTTCCTGAACAGCTTTCGGTCGCCGGCTTCGATGACAGCACGATAGCGACGGTAGTCTGGCCGGACCTTACGACTGTTCGTCAGCCAGTGCAGCATATGGGGGAGAGCGCTGCGAGCAAGCTTCTTGCGCAACTGGTGAACAAGGGAGTGGATACGGCTCGCTCCATTGATACCGAAACCGAACCCGAACTGGTGGTACGCAATTCCACAAGAAGTCTTAGCCGGGAGGGCGAGCATGAATAAAGCGATCAATGTGATCTCAATCCTGAGCCTGACGCTGTCGGCATCAGCTTGCAATGGCGCAAGCGAAGAACCGGCACAACCGGCAGACCAGGAACAGGCCGAACTGTCGCGCCCGAACATCATATTCATCATGGCCGATGATCTCGGTTACGGTCACCTCGGGAGCTACGGGCAAACGGACATCGAGACCCCGGAACTCGATCAGCTGGCGAGCGACGGACTGCGGTATACCCAGGCCTACGCAGGATCGACGGTCTGCGCACCGTCTCGAAGTGTTCTCATGACCGGCCAGCACACGGGACATACGACCGTGAGAGGCAACTGGGGTCCGGACGGTGAACGAATTCCACTGAAGGACTCGGATGTCACCGTAGCGGAAGTCCTCAAGTCAGCCGGCTACAAGACGGGAATGATCGGGAAATGGGGGCTTGGCGAACCGGGAACCAGCGGTTTGCCAAACAAGCAGGGTTTCGACCACTGGTTCGGATTCCTGAACCAGCATAAGGCGCACAAGTTCTACCCGGAATACGTCTGGCGCAATGATCGCATTGTCTATCTCGACGAAAATGAAACAGGACAGCGGGAAACCTATATTCAGGATCTCTTTATCGAAGAGGCACTGCAGTTTATTCGCGCGCAAAAAGACGAGCCGTTCTTCCTGTATCTCCCTTTTACGTTGCCGCACACGGAGTTGGCAGCGCGCGAAGAAATGGTCGAGAAGTACCGCGGCAAATTTGATGAGGTCGTCTGGCCGGCAGAGTTGGGCAGACCGGCCGTACCTGAATCCAAGGCAACCTTTGCGGGCATGGTTTCAACGCTCGATCAGGACGTAGGTCGTATCGTCAAGGAACTCGAGATTCTGGGAATCGCCGAGAACACAGTCGTTATTTTCACGTCCGACAACGGCGCCGCGAACGAGCATGGCGCAGTGTCAGAGTACTTCAACGGGTCCGGACCGCTACGGGGGATCAAGCGGGACCTGTACGAAGGCGGGATCAGGGTGCCGCTGATTGTCAGTTGGCCGGGCACAATTCCGGCCGGAGCGGTCGAGGATGTTAGTCATGTGACTTTCTGGGATTTCCTGCCGACGTTTGCGGAGATGGCTGGTGCCGAGATTCCTGCAGGCCTGAAACTTGACGGCATCTCCGTTACGCCCAGCTTCCTCGACGGGATCGCGGTCGGCAATGACCGTCCGCTGTACTGGGAGTTTCGCCGGAAGCCCGATGCGAGCCTGCAGCAGGCTGTTCGCTGGGGCCGCTGGAAGGCTGTGCGATTGAGCGAAGACGCGGATCTCGAGATTTACGACCTTCAGGAAGACCTTGGTGAAACGCGCAATGTCGCGGATCAACACCCTGATTTAATTGAGAAAATCGAGGAATTCCTGCGTACGGCGCGCGATTAGACTTCGGAGCACTACATATTGACACCGGTTCCATCTCGGCGTATACACATAAAATGGTACCGGTATCATCATGGCGGGGGCCGCTAGTAAACCGGGCAACCCAAGCAGTTCAATATTGAAACGGGGGCACCAAATGACTCTGCGCAAAATCATAAGCACGTTGGTAATACCAGTGATTGCCATTTCTCCAATGCCGGCAATAGCTCAAGACTCGTCTGACGAAGCAGTTGAAGAAATTGTAGTTGTCGGCATTCGTGGCAGTATTCGCCGAGCCGAAGACATCAAGCGCGAAGCCAAGAATATTGTCGAGGCGATCACGACCGAGGACCTGGGTAAGTTCTCCGACGACAGTCTCGCCGAGTCGCTGCAGCGGCTGCCAGGCGTTCAGGTCGAGGAAGATCTGGTGGGTTCCGCGGGCGATAAGGTGAGTATTCGAGGCTTGGGTCCGCAGTTTGTTGTAGCCACCGTCAACGGCCGAACGGTTTGGAGTTCGGGAACAGGCGAGGGCCGTGAATTGCGCAGCTTCAATTTCAGCGTGATTCCCAGCGAGATCATCAATGAAGTACAGGTTTTCAAGACACCGCTGGCAAACACCGTTGAATCGGGTGTCGGCGGTTCTGTCGACGTCCTGACGCTGCGCCCGCTTAGCGCGCCGTTCAAGGACCGGAACTGGTTCGGACAGATTGATGTACGGGCCGAAATGACCGATGAGGCTACTGAAAGCAATTGGTATTCCGGGGCCGGCGACTGGGGGCCCCGTCTGAGCGGCGCATTTGGTGCCAGGAATGACGCGGGCACCATCGGTGCGTTCGTGGCCCTCAATTACAGCGAAGTGGACGGTGCTCGAGAACGCCAACAGGTACGCTGGCGGACCAATCGCGACATCTGGATTGATACGAACAACAACTACATCGCGGAAGACGAGGAAAGAATCGAAGACCCGACGACCCTGAGAGACATCCTGTACGGCCCGGAAAGCTTCACGCAGGAGCGCGGCGGCATCGCCGCGGCACTGGAATTCCGTCCCACGGACGAACTGAGCATCGTCGCCGACGTGATGTACACCCAAACCGATCGTATCAACCGCCGTCCGAATACGAGGTTTGATATTGAGAGAACGCTGCGGGACGGCACTCTGTTTGCGCCGGACTCGATCATTCTCGCAGACGGTGGCCTGGACGACTACCCGGCGCATACGACGTTCGTCGATATCAACGGGGCCCGCTGTATTATCGACGGTGTCGAGACACAGGGCCCGGAATGCAACAGTGATATCGGACGACCTGGACGTCCGCGCAACAGCCGTGCGGTTACGTTGCGCGACCAGTTCCGCAACAACTTCCGTGATACCTGGGTCGGTGGCATTAACCTGCAATTCGATCGCGGTGCCTGGCACGTCAATGCCGATGTCTTTGCGAACGACCTCGATGCCGTCGTTCTCGAAACATCTATCGACGCCGAGACCACCGACATCGATGGCTATCTGATTGGCGACCTCAGAGGTGATGGCCAGGTAACTGCCAATGTGGACCAGGCGGATCTTGTTGCGGACAACTTCGAAGCGCGACGTCTCCGCATCCGCCAGCGCTCCAACCAGGGCGACCAGGTGGGCGCACGCCTCGATTTCGAGGTCGAAATGGATAACGACGCCATCGAATCGGTTCAGTTCGGGGTTCGCTACAACGATCAAGAATTTTCGTACCTGAAATCACAGCGCCCGTACTGGGGCCAGCAGATCCGCGGTGACGATGACTTCAACGAGGCCATGCGCACGGATGGATTCCATTTCCCGGTAAACGGCGTTTCGCTTCCGGCATTCGACATCTTTGCAGCACGTGACTTCCTTTCAGCGCTCGACATTCCTGCCGAATTCGATCCGGGTTTCGGACCGTGCGTTGCCGGCAACGTAGCCGATTCGCTGGACCTCTCGGGCCGTTTCGACCCGGATTTGACCCGGACCTGCCTGGACTTGCGAGACAGCTTTACGGTCACTGAAGATACGATCAGTGCCTACGCGGCGATCAACTTTGTGGGAGAGCTGGGCAATGTGCCGATATCCGGCAACTTCGGATTGCGCTACGTGGAGACAGAGAATACGTCGACCGGCGCCATTACGATTGAATTTGATGGCGACGACGAGATAGATCCGGATCCAGATGATCTCGTCACGACGACAGGCGATTTTTCCAAACTTCTGCCAAACCTGAACCTGCGTTTCGATATTTCCGATACCGTGCAGATTCGTTTTGCAGCCGCAGAATCTCTGAGCCGGCCTGACCTGTTTGACATTACACCGCGTTACAAACTTTCAATAAACGATGAAGACGAGTCCGGCGACATCACGCCAGAAGATTGTGACGGCGGTAATTGCCTGATCCAGCGCGGCAATCCGGACCTGGATCCGTACACCGCCTGGAACTATGACCTGACGGTAATGTGGGATACGCCGTTTGACGCATTTATCGCGGCAAGTATTTTCTACAAGGATATCGACGGCTTCATCTTCGACGCGACTTCCGGGCCGGTAACGGTGCCTGGCTACGGTGATGCGCAGTTCTTTGTGCAGCAGCCGACGAATGCATCCCCGGCTAAAGTATCCGGGTTCGAGATCGCGATACACCAGCCCTTCACGTTCTTGCCGGCGCCTTTTGACGGTCTTGGCACACAGCTGAATTACTCCTACACCGATAGCGAGTTTTCGACAAATGAGGAAGACGAGGCTGCTTTGGCGTACGGATTGCCGGGCGCGTCGCCGCACAATCTGAATGCAATTCTCTACTATGAGACCGAGCGCTTCGGTGCTCGGGTTGCCTACGTTTATCGGGACAGCTTCTACTCAACGCCGACCGGCGGTCCCGATGGTCTAGGCCGATTCATCGCCGAGACTGAAAGCCTGTCAGTGAGCCTCGACTACGACATCACCGAACGCATCACAGTCAAGGCGGCGGCAAAAAACCTCACTGAAGACATACAGAGAGAATTCACGAATTGGGAGACACTGCCCGTCAACACTTACACAAAACCGAGGTCCTATTCGATCGGCGTTACGATGAAGTTCTGATCGAATACCGGTTGTAGGATACGCGGTAGCTATCTGGAGATCCCCCCGTCTCCGTTAGCTACCGCTTTTTTCTTCAGACTGGTGCAAAATGTGTCATCGTTGCATATGAATAGACTTTCTGTTTTCGCAGCAGCACTGCTGTTACTTTCTCTATGCGCCCAGGCCGCTCCCGCGGCTCCCGGCGACCTGGCAAAAAAACCCAATATCCTGCTCGCTATCTCGGACGATCAGTCCTGGATACATACGTCTGCTGCGGGCAGTCCGTTTGTCCAGACGCCGAATCTCGATAGCGTCGCGAACAACGGGTTCTACTTCGAGAACGGCTATGCCGCCTCTCCAGGTTGCGCTCCCGCCCGCGCCTCGTTGTTGACCGGACAACATCACTGGATGATCGGTCCGGCCGGGACGCACGCCAGCACCTTTCCCATCCACTACGATACCTTCGTCGATTTGCTGGAAGAGGTCGGGTACAAAGTCGGGTTTACCGGCAAGGGCTGGGGCCCGGGTGACTGGCTGGGGGGTGGCCGTGACAGGAATCCAGCTGGTGATGAATACAACGATATTGAACTCGGAAAGGATCGAAAAAAAGGCATTCTCAACAACGACTACGCCGCAAATTTCGAGCAGTTCTTGAGTGAACGGGACGAAGGTCAACCGTTCTTCTTCTGGTACGGCGGAAAGGAGCCGCACCTGGCCTACGCAGAGGAACCGCATAGCGACTCAGCCAGGGCCACGGTCGAAGTACCCGCATTTTTGCCGGATACAGCGACAACTCGCGACACCCTGTTGGACTATGCCGATGAGATCAATCACTTCGATACTTACCTCGGCAAGATCATCGCAGTGCTGGAAGCGGCGGGCGAACTCGACAATACGCTGATCATCATTACCTCCGACAACGGCATGCCTATGCCGCGCGCGAAGGCGACCGGATACGATTATGGCTCCCACGTCCCGCTTGTTGTCGGCTGGGGCGGAAGTTCGAAACAGGGCGTGACAATCAAAGCACCGGTCGGGTTTGTCGATCTTTCCGCCACGATCATGGATACCGCAGGACTTGACGTTCCGAAGCAATTCGTCGGGACGAGTCTTCTGCCGCTCGTCAATGGTGAGCAGGAGGAACTGAGCTACGACCGCGCAGTATTCTCGGGTAGGGAACGCCATTCGTCGTCACGTTATCGAAACCTGACTTACCCGCAACGGATCATGCGGCGTGGCGACTACCTGATCATCTGGAGCGCCCTGCCGGACCGTGAGCCAGCGGGTCAGCACCAGGAGATCATAGATGGTGAGCTTGGCGAGCCCCACATGGCCTACTACGAGATTGGCCCGTCTTTGATCAAACGGGAATTGCTTGAGAACCGGGATGACCCGTACTTCAAGCCGTTCTTTCACCTGGCCGTGGACAAGCAACCGGAATGGCAGTTGTTCAATGTCGCCGAAGATCCGGATTGCTTACATGATCTCGCCCAGTCCGGCGAACATGCCGAGATACTCGCCGAGTACCAGAAACAGTTAACGGAAACGCTGAAGAAGACGGGTGATCCACGCTTACATGGCTATGGCCACGTCTGGGAAGATTACCCGCGTGTGCCGGGAACCATGCGGTATTTTCCGAAACCGGAGAGTGATGAAGAATGAACACAATCGACCGACGAACATTCATTGGCAGCAGCATCTCAGCTGCCGTTGGCGCGGCACTATTTCCACTGGCCGGTTGTGCCGACCGGTCGGCAGAAGACCCCTGGCTGCTCGCTGATGAGATACGAAATCGAATCCAGGCGCCCGAATTCCCGGATCGTGACTTTCTTGTCACCGAGTTCGGTGCAATTGCAGACGATGAGACTGACTCGACGAAATCGATTAACGATGCGATTCGGGCGTGCGCCGAGGCCGGTGGCGGGCGTGTCGTTATACCTGCCGGGACCTACAGTACGGGCCCGATTCATCTCCTTAGTAACGTGAACCTGCACGTCACCGAAAACGCGACGCTGTCGTTCTACACAGACCCGGAGAAGTATCTGCCACTCGTGTTCACGCGTTTCGAGGGTACGGAGTGCATGAATTTTTCACCTCTCGTGTATGCCTTCGAGCAGGAGAACATCGCTGTTACCGGCGGCGGCACGCTCGACGGCAACGCGGATTACGACAATTGGTGGATATGGAAGAAGAGCAGAGAAGGTGAAAAGCAGCCCAATCCATCGATAAAACAACTGACGGAAATGGGTGATGCCGGTGTTCCGCCGGAGGAGCGCATTTTCGGTCTTGAAGGGCGACTGCGCCCATGCTTCATCGAGCCCTACCGGTGCCGCAACGTATTGATCGAAGATGTCCGTCTGCGCAGGGCGCCGTTCTGGCAGATCCACCCGGTTCTTTCAACGAATGTGACGGTTCGCGGCGTGGACGTAAACAGCCACGGTCCCAACAATGATGGCTGCAATCCCGAATCCTGTCGCGACGTTCTGATCGAGAACAGCTTCTTCGATACGGGTGACGACTGCATAGCGATCAAGTCCGGCCGCAATACCGACGGCCGCAGGATCAACGTGCCCAGCGAAAACATCGTCGTGTCCAACTGCGAAATGAGGGCCGGACACGGCGGCGTTGTCATCGGCAGTGAGATGTCGGGCGGTGTGCGCAATGTCTTTGCGGAGAACTGCCACATGAGCAGCCCGGATCTCTGGTACATGCTGCGCATCAAGACAAACTCGCTGCGCGGCGGCTTCGTCGAGAACGTGCACGTTCGTAAAGTGAAGATTGGAACGGTCGGGATAGCGGCTGTCCGTGTGAACTTCCACTACTCTGACGGAGACGTCGGTGAGCACGTGCCCCGCGTATCCAATGTGTCGGTAAGCGACGTTATCGGGGAAGATGTCCGGCAGGTATTGTTCCTGCAGGGTTATGAAAGAAGCTCGGTGCAGGACATTCGTATTTCCAACTCGCGGTTTGAAGGCGTGCAGGAAGCCAATGTTGTCGAGCACGTAGATGGCTTGGTTCTGGATAACGTGTATTCGGACTTCGGTTCATAACGCACTCACCCGGTTCCTCGCAATGAGGTTCAAGTGATGAAAAAAGTTTTTACGTTTATTGCCGCATCGGTCGTGCTATGGGGCTGTGGAGATACAGTGGAAACTCCGGTAGCAACAACGGTGCCTCAGGCAGAGGTCGTTGCAACACTGGAGGTCTCGAACCCCAGCAAGTTTTCTCGTCCAGATACGCTGCTGGAATTTTCTTTGCATGAACTTGGGGTGACCAGTGGACCGCTCCAGGTCTGGCAAGGCGAAATCGCACAGGCAAGCCAGTTGGTGGACGATAACGCCGATGGCGCGCCCGACAGATTGGTGTTCCTGACCGATTTGGCCGCTGCATCAGTGCAGACGTACGTTATCGACCGGCGTCCGGAGACGCAGAATTTCGACGCTCGGACCCAGGCCGAGGTTTCCATCAAGGAAAATGGCGAGTGGCAGGGTCAAACCTACGTGGGCGGAACGTTCAAGAACGTAAGCCATGTCACAACTCCGGCTCAGTACACAGACCATAGCGAGTACATCCGCTACGAAGGGCCCGGCATCGAAAGTGATGCGGTTGGCTATCGCATCTACCTTGACTGGCGCAACGGTTTCGACATTTTTGGCAAGAAGAAGCCTGGGCTGGTACTGCAGGATATCGGGCAGGATGGATACGCCAGTTACCACGAAATGTCTGACTGGGGTGCGGATATCCTGAAGGTCGGCAAGAGCCTCGGGATGGGCGGGTACGGCTATTGGGACGGTTCAAAAACCGTACTGGTTTCTGAAGTCGACCAGCGTTCCGTGACGATTCAATCCAGCGGTCCCATTCATTCCTCTATTGATATCGACTACCAGGGCTGGAATACCGGCGACACATCAGTGGACATGAAAGCGACCCTGGCAATGCAGGCGGGCAGCCCACTCGTCGATGTTGGCCTCGTCACCTCCAGTCCGTTGGACAACATTGCGATCGGTCTTGTTGCCCAACCTGAAACCGAGCTCTTTATGGGTGATCTGAACGTCACGGGTGAGGCCTGGAGTTACATGGCGACCTTCGGCGAGCAGACCTTGTTTGACGGCAAGCTGGGTATGGCGGTGCTGTTCAGAAAAAATGACATGGCGAAACAAACCCGCGATAAAAACAGCCATGTACTCGTCATGAAGCCGCGCGGCACCGAACTTTCCTATGCGTTCGGCGCACTTTGGTCTGATGCCGAAAACGGGGTGCAAACCCGCGAAGAACTGGAGTCCTTTCTGGCGGGTGAGGTTGAAAAGCGCACCCTGCCGCCACGTGTGCGGTTGAAAACAGAGGTCTCCGACAAGGTGACGTCACTTGCCCCGCTGGCGGTTGCTCGTGAGCTCGCAGCTTCGGAGTTGCAACGTCGCGGTGATGGCCTTTCGTATGGAGGCTGGGATGTCGTGCGCAGCCGCGAAAGCAAGTGGTCCTACACGACTGGCCTCCTGATGGAGGCCATGGACGATATGGGAAAGGCGACGGGCGATAAGCAATTTGCCGACTACGCCAGGCGAACGATCGACAGCTACCTGGACGATGAAGGTTCGATCCTGACCTACGATGCCAATAGCTTCAATATCGACAACATTAACTCGGGCAAGATGCTACAGCGGCTTTACGCTCGGCATGGCGACGCGAAATATCTTGCGGCGATCGAGACCCTCGCCGCACAGATGGAGGAGCACCCGCGTACGTCAGAGGGCGCCTTCTGGCACAAGCTGCGCT
>Ga0224504_10001312_pt1 | contig 11072 bp, 7 predicted proteins | sample SF_Oct11_sed_USG_3_FD_170160 | JGI IMG/M metagenome (GOLD analysis project Ga0224504, IMG submission 170160) | Sediment microbial communities from San Francisco Bay, California, United States - SF_Oct11_sed_USGS_24 | ecosystem: Environmental > Aquatic > Marine > Sediment | place: USA: California... | reverse complement strand
TTTATTGATGAAATTCCGAAGGCACTGATTGATGAAATCCGGCCGCGACCGGGTATCAGTGCGCCGCGAGCCAGCCATTCTGCTGCAGCGGCTGTGAGTTCGTCAGCATCCGCCGGTGGCCTGCGGCTCGGGCAGCATGTGCACCACCAGAAGTTTGGCGACGGCGTGGTAACCAGTTGCGAGGGCCAGGGTAGCAATGCGCGTGTGCAGGTGAATTTTTCAACGGAAGGCAGCAAGTGGCTGGTGCTGGCCTATGCCAACCTGGAAAACATCGGCGCCTGATCGCCGGCCAGGTCGGCGCCATCAGCTGCCGGAACTCCTGCCAGGAGGCGGCATTTATAACGGCGTATCAATTAATGCGGGTGTGCTCCGCATGCGCCTTTAAACCGGTCTCACTTGAAACCGTCAGCACTTCACCCGGTTGACCCAGGTAGTTGCCCTGTACCAGGTCGATGCCCATTTCCTTGAGCAACTGCAGCGTTTCGTCGTTCTCGACGCATTCTGCAACCGTCACCTTGCCGAGTGCGTGTGCGACCTGGTTCATGGACTCCACCATGGCCTGGTCAACGGAGCTGTGTGCCATGCCTTTTACAAATGAGCCGTCAATCTTGAGTTTGTCGACCGGCAGGTGCTTCAGATAGGCGAAGGATGAAAAGCCGGAGCCAAAATCGTCCAGTGCAAACTGACAGCCGATGTCCTTCAGCGCGCCAATGAATTCTTCAGCGGCGGCAAGATTTTCGATGGCAGCTGTTTCGGTAATCTCGAAAGTCACCCAGGCCGGGTCGAGTCCGGTTTCGTCCAGCCATTCACGTATCAGGGGCAGCAGTGCATCATCTTCAAAGGCGTGCCCGGAGAGGTTGATGGAGAAACTCACGTGGTTGCCTGACTGGCGCAACTTGCTTAACTGCACAATGGCGCGTTTCACGATCCAGCGGTCGACGCTGTGTATCAGGCCGAAGCGCTCGGCAGCCGGCATGAAGCCGCCGGGCAGTATAATTTTGCCATCATCGCAAACCATGCGTACCAGCACTTCGTAGTCCCGGACGCTGCCGTCCCCGGTTGATACGATCGGCTGATAGACCAGCTGGAATCGATCATGCTCGAGCATTTCACGCACCTGTGCGGCCCAGTTCATGTCGGCGGCCATGTCAGCCTTGTCGAGGTCCGCCGGGTCATACAGGGTGGCCCGGTTACGCCCGTGCTGCTTGGCCATGTGGCAGGCAAGGTCGGCATGTGACAGCACTTCTTCCGCCGAGGCGACACTGTCATCAATCATCACCACACCGATACTGCAGGTGATATTGAAGGTCTTGTCTTCAGCAGCAAAACGGTAGTCGTCGCAGAGGGCGCGAAAATTATCGGCCGCACGCAGTACATCCTGCTTGTTGATGTTGTAGAGCAGCAGGGTAAATTCGTCGCCGCCAAAACGTGCCAGCAGGTCACCATCACGCACGTGTGCTGTCAGCAGTGCGGCGATATCAACCAGCAGGCGGTCGCCGGCGGCATGCCCGAGCGTATCATTGATGTACTTGAACTGGTCGAGGTCGATGTAGAACAGCGCACAGTCGGAGCCGCTGCGCGCCACGCGTGCAACGGTACGTTCCAGCTCTTCCTGAAAATAGTGGCGGTTGAACATGCCGGTCAGCGGATCATGCTCGGCATGGTAGGAAAGCTGGTGCTGGAAGGCCTTCTGCTCGGTGATGTCGCGGGTAGTGCCACTGATGTGGGTGATGTCGCCGTTGCTGTTTTTGTGTGAGCGGGCACTAAAACTGAGAAAATGCGGCTTGCTTTCATTGTCGATATGCACGGTTTCAAACTGCACGCTTTCCTCACCATGCAGCAATTTTGCAATCGCATCGCGGTCCACCGGCGGATGATCGGGTGAGCGGTATTCGTGCAGGTAGTGCGTCAGCATTTCGGCCGGGGCAAAGCCGTAAATGCTGGTACAGGCACGGTTCAGATAGGTAAACCGTCCTTCGGCATCCATGGTCCAGACCATGTCCTGTACCGTTTCGACCAGTTCGCGATAACGTCCTTCAGCATCACGCAATCGTGCTTCCATGGCCTTGCGGCGGCTGATGTCGGTGACCATGCAGGTAAAGTACGGTTTGCCACCAATCTTCATGCTGCTGACAGAGACCGACAGCTGCATGAGGGTGCCATCGCGGTGGCAGCCGTTGCTTTCAGTTGCAGTTTCACACTGTTGCAGGCTGTCACCGGATACATTGATTGATGGCAGCAACCATTTTATCGGTCGTTGCCGCATTTCCACGGCAAGATAACCAAACAGGTTTTCTGCCTCCGGGTTGAAGGTGTCGATCAGGCCATCTTTATTTACCACGATGATGCCGGCTGGTGCGGCCTCGACCACGGCACGCATGTGTGATTCCTGTTCGCCAAGACGCCGGAACAGCTTGCTGAGCGTTTGCGTCATCAGGCCGATTTCATCGGTAGATTGCGGTTGCAGTCGGGCCAGTTCTGCGTGCAGTGATGCGCCGCTGCGCATAATCAGTTCCTGCACCGGTTCCAGTGCCTGTGCAACGCTGCGCACCGACAACAGTGTGGTGATGCCGGTGAAACATACCAGGGTCAACCAGATGGCCATGTGCCCGGGGGTCAGGTTGCCGGTCTGCTGCCAGTAGTAATTCATCAATACGGTATACGATAGCAGCGGAACAAAGCCGCCCAGCAGCATGATCTTGGATTTCAGGCTGACCTGGATGGTGCGCAGGCTGAGATGACCGGCAAGCTTGCCGATCTGGTCGAGCGCCAGCTGGTAGGTAGGCAGCCCCACCAGGGTGACCACGGACAATTGCAGCAACATCAATTGCAGAAACGGGCCAAGGTTGCCGGCGATGGGTTTTTCAATGGCCAGAAAGAACAGCGGTGGGGTTGCCAGCGCGTACAGCAGGAAAAAGCTCCAGTAGTCGCGCCCGAAACGGGCCAGCTGGCGTTGCTGGGTATCCGGCAGGTTGCCAGTGAAATTGTCCTGACGTTGTAAGTGACTTAACGGGCTGAAATACCTTGAGAAATAGGTGAAGGCCCAGGCCGCGGTGATGCCGATAAACAGGGCCAGGATCACCAGCGTGCGGGAATTGCCCAGTTCATCGGGTGTGATCGGGCCGAACAACAGCCCGCTAACCAGACCGGCCAGCGGTGCCAGCAGCAAACCAACAATGATAAGCGAGATGAAACGCGTGCGAATGGTCTTGAGATCACTCAACATGACACGGCCCCCGGACTCCCATCACGCATATCGTTAGACTCTCTGTCAGTCAGATGGTAGCGGTAATATTCTTAGAATTAGAACGCTAGCTCCGATACTGCAAGCGTTGGCTGAATACTATGTCATAAGCCTTGGTAATATCAAGGCTGACCACAGGGAGTCGCTTCTGACATGTGGTCACGTAACACAGTACAATCAGCCCATTGTTTTTTGACGGGTGCAGTTATGAAAAGACGACAATTCCTGGAATCAGCCGGTGCCGGCGCCTTGCTCACCGGTGGCGTATTAAGCGGTTGCGGCAAGCAGAGCAGTGAAGGGGCCAGTCAGGCTGGCACCAGCCAGCAAACATTTAACTGGAAAATGGTCACCACCTGGCAGAAGAATTTCCCCGGGCTGGGTACGGCAGCCAACCTGCTGGCGCAGCTGGTGGGTGAAATGAGCGGCGGGCGCCTTAATATCAAGGTGTACGGCGCCAACGAGCTGGTGCCGCCACTGGAAATCTTTGATGCCGTCACCAGCGGCACGGCCGAGATGGGTCACACCTCTGCCTATTACTGGAAAGGCAAGATCCCCGAGGCGCAGTTTTTTTCCACGGTACCGTTTGGCATGACCGCCCAGGAGATGAATGCCTGGCTATATTACGGCGGGGGCATGGAGCTATGGCGCGAGCTGTATGCGCCGCATGGTTTGATCCCGGTCCCGGCCGGCAATTCCGGTGTGCAGATGGGCGGCTGGTTTAACAGGGAAATCAATACAGTAGAGGATCTGCAGGGCCTTAAGATGCGCATTCCGGGGCTCGGTGGTGAGGTGCTGAAGCGCGCCGGCGGGACCCCGGTGGGTATGCCGGGGACAGAAATTTTCACCTCGCTGGAGTCCGGGGTGATCGATGCCACGGAATGGGTCGGCCCCTGGAACGATATGGCCAAGGCGCTCTACAAGGTGGCCAAATATTACTACTACCCCGGCTGGCATGAGCCAGGTACCACCATGGAGTGCATGATTAACCAGGCGGCGTTCGAGACCCTGCCCGCCGATTTGCAGAGTATTGTCATGACGGCCTGCAAGGCGGTGAATCTCGACATGCTGTCTGAATTTACCGCTCGCAACAACCAGGCACTGCAAACACTGGTGCATGAACACAAGGTGGAGCTGCGCGAGTTTCCGAAACCAGTGCTGGACAAGTTGCGGGCAATTTCAGTTGAGGTAGTTGAGGAGCTTGCCCGGGATAATGAACAGGCCGGGCGTGTGTACCAGTCCTATCGTCAGTTTCAGCAACAGGTACTGGCGTGGCACGATATTTCGGAGCGCGCCTATCTGAATGTGCGCGGTGGCTAGCCGCCGGGTCGCAGTGAACGGCTAATCGAAAGAATAGCCGAGCCGCAGCAGGTGCAGGTTCATACCCTGGTTGGGTGTCTTGATATCGCCATTTGAAAGGTGCTGCAAGCGGTAGGAAATTTCGTACTGCCCCTTGTCGCCAAAGCCCAGCCCAAAGCCGAGCACGCTGCCGAACTGAAAGGCGGTCGAATATTGCTGCTTACCAAGGCGTGTTTCCGAAATCAGGTGCGGACCGATACCGACTTCTGCGTAGGGTGATACTCCACTGGAAAGACTGGTATCGCGTTGAAATCGGAATACCGGTGTCAGACCGACGGCAAACAGCTCGTCGTTTTCGCTGTTTTTATGGTCGGATTCCATGTACGACAGCTCGGCATCCCAGTAGCCACCGACGTACCAGGCACCGCCGTTCAGCCAGGTGCGCTCCCATTTATTCTGCAGCCCGAAGCGGTACAGCGTGGTGTCGTTGTCATCCAGGTCTTCACCATAGGAGAAAGACAAGGCATCAATCCAGTTGTTGCCGTTGGCCTGTGCACCGCTGCAGCCGAGCAAGGCCAGAATGAATAGCCAGTGTGTATATCGTTTCATGTCATACCTGTACAAATATTTACCTGTAGTGCTGATAATGTTTATGCAAAATGCTGATCGTCTGTCCAGGTCCACGCAGAGTGGAAACGCTCCCGGATTGTTATCCTATCAATTCTGGTAAACAAAATCAGGTAGCCAGGTGACGATTTTTGGCCACAGCGCCAGCATCAGCAGCATTAGCAGTTGCAGGCCGATGAAGGGGGCCACGCCAGCATAGATTTGCCGGGTGCTGACCTCGGCGGGCGCCACACCGCGTAAATAGAACAGCGCAAAGCCGAAGGGCGGCGTCAGGAACGAGGTTTGCAGGTTCAGCGCGATCATGATGCCCAGCCATACCGGGTCGATGCCCATGGCCAGCAGTACCGGGCCGACGATCGGTACCACCACAAAGGTAATCTCGATAAAGTCGAGCACGAAGCCCAGCAGGAACATCAGCAGCATTACCGCCAGCATGGCGCCAAACTTGCCGCCGGGCAGGCTGTTGAGCAGCTCGGCGACCACGACGTCGCCGCCAAAGCCCCGGAATACCAGTGAAAATATCGATGCACCAATAAGGATCAGGAATACCATGCAGGTGATGCGGGTGGTGCTGCGCACGACTTCCTGAAAGATTTCCAGGTTGCATTGACGGCGGCTGGCGGCCAGCAGTATGGCACCCATGGCGCCGACCGAGGCGGCCTCGGTCGGCGTGGCGATGCCGGCGAGGATTGATCCCAGTACCGCGATAATCAGTAACAGCGGCGGCAACAGCCCCCGCAAGACCCGGCGCGCCAGGCTGCCAGCTGCTGTGGTAGCCGGCGGCTGTTGCTTGATTGCCGGCATGGCATCGGGCCGGCTGTGAGCGACAAAGGCCAGCCACAGCAGGTACAGCGAAACCAGCAGCAGGCCGGGTATCAGCGCACCGGTAAACAGGTCACCAACCGAGACGGTATCGGTGGCATAGATACCCATGTCCAGCTGTGCCTGCTGGTAGGCAGTCGACAGCACATCGCCCAGCAACACCAGCACGATCGAGGGCGGGATGATCTGTCCCAGCGTGCCGGATGCACAAATGACCCCTGAGGCGATACGCGGGTCATAGCCGTGTCGCAGCATGGTGGGTAATGACAGCAACCCCATGGTGACCACGGTGGCACCAACGATGCCGGTACTCGCGGCCAGCAGCATGCCAACAATGGTGACCGAGTAGCCAAGTCCGCCGCGGAGCTGGCCGAAAACTTCTGCCATGGTGTCGAGCAGGTTCTCGGCCACCCGGGAACGCTCCAGCATCACCCCCATGAAGACAAACAACGGTACCGCAATCAAGGTGACGTTGGTCATGATGCCGTATAAACGGTTGGGCAATGCCTGCAAAAACGCGCCGTCGAAATGGCCGCTGAGCTCGCCGATGAAGGCAAAGGCCAGCGCCGTGCCTGCCAGCGAAAACGCTACCGGATAGCCCGCCATCAAGACCAGGCAGACCGCGAGAAACAGCAGCAGGGGAAATATCTCTGCCATGGTTAGCCTTCCCGGTCCGGATCGCTTCCCGGATCACCGGGAAGCGGGTGACCGGCCAGCAACAGCAGTTTGTGCAGGATGATGGAGCAGCCTTGCAACAGCAGTAGTATGGCCATCACCGGTATGGCTGTTTTCAGCAGGAACACCCCGTCCAGTCCGTCCGCCTCACGTGAACCTTCCAGTATCGACCAGGAGGCCGACACGTATTCCAGGCTGGAGAAGAAGATATAAAGGCATACCGGGAACAGCAGCAACAGGGTCCCCAGCAGGTCTACCCAGGCACGTGTGCGTGCAGAATACTTTTGATAGAAGATATCGACGCGTACATGGCCGTCATGTTTCAGGGTATAGGCGGCCGCCAGCATGAACACGGCGGCGTGCAGGTAGCTAACCGATTCCTGCAGCGCAATGGATCCGGTTTCGAACAATTTGCGTAACACCACCACGGCGAAGGTGATCAACACCATGGCAAGTGTCAGCCAGGCGATGATGCGCCCGGTTTTCTCGGCGAGGCGATCCAGTAAAACAGCGAGGCTTTGCAGTCGTGCGTACATGTGGCTCTTGTCCTTGCGGACATGCGGAAATTCAGAAGGCGACAGACCGGATTACCAGCGGTGTATCACCCAGCGGGGGATCACCGGCTCCAGCCGATCCTGCCGGGATTCCAGCGAACCGTTACCATCTGCATCGTACAGGTAGTAGGGGTAGCCCCGTGTCGGTATGACCTTGACCATGTAGAGCCGGCCGCCGCTGCGGTATTCGTGGATGACGGCATCGTCACGCTTGATAATCTTTACCTCCGGTTCGAGATCTTCATCGGCCAGTCCGGTGGGTGCCGGCGGCGTCTCAACCGCTGGCGGCGGCAGCTCGGGCAGCGGTTCAAGGTCCGGTGGCGGTACTGCCTGAACCGGTAGTGCAGTCACCAGCAGCAGCAGGGCAAGACGATTAAGCATGTTGTAATATCCTGATTCTCATGTTGTTCCGGGACTTTGCGGGCAATTGTCATGTGTGGCAGCGGCCGCTAAGCCTGGCTCGACAATAATGATACCATGACGCAAAGCGCCGGTTACGGCAGTTCGGCAATAATCACAAACCCCGGGTACACGTTCCTGATCATGTCTGCAAAACAATCCAGACCCTTCCTGCTGGTCGACGGGTCATCCTACCTGTACCGCGCCTTCCATGTTCCGAACCTGCAACTGCTGACGAATGCCAGTGGCGAGCCGACCGGTGCGGCGCTCGGTGTCGTCAATATGCTGCGCAGCCTGATTGCGGATTACGACCCGCATAACATGGCGGTGGTCTTTGACGCACGTGGCAAGACCTTTCGCCATGAGATGTATAGCGAGTACAAGGCCAACCGGCCTTCCATGCCGGAGGAACTGGCCGTGCAGGTAGAACCGTTGCATGCACTGGTGCGGGCAATGGGCTTGCCATTGCTGCAGGTCAGCGGGGTAGAGGCGGACGATGTCATTGGCACGCTTGCCCGGCAGGCCTCGGCCAACGGCATGGACACCGTCATTTCTACCGGTGACAAGGACATGGCGCAGTTGGTGGATGAGCACGTGACACTGGTAAACACCATGTCGAGAACCGCGCTGGACCGTAACGGCGTACTCGAAAAATTTGGTGTACAGCCGGGGCAAATCATTGATTTTCTTGCCTTGACGGGTGATACATCCGACAACATTCCCGGCGTACCCAAGGTGGGTCCGAAGACGGCGGCCAAATGGCTGACGCACTACGGCTCGCTGGATGCGGTGATGGAACAGGCGGACGAGATCAAGGGCAAGGTCGGGGAGAGCCTGCGCGCCTCGCTGGACATGTTGCCGCTGTCACGCGAGCTGACCACGATACGCTGCGACCTGGAGCTGGAGTCAGCGCCGCAGGATTTACAGCTGCAGGGGCAGGACACGGAGCGACTGCGGGAGTTATACACACAACTGGATTTTTCCAGGTTGCTGGAAGAACTCGACGGCGACGCTGCCCGGGTCGGTGCCGGCGTGCCTGATGCCAGTGAGGCCGGGGCGGTTTATGAAACCGTGTTGACCGAGGCACAGCTGGATGACTGGTTGCAGCGTTTACAGTCTGCCGGGGTGTTCGCCTTTGATACCGAGACCACCAGCCTCGATTACATGGCCGCCCGCATCGTCGGTGTGTCGTTTGCGGTCGAGGCCGGAGAGGCGGCCTATGTGCCAGTCGCGCATGACTACCCGGGTGCGCCGGAGCAGCTGGATCGCGACAGCGTACTGGCACGGTTACGGCCTGTGCTTGAAAATAAAGATAACTATATAATTGGACATAACATTAAGTATGATAGAAATGTACTTAGTAATCATAATATTAAGTTATCCGGTATTGCTTATGACACCATGCTGGAGTCCTATGTGCTGGAGAGTACCGCGACCCGCCACAACATGGATGCGGTGGCGTTGCGCTACCTCAACCACACCACCATCAAGTACGAGGACGTGGCCGGCAAAGGCGCCAGGCAGCTGACATTCAACGAGGTGCCGGTGGAAACGGCGGCACCGTATGCCGCTGAAGATGCAGATGTCACACTGCGCCTGCACCAGGCCATGTGGCCGAAACTAACGGCACAGGCGGAGCTGGAGAAGGTGTTTACGGACATTGAAATGCCGCTGGTGACGGTGCTTTCCGATATGGAGCAGACCGGCGTCGCTATTGATACCGGCATGCTGGCACAACAAAGCGAGGAGCTTGCCGGTCGCATCAATAAACTGGAGCAGGAGGCGCAGCGCGAGGCGGGGCAGCCGTTTAACCTCGGCTCACCCAAGCAGATCCAGCAGCTGTTGTTCGAGAAGCTGCAGTTGCCGGTGCTGGCAAAGACGCCGAAAGGCGCACCGTCGACGGCCGAGTCGGTGTTGCAGGAGCTGGCGCTGGATTACCCGTTGCCGCGGCTGATTCTTGAGCACCGCTCGCTCAGTAAACTCAAGTCGACCTATACCGACAAGCTGCCGTTGCAGGTCTGTGTTGATACCGGCCGGGTGCACACCTCCTACCATCAGGCGGTGGCGGCGACCGGGCGGCTGTCGTCATCGGACCCGAATCTGCAGAATATCCCGGTGCGCACCGAGGAGGGCCGGCGTATTCGCCAGGCCTTTATTGCCGGGCCTGAGCGGTTGTTGCTGGCGGCGGACTATTCGCAGATCGAATTACGCATCATGGCGCACCTGTCATCGGATGCCGGCCTGCTCAGCGCCTTTTCTGCCGGTGAGGATGTGCACCGGGCCACTGCCGCCGAGGTATTCGGGGTGCTGCCGGAAGCGGTAAGCAACGAGCAGCGACGCTCTGCCAAGGCAATCAACTTTGGTCTCATTTACGGCATGTCGGCCTTCGGCCTGGCGAAGCAGCTGGGTATTCCCCGTGGCGCGGCACAGGAATATATCGATCTGTATTTTGCGCGCTACCCGGGCGTCTACGCGTACATGGAGGCCACCCGCGAGCAGGCGCGCGGGCAGGGTTATGTCGAAACGGTGTTTGGTCGGCGCCTGTACTTGCCGGACATTAATGCGCGTAATGGCCAGGTACGGGCAGCGGCCGAGCGTACTGCCATTAATGCGCCGATGCAGGGTACGGCGGCGGATATCATCAAGCGAGCCATGATTGATATGCATGCCTGGTTGCAGACGGACACCGGTCTGGATATCGCCATGATCATGCAGGTGCACGATGAGCTGGTGTTCGAGATTGCTGCACAGGATGTGGAGGCGGCACGGCCGCAGATTGTCGCGATCATGGGTAACGCGGCGGCCCTGAAAGTGCCGCTGGTCGTGGATATCGGTACCGGCACTAATTGGGACGAGGCACACTGATAGCCAAAATACAGTGCATGCCTGACAATTTATAATTTATAACATATTGTAATAAAACATTTTTATTATAAATAGTGCTATAATTATAGTGTAAACTTTAAATAAAAATCAACGCTGGTGTGTTTTTCACGGCCGCTTCCCATTTGACTTGCAGCGGGAACCTTTTCGATGTTGTGTCCTCTTACTTACTGAACGGAGGTTACTGCCCCACTCCACTCCCTGAGTGGGCTGCCTCCTTGCCTGGTACGGTTTAAGCCAGGTATTTTAAAAACCCCGGCAGAAATCCCCCTCGCCGGGGTTTTTTTTCTCCGCACCGTGACTTGATTACTCCGCTGGCACCAGCCCCAGCCAGTGATTCAGTACCTGCTGCAGTTGCTCATTGCCGGCGCGCGTGTGCGCCGAAAATAACTGGCTGGATGCCTCGGGGTGCAGTCTTTCCAGTGCCTTGCGGGTTTGCAACAGTGCCGCCTGCGCAGGTCCGCGCTTGAGCTTGTCGGCCTTGGTGAGCAGCACATGGGTCTGCAATTCGGCGCTGTAACACCAGCTCAGGACCTGTTGATCGTATTGCTTCAGCGGATGACGGACATCCA
>Ga0224504_10001311_pt1 | contig 11075 bp, 11 predicted proteins | sample SF_Oct11_sed_USG_3_FD_170160 | JGI IMG/M metagenome (GOLD analysis project Ga0224504, IMG submission 170160) | Sediment microbial communities from San Francisco Bay, California, United States - SF_Oct11_sed_USGS_24 | ecosystem: Environmental > Aquatic > Marine > Sediment | place: USA... | reverse complement strand
GGCCTGTTCCGCGAGGTGCGCGATGCTCTCCTGGACGGCGCCCAGCCGGCTTCGACCCTGGTCATCGTCGCCGGCCTGGCGCACCCCGACTGGCTGGTCGAGATCGAGGCGGTCGCGGCGCAGTAGGTGTGGCGGCCTATGTAACGGCCGCATCCGGCTTGCACCGAAATGTCAAGAGGGCAGCGCAAAACGGCGAGGCAAAGAGAGTGCGTGCCGGACCACGGCACGCACTCTCCGCATTCCCGAGCTACTTTGTCTTCTCCTCGACCGTGAAGCCGTCCGAGAGAGTCGACATGAAGGCGACGAGCGCATCCTCCTCGTCCGGCGTCAGGCCGAGGTCGCCCAGCTCGTCATCGTTGACGTTCTCGGGCACTTCCGGTCCTGGCCAGCAGTCGTCCGCCAAGGCGTCCTTTTCCGTCGTGAAGGGATCGGGGCAGGCGGGCGTGACATCGCGGGTGTTGTAGAAGTTCACGATCGACTTGAGGCTCTTGAAGTAGCCGTTGTGGGCATAGGCCTTGGGGAACCCCTCGCCATAGCGCTTGTCGACGTTTCTGAGCGTCGGCACCTTGTGCTTGCCCTTGTTCTCTTCGGCCTTGTCGGCCCACTTCGGGTCCGGATGGTTCGCCAGGAACCCGCCCAGGCCCGGATCTACCCAGTCGCGTCCCTCGGGGTTGATCGGGCTGCCGTCGTCGAGAAACACCTCGTCCATGTCGTAGAACGGGTTCTCGGGGTTCTTCGGCACGCCGAGGTTATCATAGGTGAAGTCGGTGAACAGCGGGGCGGGGTGACAGGCCGCGCACATCGCCTTGCCGTTGAACAGTTCCCACCCCCTGGCCTCCTGCGCGGTGAACTCCGCCTTCCCCATCATGTAGAGGTCGAACTTGGAGGAAAACTGGTTGACCTCGCTCGAGTCTTCATAGGCGGCAATGGAAAGACCGATCCGGTCGTACATGAGATCGACGCCCGCGGCGCTGCAATTCAGGGAGCCCGGCCCCCAGACCATCTCGAACAGCGGAGCATATTTCGAATCTTCGACGTGCTCGCAAACGGCCTGCTTGCTGGGGTTGTTCTGCTCGACCGGGTTCAGGAAGGGGCCCAGCGCCTGATCGGCCGCCGGGTTGCCCAGCCGCTCGCCGGTCGCCCGGCCATCCCAGAAGTTGCCGCCGACGAAGAGTTTCTCGCGCCGGTCGAAGTAAAAGATAGGGCTCAAGGTGGCATAGGCCGCGCTCGGCGGCTTGCGGTTGCCGAAGCGCACCGGCACCGCGCCCCGGTAGACGGCGCCGTGGATGTTGATGCCCGCGACGGGGCCGGTCCAGCCGGTCTCGGGCGCGTGGCACTCGGCACAGGGCATCCACGGGGGATCCGAGATCTTGTCGAAGAACAACTCCTTGCCCAGTTGCTCGACCGGGGTCAGTTCGGCGACGGCAGCCGTGGAGCAGATGAGGATCGTGGCCGAAGCCCAGGCTCCGAGAATGTATTTTCTGATCATAACCTCTCCTCCTGGTTGGTTCGCACTATCAAGGATTGTGCAACCAGTTAGAGAAGAAATCTTCCGCGAGTCATTGATCTACAGCAATCGACCGAGCGATCTGGACCGACCGTGGCTTTCGGGGAACACGGTGCAAGCGGGCTCGGATCTCCGGCTTGGGCCGTCATGCGCGGCACCCCAGGCGGCGCCAAGGCCCCCGGCGAAGCGCGTCTTTTGGCCGGCCGCGGATCCGGTTCTCGTCTACGCGCCGCGAAATGCCCGGATCAGGGGCGCGGTCCGAGGCCGTTCAGTGGTAAGGAACTTGCTCCAGAATCGTCAGGTTGCCGGCGGCACACCTCACCAGTCACGCCGCCGTGCCGCCCACGGTGAGGCCGTCGATCAGCATGGTCGGCTGGCCGACGCCGACGGGCACCCCCTGGCCCTCCTTGCCGCAGGTACCTATGCCGGTGTCGAGCGCCATGTCGTCGCCGATCATGGCGACCTTGGTGAGCACGTCCGGGCCGTTGCCGATCAGGGTCGCGCCCTTGACCGCCGGCCCGATCTTGCCGTCCTCGACCAGGTAGGCCTCTGTGCAGGAGAACACGAACTTGCCCGAGGTGATGTCGACCTGGCCGCCGCCGAACTGGACCGCGTAGAGCCCGTTCTTGACCGAACGCAGGATCTCCTCAGGCGCATGCTTGCCGTTCAGCATGTAGGTGTTGGTCATGCGCGGCATGGGGATGCAGGCATAGCTCTCGCGCCGGCCGTTGCCGGTGGGCGCCATGCCCATGAGGCGCGCGTTCTGGCGGTCCTGCATGTAGCCCGTCAAGACTCCGTCCTCGATCAGCGTGGTGCACTGCGCGGGCGTGCCCTCGTCGTCGATCGTGAGCGAGCCGCGCCGGTCGGCCAGGGTGCCGTCGTCGACCACGGTGACGCCGGGCGCCGCGACCCTCTTGCCCATCAGGCCCGAGAAGGCCGAGGTCTTCTTGCGGTTGAAGTCGCCCTCCAGGCCGTGGCCGATCGCCTCGTGCAGCAGGATGCCGGGCCAGCCGGGGCCGAGCACGACCTGCATCTCGCCGGCCGGCGCGGCGACCGAGTCCAGGTTGACCAGCGCCGTGCGCAGGGCCTCGTCGGCCGCCGCCCGCCAGTAGTCGGGCTGCATCAGCCGTGCGTAGGAGATGCGCCCGCCGCCGCCGTAGCTGCCGCTCTCCATGCGCTCGTCCTCGCCGACCACGACCGAGACGTTGAGCCGCACGAGGGGCCGGATGTCGGCCGCGCGTTCGCCGCCGGCGCGCAGGATCTGCAGCGCCTGCCATTCGCCGCTGATCGAGGCCCGGACCTGGCGCACGCGCGGGTCCTTGGCGCGGGCGTAGGCGTCGATGTCCTCCAGCAGCTTGACCTTGGCCTCGAAGGGCTCGAGGCCGAGCGGGTTGTCGTCCCTGTAGAGCAGCGTGTTGGTGCCGGCGGGCGGCCCGGCCATGACGCCGCCGCGGCCGCGGTGGACCGCCGTCACGGTCTGGGCGGCGCGCTTGATCGCCGCTTCGGAGAGCTCGCTGGAATGGGCATAGCCGGCCGCCTCGCCGGCGATGCTGCGCAGGCCGAAGCCCTGCATGGTGTCGAAGCTGGCGCTCTTCAGGCGGCCGTCGTCGTAGGACAGACCCTCCGACTGCCGGTACTCCAGGAACAGCTCGCCGTCGTCGGCGCCTGCCAAGGCTTCGTCGACCAGGGACTCGAGCCGTTGCCGGTCGAGCCCGGCGCGGTTGAAGAAGATCTCGTCGGTGGCGGCCATATGGCTCATGGAAGACTCCAGTCTGGGCTGGCGGTGCGAGGAAATTGCACTCTAATATGGCGATCCCAGGCCGGAAAACCAGGATCAAGAGCCAAAGCGCGCCGGCCGGCACGAGGGGTGGAGCAAGGCGGGCCATGCCGAAAGGACTTCAGGACCATCCGCTCAGGGCGGCGCTCACCGCCGAGGTGCACGCCCGGCCCTTTGCCCGGCTCGAGGCGCCGGAGCGCGTCTGCTACCTCGCCATGCTGTCCGGCGAGGCCGGCGCGACCGGCGACCTGGCCAAGGTCGGCGCCTTGTTCGAGCGCTTCGGCCAGGCGCCTCCGGAGCCCGGCGCGACCCACGCTATGGCGGACTTCGGGGCGTTTCGTTTCAAGTGGGAACGGCACAGCGAATTCTCGAGCTACAGCTTTTTCCGGCATGGTCCGCAGGACGGCGCGCCGTTCTCCGAGGCGGCGATCGACGAGGTGCCGCGGGACTGGCTGGAGGGCTTGCCGGGCGAGCTTCTGGTCGCCCTGCGGGTCGAGCTGCTGGGCGTCGGGACTCCCGAGCCGGCGGCGGACGAGCTGGCCGGGCTGCTCTCCGCCGAGAACTTTGCCGGCAGCCGTGTGTCCGGCGGGGCGGCCGAGGTCTGGATGGACTTCGCCATGGACGCCGCCGGCTATGGCCGCGCGCTGGTTCGCGACCGCTCGCTCAGGCCGGCCCAGGCGGGCCGCGTCGTGCAGCGGCTGTGCGAGGTCGAGGCCTACCGCATGATGGCGTTGCTGTCGTTCCCGCTGGCCAAATCCGCGAGCCGGGACCTGAGCCAGGCGCGCGACCGGCTGACCCCGATCACGGATCGTCTGTCCGAGATTACGGACCTCGCGGACGAGCGCCGGCTGCTCGCCGAGCTGACCGGCATCTCGGCGACGGTCGAGAAGATCGCCGCGGCCACCGCCTACCGTTTCGGCGCGACGCGGGCCTACTACGCCCTGGTCCGGCGGCGCATCGAGGAGCTGCGCGAGCAGCGGATCGAGGGCACTCAGACGCTCGGCGAGTTCATGGAGCGGCGCCTGACGCCTGCCGTGCGGACCTGCGAGGCGGTGGCCGAGCGGGTCGACAGGTTGTCGACGCGCGTGGCGCGGGCCAGCGAACTGCTACGCACGCGGGTGGACATAGAGGTGGAGGCACAGAACCAGAAACTGCTCTCGTCCATGGACCGCAGGGCCCGCCTCCAGTTGCGCCTGCAGCAGACCGTCGAAGGCCTTTCCGTGGTTGCCATCAGTTACTACCTGGTCGGCCTGGTCGCCTACCTGGCGAAGGCGGTCAAGAGCCGCGGCCTGCCGGTCGATCCGGACCTGGTCGCGGGCCTCGCGGTGCCGGCGGTCCTGCTTGTCGTGTGGCTGGGCGTGAAGCGCATCCGCCGGATGGTCGCTGGCGACCGGGCGGCGGGAAAGAGCTGAGCGGGCTTAGGGTCCGTTCCAGACCCTTAGTGCACCGTGCCGCTCGGCCAAACCGGCGGGTCGAGCGCGAAGCTGTGGTCCAGGGCGTCCACGGAACGGCTGCGCGCGGCATCCGGGCCGTGGTACCTGAGCGCCAGGTCCCTCAGTACGAGCGTAAGCGCCACGAGCACGTCGACCGCCTCGGCATCGGACTCCAGACAGGCCGACATGACCTCGCTGTAGAGCGTCCGCACGTCGAGCATCTGGTCGCTATCCTGGTTGGGCAGGGTATCCTGATCGGACATGGCGTTTCTCGCGGTTGGTAAAGACCTGAGCCGAATCGTGCCCGCAATCCTTCTCTAATTAGTTAACAGCCCCTGGCGCGAAATCGTTCGGCGGGGGTTGAATTCCTCTCTTGGCAAGCGCGTCGTCATGACATATCAATAATTCTGAATGTGAATGCGTCGCATAATCCAGGACTCTTGTGGGGTTAAGCGACTTGAGTTAGGTTGCGCCAAATTTCGCGGGGGATTCCGCTCGCAGGTTGGGGCATTTCGGTACTGGGCCTCGATGACCTCCTGCACGGGCAGGGTGCGTCCCGCACCGAAAAAAACGAGATGGGGAATGGCGATTTTCAAGAAACTTGCCGCCGCGGCGGCCATCATTACGGCGACCCTCGGAACAGCGGTGGCCCTGTCCGGGCGACTTCTCGCGGGCCAGCCGCAGCCTGGGCAGATCGGCTTCCAACCGGCCGCTTCGCCGACGATGGAGCGAATTCAATCGTTCCATGATCTCCTGCTGTGGATCATCACGTTGATCGTGATCTTCGTTCTGGGCTTGCTGGTTTACGTCATGTGGCGCTATTCCGAGAAGCGCAACCCGACGCCCTCGAAGACCACGCACAACACCGTGATCGAGGTGATCTGGACCGTGGTGCCGGTGATCATCCTGGTGGCCATCGCGGTCCCGTCGTTCAAGCTGCTCTACTACGCAGACCGCGTCGAGGACGCCGAGATGACGCTCAAGGCGATCGGCCGCCAGTGGTACTGGTCCTACGAGTATCCGGATCACGGCGACTTCACCTTCGACGCCTACATGGTCGCGGACGAGGATCTCGAAGCCGGGCAGCCGCGCCTGCTGCAGACCGACACCGCCGTCGTGCTACCGGTCGATACCCGGATCCGCATCCTGGTGACGGCGAGCGATGTTCTTCATTCCTTCGCGATGCCCTCGATGGGCCTCAAGCTGGACGCGGTGCCCGGGCGGGTCAACGAGACCTGGGTGCAGATCAACAGCGAAGGAACCTACTATGGCCAGTGCTCGGAGATCTGCGGCACCGGGCATTCATACATGCCGATCATGATCAAGGCGGTCTCCAAGGAGGCCTTCGCCAAATGGGTCGAGCAGGCAAAAGAAGAATTCGCAGGCGTGGACGAGCCCGCCGACGTGGCCGATCCCGCGGCGCCGGTGCGGCTCGCCGCCACCGGTGAAGAGCTTGGGGGGAACGACTGATATGGCTGAAGGAACGACCGAGGCCCAGGGCCACGGGCACTACGACCACACGCCCGGCTTCTTCGTGCGCTGGTTCTGTTCGACGAACCACAAGGACATCGGCACCCTCTACCTGGGCTTTGCGGTGATCGCCGGGATCATCGGCGGCCTTTTCTCGCTCATCATGCGCCTCGAGTTGCAGGATCCGGGCGTCCAGTACCTGCTCACGGACGGCGAGCCCAACGGGCAGCTGTGGAACGTGATCATCACCGCCCATGGCCTGATCATGGTGTTCTTCGTGGTCATGCCGGCCTTGATCGGCGGCTTCGGCAACTGGTTCGTGCCGCTGATGATCGGCTCGCCGGACATGGCCTTCCCGCGCATGAACAACATCTCGTTCTGGCTGCTCGTGCCGTCCTTCTTCCTGCTGCTCGGCTCGGCCTTCGTCGGCCAGGGCGCGGGCACGAGCTGGGTGATCTATCCGCCGCTGTCGTCGTCGCTCGGCCATCCAGGGCCCTCGGTCGACATGGCGATCTTCGCCCTGCACCTGGCCGGCGCGTCGTCGATCCTGGGCGCGATCAACTTCATCACGACGATCTTCAACATGCGCGCGCCGGGCATGACGCTGCACAAGATGCCGCTCTTCGTCTGGTCGGTGCTGATCACGGCCTTCCTGCTGCTGCTCGCCCTGCCGGTTCTGGGCGGCGCGATCACGATGCTGCTGACCGACCGCAACTTCGGCACCACCTTCTTCGAGGCGGCGGGCGGCGGCGACCCGATCCTGTTCCAGCACCTGTTCTGGTTCTTCGGGCACCCCGAGGTCTACATCATGATCCTGCCGGCCTTCGGCATCGTCAGCCAGATCGTCTCGACCTTCAGCCGCAAGCCCGTGTTCGGCTACCTCGGCATGGCCTACGCCATGGTCTCGATCGGCTTCGTCGGCTTCATCGTCTGGGCGCACCACATGTACACCGTGGGCCTGGACGTCGACACGCGGGCCTATTTCACCGCCGCGACGATGATCATCGCGGTGCCGACCGGCGTGAAGATCTTCAGCTGGATCGCCACCATGTGGGGCGGGTCGATCCGCTTCGACACGCCGATGCTCTGGGCGATCGGATTCATCTTCCTGTTCACCCTGGGCGGCGTCACCGGCGTGGTGCTAGCCAATGCCGGCATGGACCTGCCGCTGCACGACACCTACTACGTCGTGGCGCACTTCCACTACGTGCTGAGCCTGGGCGCGGTCTTCGGCATCTTCGCCGGGATCTACTACTGGCTCGGCAAGATGTCCGGCCGCAGATATCCGGAGTGGGCCGGCAAGCTGCACTTCTGGACCACCTTCGTCGGGGTCAACCTGACCTTCTTCCCCCAGCACTTCCTGGGTCTTGCCGGCATGCCGCGGCGTTACATCGACTATCCGGACGCCTATTGGGACTGGAACTGGGTGTCGTCCATGGGCTCGTACCTTTCCCTGGCCTCGACCCTGTTCTTCGTCGTCGTGCTGCTCTACACGCTCGCGGCGGGCCGGCGCGTGGCCGAGAACTACTGGGGCGAAGGGGCGACGACCCTGGAGTGGACGGTTGCCTCGCCGCCGCCGTTCCACTCCTACGAGGTGCTGCCGCAAATCAAGTAGCCCTGTTGACGCCGCCTCTCCGGGAGGGGTGGCGTCAACAGGGTTGGGGACGCGTAACGACCGTGACCGACACTTCGCTGGAGATGACCGCCCGATCCGCGCCCGCCGCTCTGAGCGGCGGCGGCGCCCGGGTCGGCGACTACATCGCCCTGCTCAAGCCGCGGGTCATGTCGCTCGTGGTATTCACGGGTTTCGCCGGCCTGATCGTGGCGCCCGGTTCCCTGCATCCGGTGCTCGCGGCCGTCGCGGTGCTCTGCATCGCGGTCGGGGCCGGCGCGGCCGGCGCCGTCAACATGTGGTACGATCGGGACATCGACGCGGTGATGCAGCGCACCCGGGCCCGACCGATCCCCGCCGGCCGGGTGCCGGCGGCCGAGGCGCTCGCCTTCGGCGTGGTCCTCGGCCTCTTCGCGGTCATGCTCATGGGCCTAGCCGTCAACTGGACCGCCGCCGCGCTGCTGGCGCTGGCCGAGGGGTTTTACGTCTTGGTCTATACGGTCTGGCTGAAGCGCAGGACGCCGCACAACATCGTCATCGGCGGCGCGGCCGGCGCCTTTCCGCCGATGATCGGCTGGGCCGCGGCGACCGGCACGGTGAGCCTGGAATCGGTCGTGCTGTTCCTGATCGTATTCATGTGGACGCCGCCGCACTTCTGGGCGCTGGCGCTCTATCGCGAGGGCGACTACGCCAAGGCCGGCGTGCCCATGCTGCCGGTCGTCGCCGGCAAGGCCGCGACCAGGCGGCAGATCCTGATCTACACCCTGCTGCTCTTTCCGCTGGCCCTGACGCCGGCCTTCATCGGTCTTGCGGGCCCGGCCTACGGCGCGGCGGCGGCGGTTCTGGGCGGGCTTTTCGTGCTTTCGGCGCTCCGGGTGCGGCGCGACCACGGCGACGGCGCGGCGCGGCGCATGTTCGGCTTCTCCATTCTCTACCTGTTCGCGCTCTTCGCGCTGCTGATCGTCGACCGGGCGCCGGGCTTCGCGGCCGGGCTCGCGGGGTGATACGGGCCATGAGCGAGCAGGACAAGGGCGGCGACGGTCAGCGCCACCGGCGGGCCAGGAACCTGACCCTGGCCGCGGCTCTGGCCGCGTTCGTGGTGCTCGTCTACCTGGTGTCCATCGTGCGCATGGGAGGCGGCTGAGGCCATGCCGGCGGACATGCACAGCATGCACAGCAGACCCCGGCGAACCCGGAACGCCACGGTCGCCCTGATGCTGGGCGGCCTTGCCTTCGGCATGGTCGGGCTCGCCTTCGCGGCGGTGCCCTTGTACCGGCTGTTCTGTCAGGTGACCGGCTTCGGCGGCACGACCCAGGTGGCCGAAAGCCCGCCGGCCGAGGCCGGCCAGCGGCTGTTCAAGGTTCGCTTCAACGCCGATGTCAACCGCGACCTGCCGTGGCGTTTCTGGCCCGAGCAGCGCGAGGTGACCTTGAGGGTCGGCGAGCCGGGCCTCGTATTCTACGGCGCCGAGAATTTGTCCGCGCGGACGGTGAGCGGGGTGGCGACCTTCAACGTGACTCCGCTCAAGGCCGGGCAGTACTTCAACAAGGTCCAATGCTTCTGCTTCGACGAGCAGAAGCTGGCGCCCGGCGAAACGGCCCGGTTGGGCGTTTCCTTCTTCGTCGATCCGGCGATCCTGGAGGACCGAAATCTGGACGAGGTGACGGCGATAACCTTGTCCTACACCTTCTTCCGCAGCCTCGGCGACCCGGACGGGGCGCCCGCGGAGGCTGCCGGTGCGGCGCGGGAACAGGCCTTCGCCGAGCGGCGCAAGGCCGAGATAGACTGATAGACGAGAACAACGCGGTTTTCAGGAGAGGTTGAAGATGAGCGAAGCACCGGCGCAGGGCCACGAGGCCCACCACCCCTACCATCTGGTCGACCCCAGCCCCTGGCCGCTTCTCGGCGCGTTCGCGGCCGGGACGCTGTTCGTGGGGGTCGTGCTGCTGATGCACGACGTCACGCCCTGGCTGGTGCCGGTCGGAGTCGCGCTGGTGCTGCTCACCATGGTCGTCTGGTGGCGCGACGTGGTGAAGGAAGCGACCTTCCAGGGCTTCCATACGCCGATCGTGCAGATCGGCCTGCGCTACGGCATGGCGCTGTTCATCGCCTCGGAGGTGATGTTCTTCGCCGCCTTCTTCTGGGCCTTCTTCAACGCCTCGCTGTTTCCGGTGGAGGCCACCGGCTTCACCTGGCCGCCGGAGGGGATCGCGGTCTTCGATCCCTTCGGCATTCCCCTTCTGAACACCTTGATCCTGCTGACGTCCGGCTGCACGGTGACCTGGGCGCACCACGAGGTGCGCAAGGGCAACCGCAAAGGCGCGGTGCAGGGACTGGCGCTTACGGTGCTGCTGGGCGCCATCTTCACCGGGTTCCAGGCCTACGAGTACGTCCACGCGCCCTTCGGCTTCACGGACGGCATCTATCCCTCGACCTTCTTCATGGCGACCGGGTTCCACGGCTTTCACGTGATCATCGGCACCTGCTTCCTGGCGGTCTGCCTGGTGCGCGCCTGGAAGGGCCATTTCAAGCCGGATCACCACTTCGGCCTGGAGGCGGCGGCCTGGTACTGGCATTTCGTCGACGTGGTGTGGCTGTTCCTGTTCTTCTGCGTCTACTTGTGGGGTTCCTGAACCGGGCCCGGCAATGGGAGACGGGGTGAGCGAACCGCCCAACCATCCGCGCGTCTCGCCGATCGCCGCCGGCCTCGCCTGCAAGTGCCCGCGCTGCGGCCGGGGGCCGCTCTACGACGGCTATCTCACGGTGGCCGAGCGTTGCGCCGTCTGCGGGCTCGACCTCGGCAAGGCGGACAGCGGCGACGGGCCGGCGGTCTTCATCATCTTCATCCTGGGCTTCCTCGTCGTGCCGCTGGCCCTGCTGCTCGAGGCCAAGGTGGCCCCGCCGCCCTGGGTCCACCTGGCGATCTGGCCGGCCGTGATCCTGGGCGGCGCGCTCGGCCTGCTCAGGCCCCTGAAAGGCCTGCTCATCGCCCTGCAGTTTCATCACAAGGCCAGCGAGGGCGGCACCCAGAGCTATGACTGAGCGCGCCCGCCGCTGGCGCTTCCGGCCGGCCTTCTGGCCGACGCTCTTCACTCTACCTATGCTCGCCACGCTGATCGGCCTGGGGACCTGGCAACTCCAGCGCCTGGAGTGGAAGCAAGCCCGAATTGCCGAGCGCGAGACGCGCAGCATTGCGCCGGCCATCGATCTGCCCCGCGAGATCGCCGACCCGCAGGCCCTCGAGTTCCGCCGCGTCGCGCTGACCGGGCGCTTCC
>Ga0224504_10001309_pt1 | contig 11082 bp, 6 predicted proteins | sample SF_Oct11_sed_USG_3_FD_170160 | JGI IMG/M metagenome (GOLD analysis project Ga0224504, IMG submission 170160) | Sediment microbial communities from San Francisco Bay, California, United States - SF_Oct11_sed_USGS_24 | ecosystem: Environmental > Aquatic > Marine > Sediment | place: USA: California... | reverse complement strand
CGATCTCGGTCAGGGTGCCGTTGATCGTCGTCGCGTAGACGAGTTTCGGGTTGTCCGGGTCGAATGCAATATGTGCGCTCTCGCCCCCACCGACGGAGAAGAAATCATCGAAGCCGATGCCTCCGCCATAAGTTTCGCTCAGGATCGCGACGGTCGAATTATCCTGCTGTCCGCCATAGATGCGATACGGGAAAAGATTGTCGGTGTTCACGCGGTAAAACTGCGCGGTTGGTTGGTTCATGATGCTGGACCAGGACTCACCGCCATCGAATGTTATCGTGGCGCCACCGTCGTTCGCGTTGATCATGTTCTGGTTGTTGTCCGGGTTGATCCAGTGATCGTGGTGGTCGCCGTGCGGAGTAGACTTCTTCTCAAATGTCACGCCGCCGTCAATCGACTTCATGAACGGCGCGTTCAGGACATAGACAATATTGTCGTTCACCGGGTCTGCCGCGATGTGCTGGTAATACCATGAGCGGGTCCACAGAATGCGGTCGCCGTTCTTTAATTCCCAGGTTTCGCCGCCGTCATCACTGCGATACAGGCCGCCTTCTCCCTTAACGGCCTCAACGATTGCATACACGCGCTGCGGGTTGCTCGCGGAGACATCGATGCCGACTTTGCCGATCAGTTCCGGGAGTCCCTCTGTCTTTTTCTCCCAGGTATCGCCGCCGTCGGTTGACTTGAAGATACCGCCAGCGTAACCGCCCGAGAGTACGTACCAGGGCTTGCGGCCATGCTCCCACATCGAGGCGTAGAGAATGCGCGGATTAGTCGGATCCATGCGCAGGTCCGTGGCGCCGGTCTGGGCATCGACTTTCAGCACCTGCTCCCAGGTTTTGCCGCCGTCCTTCGACCGGTAGACGCCGCGTTCCTTGCTGGGTCCCCAGATATGGCCCTGCACCGCGGCATAGACCAGGTCATGGTCTTGAGGATGAATCTTGATGCGCGCAATCTGTCCGGCATTCGGCAGGCCGATATGCTCCCAGGTAGCGCCGGCATCGGTCGACTTGTACATGCCGTCGCCGTCACTGGTTGTGACGCCGCGAATCGATTTTTCACCGGTGCCGACATAGATGACATTCGGGTCGGATTCAGCAACGGCAACCGCACCAATCGTGCCAACGCCGAAGTAGTCGTCCGAGATGTTTTCCCAGCTGACGCCGGCATTCGTCGTTTTCCAGACGCCACCTCCGGTTGCGCCCATGTAGTAGAGCTGGTCGTTGTCGCGTACGCCGGTAACCGTCGTTACGCGGCCGCCACGATAGGGTCCTATCAGGCGCCATTCGTTTCCATCGAGCAACGAGGGCTCGACAACGTCTGTTGCGAAAGTGGATGGTGATCCGACCAGCAGCGCGGCAAGGATCGCACCAACGCGAAACAGGGATGGATATCTGGACATGATTTTCCCCTCTTGTTTGCGCCCAATCTAAGCACAATCACGGTAACGGGGCGACTGGAAAAACCACATGCTGGAACAAAGCCTCGCTGGCCGCGAAATATTTGATAACGTTGGGTCTGGTGGCGGCCTGAATGAGGAAGAGTTATGAAGATCGATCGCTTTCACATGGAACGTGCGCAGTGCCTGTATGAGAACGAGGTCAAGTTCAATCTCTCCGAAAGCGGCGTTGCACCGCTTACGATCCGCGAGTTGATACCTGGCAAGGCTGATCGCGAGACGTTTGAGCAGTTGCCTCTCGGCTATCCGTATTCGACCGGCAGGAAGAGCCTGCGCAAAAACATCGCGCGCTTCTACGGGTGTAACGATTATGAATGCGTGACCGTGATGAACGGCGGTTCCGAGGCCAACTATGCATCAATCTGGGGCATTGTCGGGCCATCGGACCGTGTCGCGTTCATGGTGCCGAATTATCTGCAGGGCTGGGGTGTTGCCCGGGCTTATGGTCGCCAGACCGATGGCTATAAACTCGTCATGAAACGCGAGCAGGGCGAGTGGAAGTGGAGCCTCGACGTCGACAGCCTGAGAAAGGCCGTGAAGAAGAACACGAAGCTCATCGTTGTCACTAATCCTAATAATCCGACCGGCTACGTTCTCTCGGAAGAGGAAATGCAGATCATCATCGACGAAGCCCGGCGCGTTGGCGCGTGGATTCTGTCCGATGAGATCTACCGTGGCGCGGAAGTTGGCGGTGGCCCGATGACACCCACCTTTTTCGGCCGTTATGACAAGGTCCTTGTAACGGCCGGCCTTTCCAAAGCATTTGGTCTGCCCGGTTTGCGTATCGGGTGGGTAGTGAGCAAGCCCAGTATGATCCAGCATCTCTGCAGCTACCATGATTACCTGACATTGACGCCATCCGCGGTGTCGGATTACCTCGCCAATCTTGTGATGCAACCCAAACGACGCGAGGAAGTGCTCAAGCGAACGCGGGCGATCATCGACCACAACCTGCCGGTGCTGGAGAAGTGGATCGCGAAGCACGCTGACATTTTCGAGTATGAGCGGCCGGCTGCCGGAGCGATCGCGATGCTCAAGTACCGGCTCCCGATCTCGCCCGTAGCACTGTTTAATCGTATACGAGAGGAGAAGTCCGTCCTGATTACTCCGGGTCCGCACTTCGGCATCGGCAACTACCTGCGCATCGGCTACGGCTATGACCTGGGCAAACTTCGCCGGGGACTGCGCGAGATAGACCCAATCCTGCAGGAGTTACGTGCCCGCAAGGCCGCCTGACAAGGCGCGGTCAACGAGTTTTGCAATCTGGATATCCTGGATTGCCACCCCGGTAAGGTCGGCTATCGTGATCTGCGTGTCGCTGGTTCGCCCTGACGCGGGCTCCTTGATGACCGTGCCCAGCTCCACGATGGCCGACTCGTCCAGCACTCCCTGTTTGACGCCGAAATGACACTCGCCGTGGTCGACACATTGCGAAATGCTGTCGGCAACGACGAGGTCCGCTTTGCCCATAAGGTCGGCGTCGAGTTCCTGCTTGCCATGATCGTCTGAGCCCATCGCCGTGATGTGCGTACCTTTCCGTACCTGCGCCGCCCGGATAAGCGGGTCCCGTGCAGGTGTGGTTGTAACGATGAGATTGCACTCCCTGGTCAAATCATCGATGGAGGCCGCAGCCTCAACGTCGAGTCCCCAGTCCCGGTAGTACTCCGCGTCCCGCAACTCGCCAATCATTTGCTGTACCTTCCCGGCATTCCGGCCCCACACGAAGGCGCGGCGGCAGTCGACAACGTTGCGCAACATCTCGAGCTGGAGCCGCGCCTGCACGCCTGTGCCGACGATGCCGATGGCCCGGACCTTCTGCGGCGCAAGGTGTTTTGCGGCAACCGCTCCGGCGGCTGCCGTACGCTGGTCGGTAAGCCAGCATTTATCGAGAAGAATTAATTTGAGTTCTCCCGTCTTCTGGCTGAAGACAAGTATCAGTCCGTCGCTGGCCGGCAAGTCCAGGGTGGGATTGTTGTAGAAGCCGGAGGCCATCTTGAGGACGTAATAGTCGTCGTTAAGGACGTAGCCATACTTGATGTGAACGTCCCCGGGTGGGTCGTCGAAATGCAGGAAACCAACGGGCGGTACGTTGACCTTGCCGTCGGAGTACAAAACAAACCCGTTCTCCAGATCCGCGATCAGTTGCGGAACATCAACCAGGCGCTTGATCTCGTCGAGTTGCAGGACAGTTGTCATTGGAACACCTCGCTTTGGCTCGTGGTACCTATTTTGGGGCCCGCGATTCCTGGAGTAATTGCAGTGCCCTGTCCAACCTGTTGCGGGCTTCGGCAAAGTCGGGACGCAGCGCCACGCACTGTTCCAGGTTTGCTGCTGCTTCGTCGTAGCGCTGCAACTGCAGCAGGGCGCTACCCAGGTTGAAATGGGCTTCCACGCTTCCGGGTTGTGCGGCCACCGACTCTTCAAGGCGCTTGATGGCTTCGTCATGCCGCCCGAGCAGAAAGTAGATGCTGCCCAGGTTGTTCAAAATCCTGGGCTTGTTCGGGTCGAGCCGCAGCGACTCTTCAAGATGCTTTGCCGCATCTTCCGGCCGGCCCACTTCCTTCAGTGCAACGCCGAGATTAGCCTGGGCCTGGGCGTCATCCGGTGCAATCTTCAGTGCTCGCTCTATGTGCCGCACCGCCTCACCGAAGCGCCGGGTCTGGATATACATAAGCCCCAGCAGGTTGTTGGCAATAACATGATCTTCATCGAAGTGAAGGACTTGCCTGTACAGAGCTTCCGCTTTTGGCAACTCGCCGGCTCGGTGCAGTTGGTTGGCCTGGCCGATAATGGAGCCCAGCATCTCCTCGTTTGCCGCTTCGCCAACCTCCTCGTCCAGCTGGTCCGCGGTGAGTACCTCGTTTTCAGTCTGATTGAGGAGATTAGGCATCCAGTCCACGATCAGGTGGACCCGGTCTTCCGTAGCGTTGTTGGACACCGCATGCTCGGTCGCGTTGTTGATCTCCCACAACTCGCCTTCACGCATTTGTACCGTTTCGCCACCGACAAAAAAGTCGACCTCTTCGTTCGTAATGATTGGCAGGTGAACGCGATGACAGTTCATCAGGGAGTAGCCGGCATCGGTATGCTTGGGAATCTCGCCACCGGCTTCCAGCCTGGCGAGCATCGCGCGAACGATGAATCCGTTGTTTCTGTAGTAACTGGCTATGTAGTCGACCACCGGCCGTATCTCTTCTTCGAACTCGGAGAAAAGATCGCGATATTCAGGCTTTTCGTATTTGAAATCCTCGAAATGCACGAGCGACAGAGACTGGGTGTTGCGGTGGACGTTGAATATCTTGCGGCGATCGGATTCTGTCCAGCGCTCTGCCGATATTTGCTTGACTTTGTCGCGAATGACCGTGGTATTAAAAGCGTCGTTGAGGCGCAGGAAGTTGTCCTCGCGGCCGAGCAACTTATGAAAGCCTTGCTCTCCATCGGTGTATGCATCAGCAGGAAAGTCGTAGTACGCGCCGGCAGGCTTCAGTGACTGAAACTCGTAGCCATACTGTTCGACCAGGGGTTTGTCCCGCGCCGCGACCAGGTCCCTTAAAGCATCGTCGTAATAATGTGAGTAATGGCTGTGTCGTGACACGTTTGCGCGGGCTCGATTTTCGAACTCCGTTCGCATTGCGTCCACTTCGGCGACCCCTAGCTCTGACATGATCCTCAGGAATTCTTCCTGCAGATTCTCGAAACGGCCTGCCACGAGGCGATCGCTGTCCGGATCTCCAAGCATCCGGGAAACCAGCCAAGACAGGTAGCCGCAATCAGCTTCGGCCAGTTCCTGCATACATGAACGAGTGAGACCAGCGGCCCGGTTACCTGCAAGCGTGTCGGGAAGCAATTGGCTCAGTATCTCACGGTGGTCAGCGCTTTCTGGCGTGTCCGAGCCGAGTTGCACCAGGTTAGTGACCGTTGTCCTGAAATCGGCGCTGCCGCCGTCCGAGACGACCTCGAAAAGTTGATTGCGAATATTCGGGCGCTTGTTGAATGCGTACCAGGATGCATACCAGTCCCAGGGATTGCGGACGATGCCTACGACGGGCAGTCCGCCGGCATCGCCGGGGAGCTCCGCGATCGGATAGTGGTAACCGATGACCCGATGATCATCGATACAATTGCTGATGACCCTGTTGATGGTTTGCCCACCGGTCTTGTGCATGTGTACAAAGACGAAGCGTTCCGTAACGATCATAATGTTACTCGTATCCCAGCAGCTGCCGTAATCCCGGCGCGGCATAGTTGACCAGTGCTTTCTGGCCTTCCGAAAGTTTTTCTGGCACTGCTGAATCACCCCCTCGCAGGTTTTCCCGGGCTGTGCCGCTCTGCTTGCGGTCCGACCCCACGCGCACTCGCTCGCGCCAGTCGTCGGGGAGGTCTCCCATGCCGCAGTCGTGCAAGAGGATTGCGAAGAACGTCTCGGCTTCGTCAGTATCGATATTCCTGACGTGGTGCAGCAATTCCTCAAACCGCAGTAACCGGATTTTTGTTTCCAGCCACGACACGGCGTTATGCGTGAAAATATCGTAAAGCGACGGGGCCTTTCCGTGAATACCGAAGATCATCATGTTAATGACCTCCTCGATAGACACGTTGCCACCCTTCAGGTGCTCCAGTGAACCTTGGAATGTGTCGGAGAGGAAGAACCGCGCCCTCGCCAGCACCCAGTCATAGGGGTCGCGAACCTGCACGATGTGGTGCGTGTTTCGCAAGACCATTGCCGCGTCGTCGGCAAAAAACAAGTGTCCCCAACTCAAATGTGGCACTGCCTCGGAAAAGGCGACCTGGTGTTGGCGCAATATGGCGTGCTGGATAAACGCCTTGTGATATTGCTGCTCCACTGGCACGAACATGCGCATGATATTGCGGACAAGGTGCGTCCCGCATTTCGGAACGCTATTGAGAAAAACGGGTTCCCCCAGCGGCGGTTGAACGAAGTTTGCATTAAGCTGATTGAGGTTGTCACCCTGGGCGATGATTCTGGGCATTGGCGGAGTTCCTGTGGCAAGCTCCCTCTTAAGACGGCTACTATTATAGGGTCGATCGGGGGGAGCAACCTCCTTTTCTCATCAGCGGCTGTACCTGGCGGGATCGTAAGGTCCCTGGAAGATAGATTTCGATGAAGTCCCGGAAAGTACTGATTGTCGGTGATGGTTCGGCAGCCTGGATGACTGCAGCGTATTTGAATTCAGCGCTGAATCGAGATGGGCGCAAGGTTGCAGAGATTGTTGTCGTCCCAACTGCCAGCAAGCTGGACGAGGGCAGTGTCGAAGCGACGACACCGGATATCAACCGATTTCTTGCCGTACTTGGCGTCGATCAGCTGCAGTTCTTGCGGCAGACCGGCGGCACGTTAAGGCAGGGCACGCGCTTCGTTAACTGGCGCGGCGGTAGCGGCGAGGATTTCTATCATCCATTCGATATGGAACGAATCGGCTCGATCGATAGGTCGGTTGGCGCCTGGCTGAGAAGCAATCGGTCCATCGGGTTTGCGGAGACGATTTCGGTCCAGCCCGCGCTCTGCCAAATGAAGCTTTCACCGGCAATGTTGACTCGCTGGGACTTCGGGCCACCACTAACCTATGCGTTTCACGTCGATGTTTCCGGATTTACGGCTTTTATGAAGGATGTCGCACTGCGCGCAGGTGTGACGAGCTATTCCGATGCGGCCACCGACGCTGTAATTACGAACGATGGCCATATTGCAGCCGCCGTGATGGCGAGCGGACAACAGATCGAAGCAGATCTTTTTATCGACTGCAGCGGTGCTGCAGGCCTGCTCATTGAAAAGCTCGGCGTTGGCTGGGTAGATCAGTCCCGGTATCTGCTTTGTGATCGCGCGATATCCGTCGGCATACCTTATCAACAGCATTATGCGGGTTACGTCAATCCATACACGACGGCAACCGCGATGTCGTCGGGCTGGATGCGCGATATCCCGCTCCAGGATGGGCGGGTACTCGATTACTTTTTTTCGAGTGAATTTCAAAGCGACGAAGCCGCGCGGCGTGAATTCTGTGCGTTCGATGGGGCGCATGGCATATTGCCCGGTGACTATGTGGCTCGTCCACGCACTGGTCATCGGACACAGGCCTGGGTTGGCAACTGCATTGCCATCGGGGGCTCCTGCAACGCTATCGAGTCACCCGAGTCGACAAACCTGTACTTTATTGATCATGCGGTTTCCAGATTGGCCGAACATTTTCCGCTCGGTGATCAACTTGAGCCCCTGGCTTTCCGCTACAACCGCATCGTGGCTAATCGGTTCTACGAAGACCTTGATTTCGCGAACCTGCACTTTTGCCTGTCGCGTCGTTCGGATACGGAATTCTGGAAAGAGGCGCAACGATCGGACCGCATTACGAACCGTGTCAGGGCAAAACTTGAGTTCTGGCGCCTGAAGCGACCCACACCATCAGACTTCGAGGACCAGAAACTCCCGGGACAGGCGGATGAGCAACTTCGAGAGGGCATCACGCCGGGTGACTATCGAGGTGCCATCGATACAGCAGGGTTGTGGACACACAAAAACTACGAGGCAGTCCTGTATGGAATGGACTTTCTTAATGAAGAATGCGACGAGCGGTTTGGCAGGGAACGACCCGATCCGCTTGTACCGAGACACATTTCGGCACGAGTAGCACAGGCGCAGGGAAAGCTGCCGCCGCATTCAACATGGCTTCAAAAAATAGCGGGAATGCCCGACTACCCGCAGAGGTAACGAAATGTTTACAAAAAAATCTTTCGCTCGCACCCTTGCGTTCGTCAGTTTGCTGGCCGTCATTTTTCCGCTCGGCGTTTTCGCCAAGGATGCGGATCGGCGGCTCCTGCAAGTCGAAGACATTCATCGCATCAATGCGGTTGGCGAGATCGCGATATCACCCGACGGTGACTGGCTTGCCTACAGCGTCGGTACGAGCAATGTTGAACATGATGAGAGCTCTTCGGATCTGTACATGGTCAAGTGGGACGGTTCGGCGCGTGTCCGGCTGACGTATACGCCACGCAAGTCCGAAAATAAGCCGCAGTTCAGCCCCGATGGCAAATACCTGGCATTCATTACCGCGCGCAGTGACTCGAATGACAGCGAGTCGGACGAACCTGCGGACAAGAGCCAGGTCTGGTTGCTGAACAGGTCGGGCGGCGAAGCCATGCGTATTACGGAAATGCCCGGCGGCGTTTCATCGTTTGCTTGGTCTCCGGACAGTTCTCGCCTTGTCCTGGTGTCGAAGGACCCGAAGGAAACTGAAGAGGAAAGGGAGGCAGCGAAGGAGCGCAAGCACGACACGCCCAAGCCTATCGTCGTCGATCGTTACCAGTTCAAACAGGATTACGTAGGCTACCTTGATAATCGGCGCGCCCGTCTGTACGTGTTTGATCTGGAGGATAAGGAGGCCATGCTTCTGACGCCGGGTCCGTACGACAACAGTGAGCCGGTATGGGGACCGAGCGGCGACATCATCGCGTTCACGAGCAAGCGTGGTGACGATCCAGATCGTCACATAAATACAGATATCTATGTGATCGAGGCAAAGCCTGACGCCAAGCCCCGGCAGGTTACGACATGGGTTGGAGCGGATTCTTCCCCGGTCTTCAGCCCGGATGGCAAGACGATCGCCTATCTTCGCGGCGGTCCTGTGAAATATGCGTGGTATGACCCGGATCAGATCGCGACCGTATCCGTACGAGGCGGTGATGAGAGGGTGGTTAACCCGAATTACGATCAGTATGTGTATTCACCCCGCTGGTCGCGTGACGGCAAAGCGCTGTATTTTCTCGTAGAAGACGATCGCATTACATCTTTGGCTTCCATGGCGCTCACGGGAGGTGAGCCCGAGATTCTCTATCCAACGCGATCGAAACCGGGCGTTGCAAAATCGTTCGAGGTTGGGGCCGAGGGAATTGCGGCTCTGGTTGCATTCCCGCAGCGGCCTGCTGAGATCTACCGGGTCGAGGATGGTGCGGCACTGACCGACCACAACCAGGAATTTCGGGATTCGATCGAATGGGGAAGCGTTGACGCATTCAACGCTACGAGTGCCGATGGTGTCGCGGTTGGCTCAATGCTGCGTAAACCGCCGGGATTCAGGAAAGGCAATGAGTACCCGACGATTTTCTACATTCATGGCGGTCCCGTCGGCCAGGATGCATTCGATTTCGATTTCACGGCCCAGCTGCTGGCCGCGCAAGGCTACCTGGTGGTTCAGCCAAACTATCGAGGCAGTTCCGGTCGCGGTCGCGAGTTCTCGAGGGCGATTTATGCCGACTGGGGCAATCTCGAGATCCAGGATATTCATGCCGTGGCCGACAAACTCGTGGAAGAGGGGCTGAGCGACCCCGACCGGCTCGGCATCGGTGGCTGGAGTTATGGTGGTATCAACACGAATTTCGCTATCGCGACTGACACCCGATTTTCGGCGGCGATCTCAGGATCCGGGGCGGCAAATTACATAGCTGGTTACGGTACGGATCAATACATCTGGCAGTATGAGAACGAGGTCGGTTTGCCGTGGGTCTCGATCGACACTTACCTGAAAATGTCTTACCCGTTTCTTAATGCGGATCGCATAGAAACACCGACACTGTTCATGTGTGGTGAGAAAGACTTCAATGTGCCGCTGATCAACTCTGAGCAGATGTACCAGGCGCTGCGTAGCCTCAATGTACCGACGCAACTTGTGATTTACCCGGGCGAGTATCACGGCCTGTCGAAACCGAGCAACATCCAGGATCGCCTGGAACGCTGGATTGACTGGTACGGGCGATACATGGCGGCCGACTAAGGACAGGCGCCTGCCAGCAACAGCGACCACCTGAACAAATGGCCACCAGCCTCATCAGTTCCTGAGCTGTGCCAGGTATTCACGGTGATTCGGCATTTCTCGGACTGCCGTCTGGATTGCCAGGCGCATATTCGAGAAATGCTGTTCAACCTGTTTGTCGTTCATCAAGTCGAGCAGGGGGTCGTAAGCGCGCGGGGTAATGCCAGCTGCAAAGAACGCTGCCGCCCAGGTATCGCGACGGAAAGTCTCATGCTCCTCCAGGGATATTCGCCCGCTGCTGGAAAAAAGCTCAACTCGTCGCCGCAGCGAATCGGGTTTTTCAGAATCCCTGGCTGCATTCCAGAAGGGAGTGTCTCGCCATTGGGCGGCGTGATAATGCAGTAGAGCAAAATCGCGTACGCAGGCTAACTGTTCGGTCATTTCCCGATTAAACAGGGTGGCGAGGCTGTCTTGCATGGCGAGCGTCGGTAGCAATGCAGTAAGGCGAGAAAGCCCGCTTATCAGAAAATGAAAGTTGCTGATATCGAGCGGCTCAACCCAGCCGGCCGCTGCGCCCAGTGCGACGCAGTTATTACGCCACATATGCTGCCGATGGCCACTGCGCAGATTGCTCAGGGCCAGCGCTTCCGGACCAAGCTCTCCGACGAATCGTTCCACATGCGTTGCCGCAACGTCGTCGCTGACGTGTTCGGGTGAATAGCGAAACTGGCAGGCCGTTCGGTGTTGCAACGGTGTACTCAGGAACCAGCCGTCGTCAGTCGCGGTGCAATGATGTACCGGAATGCTGTTGCGGTCTGTTTTCGCTGTAACGGCAATTGAGCGCGATGCCGGAAGGTG
>Ga0224504_10001307_pt1 | contig 11086 bp, 13 predicted proteins | sample SF_Oct11_sed_USG_3_FD_170160 | JGI IMG/M metagenome (GOLD analysis project Ga0224504, IMG submission 170160) | Sediment microbial communities from San Francisco Bay, California, United States - SF_Oct11_sed_USGS_24 | ecosystem: Environmental > Aquatic > Marine > Sediment | place: USA... | reverse complement strand
AGATGCCAGGACGACTTCTCCATCTGCGGCCACAGCCTGGCGAGCTGTGCTATTGCTGCATCCCCGGTCAGGCCTTGTCGGACCAGGTAACAGCCCAGGACGGTGCCCGTCCTTCCGACTCCGCCCCAGCAGTGCACGTAGACGGTACCGCCGGCATCAACACGACGGTCGACCTCGTCGAGGATCTCCCGCATCTGCTCCAGGGAGTCCGGCACGCTACGATCCACGATCGGGAATCTCGCGTAACCGATTTCAGTCCCCGATCTTTCGCCCAGGCGTGCGAGCAGCCCATCGTAGGGCTGCAGTTCTCCGGGTGTTGTCAGGTCGAGGAAGTCACTGATCCCGCAATCAAGGTAGGTCTCGAGTCTGCGCACGCAGAAGGCCTCGTCCTCGTCCCCCGGGTACTCCCCGGCCAGTATCCGGCTCGGCTCCAGCCAATAGGTATTGGTATGCGGTCGCTGCACCCTGTTGCTCCGTGATCTCTGGCGCTGTGGTGTATCGGATGCCACGACCGGACTGTGTGCCGGGTGGCGACGCCCCATCGTCTGAGGAACCCGTCGGAGGTGTAAGAATAATACGTGGCGGGTGCCTGAGCGAGCAGGCGATGCGCCGGTGCCCGAGGTCCGGTGACACCTGAGGCCCCGCCCGCCAGTCACAGTCAGGGCCGCGTCGTTTCCGCGATCCCGACTCACGACACCGTAGCGATTGTGCTGCAAGCCAGCCGGATTTTTGCGAGACTGGCCAGCCCGGGACAAAGCCAGTGGAGTGACCTCTATGGAGTCGGCTATCGATCGCACGAACATGAGCAGTGGCCTGACAGCCGATGAGCTGATGGCGCTCTATCGGGTCGACGAGGACGATCTCCAGCGGATCAGAGAGCACGGCAGGATTATCGAACCCAGGCTGGGAGAGTTGATAGAGGAGTTCTACGCCTGGCTGAGACGGCAGCCTGAATACACGCGGTTCTTCTCGGATCCCGACAAGGAGGCCGCTGTCCGCAAGCTCCAGCAGGACTTCTGGCGACTCTTCTTCGAGGCGAAGGTCGATGACGATTACATCCGCGGCCGTCGCTCAGTCGGGGAAGCTCATGCCCGCATCGGGCTATCTCTGCAGAGCTACTTCGCCGCCGTCAACCATTTCCTGATGATGATCAACGATACCTATTACGACGGCAGCCAGTCCGGCGACGAGCACGGTGCGACGGTCAATTCCGTGACCAAGATGGTGCACCTGGATACCTCGCTGGCGGTGGAAAGTTTTTCCGTGGCGATGAACCGTCAGCTCACCGAGCAAAGCCGGGCGATGATGGAGATGTCGACGCCCGTGACCGCGTTGTGGAACGAGATCCTCATGTTGCCGGTGGTGGGGATCATCGATTCGCGGCGTGCCCAGGACGTGATGACGGCCATGTTGTCCCGGATCGCAGAGACCCGTTCCACCGTGATCATCCTGGACATCAGCGGCGTCGCCGTCGTAGATACCGCCGTCGCCAACCATCTTATCAAGATCACCAAGGCGACCAGCCTGATGGGTTGTGAGTGCATCATCTCGGGCGTGTCGCCGGCGATCGCCCAGACCATGGTGGAACTGGGTATCGACGTGGGCAACGTCAAGACGACTGCCACCCTCCAGGATGCTCTCACGCAGGCGTTCCGGCAGACAGGCATCGTCCTGTCCGGACAATGACAGGGGTCGCCGATGTCCGAGAAAGCTGCCAGCGCCTATGTCAACGAGTTCGAGGGTCACCTCGTCGGATCGGTTCAGGTTGAGCTTACCGAATCCGTTCTGGACAATTTCAGAGAGCACCTGCTGGAAGCGGTACAGCGTACCCGGCCCATGGGCGTCATTATCGACGTGAGCGCGGTACCGTTCATGGATGTCCAGGAGTTCGCCCAGCTGCGCCGCATCCTGAATATGACCGCCCTGATGGGCGGCCGCCCGATCCTCGTGGGTCTCCAGCCCGGGATCGTGGCGGCGCTGGTAGAGATGGATGCAGATGTCGAGGGCCTCGAGACGGCGATCAGCGTAGAACAGGCGGTCAGACGATTGCGGGTGCACGAGAAAGAGGAGGCGGTCCCCGAGCTCGAAGACACGGAGGATGAGGAGGATATGGCTGACGCGAACGACGCGGAGCAACCGCAGCAAGTGGAGCAGCCGGAGGGTCAGAAGGATGCCTGACAGGCCGAGACACATCCCGATCGGCCAGGAGGGTGATGTGGCGGTCGCCATCATGCGGGCCAGGCAACAATCCCAGGAGGCCGGTTTCGATGTCAGCACCAGCTGCAGGATCGCCACCGCGGTCTCCGAGCTGGCACGCAACATCATCAAGTATGCCGGCCAGGGAGAGATCATCCTGCGTCGGGTGACGGCCCCCGGAACTTCCGGAATCGAGATCCGGGCCCAGGACCAGGGCCCCGGAATATCCGACCTCGAGAGGGCCATGGAGGATCGCTACAGCACGGGACGGTCGCTGGGGTTGGGCCTTCCAGGGGTGCGTAGGCTGATGGACGAATTCGATATCAAGACCGAGGCGGGCGCCGGTACCCGTGTCACGATCAGGAAGTGGCTTTGAAGCTCCAGTTCGGCACCTGGGTCCGGCCGATGTTCGGCGAACCGTCGGGTGGCGATCTGGCGGTGGTCAGGGACCTGGGCGAGGCCATGCTTGTGGCCATCGTGGATGTCCTGGGCCACGGCGAGGAGGCCAACGTCGTTGCCAAGGGTATTGCGGAGTTTCTCGGCGAGACGGAAGAGACGGATCTGCAGACGATCATCGAGATACTGCACTCCCGGCTAAAGGGGGGCAGGGGCGCCGCGGTCGGGCTGGCTCTTATCGTTCCCGACAAAGAGGAGATGGTGTATATCGGCATCGGCAATACGGCCGCGAGGAGAGTGTGGCGACGAGCCACCAGACTCGTCTCCAAAGACGGCACGGTGGGGGCGCACCTGCGTCGCAGCATGCCCCAGGTCCTGCAGCTGGATCCTGGCGACACGCTGCTGTTCTACACCGATGGCGTCAAGGATCGTTTCGAGTTGTCGGATTACAAGCACCTGATCAGTGATACACCTGCCTCGATCGCCCGCAATATCGTGGAATTGTTCGGCAAGGATTACGACGATGCCGCCTGTATCGCCGTGAAGGTGGATCGACAATGAGGCTCGGTGACGTCAGGCTCATCAGTCCGGAGAGCGTCCACTGGGCGAGGCACAAGCTGCGTGACGTGGCGCGGACCCTCGGGGTGGACGCGATCACGACCGCGCGCCTGCAGATGGTCACCTCAGAGATCGCCCGGGTCCTCGTCAACGAGACACCGAAATCGTCATTGCGGATCGCGGTACTGGCGGAGCAGTCGGAAGTCGATCTCGAGATCGTCTTCTCGGCGACGGCCTCGCCGAGAAACATCCCCCAACCGAACGGTCTTTTCGACCAGTTCCACGCCGGCGCCGATGGCGACGGCAGCTATACCATCAGGGCAATGCGCCGCACGCCGCTGTCCAGTATGAGCCTGACTCCCGAGGTCCGCGAGACTCTTCTCGGCATCATGGGCCGTAAGAGTCGTGACGAACTCATGGAGGAGATCCAGGGCGCCAATGCGGAACTGCGCCGCCACCGCGAGGAACTCGAGGAGACGGTGGCGCACCGCACCGCGGAGCTCGAGGAGGCACGGGAGTCTGCGGAGGAAGCCAACAAGGCCAAAAGCTCATTCCTTGCCAACATGAGCCATGAGCTGAGGACGCCCCTCAACGCGATCCTCGGCTACAGCGAGATGGTGCAGGAGGAGTTGGAGGATCTAGAGCAGGAGGACCTCATACCGGATTTGAAGAAGATCCACCAGGCGGGCGAGCATCTGCTGGCGCTTATCAACGACGTGCTCGACCTGTCAAAGATCGAGGCTGGCCGGATGACGATATTCCGCGAGGACGTGGACATCGCCGATCTGGTGGAGGGCGTCGTCGGCACGATTCAGCCATTGGTGGAGAAGAACGGCAACGATCTGGCCGTCAAGTGCGACCCGGACGTCGGGACCGCCTATGTCGACCTGATCAAGGTGCGCCAGGCCTTGTTCAATCTGCTCAGCAATGCTGCCAAGTTTACGGAGAATGGCACTGTCGGCATCACCGCCAGCAGATCGGAGCAGGAAGGCCGGGAGTGGATCAGCCTGGCGGTCTCCGACACCGGCATCGGCATATCGCAAGAGCAGGCGCAGAAGCTGTTCAACGCATTCACCCAGGCCGACAATTCGACCAGCAGGAAATACGGCGGCACTGGCCTGGGGCTGGCCATCAGCCGGAGGTTCTGCCGCTTGCTCGGCGGCGATCTGTTTGTCGACAGCGAAGCCGGCAAGGGATCGACCTTTACCATCCGGCTGCCGGCCGAGTGTTCGACCGAAGAGTCCCGGACCGAAGCAACCTGAGCTTCGACGCGGTTCTCGCGTCGTGTGATCTGGCGCACAGACCCGCATTATGTACAGCGGCTAGACTCTCGGCTTGAAAGTGTGCGACGGCGTTGCATTTCGTCGTGGCCAAGAAACGAGAAGGCGGCCGCATGGATTCGTCGATACTGGTTCCGGCAGCGACGGCAATATTGCCGATGCTCATCATCTTCGCGCTCATCGCAGCGGTCCGCCATACCGAAGGCCTGCGCCGTGGCAATTCACCATTCAACCGGGATTTCCTGCGGCCTGCCGGGTTCAGCCTGCAGCGGCGTCTCGAAGAGCTGCAGCTCGAGCTTGCCCTGTCTTTCGGCTTCGGCCTGTTCGTGCCCATGTGGTTCTACAGCATGTGGCTCTCAGTACAGAACTGGAGCCCGGATGCCGCCAACCCGAGTCTGGCAGCCTTCTATACGGTTGCGGGCGCCGGAGGATTCCTGTTCCTTCTGAGCCGGACGCTCCACAACTACAGGTCCTTACGTAGTATCCGCGCGGGTCTGGATGGCGAACTGGCGACCGGACAGGAGCTGGACAGACTGATGCGTCACGGTTGCCGGATCTTCCACGATGTCCCCGCCGCCGGATCCAACATCGATCACGTCGTCATCGGTCCCACCGGCGTCCTCGCCGTGGAGACGAAGGCGAAGTTACGGTCAGATCGGGGCCGCGGAGCGGAGGATGCCACCGTACTGTTCGACGGTCATCGGCTGAGTTTTCCCGGTCATTCAGACACTGGCTATCTGGACCAGGCCGGCCGGCAGGCGAAGTGGCTAAGCCACTGGCTACGCACCAAGTTGGGTGAGGATGTGCCGGTGAAGCCGGTACTCGCGCTGCCGGGCTGGTACGTCGACAGACGGGGCGACGGTTCTGTCTCGGTGGTCAATCCCAAAGAGGCGGCCAAATTGCTGCAAGGCTCGTCAGTGCTCGACCGGAAGCGTCAGGAGCTTATCGCTTTCCAGCTGGAGCGCGCTTGCCGGGCTGATCCGCCGCGATCCGTCAGACGTACGTTCTGATCTGTCAGGTCGGCTCTCCGGTGGCGATCCTCACGCGGATCGCAGCGCCGCCGAGTGTGGATTCCGCCAGCGTGATCTTGCCTCCATAAGCCTCGATGATATCCCGGACTACCGCCAGCCCGATGCCCTGACCGGGCGCCAGGTGAGTTCCGCGCACGCCTCGTTCGAGGACTCTCGGTGAGTCCGTACGCGGCAGTCCCGGCCCATCATCCTCGACCAGGATCTCGATGCCATCGCCGGTTCCGGCCACCGCAGATCCCGTGGTGATGGTCAGACGAACCCTCTGACGGCTGAATTTGAAGGCGTTGTCCAGAAGATTGCCGAGGATCTCGGTCAGGTCGCCGCGGCCGCCGGGAAACACAGCATCCGGCTCGAGATCCCGCTCAACCCGCACAGGTTTCTCACGGTAGACCTTCGTCAATGCGTCCAGCAGCGACTGGGCGACAGGCACGGCTTGTGTGCGTTCGCGGCCGAGGAGAGCACCTCCCGTGGTCGCCCTCCGCAGTTGATAGTCGACGATGCCCTGCATGGTCACGACTTGTTCTTCGACCACGTCCGTATCGATCCGGTCCGGTGCCTCCGCCTGGGTTCGAATGACCGCCAGCGGCGTCTTCAGGCTGTGAGCCAGATTATCCAGCGATTCACGGTATCGCTCGCTGCGGGCGCGTTCGCTGTCGATAAGCACATTCACACTACTCGAGAGCGCCTCGATCTCAGTCGGGTAACCATCACTCAAACGCTGTCTGGCTCCGGCGTCTATTTCCCGGACTTCCTGTTCCGCCTGTTTCAGGGGCCGCAACAGGAATCGCAGGACCAGAATCTGAGCGCCTATCAGGATCAGCACGAGAGCCGCGAAGCCGCCGCTCAGCCGGTTCCGATAACGTCCAATCTGTGCGTTCAGGCTGTCCAGGCTGCTGGAGACATTGAACACGAAGGGCGCGGCGTTACCGTCTTCGAATTCCCACTCGATCCTGAGGGCTGCGCTCATCAACTCCGTGCCGTCGGCTAAGGGAAAACGCCGGAACTCGGTGCGGCCCGGCGCGCCGGGGATGAATGCCGGCAGACGCATGCCGATCGCAGATCGCGAGATCCAGACAGTTTCCTCCTGGCCATCGATGAGCCGGCCATAGAGGCCCGACCCCGGGCGGGAAAACTTCGGCTCCGGCAGGTCCGGGGGCAGATTGAGCATGTCCGACTGACCCGGGTCCGCAGCGGCGAGAAGACCGAGCACCTGTGATTCGAGCACGTCCTCCAGCGCGCGCTCCGCGGCACGCCGGAATGCGACATCGAGGGCCGCGAAAGCGAGCCCGAAGAAGACGATCAGCAGCACGGTGGCCGCGGCCAGCACCCGGGTGCTCAGTGATCCGCCAAGCTTCATGCCCCTTCTCTGGGGAGCCTCCATCGATAGCCCCTGCCGCGGAGCGTTTCGATAGGCTGCAGAGCGCCGTCCGGGTCCAGTTTTCGGCGCAGCCGTCCGACAAACACTTCGATGACGTTCGAGTCGCGGTCGAAGTCCTGCTCGTAGAGGCGCTCGGTCAACTCGGCCTTCGAAACGACTTCGCCGGTCCGCATCAGCAGGCATTCGAGCAGCCGGTACTCGAAGGCGGTCAACTCTACTGGCTGCTCGGCAACGGCGACCGTCTGGGCGCGAGTATCGATACTGATCGGACCGCTGGACAGCCGCGGGCTGGCCCATCCGCCTGCGCGTCGCATTAGTGCGTTGACCCTCGCCAGCAGTTCCTCCATGTGGAATGGCTTGACGACATAGTCGTCAGCACCCGCTCCGAGCCCGTCAACTTTCTCCTCCCAGCGGCCCCTGGCGGTCAGTATCAGGATGGGGAAATCATGACCTTCGCTGCGCAGGCGGCGAATGAGATCGAGGCCCGGGAGCCGGGGCAGGCCGAGATCCACGATAGCGACGTCGGGATGGAACTCGGAGCCGAAGTAGTGGCCCTCCTCGCCGTCAGAGGCTTCATCGACGGTATAGCCATGGCCGCGAAGCTCGGCCGCGATGCCGGCGCGCAGCGCTTCTTCATCCTCTACGACAAGGACTCGCATCGTCTCAACGCAGGTCGCCGGTGCTGGCGTCGACCTCGACGGTCTTCACCCGTCCGGAATCAGTGAGGAATTTGATCCGGTGGACCCGCTGGCCGTTGCGACCGCGGGTCTCTGCCTTGAGGATCGTAACTTCGCCGTAGGCATCCCGAACGGTGCGAATGGCCTCATCCAGCGAGACGTCGTCTGCGGCGGCACGCAGAGTCGACGCCTGGGCGTGCTGGACGGACGACTGCAGTCGTACCGCGCCCCAGGCGGGAGGGGCAGCGATCAGGGTCGCCAGCAGCGCTGCTATCAGCAGGGATCGGGACATGCATGGCATTGTCAGACATGCGTGGGGGCAACGCAATTTCGTCCCTGCCTGCGACAGCGAGCTGGCGACCCGACCAACTACGCGACGGCCGGCGTCACGTCTACGCGGACGCGGATTCGCTTGCCAGGATGCTCCTGAGTCCTGGTGGTGTATTCACGGCCCGCATATCGGTAGGTGACGTAGTAGCCATCGATCTCCTTGTCCTCCTGGGTGACGTAACGGGTCTCGCAGCGTTCAACCTCGTAGCCGCGGGCGCGGCCAGAGGTGTAGCCGGCATGTCTCACGCTATTACGATGACTGGCGTCGTGTGCCACGGCCGCACCGATTAACGTGCCAATCACGGTCATCGCGTCACGGCCTCTGCCGCTGCCGAACTGCCGGCCGACGACGCCGCCGACGACACCGCCCGCGATGGTCGGCAGAGTGGAGCTTGTCCGGTGCCTGTAGCGCGGCTCGGGTTCGTATTCAACCTCTGTCCAGCACTCTCTCTGTGGGACCTGGTAGCTCACGTAGCGGTAGACCGGTTCGACGTCCACCACCTTGGCGTATTGATAGCCGTCGTGGCCGGCCGAGGCCATTGACGGTAACGCGACCGCCGCGGCGGCCGTCATCAGGACGAGAGTCTTGCGGATCATCTTCATGCTCCTCTTCAGTTATCTGTTGAGCCGGGACTTCCCGCCTCGCGATTCCCAGATTACGCACGTGGCCTGAACCGAAGCTGAACGCGGAGGCGATCTCACGCGGGCGAGGCGCAATCCCTGTTCCCGGCCAATCAACTGCCGCGGCTGTTCAGCGTCCGTTCAGGTTGGTGGGGCTAACTTCGTATCTCGCCGACAGGAAAGGCCCGCCGGGCCATGGGAGGCTTAGATGAAACCGAAAGATCGATGCAGGAGCGGCCGCGACGTCGCGCCGGCCCTGGCCATCGCGTGCATCATCGCGACCGTACCCCTGCTGACGGGCGCGGCCCGTGGGCCCTCCCTCCAGCTGTTTCCGACGACTGTGCTGGAGGACATCAAGGAAACGGGCCAGGTGGCGGAGGAGATGGAGAGTGGCCTGCAGGACACCATCGCCCGTCTGGACCGACAACAACAGCTATTCGTGCAGAGCAAATGCGAGGGCGCCGCGGACGATCCGGGCTGCGCTCAGATCTCGAGACAGCTCGGTTCGACCTACATGGAGATGCTGGAGACCATGTCGCAGCGGCTGCCGGATATGGAACGCGCGGTCAACAGTACTCGCGATAGCCTGGAGACGCGCCTGCGCGCCGAACTGGGACTGAAGATGACGCCATGGACGCTGCAGGAGACCTTGCTCGGCCAGCAGCCGGAAGGGTCGCCGAGCGTCGAGCCAAAACTGCGCGGCAGGTCCGGGCTGCGGCTCTCCCAGCGTTTCCGCCAGTACTACCAGCTTGTCGCCCAGTCTGGCCGGAACACCGAGCACTCACTCGCGGTCGTTGCCTCGGACATCTACCTGGACATGGAGGAAGCGTCGGTATTAATCGCCCAGACACGCGAAGAGATAGGCCGCGCGACCCTGCTGGAGGAGCTCAATCAGTCTTTCGGCGTCATTACGCCCGAGATGCAGGCCGTCGTGGACGGCGTGAAGTCGATCCTGTTCGGTGAGGCAGGGCAGGTCGTCGAGCTTGCAGGACCGCCCCCGGGCTCTGGGGAAGTGGCCTATCAAAGTCCGCTGGAATGGTGACAAAGAGGTGAATGTCATGAGGAATACTGCAAGATCCGTTGCCGCGATCGCGGCTCTGCTGACAGCCCTCTTCGCTGTCTCCGGATGCGCGACCACTCCTGCCCCGCAGTGCGAGCTTTCCGGGACGCGGGATCTGGGGGCATCGATAGCCTCCGCCAAGTCCCGTCTCGGAGATGGCTGCGTTGCACACTTCGATCGCTATGTGGATCAGCTGATCGACGTGGCTGCCGGGGATCCGACCGCCGACAACAAGCAGGCGTTCAGCGACTTTTTGCTCTGGACCAGCGACGAGGGGTTGCTCAGCCGGCGACAGGCCCAGGAGACCTGGAACCGATACTTCAACGTCAAGTTCGTTTCGCTGCGCGGCGACTACAACAACTGCGCCCAGACCTGCCCCGTCAAAGGCCGCGTCATGGCGGACATGCAGAGCGAGCTGGCGGACAAGGAACGAGGACTGCTGCAGGCGGCCCTCGACCAGGACAGTTACTACCGGGCCGACAGATTGCTGAAGGAGACCGAACTGGTCCTCGAGGCCACCTGCCGCGCCTGCGCTGCCGGCGGCCGATAGGAGCCCGCGATGGCGAGTCGACCACGCGACTTTCTGATCGGTGCGTCGGCCGGTGTGGTGACGTCCGCTGTCGTCGCATTACTGGTCGCAACTGCATCGGGCGGTTCGCCAGCCGAGGGCCACATGCCCGCTCTGCAGGAAGCAATCGGACACGCGGTCTTCTGGCTCTGGCACAACCTGGGCTACTCGATTCCGGCGTTCCTGTTGTTGTTGCTCTTGTTCGCGGTCAGCCTGGCGAATCTCCGCCAGGCGATCGCCAACGGGGCCGCAGCAGAGAAAGTGAGACAAGCCGATCATCTGTCGGATATCTGGACCAGCCTGTTCTTCGGTGTGGGTGTCATCTTCACAGCGATCGGGATGCGCGGCGCCCTGGTCGAGGCCCTCTCAGACAATGCGTCCGGCGGTGTCCAGGTGCTCGAGCGCATGGTCGACGGTGGCATCCTGCTGGCGCTCTCCACGACCATCGTCGGTGGCGTTGGTGGCTACCTGATGCGTGCCTGGAAGGCACTAAGCACCGGTGCAGAGCTCGCTCGTTACTACGAGCGAGAGCAGAACAGGGACCTGGCCGCCCTGCGGGCCAGCGTATCAGGCATCGAGCGCCGCCTGCAGCCGCCGCACAGCGGGACGGGTGAGGGCTGATGCAATCCCGGCCCCCCTACGGCAGTGGCGGTTCGGCGAGTCTCCCGGACACGGAACTGCAGGCCGACGTGATGCGTTTCGTGGCCATACTGGCCCTCTGTCTGGTCGCGATATCGACACTGGTGGAGCAGTCACGACAGCCAGTCGAGCCAACTGCTGTCGAGCCGACGCCGATCCTCGAACAGTTCGTCGCTCCGCCAGACGTACCGGCCGAGCCGGCTGTTTCGCCATCGCCCGAGCGGATCAGCGCGCCTGCGCACAGTCACGCGGCACCGGTGCCGGCCAGGGAACCTGCCGAAACCCGGCCCGCAGTCGTGCCACAACGGATCGAGCTCGCCGAAAGGGCTCAGCAGGAGCCGCCGGATCAAGG
>Ga0224504_10001306_pt1 | contig 11098 bp, 11 predicted proteins | sample SF_Oct11_sed_USG_3_FD_170160 | JGI IMG/M metagenome (GOLD analysis project Ga0224504, IMG submission 170160) | Sediment microbial communities from San Francisco Bay, California, United States - SF_Oct11_sed_USGS_24 | ecosystem: Environmental > Aquatic > Marine > Sediment | place: USA... | reverse complement strand
CTGGTTTCAGCAGCGTTTTAAAGAGGACCAACCGGTTCATTCCGGGTTGTTCGATTTGAACCGCTATTACTATCGGGCTCAATGATTTAGCAAAAGCCTGATTCCTGATTTATATTTGCGAACCATAAACAGGAAGCAACCTTGGGATCTTCCTCCGGGTGGATAGGTGGTCAAGGAAGAGCAGTAGAAGGAAAGTGTTGGATGATTTTTTATGAAATATCTGAAACGTTTTGCGCGCGGGTGTCTCTTCGTCCACCTGTTATAGCTGATAACCTCTTTATAGGTTTCGTCCGGGAGTCTGGGGGAGCGTTGGTGATGGTTGTAGCTATGGTAAGCAGTCCACCCTTGACGGGGTGAAAAAAATGGTCAAAAGGAGTCTTTGGTCTGGGCGTTCAGCTTTGGCTTCCTCATCAGCAGGCACTTGGGTGCCAAGGTTGCTAACGTCAGCACCTGCACACAGGAGTCTACCGGAATTGATTCGGACACTGTTGCGGTAGGGCTCTCTGCCTTCTTGAGATAGCTCTGATGAATTCACCCCTGCCTCGGTCCTCATCTGAGTCGGGTCTCCGCCGCAGCTAGTTTGGCTCTGCTCAATTCAAATGTAGAATCCTTAAGTTTTGTAAAAAGAAACGAAAGATTTAGAGCGTGTCCCAACTCAGGCCGGCTTGGCAGAGGTCCTGTTTTGATGGATAGAGAAATTAACTCATGAGTCACGAATCACTTCTCGGAGCGATCCTTCTGGCCCTGGACGTTACCCTCAAGTCGCGTTCGTCGTGAGGGTCCTGTTGCGGCCCCACTGGGAGCCGGCTTCGCGGATCGCCTGGGTCGTTGTCGTTGTCGCCATGCTGCTGCCGTTAGGTAAATGATTCCGAAATTGGTGACAAATACTCTATTACAACTTCTGTGTAATAGATGAGGTAACAGTCACCATATTGCAGGTCAATTCATCGGAACCAGGGCGTAGCCTCTTGTTTGGTAACCAATCACCGAGTTCAGGCTGTTGCCAACAGCGTGGACCCCTGCATAAAGATCCTCCGGTTCTAAACCAAACAGGTTGAGCGCATAGCCACAGGCTTCCAGGCGAATGTCTCGCTCGGTAAGTTCATTGATCAGTCCTACCGTCTCTTGCTGCAAAACTTTATCTCCCTGACGTCCCCGAACTAAAAATCTCACAGTTGGCCCCCGCATGCTGACGATAGTAGTTTGTTTGACTCCTTGCTGAGTGGCTCCATCGTAAGTATCTCGAATCACCTTGAAGATGAACTGCAGTTTCTTCTCGTCATTACTCCTGACATCGTAAATTGCTCGAGTCGATGTTAGACCTGAAAAAGCAAGCTTGTCATCTAGGGCGAATGAAGAGATTGGCTGGCTCAAAAGTGTAAGCAATGCAAGAGCTGTGATTAAGATGAGTTTCATATTTGTCCTCCAAGAGACATCTGATTAGTTCTCCAAATGGTATCATTTTTTGTCATATTTCACCTTACTTCACTCTTTAGCTGTTGGCTGAATCAATCAATGCAGTTAGAATGATTGAGAAAAACTACTTCTACAACCTATCAGAGGCCATCAATGAACTACTCCCAAATACTTAAAACCTGTCCTTTCTTTGCTGGTCTTTCCGACGTTGATATAGAGGCTTTAATGGGGATCGCGCGGGTCCGTGAGTCTTCTCGAGGCGAATTGCTTTTTTCCGATGGTGAGAAGGCCGTTGGGTTTTTTGTGGTCCTGGACGGTAAAGTTAAAGTTTACAAGCTCTCTCCGGAGGGAAAGGAGCGTATTCTTCATATTATCCACCCTGGCGGCACCTTTGCCGAGGCCGCTATCTTCGCTGATGGTTTGTATCCGGCCTACGCTGAACCACTACAATCTTCAAAATTGCTGTTCTTGCCTAAAGAAGGGTTTCTTAACCTGTTGATGGATAATGGCAGGATCTCCATCAACATGATCGCTGGCCTTTCCAAGTTCCTCAGACAGTTCGCCAACCAGATAGAAGACCTGACCTTCAAGGATGTTCCTTCTCGTCTTGCTCGGTATCTTATGGTTCTCTCAGAAGGTGTGAAAGAGTCTTTAGAGCTACCTATCTCGAAGAGCCAGTTGGCTTCCAACCTGGGAACGGTTAGTGAAACGCTTTCACGGACCTTGCGAAAACTTTCTGAAGACGACCTGATCAGTGTCTCCGGCAAGAAAGTGGAAATCCTGGATTTTGACCGTCTGGAAGAGCTGGCTGAAAAATGTAAGGAGGGTTAGGGACGGTTGACGGGGTTTTGGGGCGGTTGATGGGGGCTAGGGACTGGGGGCTGGTAAATCTTTGAAAAACCTCAGACCCCAGCCTCCAGCCACCAATCCCAGATTCTTGACCTTAGTCAACGCTTTATCCTTCATATCTGTTATCCTGTTCGCATGAAACGACTTCTCTTTAGCACCCTGATCATTCTCACCTTTGCTGCGGCTTGCGCCACGGGCACACCACCAGGGTCAGTCCCTGATCATCCCTTGCGCCCTCTGGCAGGTATTGATGATTCCGGGCTCTTCTCCGCAAATCAAAATGGCACAAAAGTAGCGTTTGCCAACGACGGTTTATACCTGCTTGATCCAGACTCAGGCGACAAGAAAAATCTTTCGTCTGCAAATCCGATTGCTTTGGCCTGGAGTCCTGATGGGCTGTCGCTGGCGGCGGCTTTTGAGCGTGCCGACTTTGAGACCGAACTGCTTGTCTATTCCGCAGGCGGTAGGGTTCTGAATGAAGCTGTAATCCCTGTTGCTCTGAGTCAGCTATACTGGAGCAGTCGTGGTGACCTGCTTGCGGTCGGGTTTGTGCTGAAGGTTTATTCTTTTGGCGGCAACCTGCGTCAACTTCTCTACCGGATAGATGATGATACCCTGGTGGAAACACTTCTCACCGACAGCACCTTGAGACCAGCCTTGGCCCAGCAGGTTAAGCCTCTTCTGCATAAACTGCTACCAGTCTCCTTCACGCCTCAGGGCGATGAGCTTGTCTTTCTTCGCCTTCACGACCCGCCTGAGTTTTCCCCCTACTTTCAGCTCTTATATCAGAACTGGCAAGTCGACAAGCCGCGTGCACTTCATAAAACCCCCTTGCAGGCCATGTCTTTCAATTGGGAGCCGTCAGGCAACATAGTGAATCTCCTGTCAGCAGAAGGGTTACAGACTCTCAATCTTTGGCCTTCTGAAGAGAAAGCTGTGGTGCCGTCGACAGCAGAGACCTATCGAATCATCGATGGACGTCTTTACCATGGGCTGGAGCTCCTTTTCGATTGGGGTGAAAAGGCGCAAATACAGTTACTTGCAGATGGAAAGTTCCTGCTTTCTGTAAACCGTTCTCTTTATCTCGGTGATGGGCTGAAGAGCCACTCTGCCCCAACCTATAATGAAACAGGATGGAACTTGCGCCGTTGGCGTTATGAGGAATTGGTGACGCCGTCTGAATACCAGAAGCTCCTGGAGGAGATAGATCAATGAGTCGTTTTTTTCGTTTGCTCTGCCTGATTGGCTTGGCCCTTAGTGTAACCTCTACAGTCCTTGCTGAGGATTGCGTTGAGTGCCACAAAAAAGAGACCCCTGCTGCAGTGACTCAATGGCAGGAGAGCGCACACGCAGCAAAGCTGGACTGTACCAGTTGTCATGGAACAGACCACGAAGCCATTATTAACGGCGAAGCTGCTGTTGATGCCAAGGTCTGCGGCCGTTGCCATGAAAAGGCTTTTCATGAACATGTTGCCAGTAAACACGGTATGGGTTTGCACGCCGGGTGGGGCTGTACCCGCAACCTCGACACTCGTGACCCCAGAGAATGTGCTTTCTGTCATGAAGAGGGGAGTACGAAGCCGAAAACGACCGTACAGTGTGCGCGATTTCTAACCCAGACGGCAGAGATGAGATCACTTGGCTGCAACCGTTGCCACCAGGTTGAAAATTCCTGTGCGTCATGTCACACCAACCATATAACGGACCTCGCTTCCGTACGCGCCCCGGAATCATGCGCGACCTGCCATATGGGTCCGGACCATCCCCAGTGGGAGATGTGGCAAACGTCTCGGCATGGTGTATTGGCTGAGGCCCTTGGTGAAGAAGCCGGGCCAACCTGTCAGCGCTGCCATATGCCGGACGGCTCGCACGACATCTCTTTCGGTATTACCATGTCGCCAGCCATGACTCAGTCCTCAGGTAAAGACTTTGAAGTTCGTCGGCAGGAGATGATCGGTATCTGTTTAGAGTGTCACAGCAAATCATTCTCCGAACGCGAGTTGAGCAGCGCAGATGCCATTTTGGCGCAGAGTAAAGCACTGATCATGGAAGCTGAGGCCATTGTCCGCGATCTTGCTGACCGCGATTTGCTCGCTCCGTCAGTGCAGGAACGCCCAGAACATCCTTTGCGTGGTCGCGAGCTGGTTCTCGATGGCCAGATGCTCTACGAAGACATCTCACACATTGAGAGGCTCTTCTTTAAAATGAAGAAATATGACCTCGCCAAAACGGTCAAGGGGGCCTTTCACCAAAACCCTGCTTACACACATTGGTACGGTAACGCCGAACTGAAAATGACCCTGGTCGATATCAAGGCAGAAGCTGCGCGTTTGAGCCATGCCCAACAGAGTCCTCCTGAACAACGTGGGGAAGGGGATGTTTACCATTCTCTGGAAGAGGAATTGCAGGTCCTCAAGCGCAAGCATGATCGTGGTGCACTAACTGCTGAAGAGTATAGAGAGGGTAAACAGAGCTTGTTTGAGACCTTGCCAAAGGACTAAAGAATTTTCCCTTTCTGCCGAAGAAAGACTCCTGCAAAGGGAATGAAAGAACTGATGAACGACAATATCACCAGTCTGACTCGCAAAGAGCTCAAGGACCTTAAGGTCCTTTTGCAGTTTACTGCTGTTTATTGTGCGAACAAGCACACCTCTGATCGAGCCGCCGTGATTACATCAGAGCCCGACTTGCACTCTTTACCACTGCACAAGTATCCTGTCTGTAAGGAGTGCAGCGACTTCCTTCTCTATGCTTTTGAACGTCGTCTTCGTTGCCCTCTGGAAGAGAAGCCGATTTGTAAACACTGCACTGTGCACTGCTACAAGCCGGGTCACCGGGATAAGGTTCGTGAAATTATGCGCTTCTCAGGCCAATACCTGATCAAGCGAGGCAGGCTCGATCTCCTCTGGCATTATTTTTTCTAGCCTCTTGACCCCGGTCAAGGCCGTGCTGTCTACATGCCGGTAAAGTAGACTCTACAGTAACGAAATTTACGACTAACCATACTTAAGCAGGAGATAAACCGATGATTCGTAAAATGGTTAAAATTGATGAGGATAAATGCAACGGTTGTGGCGATTGTGTACCGTCTTGTGCCGAAGGTGCAATTCAGATTATTGACGGCAAGGCCAAACTGCTTTCCGATAACCTCTGCGATGGGCTCGGTGCATGCCTCGGCGACTGTCCGATGGATGCCATTACAATCGAAGAGCGTGAAGCCGATGAGTATGATGAAGTCGCAGTCAATGAACATTTGAAGGAGATTGGCCGTGAACCGCTTTCTCATCATGAAGAGCCAGCAGCTCCTGCAGGTGGCTGCCCTTCAGCGGCAGTCAAAAGCTTCGCGCCACCCGCTGGTGGTTGCCCATCGGCACGCGCTATGAACTTTGATAAAGCTCCCGCAGAAGAGAGTGCCGATGTCGGATCGCGACCTTCACGTCTGGCGCAATGGCCTGTTCAGCTGCATCTGGTGCCCCCGACAGCTCCTTTCTTCCAAGGTGCTGATGTTGTTCTTGCTGCCGACTGTGCACCTTTTGCCTATGCTGACTTCCAGGAAGACCTTCTCAAGGGTAAGGCCTTGGCGATTGCCTGCCCGAAGCTTGATGATACGTCTCCTTATGTTGACAAGCTCACAGCGATGATCACAGAGAGCAACATCAAGAGTTTGACCGTTGTTCATATGGAAGTTCCCTGTTGTAACGGTTTGGTCATGATGGCCAAGCAGGCTCTTGCGAACAGTGGTCGCGATATCCCCTTCGAAACGGTTTGTATCGGTATTCGTGGTGATAAGAAATAAGAGAAGCATGACCCACAGGCTGCTTGTTCGTTTGCTCAATGAGCTTTACCTTTAATTGAAAACAGAAGTTTGAACAATTGAAGAACCGCCGATATCTATCGGCGGTTTTTTCGTCTGGACATTCTCATCTCCGGTCGCTACTCTTTTGGGCGATTCCATTGCTCAGATGGAAGAGGTGCTATGTTTAACCTTATTGTTAAAGTCAGCACAGAAGAGAACGCCTTTCTGGAGAGCGTTCGTGCTTCTATGGAAGAGTACTTCGGTGAAGACCAGCGACGGATTGATCATGCCTTGCAGGTCTCTCTTTATGCGCGAGAACTCTTGTCCTATATTGATGCAGATCCGGTGCAAACGCTCGCCGCGGCCTACCTGCACGATATCGGCATCCCGGAAGCTGAGCGTGTCCACGGCTCCAGCGCTGGTAACTTTCAAGAGCTGGAAGGCCCGCCCATCGCAGCAGAAATCCTTGCGAAGTTAAACACTGAAGATGTTCTTGCGAGTTCAATTGTAAAGATCGTCGGAAATCATCATACCTCTGGTGCGATCGACTCCACGGAGTTCCGTATTATCTGGGATGCCGATGCCCTGGTTAACTTTGCCACTGTTCTGCCAGGCAAAAGTGAAGCTCAGATAGAGTCCATATTGCAAGGACACATGGTCACCGAGGCCGGATATCGCATGGCCTGTAATATCTTTTTGAAAGACACGGAGAGTCATAAACAATGCCTGACCGGACACCGACCCGCGATTTTACCCTGACCGTACGTTATGCCGAAACCGATGCACAGGGCGTTGTGCACCACGCCAATTATCTGATCTGGTTCGAAGAAGGTCGCTCGGAATTTCTGCGTCAGCAAGGTTGCTTTTATAGCGACATGGAGCGGGACGGCTTTTTCGTTATCGTTGCCAAGGCGACAGTCGAATATCGTGCACCATCTTTCTATGAAGACCGCATCACTATTGCCACGACATTGAAGAGAGGGAGAGGGCGGTTGCTCGAATTCTCATATAAGGCGACGAATCAGGGCGGTGTCCTTGTCGCCGAAGGGCAAACCCGGCATCTGGTCCTCGATGCTGAGCGTCGCATGGTGTCCATTCCCGATAAGTATCAGAAACTCATAAACAGGATTGAGAAATAGTACCGTTCGGGTGGTAAGGGAGGAATCGTAAAGTTAGCTGTAAGCTTTATCGCGGCTTCTGTTCTCCATTGACTCTCTGTGCTGATACTGCTATAAAAATTGTCCGTTTCATGCGGCGTTAATAGAAGAATAATGCAGGTATAGCTCAGTGGGAGAGCATCCGCCTCACACGCGGAGGGCCGTTGGTTCAATCCCAACTACCTGCACCATAATAACAGGGACTTAGCTTATTGCTTTGTCCCTATATTTTTGTCTAAAATCACCACTTGCGAGCAATTATGTTGTAAATTATTTTACAAAAAATCCCCCAGAATTATTCGGGGTGAAATTTTTGCCATCTGCATTCCGTTAGTGATACTAAATATTGGTAGGTATAATCTTCCAAACATTTATAAATAAAAGGAAGTGGATTATGAAAAAGTTGGTGTTGCTGCTTGTCGTGTTCCTTATCCCGGTAAACTTATTTGCGCTTAGGGAAATTACAAGTAAGTCAGAGAAACGGAAACTCGTAAGAGCAATTCTTGTGCATGGTTATGTTTGCAGTTCTAGCAATGAAGCAAATTACATAAGACAAACAGAAGGAGGCCTTATGTATCAAGTTTTTTGTGACGATAACACTTATGTGTACAGAGTGATTTTGACACCGATGAATAGGTATATAGTTGAGACTTGGTAGTTGTTGCATTTAGTTGACAAAAACCCCCAGAATCACTCTGAGGTAAAAACAAAAGGAGCAAAGTTACTTCCATTTCGCAATTCTGATATAATGATATAAGTTTTACAATCTGTTGCGAACGCATCTTACGATTCTGCCTTGCTTGGTTGCCGTTTTTAAAAGACCTTTTCTTTCAGAGGAGGCCACTATGACTGCCAATTTCAACCATAAAAAAATGGGACTGGGTCGCATCGAAATAATGACAACAAAAGGAATAGTTTTCTTTTGCCAACCACCAATGTTAGATGCTCTGCTCGAAAAAAATCTCGTGACGAAGTTTAGACGAAAAAGCGGCTGGGTCACGGTTGGAGTTGATCCTATCCGAATTAAGTCCGTACCTGAGGCCTCCCATTTGTTTAACGGTTTTGAAAGACGTGCTAGCCACTGAGCAACTCAAACCACAATTTATTTCTGTTCATCTACCATAAATAAAAAGCTCCCCCAGAATCCCTCTGGAGGAGCTTTCTGCCTTCCACGCCCAAGGAGTTAGGACCGAAGGTTCACGCGGTTATAGGCATGCAAGGGCCAGGGCACTCACGTGTCACCCGTTTCGTTGCACCATCTCAAGCTTGTCTTTATATCTAGTCAATAGGCCTTGATCAAACAACCGATCAGAGATATCAAGCAGTTTCTTGATTCCAGAATTACACTTTGCCAACCTGAGAATCCAAAAACAATGCGAGATGATTTATAAGACACTCCCCTATCTACTAAAGCGTATCGCTACTTCAAGCTAAATTCCGGAAGGCCCCTTCTTAAGGCATGATCCGTTGAACCTGAAGCACAACCACTCCTGCAAGATGAGGTATACTTGTCCTGTCTTCGTCTAATTATTGTCATTGCTTTTCTTGGTACAGGAGATTGCTACATGAAACGGATAATGTTGAAACTAACGTTGGCGTTTTCTTTTGGCTTTTGCCTGTTGCCGGTCTCTGGCAGGGCGGTTCAGGTGGAAAAAGCCGGTCCATTTGTTCAGAGCGAACCTGCCATAGCCAGCCTTGGTGGAAAAGTTCCAATCATTGTTCGGATGAAAAACCCGGTGGAGATTCAACCTCTCGCCACTCAATCCAACAAGGATGGGCCTCTCCGGAAGCAGGCCAGGGCAATTCTGATCCATACGCTTAAAGCGCGTGCCGAGCAGAGTCAGAGGCCCTTGCAAAGGGTGCTGGACCGCCACGGGATTACCAAATTCCGACAGCTCTGGCTGATCAACGGTTTGGCGCTCCAGGCGACCCCAGCTCAGATCGAGGAAATTTCCAGAATGCCTGAGGTGGCATCAATTGTTGTCGATCAAGTAATAGAACTTCCAGAAATTATTCCTTCCCAGACCTCGGGGCCGGTCGAACCGAACATTGATCTGGTCTCTGCTCCGGAACTCTGGGCGCTTGGCTATGTCGGCCAAGGAGTCACGGTGGCCATCGTGGATAGCGGCGTCGACATCAACCATCCGGATCTCGGGCCGCGATGGCGTGGCGGCACAAACAGTTGGTTCGACCCTAATGACGAACATCCTTTTGTGCCCACCGATCTTGATGGTCACGGAACTCAAGTGACAGGTCTGATCCTCGGTGGAAACAACAGCGGATCCTACATTGGCGTTGCGCCTGACGCTGAATGGATCGGGGTGAAAATATTCAATGACGACGGCAAGGCCACTAGCAGCGGAATCCACGCCGGCTTCCAATGGATACTTGACCCTGATAGAAATCCGGAGACCGATGATGCCCCGGACATTGTGAACAGCTCCTGGGGATTTGAAGATTTTCCTGACTTGTGTGACGATTTGTCAAAAGAGTTCCAAGGAGACGTTCAGGCAATGAAAGCGGCAGGTATTGCCGTACTGTTTGCTGCTGGCAATACCGGGCCGGAAGCAGGCAGCAGTATTGCCCCGGCCAATTATCAGGAAAGTTTTGCCGTTGGCTCGATAGGAACTTTCTCGTCGCCTACCCTGATCAGTTCTTTCAGCGCACGCGGGCCTTCTGCCTGCGACGATTCGCTCTATCCCGACGTGGTGGCGCCCGGGTTTCTGACCAGGACGAGCGACCTGACGTCCAGCGTGGTTAACCTCGACTCCTATATCTCAGTCACCGGCACGTCTTTTTCAACACCACATGCCAGCGGCGTAATGGCACTGTTGCTCAGTGCGTTTCCCGGAATCCCTATCAGCGCTCTTGAAACAGCACTCAAACAATCGGCGACAGATCTCGGTTCACTTGGGGCAGACAATGCCTATGGATACGGTCTGATCAATTCACTGGCAGCTTTCAACTATCTGGGCGGTCTGGAGGACATCGAAGTGACAGACTCGATCAGTCCGGAAACCGACAATCAAGTTGTATTCGGCAGCGTGGCCCCAGGTGCAAGCGACTCGGCCAGTGTCTGGGTGCGGAACCCCAGCAGCGTGCCCTTGATTTTGGGTGCCGCTGATATCAGCAATGTTCGTGAACCATTCAGTATCAACAGCGACGCATGCAGCAACCAAATCCTTCTCGCAGGAGAAACTTGTAACATCGGCCTGCAGTTCGCGCCAACCCTTCCAGGGAGTTTCTCCGGAAGTCTCGTAATTCTCTCTAACGTCATCGGTGAAGAGCGTGTGTCGGTTACCATTTCTGGCACTGGAAATACGCTGCCGATTGCTCCACAACCGCTTGATCCTCCCAGCGGAGCAACGGTGGATACCAATGTGAAGTTCACTTGGCTGCCGGCCAGTGATGCTGATGGGGATGCTGTTTCGCAATTTCTGGTTTATTCGCCCCATGCGGATTTCTCTTTCTCGAACATACACCAGGTTGATACGATTCCTGCTGTCGTGCTGGCGGCCGGGGGCCTATTGCTTGGAGCACTACTCGCCGGTCTGGTCCGCCGGCGTGATCTAACACTGGCACTGATCCCCATGGTCATGTTTCTCGCGATGGCCTCTTGCGGCGGTGGAGGCGGTGGTGGTGGTGGAGAGAATGACAATCTTGCTGATGCCCAATCGACAATGGTGAGCGGACTGATCCCAGGGGTGACATACTACTGGAAGATGATTGCCGTTGACAGCCATGACGCCGAGACGCAAAGTGCTGTCAGGACTATATTAGTGCAACAGTTGAGTCCGATAGACCACTGAAGCCTGATCGCTCAGCAGTTATACTTACGTACCTGGGAGGTTGTTTGCATTTTAATGATGAGCAAAAGTCC
>Ga0224504_10001305_pt1 | contig 11100 bp, 6 predicted proteins | sample SF_Oct11_sed_USG_3_FD_170160 | JGI IMG/M metagenome (GOLD analysis project Ga0224504, IMG submission 170160) | Sediment microbial communities from San Francisco Bay, California, United States - SF_Oct11_sed_USGS_24 | ecosystem: Environmental > Aquatic > Marine > Sediment | place: USA: California... | reverse complement strand
CGGAAAGTACCGGTGAAAACCCTGCAACTGGCCGAAGGTACTGTTAAAGCCGTTACTGTCTATGACCTGATGCTGGCCAATTATGGTCTGGATCGCGGTCTGGATGATGACCAGGTTGCGCAGAGTTACGATGACGATATTCCCTATACACCTGCCTGGCAGGAAAAAATTACCGGTGTTGACCGGGCACAGATTATCCAGATTGCACGTGAGTTTGCCGATACCGCCGATAAGACCAGGGGCCGCTCAATGGTCATCCTCGGTGCGGCTATCAACCACTGGTACAACATGGATATGACCTATCGCGGCATCATGAACATGCTGATCATGTGCGGTTGCGTGGGTAAGAGTGGTGGTGGCTGGGCACATTATGTGGGCCAGGAAAAATTGCGCCCGCAGACCGGTTGGCTACCATTGGCCTTCGGCCTCGATTGGCATCGCCCGCCTCGTCATATGAACAGTACGTCTTTCTTTTATACCCACTCCAACCAGTGGCGCTATGAAAAACTGGAGCTCGATGAAATTCTCTCTCCACTGGCAGATAAGTCAGCCTGGGAGAATCAGAGTCTGATCGACTGCAATGTTCGTTCCGAACGCATGGGCTGGTTACCATCTGCACCACAGTTGGAAGAAAACCCGCTTGAGCTTTCGAAAAAGGCCAAAGAAGCCGGCCTCAGCAGTGTCGAATACGTTACCGGCCGTTTGAAGGACGGTAGCCTGCGTATGTCCTGCCAGGCACCGGATGAGCCACGCAACTTCCCGCGCAACCTGTTTATCTGGCGCTCCAACCTGCTGGGTTCCAGCGGCAAGGGCCATGAATACATGTTGAAACACCTGCTCGGCACCAAAAATGGTGTGCTTGGCAAGGATCTGGGCGAAACCGGTGGCCAGAAACCGAGTGAAGTTGAATGGGTTGACCACGATACCGAGGGCAAGCTGGACCTGGTGGTAACACTGGATTTCAGGATGTCCACCACCTGTGTCTATTCGGATATCGTTCTACCATCTTCAACCTGGTATGAGAAGAACGATCTCAACACCTCCGACATGCACCCGTTCATTCATCCTCTGTCACGCGCAGTTGATCCCGCCTGGGAAAGCCGTAGCGACTGGGATATTTACAAGGGACTGGCAAAGACTTACTCGGAATTGTGTGTAGGTCATCTCGGCACGGAAACCGACATTGTCGCGCTGCCCATCCTGCATGACACGCCGGCAGAACTCGGCCAGCCATTGGATGTGAAAGACTGGAAGAAGGGTGAATGTGATCCTATTCCAGGCAAGACGATGCCAAACTATATTGAGGTGGTACGTCATTACCCTGATACCTACAAAAAATTTACTTCGCTAGGCCCGCTGATGTCGAAGGTCGGCAATGGCGGTAAAGGTATCGCATGGAATACCGAGGATGAGGTCAAGCAACTTGGTGACCTGAACCGGCTTGTTACCGATGAGGGTGTATCCAAGGGTTTACCTAATATCGACACTGATATTGACGCCTGCGAAGTGGTGTTGTCACTGGCGCCGGAAACCAACGGTCAGGTTGCAGTGAAAGCCTGGCAGGCACTGGGTAAGATCACCGGACGTGACCATACCCACCTGGCCTTACCCAAACAGGATGAGAAAATCCGTTTCCGTGATATCCAGGCGCAGCCACGCAAGATCATTTCATCACCGACCTGGAGTGGTCTGGAAGATGAACATGTCAGTTATAACGCCTGTTATACCAATGTACATGAACTGATTCCGTGGAGGACCCTGACCGGACGTCAACACTTCTACCAGGATCACGCCTGGATGCGGGACTTTGGTGAAAGCCTGTGTGTCTACAAACCACCGATCAACACCAAAACGATCGCCCCGGTGATGGATGAGTACGGCAAGGGCGCCAAACAGGTTGCTCTCAACTGGATAACACCTCATCAGAAGTGGGGCATTCACAGCACCTATTCAGAAAACCTGCTGATGTTGACCCTGAGTCGTGGCGGGCCCTGTATATGGATGTCTGAGGTCGATGCAGCCAAGATTGACTGTGAAGACAATGACTGGATCGAGTTGTACAACACCAACGGTGCCATTGCAGCGCGGGCGGTTGTCAGTCAGCGCGTTCCGGAAGGTATGGTCATGATGTACCACGCACAGGAAAAGATCGTCAATACACCTATCAGCCAGATAACCGGTCACCGTGGTGGCATACATAACTCGGTGACACGTGCGGTGGTAAAACCAACCCATATGATTGGTGGTTATGCCCAGTTGGCCTACGGATTTAATTATTACGGAACGGTCGGCTCCAACCGCGATGAATTCGTGGTGGTACGCAAACTCGAGAAAGTTGAGTGGAAGGTAACAAATGCCGGAACCACCGGGGAGGCTGTAGCATGAAGATCAGAGCACAAATTGGCATGGTCCTTAACCTGGACAAATGCATAGGCTGTCACACATGTTCGGTTACCTGCAAAAACGTCTGGACCTCGCGCCAGGGTGTGGAATACGCATGGTTTAATAATGTTGAAACCAAGCCCGGTGTCGGTTATCCGCGTGAGTGGGAAAACCAGGCGCGCTGGAATGGCGGTTGGAAGTTACATGGCAAGAGTAAGCTCAAACCCAAGATGGGTGGCAAATTCCGTCTGCTGGCAAAGATATTTGCCAACCCGGATTTGCCGGAAATCGATGAGTATTACGAACCGTTTACCTATAACTACCAACATCTGCAAAATGCACCTGAATCTCAGACGACACCAACTGCGCGGATGGAATCTGCCATAACCGGTGAGCAGATGGAAAAACCACACTGGGGTCCCAACTGGGAAGAAATCCTGGGTGGTGAGTTCAGCAAACGTAGCAAGGACATGAATTTTGAGAACATCGAGAAGGAGATTTACGGTCAGTTCGAAAACACCTTCATGATGTACCTGCCGCGTTTGTGCGAGCACTGTCTGAATCCAACCTGCGTTGCATCCTGTCCCAGTGGCGCAATATACAAACGTGAAGAGGATGGCATTGTACTGATTGACCAGGACAAGTGCCGTGGTTGGCGTATGTGCGTCAGCGGCTGTCCGTACAAGAAAATCTACTTCAACTGGCAGTCGGGTAAATCGGAAAAGTGCACGTTCTGTTATCCGCGTATCGAAGCGGGTGATCCGACTGTTTGTTCGGAAACCTGTGTCGGGCGTATCCGCTACCTTGGTGTGTTGCTATACGATGCTGATCGGATTTCCGAGGCGGCAAGCGTCACTGACGAAGAAGATTTATACCAGGCGCAACTGGATATCTTTCTTGACCCGAACGATCCGGAGGTTATCAAGCAGGCCAAAAAAGATGGTGTGCCGGATAGCTGGATCGCTGGTGCACAGAATTCACCCGTTTACAAGATGGCAATGGATTGGAAAGTGGCCTTCCCGTTACATCCTGAGTACCGCACTTTACCCATGGTCTGGTATGTACCGCCTCTGTCACCCATAACAAACGCGGCGGCCCAGGGCAAAATTGAAAGCGATGGTGTTATTCCTGATGTCACCAAGTTACGTATTCCGGTCAAGTATCTGGCCAATCTGTTGACCGCTGGTAAAGAACAACCGGTCATTGAAGGTCTGGAGCGCATGATCGCCATGCGTTCCTATATGCGTGCCCGTACTGTTGATGGAGTCAATGCGACCGAGATATTGGATCGTGTCGGGTTGGATGAGCAAACACTTGATGACATGTACCGGATCATGGCACTGGCCAGTTATGAAGATCGCTATGTCATTCCAACCAACCACCGTGAGTATGCAGGTAAAACGCCATTTGATAACGAAATTGCCTTTAATCACCGCTCTTCCTGCGGTTTCACTTTTGGTAATGGCTGTTCTGATGGCCAAAGTAAGGTCAGCCTGTTTGGTAGCCCAACTCACAAAAATACCATGAGTGGTAAAGGACATTCCAAATGAACACATTTAAGGTTCTGGGACTGTTGATGTCCTATCCTAAACCTGAGTGGATAGCGCACCTGGATGAATGTGAATTGCTTCTGCAACAGGAGAACTTCCTGCCGAAGAAGCATTTACATGCTGTCGAGGCCTTCATCGACAGATTGAAAACATCGGATATTTTCAGTGTGCAGGAAGAGTACGTATCTACCTTTGACCGGGGCAGGTCGCACTCGCTGCATTTGTTTGAACACATCCATGGAGAATCGCGTGACCGTGGACAGGCGATGGTTAATCTTTCTGATGCATACGAGGAAAAAGGATTGTTTATCGACAAGGCGGAATTACCCGACTTTATTCCGTTGTTTCTCGAGTTCCTCTCGTTGTGTCCCGTCGATGAAGCAATTGCTTTGCTCGGTGAACCGATCGATATCATGGCGACCATTGCAACCCGTCTGAAAAAGCGGGACTCATCGTATGCCGTCTTGTTCAATGCGCTGGTGGCTTTATCGAAGGTTAAGCCGAGCGAGGAGATAATCCAGGAAGTTCTGGACCAGGAACTTGAGGACACCAGTCTGGAGGCCATGGACCGGGAATGGGAAGAGGCGGCTGCATTTGCAGGTCAACCAGATCAATCCGACTGCGGGGCTTGCACAGCTCCTGATGACGGTTTGCAAATAAAAATCACACGGTAGGAGGCATCAACATGGCAAACTACATTAATCAGTTTTTCTTTGGGATCTACCCCTATATCGCGATCACCGTATTCTTTCTCGGCAGTTTGCTGCGTTATGATCGTGATCAATACACCTGGAAGGCCAGCTCCAGCCAGATGTTAAGTAAGAAGGATATGCGACTGGGTAGTAACCTGTTTCATATTGGCATCATTGCCCTGTTTTTTGGTCACCTGATGGGTCTGCTCACACCGCACTGGGCCTACCATTTCATGATGTCAGCAGGCACAAAACAGATGGTTGCGATGACAGCAGGCGGGATATTCGGTCTGATTTGCCTGGTAGGCATGATTTTACTGATACGCCGGCGCATGCTTGATGCTCGTATCAAGGCAACATCACAGCCCACGGATCTGCCAATTCTTCTCATCCTTTTTGTGCAGCTAGTTTTGGGATTATTGACGATTCCATTTTCAGCCCAGCACTTGGATGGCAGTTCCATGCTCGCATTGGCAAGTTGGGCACAGCACATTGTGACTTTCCAGGGTGACGCTGCCTCGTTTGTAATTGGTGAGGCATTTATCTTCAAGATTCATTTGGTCCTGGGCTTGACCATCTTCCTCGTGTTTCCATTTACCCGGCTGGTTCATGTCTGGAGTGTGCCGATTCAGTACCTGACCCGCCGTGGTTACCAGATTGTCAGGAAGCGTGGTTAATACAGGACGCTACACACGATGTCGATATTTATCAATAAGGCCGAGATAACGGACCAGGAAATAGGGCAGGAGATGCAATATCATCCTGCTCCAAACCAGGAGCAAGCCTGGCACATGGCGGCACAATCACTGGTTATAAGGCAGTTATTATTACAGCAGGCTGTCGAGAACGGGCTTTGTCAGGACGTAGATTCAGTCTCTCCGGGTGAAGATGAAAAACTGATCGATCAACTTCTGGAAAAAGAAATTGTTGTACCCGAAGCGGATGAATCGACCTGCCGGCGGTTCTACGATAATCACCCCGACAGCTTTAAAGACGAAAAGACCGGTGAGCGTGTAACTTTTGAGTTGGCACAAGCTAATATTCGTGATTACTTGCATACAAAAGCCATGAGGATCGCCGTTACGGAGTATATAAAAGCGCTGTCATACAACGCGAAAATCAAGGGGTTTGAGTTAGACAATATATAGGAGTCTGGCGGGCTCAACATGATCTACTACGAACCTGTTAAACCCGACAGGCTCCAGGGTCGTCTGATTTCGTTTTTGCCAGCATGGAATAAAAATCTGGCGGGTGTATGATTGTGGACTTTAGGTATTGAGTTAATTATGTCTGACCTGTTTTTTCCGATCTCATCGGTGCAATTGATCGAATGGGTTTTCAGTGAACTGGATTCCAGTGACTCCATTCTGGGTATTCCACGACAACATTTCTTTGTACCGCAAAAAAACGATCCGTTTCAGACCAGCGCCTTTGGTCACCCTCTGGAAACCCCGTTTGGCCCCGCTGCCGGTCCTCATTCGCAAATGGCACAGAACATCGTTGCAGCATGGTTGTGCGGTGCGCGCTATATCGAACTGAAGACCGTTCAGACACTGGATGAGCTTAATGTATCCAAACCTTGTATCGATATGCAGGACGAGGGTTACAACGTCGAGTGGTCCCAGGAATTGAAAGTCCACCAGTCATTTGATGAGTACCTGCGCGCCTGGGTGCTGATTCACGCCTTGCACCACAAACTCGGTTTCCCCGGCGAACCCGGTGTCGTCTTCAATCTCAGTGTTGGCTATGATCTCGCTGGAATCCAGAAACCGAATATCCAGTGGTTCTTGCGGCAGATGCGTGATTGCTCGGGCTACAAGCAGGATCTGATAAACCAGGTGGCCCTTTATTACCCGGGTGTCAGCCAAATACAGATACCTGACCGGATTTCCGATAACGTGACATTATCCACGATGCACGGATGCCCGCCCGGTGAAATAGAGAAAATCTGTGCCTATCTGATGGAAGAGCAGGGTCTTCACACCTATGTGAAGTGTAACCCGACCCTGCTGGGTCCTGAACGTGTGCGAGCGATTTTGCATGGTGACCTTGGTTACAATGATGTCGTGGTCCCGGATGCTGCCTTTGAACATGACCTGAAATACCAGGATGCAGTGCCGATGCTGCGCTCGTTGAGAGCGCTTGCCCGCCAATGCGATCTGCACTTTGGTGTGAAGCTCAGTAATACGCTCGAAGTTGAGAACTCCCGAACCGTGTTTAGCGCGACAGAAAAGATGAGTTACCTGTCGGGACGACCACTGCATGCAATCACCGTGAATTTAGCCTGCCAGTTGTCGAAGGAGTTCAACGGCGACCTGCCGATGTCATTCTCGGCCGGTGCAGATTGTTTCAATTCAGCCGATCTGCTGGCCGCCGGTATGCAGACCATTACCGTTTGTTCGGATCTATTAAAAACCGGTGGCTATCTGCGTTTGCTTCAGTACATTGATCTGGTCAGACAGGCTTTCATGTTGGTCGATGCGGCTGACATCAGCGAGTTTGCGTTTGCTCAGGCCCTGAAAGGCTTGGATTCGACAGGTGCCACGCCACATGATATCCATGCCAATAAGTCCATCAATTTAAACAATTATGCAAAATCGACACGCCAGCAGCACAGGTTGCAAAAGTCTGCATTTCTAACAAGCCGGAGTAAAACGGAACGTAAGCTGGGTCTTTTTGATTGTATTGAAGCCCCTTGCATTGATCGTTGCGCAATCAATCAGAAAGTGCCGCAATATATGAATGCAGTCAGGGATGGTGTGATTGAGGAAGCGCTGCGCCTGACCATGTCCGACAATCCCGTTGCCTCAACACTTGGGCGGGTTTGTGATCATCTGTGTGAATCTACCTGTATACGGACCCATCTTGATGAACCGTTGGCCATACGTGACATCAAGCGATTTATCATGAGTCACGAAGCGGAGCCAAACATGAGAACCCGCTCCGGGCCAGGGGACTTAAAGGTCGCCATCATCGGTGCCGGTCCTGGTGGTATGGCAGCGGCATCGGAATTGGCCATGGCCGGCTGCGAGGTCGAAATATTTGAAATGCACCCCTATGCCGGTGGAATGGTGGGTGGTGCAATTCCTGAATTCAGACTTCCGCAGGCCGTATTTAACTGTGACCTTGAACGTCTTGTGCAACTGGGTGTAAAAATTAATTACAACACTATGGCCGGACGCGACATCCACCTGTCACGTTTACGTAAGAACGGTTTTGATCATATCGTAATCATGGTTGGAGCACAGTTGGGCAAGAAACTGGGTCTGCACGGTGAAGACAGTGAGGGCGTCATGGATGCCCTGTATTTCCTGAGACAGGCAAGGGAAGGCAAGCCGGTCCGCGTCGGCAAACACATCGGAATCATCGGGGCCGGAGATACGGCCATGGATTGTGCACGCACTGCATGGCGCTTAAGCGATAGCCGTGTCAGCGTAATCTATCGTCGCACCATTGACCAGATGCCGGCAGACCGTGAAGAGGTGGTCTTGTTGGCAGAAGAAGGTATCGAGGTGGTAGAGCTGGCAAAACCACAGAAACTGCTGGTTGAAGACGGTAAATTATGTGGATTGTTATGCCGATCAATGGAATTCCGGGGCGAACGTGATGCCTCCGGTCGAAAGGTACCCCATGAGGTGCCTGATTCTGAGTTTGAAATACCCATTGATACCCTTATCCTGGCCATTAGCCAGCATGCCATCCTGGATTTTTTTGATGAGGAACCAATCGAGGTCAACCAGTGGGGTTACATCAAGACCGATCCGCATAATTTTGAAACCTCGGTGTCGGGTGTTTATGCCGGCGGGGATGTGGTCAATGATGGCCCGTCATCAATTGTCGAGGCCGTAGCCGACGGCAAGGCCATTGCCGCATCTATCCTTGGCCGGTCACCCGATGAGGGGCCAACTGTATCTAAATTTGAGATAGACGCACTATTGCGTAAACGCAGTCTCCGGCAATGGCGTGTCCCTGTTCAGCATAGCGCACTTGAGGACCGGAATAGCTCGAAGGAGGTGGTGCAGACTTACACTGAGCAGCAGGCGCGGACAGAAGCCGGCCGCTGCCTGGATTGTCACAAATACTGCAGCCTTTGCGTGGGTGTTTGTCCCAACATTGCCCTGCAGACCTGGCAATCAGCGCCGTTGGAGTTGAAACTGCCGGAATTGAGATTCAGGTCCGGTGGTGTCACGGCACAAACGGGCGAGACCTGGAAAGTGGAGCAGGCTTACCAGATTGCTGTACTGACGGATTTCTGCAACGAATGCGGTAACTGTACGACGTTTTGTCCCACGGCCGGTGAACCCTACCGGGATAAACCACGGCTTTACCTGGACCGTTCGGAATTCCTGGCGCAACAGGAAAATGCGTTTATGGTTTTCCGGGACGCAGACATATGCTCGATGGAGGCGCGTTGGGAGGACAAGACACACCGGATTGAACTTAATGGAAAGCTGAACTACCAGGGTCCATTGTTCAATGCACAGTTGGATACGGAAACCTTCGAGCCCATACAGGTCGAAGTCACGGCACTCGCCCGGGATGGCGATCTGCTGTCGCTTAAACCTGCCGCCAGTATGTATGTATTGCTCAACGGACTGATAGAATCCTTACCACATCTGCCAGGCGCATTGGCTGGAGAGGCTGACTGCAGAGGCAAAATCCCTCACCCGGGCTACGAGGATTGAACGGTTCCGCCCAGTGCAACAAAACGCGAACAATCGCTTAAGTGGTCATTAACAAGTCCCGCCGCTTGCATAAAAGCGTAGCAAATTGTGGAACCTACAAAAGTGAAGCCGCGTTTTTTCAAGTCCTTGGACATGGCGTCTGAAACCGGGGTGTTGGCGGGAACCTGCTTAGGGGATTGCCAGTTATTCTGAATTGCCTGCCCGTCGACGAAGTTCCACAGGTAGTTGTCCAGACTCAGACCGCTTTCACGCATGGTCAGGTAGGCGCGGGCATTTTTGACGAAGCCATTTACTTTGAGTTTATTGCGAACGATGCCGGCATCGCTCAGTAACGCATCGATTCTGGCTTGATCATAGCGAGCCATTTTCTCTGCATCAAACTGATCAAAAACCAGGCGGTAATGCTCGCGTTTTCTTAAGATTGTGATCCAGCTGAGACCGGCCTGGGCGCCCTCGAGGCAGAGGAATTCAAACAGGGCCCGATCATCGTGAACGGGTACTCCCCACTCCTTGTCATGGTAGGCCTGGTAGAGAGGGTCATCGCCACACCACCAGCATCGCTTGTTTTCGATTTGTGTCATTGGTAAGGGGTCCATCTGATTTGTTGCTCTCAAGATGATACTCGAATTATCGTGACAAAATGCTGTCTCCGGCCAGACCCAATAAGCTACAGGTTGATGTAGGTCATCGACCAAAGTAATGAATGCATTCAGAATCAATTGCTCAAAAAACCGTACCGAAATGGGCGTAAACCTTCGATCGGGGGAGCATTGAAATGAGCTCGTTACTGATTACCAATGGACATCTGGTGACACTGGATGAGGCCAACCGCTTCATCTTCAACGGCAGCGTGTACATTGAAAACGGGCACATTATTGAAGTCGGCGAATCATCGGCAATCAAACGTACGGCAGATCGCTGTATTGATGCCCGGGGCAGTGTTGTCATGCCGGGTCTGATCAATACCCACCACCATCTTTATTCCACTTTTGCACGGGGCTTTACACCACCGGGTAAAGCGGCACGTAATTTTGAAGAAATTTTGTCGAAGCTCTGGTGGAAGCTCGATTCAGCTCTGGATAGCGAGGATGTTTATTATTCTGCGCTGCTGGCGCTGATTGATGCGACCAGGGCCGGTTGTACCACGGTTATCGATCACCATGCATCGCCTTCATGTGTTGATGGCAGTCTTGACCAGATTGAGAAAGCATTCAGGGAAGTGGGTTTGAGCGGTTGCCTCAGTTACGAGGTCTCGGATCGCAACCGCGAAGGGGAGGGCATTGAGGAAAACGAGCGCTGGATTCGCAAGTGCCGCGACGCGGATGACGGACAAATGTCCGCCCTTTTTGGGATGCACGCGCTGATGACTCTTGGAACAAAAACACTACAGCGTAGTGCCGAGGTCGGAAAAGCACTGGATTGTGGTTTCCATGTGCATGTCGCCGAGGACCGGGTCGATGCTGATTTAACCATGCAGCGTTACGGCCGGCAGCTTATGCAACGGTTTCAGGATTTTGAAATTCCCGGTGAGAAAACAATCTTTGTGCATGGGAGTTACCTGACACCAGGTGATATGGGGTTGCTCAATTCTACCGGTTCAATCCTGGTGAATAACCCCGAATCCAATATGAACAACGGGCTCAAGGTCTCGCCGGTGTTGGAGTTCCTGAAACATGGAGTCACCGTTGGCATCGGTACGGATGGGATGTCCGGACACCTGATTTCCCAGGCCCGTGCGATGTATCTCCACCAACGTACACAACTACGGGACCCCGGGATCGCATTTGCAGA
>Ga0224504_10001304_pt1 | contig 11104 bp, 8 predicted proteins | sample SF_Oct11_sed_USG_3_FD_170160 | JGI IMG/M metagenome (GOLD analysis project Ga0224504, IMG submission 170160) | Sediment microbial communities from San Francisco Bay, California, United States - SF_Oct11_sed_USGS_24 | ecosystem: Environmental > Aquatic > Marine > Sediment | place: USA: California... | reverse complement strand
CAGGTCTCCCACGGTGAACTCGCCTTCCTGCAACTCAAGTGTGCGCTCGAACTCGCTGGCGAAGTCGTCCAGCCATTCTTTCAGTGCCAACCGTTCCGGTCGGCTGGACTCGCGTCGTGACAGCTGCAACACGTTGTCGATGATGTGGCTGACCCGGCCGGAATGCGTCTGGATGATCTCGGTCAACCGGACGTCATCATCGGTCAGGCCTGACGATTCCCCAAGCAGCTGCGCAGCATGGCTCATGGCCCCGACGGGATTCCGGATCTCGTGCGCAATGCTTGCACTCAGGCGCCCCAGAGATGCGAGCTTCGACTGCTGCACTCGCGCATTCAATTGGCTCACGTCTTCAAGGAACACGAGGATTGGTCCTTTCCGCTGGCCATCCTTGCCCAGCGGGGCCAGGTGCGCCGTGATGCGTACATTGTCGCCCTCTGTTATCAACGTGAGTTCGGGGTGTGACGACAACGACAGGTCTTCCCGCCAGGTCCGGATATATTCGGCCAACGATTCCGTCACCGTGCCGAGCGGCGTGCCTGGCGGCGCTGCTTCGGCGCCAAGCAGCTGCATCGCCGAACTGTTGATCAGCCGTATTGCGTCGCTGCTATCAACGACGACAATGCTCTCGCGCAGGTGCTGGACGATGTATTCATTGAGCTCTGACAGATTCTTCAGGTCGACGCCAAACTGGCGGGCGAGTGCTTCGGAGGTCCGAATTCGTCGGGCGAGCGGCTGGGTCGCGAGTGCGAGCGCAAATATCACGCCGCTCAGGATTCCAGCCGCCGGATAGTTGGCAACGGTGTTGAGGTCAGAGATCTGCGTATAGAACTGCTCGCCGAGTATGAAGAAAGTCGCGATCGCGGCGAGCGTTGCCGACACGATCATGGGGATGACCAGGCTCGCAGCACCGATGAAAATGACCAGCAGGCCACCAAGACCGCTGGAGATGCCGCCGCTGGCATGCATAAGGATGACGATAGCGACGATATCGACCAGCAACTGGGTTACGGCGAGCGCGACGCGCGGTACCCACTGCTGGCGCAGGGAGACCGCGGAGAGAATGGCGAACACCAGGTATCCGGCGACCGTTGCGGCGAACAGCGTCGGCTTGGAGTCCCCGAAGAAATGGGGATCCGAGCCCACAGCGAAGAGCAGCAGCAACGCGGTTGAGATCAGCAGCCTGAACGCGTTCAGCGTAATCAGGACGCGCCAGCCCAGTGCGGGTTCATCGATCGTTTTCTGTAGCAGCGCGTCCCGACTGCCTCGGAACGTCCGTCTCAGCGGGGCCTCAGTCTGTGCCTGATTCATCCGCGAATTGTAGACCGAATATGGACATGTGTGGCGCAAACCTCCAAAATACGGCCACTCCTTCGCGGCAATCGCGAAATCCTTATCCCGTTCTCTAGCAGACTGACAAACCAATGAATCTTCACGAATACCAATCAAAACGATTGTTCGCTGACTACGGCATCCCGGTGCCGCTCGGCATCCCGGCAGAATCGCCGAGCGACGCCGTTACGGCGGCACAGGAACTAGGTGGCGACCTCTGGGTCGTCAAGGCGCAGGTCCACGCAGGTGGGCGAGGCAAGGCAGGCGGCGTCAAGCTTGCGCGCTCGCTGGACGAGGTCCGGGAGTATACGGACAAGATGCTGGGCACTATCCTCGTAACCCACCAGACCGGCCCTGAGGGTCTGCCGGTCAACACTGTGTATGTGGAGCAGGGATCGGATATCGATCGCGAGCTCTACCTGAGCATGCTGGTCGATCGTGAAGTCAGCCAGATTTCCTTTATCGCGTCGGCTGCGGGTGGCATGGATATTGAGAAAGTCGCCGCAGAGACGCCTGAGCGAATTTTCTCGGTGTCGATCGCGCCGGACGCCGGTCTGCAGGACTACCAGGCACGCCAGCTGGCCTTCGGACTTGAGCTGGACAAGCAGCAAATGCGCCAGTTCGGTGACCTGATCAAGAAAATGTACAAGCTCTATGTCGATACGGACGCCAGCCTCATCGAGGTGAATCCGCTGATCACGACCAAAGCCGGCGATATTGTTGCCCTCGACGGTAAGATCAATATCGATGGCAGTGCGCTGTTCCGCCAGAAGGCCATCGCCGAATTGCGTGACCCGTCGCAGGAAGACGAGGCCGAACGCAAGGCCGCCGAGCATGACCTCAACTATGTGTCACTCGACGGCAACATCGCCTGCATGGTGAACGGTGCCGGACTCGCCATGGCGACGATGGACCTGATCAAGCTGCACGGCGGTGAGCCGGCCAACTTCCTCGATGTGGGCGGCGGCGCCACTGCCGAGAAAGTCGCGGCGGCATTCAAGCTGATTCTCTCGAACGACAGTGTCGAGGCAATTCTGGTGAACATCTTCGGCGGTATCGTCCGCTGCGACCTGATTGCCGAAGGCATTATCAGTGCGGTCAAGGAAGTCGGCGTCAGCGTACCCGTCGTGGTGCGCCTCGAAGGTACCAATGTCGACAAGGGACGTGAGCTGCTGGCGAACAGTGGTCTGGACATTATTGCGGCAGAGGATTTGACCGACGCGGCGAAGAAGGTGGTTGCTGCGGCAGCCTGACGGAAATAGATATGAGCATTCTGGTTAATAAAGACAGCAAAATCCTCTGCCAGGGCCTTACTGGCAACCAGGGATCATTTCATACCGAGCAGTGCATCGAGTACGGCACGCAGGTCGTTGCCGGCGTCACGCCGGGACGCGGCGGCGAGGAGCACCTCGGGGTGCCGGTATACAACACGGTGCGCGATGCGGTAGCCGAGACCGGTGCAGACGTAAGCATGATCTACGTACCGCCGCCCTTTGCGGCCGATGCCATTCTCGAAGCGGCCGACAGCGGGGTCGACCTGATCGTTTGTATTACGGAAGGTATCCCGGTCAATGACATGGTCAAGGTCAAGTCGGTACTCAAGGACTACGACTGCCGCCTGATCGGCCCGAACTGTCCCGGCATTATCACGCCAGGTGAGTGCAAGATCGGCATCATGCCGGGCTTTATTCACAAGGCAGGCCGGATCGGTGTTGTATCGCGTTCCGGCACGCTTACTTACGAAGCGGTGTACCAGACGACGACGAATGGTCTCGGTCAGACCACCTGTATCGGCATCGGCGGTGACCCGGTTCGCGGCATGAATTTCATTGACTGCCTCGAGCTTTTCGAAGCTGACCCCGACACCGATGGCATCATCATGGTCGGTGAAATCGGCGGTACTGATGAGGAAGCGGCGGCCGAATTTATCCAGAGTAATGTTTCCAAGCCGGTTGTTGCCTACATTGCCGGCGTCACGGCGCCTCCCGGTAAACGCATGGGCCATGCCGGCGCGATTATTGCGGGCGGTAAGGGAACGGCCGAGGACAAGTTCAAGGCACTCGACACCGCCGGTGTTGCCACTGTTCGTTCGCCCGCCGAACTCGGCTCCAAGATGCAGGAGATCATCGGCAGCTAGCGATGGGCGATGCCGTCAAAGTTGCGCTCGCGCAGATTGACCTCGTTGTCGGGGATATCGCAGGCAACACGGCAAAGATCATCGAGTACGCCCAGCAGGCGCGAGACCGCGACGCTGCAGATCTTGTCGTATTTCCGGAGCTCAGTGTCTGCGGGTATCCACCCGAGGACCTGTTGTTCCATGCAGGCCTCCGCCTCGACGTCGAGGATGCTGTTCGCCGAATTCGGGACCAGGTCTTCGGTATCGCAATCCTGATCGGTTTTCCCGAGTACGACGAGGGTCATATCTACAATGCCTGCGCCGTCCTGCATGACGGGCAGGTGCTCGCGCATTATCGGAAACACCGGCTGCCCAACTACGCGGTCTTTGACGAAGAGCGCTATTTCAAGGCGGGCAAGGAGGCGGCGGTCTTCACGCTCAACGGCATTCGTATTGGGCTCAATATTTGTGAAGACGTCTGGTCGCCCGAACCTATAGCCGCGTCACGCTCTGCGGGTGCTGAGGTGGTTGTCGCGATCAACGGCTCGCCTTTCGAGAAAAGCAGCCAGGAAAAACGCGAAGCTGTGGTGCAGCAGCGCATAGCCGAGGTTGGCATACCGGTGGTGTACGTCAACCATGTGGGCGGTCAGGACGAACTCGTTTTTGATGGCGGTTCGTTCGTCATGGATGCCGATGGCCAGATCACCTACCGGGCAGCCATGTTCGAAGAAACCATGGATACCATCGTTTTTGATGGCGCTGCACGGGCCGTCAAACCTGTTGCCGCCAGTGTCATCGAGCCGGGTACTCGCGTTGCGATGGTCTACCGCGCACTCGTGACGGGTACGCGCGACTATGTAACGAACCATGGTTTTCCAGGTGTCATCGTGGGGTTGTCGGGCGGCATTGACTCGGCGCTGGTCGTTGCTATCGCCTGTGACGCCATCGGCGCGGACAGAGTCCGGGCCGTACAGATGCCGTTTCGCTATACGTCGGCGATGAGCCAGGAAGACTCGGAAAAACAGGCTGAGACGTTCGGGATCCAGTATGACGTGATACCGATCGAGCCGATGTACGACGCGACCATTGCTCAATTGCAGCCTGTGCTTGGCGATACCGAACCCGACGCTACCGAGGAGAACATCCAGGCGCGTTGCCGTGGACTGTTGCTCATGGCGCTGTCAAACAAGACCGGACGAATGTTGCTGACGACCGGCAACAAGAGCGAGATGGCGGTGGGGTACGCCACACTTTACGGCGACATGGCGGGCGGCTTCGCACCCATCAGGGATTGCAGCAAGTCGTTGGTGTATGAGCTCGCTCGATATCGCAACACGCTGGGCGATGCTATCCCTGAACGCGTCATTACGCGGCCGCCGTCGGCCGAGCTTCGTCCTGACCAGAAGGATTCGGATTCGCTGCCAGACTATGACGTTCTCGACCCGATTCTCGAGGCGTTCATCGAGCAGGATCTGTCGGTCGCGGAGATTACCGCACGCGGCTTCGACCGCAGTGTCGTTATTCGGGTGCTGGAAATGGTCAAGCGCAATGAGTACAAACGCCGGCAGGCACCGCCGGGAGTGCGTATCAGTAGCAGGGCGTTCGGACGCGACTGGCGGTATCCGATTACCTCAGGTTACAAATTCCCGTAGTCAGCTCTCGGTAGAAAGGTCGGGGAAATTGGTTTCGAGAACCCTGCGCGCGTTGGCGGCCAGTTCCACCATTCCGAGACTGTCATAGGCGGAGGCCATGATTTGCAGTGACCGGGCGTTGCCCGTCGCGCCATTGTAGGCTTCCAGGGCGCCCTTGGCCCGATTCAGTGCGGCCACATAGGCGCCGCGACGCAGATAATAATCAGCCACGTAGTTATCGTAGTCGGCAAGGCGATTCTTGATCGCAATCATGCGTTGCTCGGCATCCGGTGCGTACTGGCTGGCCGGGAAGCGCTCGACCAGGCGGCGCAGGCTCGAGTATGCGAGCTCGACGTCTTTCGGCGGGCGCTGGGTCACGTCTTTCCGGAAAAGCCGTTCCAGGACGCCAGGACCCTGTTCGTAGTAAGCGAGCCCCTTGATGTACAGAGCGTAGTCGACCCGCGGGTGAATCGGATTCTCTCGCATAAAGGTGTCGGCAGCCTCGATGGCTTCCTCTCGCTGGTCACCCTTGTAATAGGCATACATCAGCTCGAGCTGGATCTGGCGAGAAAGGTCGCTAAACGGGTAGCGCGCCTGGATGGCTTCGAAAATCTGGATGCCACGCCGATAGTTGCCACGCTCGACCGACGTTTGGGCCATTTTGTAGGCCTCGGTGATGTTCTCTACCTCGGTCTGTACCTCATCGTTGCTGGCACAGCCGAACAACGCCATGGGCAGGACGGCAATCAGCAGGAGGCGAAGTTGGCGGAGGTCAATTCTCATATTTCTGGTGGTTGGAGCGTTCAAGGTCGGCGAGTATACCGTAAACTCAGGTCCAGTCATGAACTCCGAAAGACAAATATTGGCGGTCCCTGAAGAGCTGGCTGGTCTGCGTTTGGACCAGGCTTTGGCTCGGATGTTTCCTGAGTATTCACGTAGCCGCCTCAAAGAATGGCTTCTGGCAGGTGCTATTACGGTCGACGGCGGGCCGAAGCGACCGCGAGATGCCGTCGCCGGGGGAGAAACGGTCACGCTTGAGCCCCGGGCCGAGGCCGAGGTCCGCGCAGCGCCGGAACCGATCCGGCTCGACGTCGTCTACGAGGACGATGATCTGCTGGTCGTCAATAAAGGGGCCGGACTGGTCGTGCACCCCGGGGCCGGGAACCCGGGCGGCACGCTCATGAATGGCCTGCTGCACCACGCCCCGAAGCTCGAGGAAGTGCCACGCGCAGGCATTATCCACAGGATCGACAAGGACACGACCGGTCTGCTGCTTGTCGCCAAGACCCTGACGGCTCATACGGCACTGGTACGCCAGCTGGCGGAGCGGGAGATTTCCAGGAACTACCTGGCAGTGTGCTACGGCGTGCTGACCGGCGGCGGCACCATCGATCAGCCGATAGGCCGTCACCCGGTCGACCGCAAGCGCATGAGCATTCAGCAGGACGGCAAGCCCGCCGTGACGCATTACAAGGTCATCGAGCGCTTCCGTGCGTTCACCTATATAAGCGTGAAGCTGGAAACGGGCCGTACCCATCAGATTCGCGTGCATTTCGCATGGCGGCGCCATGCGCTGGTCGGCGACCCGGCCTACGGTGGCAGGCTGGCCTTGCCAAAAGGCGCGAGCGAGCCGGTCATCAATATGCTGCGCGGCTTCAAACGGCAGGCATTGCACGCCACGCGCCTCGCGTTTGAGCATCCGTCCTCTGGCGAGGTCCTGGAACTCGAGGTCCCGCCACCGGACGATTTCCAGGCATTGCTCGCTGTCCTCCGGGAAGATGCGAAGAATGACTGAAGGCCTGATCACTCCCAACTGGCCGGCGCCGGAGAATGTGTTTGCTGGCACCACAACGCGCAATGCCGCCGATGACCTGTTGCCCGAGGGAGTGAGCTTCCTGAACCAGGTCCATGGTGCGACCGTTGTGACGGCCGAGACGGTGCGCGGCTCTCAAGAAGCCGTAAATGCGGATGCTGTGGTGGGATTTGAGCCTGGTGACATATGTGCCGTGCGCACTGCCGATTGCCTGCCGGTCCTGTTCTGTTCCGCTGACGGCAGGAACATTGCCGCTGCTCACGCAGGCTGGCGCAGCCTGGCGGGAGGCGTGCTCGAAAATACGGTGGCAGCCATGCAGTGCCGGGCAGCCGACCTGGTTGCCTGGTTCGGGCCCGCAATCTCACAAGCGAATTTCGAGGTCGGGGAAGATGTGCGATCGGTATTCATCAGCACTGATCCGGCAGCGGAGGTCCTGTTTACTGCCAATGACCGGGGACGCTGGCAGGCCGACCTGTACGGACTTGCCCGGCGGCGGCTGCACCAGTGTGGTGTGCAGGCCATATACGGCGGCGGCTTGTGTACCTTCGCGGACAGCCGGTCCTTTTACTCATACCGTCGGGCCGCAGAAACAGGACGCATGGTGTCTTTCGTGGCCTTGAAATAGCGCCAGATACCTCAATTTACCGGTCATCTAGTTAATTCGAGCCTTCCAGGAGGCATGCCATGCGAATGGATAAACTGACCAGCAAATTTCAGATGGCGCTTGCCGATGCGCAGTCGCTGGCCGTCGGCCAGGATCACCAGTTCATCGAGCCGGTACACGTACTGGTTGCATTACTCGACCAGCAGGGTGGCAGCGTTCGCGGCTTGCTGACGAAAGCGGGCGTCAACGTGAACCTGCTGCGTTCGCAGCTGGGCGACGCCATCGACCGCCTGCCAAAAGTAGAAGGCTCAGGCGGCGATGTGCATATCGGCCAGGAGCTCGCCAAGCTCTTCAATATCACCGACAAGCTCGCCCAGAAACGCGACGACCAGTACATCTCCAGCGAGCTGTTCGTGTTGGCGGCGATGGATGAGAAATCGCCGCTCAAGACGATCCTGGAGACGGCAGGCAGCGTGCGCGGCGCGATCGAGAAGGCGATCGATGACCTGCGCGGCGGCGCACAGGTCGACGATCCGAACGCCGAGGACGCACGCCAGGCGCTCGAAAAATTCACCATCGACCTGACCGAGCGTGCGGAGCAGGGCAAGCTCGACCCGATCATCGGTCGTGACGACGAGATTCGTCGCACGATCCAGATCCTGCAGCGACGTACGAAGAACAATCCTGTGCTCATCGGCGAACCCGGAGTGGGTAAGACCGCAATCCTCGAAGGCCTTGCACAGCGCATCGTAAACAACGAAGTGCCCGAGGGCCTGCGTGGCAAACGCATACTCTCGCTCGACATGGGTGCGTTGATCGCAGGCGCCAAGTACCGCGGAGAATTCGAGGAACGCCTCAAAGGCGTATTGAGCGATCTCGCGAAACAGGAAGGCCAGGTCATCCTCTTCATCGATGAACTGCATACGGTGGTCGGTGCGGGCAAGGCCGAGGGTTCCATGGACGCGGGCAACATGCTCAAGCCAGCGCTTGCGCGCGGCGAACTGCATTGTGTCGGTGCGACAACACTCGACGAGTATCGCAAGTACATTGAAAAAGATGCCGCGCTGGAGCGTCGCTTCCAGAAAGTCGTGATTGAAGAGCCGACGGTGGAAGATACGATCGCGATTCTGCGTGGCCTCAAGGAACGCTATGAAGTTCACCACGGTGTGCAGATTACCGACCCGGCGATTGTCGCGGCGGCAACACTGTCGCATCGCTATATCAGCGACCGCCAGTTGCCCGATAAGGCCATCGATCTGATCGATGAATCGGCATCGCGCATCCGCATCGAGATCGACTCCAAGCCGGAGGCGATGGACAAACTTGAACGCCGCATCATCCAGCTCAAGATCGAACGCGAAGCACTCAAGAAGGAATCTGATGACGCGTCCGTGAAACGCCTCGATGATATTGGCGAGAAGCTCGAAGCGCTTGAGAAAGAATTCTCAGACCTAGAAGAAATCTGGAAGGCAGAAAAAGCCACAATGCAGGGCACGACGCACATCAAGGAAGAACTTGAGCGTGCGCGTCTCGAACTCGAAACGGCGCATCGCGCCAACGATCTCGCACGTATGTCGGAGCTGCAGTACGGGCGCATTCCCGAACTCGAAAAGCAGCTCGAAAGTGCCGTGCAGGCCGAAACCAAAGAAACGACGCTGTTACGCAATAACGTTACCGAGGAAGAGGTTGCGGAAATCGTCTCCGCGTGGACAGGCATTCCTGTCAGTAAAATGCTCGAAGGTGAGAAGGAAAAGCTGCTGCAGATGGAGTCTGTTGTGCAGGAGCGCGTGGTTGGTCAGGACGAAGCTGTTACGGTCGTCGCCAATGCCATTCGTCGCTCGCGGGCGGGTCTGTCCGATCCGCGTCGTCCGATCGGTTCATTCCTGTTCCTCGGGCCGACGGGCGTCGGCAAGACCGAGCTGACAAAAGCGCTCGCCGATTTTCTGTTCGACACGGATGACGCGATGGTGCGTATCGACATGTCCGAGTTCATGGAGAAGCACTCCGTGGCACGGCTTATCGGTGCGCCACCGGGATACGTTGGCTATGAAGAAGGCGGCTACCTTACCGAAGCCGTGCGCCGCAGGCCGTACTCGGTCATCCTGCTCGACGAAGTTGAGAAGGCACATCCGGACGTCTTCAATATCCTGCTGCAGGTCCTCGACGACGGCCGTCTGACAGACGGGCAGGGCCGCACCGTCGACTTCCGCAACACCGTTATTGTCATGACCTCGAACCTTGGATCGCAACTGATCCAGGAGATGGCAGGCGAAGAAAACTATGATGCGATGAAGAACGCGGTCATGGAGGTTGTCGGCAGTCATTTCCGGCCTGAGTTCGTCAACCGCATCGATGACCTTGTCGTGTTCCACCCATTGGGCCGCGAGCATATTCGCAAGATCGTCGATATCCAGCTGGCGTACCTGCATGAGCGCCTGGCGGATCGCGATATCGGCATCCACCTGTCGGCTGCCGCGCGCGATAAACTGGCTGACGCAGGCTTCGATCCGGTGTATGGTGCGCGACCGCTCAAACGGGCGATCCAGCAGCAGGTCGAGAACCCGCTGGCGCAGGAGATTCTCCAGGGTAAGTTCAAACCGGGAGACGTGATCGAGGTTGGCGTAAGCGACGATCGACTGGAGTTCCTGAACGCCGCATAAGGTACAATCACCGGCTATTTTGAGAGACCTAAGATGCCGATCTACGGATACGTATGCAAAAGCTGCGAGCATCGCTTCGATGTCCTGCAAAAAATGAGTGATGATCCGCTCGTCCATTGTCCGGACTGCGGCGAGGCGTCGCTGCAGAAGGAACTCTCTGCGCCAAAGTTTCGGCTGAAGGGTAGCGGCTGGTACGAGACCGACTTCAAGACCGGCAAGAAGCGCAATCTGCACGGTGATCCAGCCTCCTCCGGGAAGACCGGGGACACAGCAAAAACTTCCGACAAGAAAGCGGACAAGAAAGCGGACAAGAAAACTGACAGTAAGGCCGACTCGACTTGAAATCCCCGTTCATGAAACGGCTGCGTCGTTACCTGGTCGCCGGTCTCCTCATCTGGGCGCCGCTGGCAGTGACCTTCTTGTTGCTGCGATTCGCAGTCACTGTCATGGACAAGACGCTGGCGATCATTCCTCAGCAGTATCGGCCTGACGAGTTGCTTGGATTCCATATTCCGGGGCTCGGCGTCATCCTGACCTTCGTTGTCCTGTTTATTACAGGAATGCTGGCGGCCAATTTCGTCGGACGCTACGTTGTCGGCGGCTGGGAGTCGCTGCTGGATCGTATTCCGATCGTGCGGACCATATACGGCGGCGCGAAGAACTTCGCGGAGATCGTTTTCTCTGACTCGAACGACTCGTTCAAGAACGTGTTGCTCATCGAATACCCGCGCAAGGGACTCTACAGTCTAGCATTCCAGACCTCCTCGGAATTGGGCGAGGTCCAGGGGCGCACGGGTGAGGATGTTGTCTGCTGCTTCGTACCGACCACGCCGAATCCGACGTCGGGTTTTGTCATCATGGTGCCGCGCAAGGACATCCGGGTCCTCGATATGGAAGTCGATGAAGCGCTCAAGATGATTATCTCGCTGGGCGTCGTTGTCCCCACCTGGA
>Ga0224504_10001302_pt1 | contig 11115 bp, 10 predicted proteins | sample SF_Oct11_sed_USG_3_FD_170160 | JGI IMG/M metagenome (GOLD analysis project Ga0224504, IMG submission 170160) | Sediment microbial communities from San Francisco Bay, California, United States - SF_Oct11_sed_USGS_24 | ecosystem: Environmental > Aquatic > Marine > Sediment | place: USA... | reverse complement strand
TCCTTCGGCGGAACGGGACGGACGCCTGCAACTGACAGTCGGCGATGATGACGCGCTTTCCGTAGGCGCGGCGTTCGGCGGCGCACTCGACGAGGACGAAAGAGTCGTATTTCGCGTCAGTGGACAACATCATGAAAGCAACGGCTTTCGTAACAACCCCTACCTGAATCGGGATGATACGAATGGCCGTAACGAGACGTCGTTGCGAGCTCGCTTGCGGTCGAGCGTTGGCGACGACCTCGAAATGAATCTGGCCGCTCTCTATACCGATGTCGACGACGGCTACGATGCATTCTCGCTGGATAACACTTACACCATGTTGTCCGACAAGCCAGGCAGGGATGCACAGGAAAGTGTCGGCGCCTCTCTGCGATTTGACTGGAGCGGCCATGCGGCCGGAACGTTGACATCGATTACGTCATTCGCAAATTCGAACATCGAGTTCAATTTCGATGCGGACTGGGGTAATGACGACAGCTGGAACCCGGTTACCTACGATTATGTGTCGCTGACTGACCGCGACAGGCAAACACTGAGCCAGGAATTTCGCTTCGTGACGGATGCGTGGTTACTTGGCGTATACGCCATGAATCTGTCCGAGGATCTGCAAACGAGCAACCTTGGCGACTATTACGACCCGTTCTTCGATTTTGCAGATACCCTGAACGATGAATTCAGCAGTGAGTTCGAATCGACTAATCTCGCGGCTTTCGGGCAGGGGGACTGGCGGTTGGGTGATGCAACGACGCTGTCGGCTGGCTTGCGCTTTGAGCATCGTAATACCGACTACAACGACAGCGGCGGCACGAATGCGGATCCATCAGAATCGATGTGGGGCGGTGAGTTGAGCCTTGCACGGGATTTAAGTGACAGTGTCATGAGCTACGTTGCTCTCTCCCGCGGATACAAAGCCGGTGGCTTTAACCTGGGACTGGTGCCACCTGATCGGCGCACCTTCGGTGATGAGGTTCTTTGGAGCCTGGAGGTGGGCGTGAAGGCTTCGCTCGCGGGTGATCGTGTCCGGGTAAACGCGGCCGTATTCACCAGCCAGAGGGATGAGCAGCAGGTTCGAATTTCCGAGCAGCTGAATCCCAACGATCCGGCGTCTTTCGTGTTTTACACAATCAACGATTCCGCTGGTGGCGAAATGCAAGGCCTCGAAGCCGATGTGCGCTGGTTTGCGTCCGACGCGCTCGAAATCTATGCGTCGCTGGGTTTGCTGCGGTCGAAACTCGGCGCGAGTGGACGTGATCTCGCGCATGCACCCCGTTACTCAATGGCCGCCGGCGCCATTTACCGCAACGCGAACGGTTTTTTCGCACGTCTCGATGCCACCGCGCGTGATGAGTTTTACTTCGATGTCAGCCACGACCAGAAGTCGCAGGCCTACGAACTGTTGCATGCCCGTGTCGGCTATGAAAGCGAGAACTGGGTCGTGCAACTCTGGGCTCGTAACCTGACGGATAAGGACTATGCCGTGCGTGGCTTTTACTTTGGCAACGAGCCACCGGATTTCCCGGCCACTCTGTACACGCGTCTCGGTGACCCACGACAAGTTGGGATCACGCTTGAAAGGAGATTCAACTAATGAAAGTCGCAGTCGACATTAGCCTGTATCCGCTGGATGCGGACTTCATTCCGCCGATCAAGGACGTTATTGATCGCCTGAATACACACGAGGATCTCGAAGTCTGGACCAATGCAATGAGCACGCAGGTGATCGGCGACTTCGATATCGTGATGGACGCCCTTAAGGCGGAGATCGGAAAAACCTTCGATCAGATTCCGAAAGGGGTGTTCGTTATGAAGATGTTCAACCACCCGGGGCAGCATTGACTCCACTCGAAATAATTGCGGTGATCATGGCGGTGGCGTACCTGGTACTCGCCATTCGCCAGAACATCTGGTGCTGGTTGTGTGCCGCTATCAGCACGGCCATCTACGTCTGGCTGACGTTCGTTGCGAAGCTCTATATGGATACCGCGCTACAGGTGTTCTATTTCGCGATGGCTGCATACGGGTGGTACGTCTGGACAGCCGGCCGGCGGGACGGACACGAGAAGCCAGTCGTCGTCTGGCCCGTGTCGACACATGCCATCGCGCTTACCGTGATCGCCGCAGTAGGTACGGTAAACGGCTACCTGCTCGATACCCGGACGGACGCGGCGTTCCCGTATCTTGACGCACTGACGACGTGGGCGGCGGTCTGGGCCACGTTCCTGGTTGCTCGTAAAGTGCTTGAGAACTGGTGGTACTGGCTGATCATTGACGCCGTGTACGTGTTCCTCTACTGGTCGAGGGATCTGAAGTGGACTGCCGGACTGTTCATCTTCTACATTATTCTGGTTCCGATTGGCATCGCGAGCTGGACGCGATCCTACAAAGAGGCTAATGCATGACCCAAACTCCCGACACAGTGCTGAGGGACCTGCCCGATTGGGCCGACGCCTCGTTCGAGAGACTCGAATGCGGCCAGACGATCGGGTCCTGGATCATTGACGCTGGCGATCGCAAAGCGGTGCTCAAAATCGATAATGCGCCTCGCAAGGGACCGTTCAATACGCGACGAGCCGAAGCGCAAATACAAACGACAGCGGCGAGGCAGGGCCTGGCGAATCAGGTGCTGTATGTGACGGACAGGGTCCTGATGACTGAATATGTCGACGGCGTCGTCTGGTCACTCGATTGTCTCGAAGACAGCGGCAACATCGAACAGCTGGCCATGGCTCTTCGCAGGCTGCACTCATTGCCGCTTACCGGGCGCACGTTTGATGCGCCGCATGCAGCGAGAGAGTACGCGAGCAGGATAGCCAACGGCGACGAGGAAAAGATCCGGGAGTGTTTGCGCAAGATCGAGGCAGGGCCATTGCCGCCCAATCTGTGTTGTTGTCACAACGATCTGGTGGTGGCCAACATTCTCAATACGCCCGAGACGCGCTTCCTGGACTGGGAGTATGCGTGCGACAACGACCCGTTCTTCGATCTTGCAACGATCGTGGCGCATCATGGCCTGTCGGAGGCGCAGTGCAATACCCTGCTGGACGCGTATTTCGACGGTAACGGCGCGCGCTGGCATGAGCAGCTGGCACGCCAGTCGGCAGTCTACGATGCGCTGCTTTACCTGTGGGAGCAGAGCCGGCGCTAGAAGTACAGCGCCTACCAGCTATTGCGCAGCTCACGCAGCTTCAGGAAAACCGACTTGGGATCCGGGCTGTCGCCGAGCTCCGGAAAATCTTCAACCAGCTTCGCGATCACAGCGGGACTCTGCAGCCGGAAGAACGTATTCATCTCGCGCTCCTGGGCCAGCGTCGTCACAAGCGCTTCGTCCGGATCCTGGTCGCGGCAGCTATCCAGCATCTGCTTCGCAGCCGCATTGTCGGGTTCACGATCGAGCGTGAACTCGAGATTGTTTACGAGGTAGTCGTGCCCGGGATACAGCAACGTGCTTTCCCCGAGTGCATCCAGTTGCTTGCTAAAGGTTTCGTACAGTTCCTCGGGGTGACCGCCATTGTGGCAATTACCCGCACCGGCATTGAATAGGGTGTCGCCCGAGAACAGGGCGGGCTGGTCGGTATGCGACAACAGGCAGATGTGACACATCGTATGACCAGGCGTGTCCAGGCACTCGAGCTCGACCGTCTTGCCGACCTTGATGATGTCGCCAGCGCCAACACCCCGGTCCATATTCGGTATACGTGCGCCGGCATCCTTGTGTGCGATGATTTTTGCGCCGGTCGCGTTCACGACACCCTTGTTACCGCCGGTATGGTCTGCGTGTTCGTGAGTATTGAGGATCTGTGTGATCGTCCAGCCGCGTTCCTGGGCGACATCGAGGCACTTCGTGAAGTCCAGCGGATCGATTGCCAGTGCTTCGCCTGATTCCGCACACGCGACGAGGTAGTTGAAATTGCGGTAAGCGTTACCGGTCCATACCTGCTCGACAATCATTCCTGCAGTTCCTCCTGCGCATACGCTTGCTGCCCACCGACCCAGGTTTCGAGAACCACGATGTCGTCGATCTCTGCAGCCGGAATCGTGAAGTAGTCGCGATCGATCACGATGAAGTCGGCCCACTTGCCGGGCTCGAGACTGCCGAGCCGGTCTTCCTGCCGGGCAGCGTAGGCGCCCGCCAGCGTGAATGAATGCAGTGCCTCAGCGCGTGTCAGGGCCTGGTCAGCGTACCAGCCGCCCTTGGGCTCACCGTCACGACTCTGGCGTGTAACCGCCGCGTACAGGCCATGGAACGGGTTGGAGAGCTCAACCGGGAAATCCGAGCCGTTCGCGACGGCTACGCCTGCGTCGAGCATGCGTCGCCAGGCATAGCCACCCAGAATTCGCTCTGGACCGATGCGATCTTCCGCCATGTTCATGTCACTGGTCGCATGAGTTGCCTGCATCGACGCAATGATTCCGAGCTCGGCAAAACGCGGAATGTCGTCAAGCGTCACGATCTGGGAGTGCTCGATCCGATTGCGCAGCGGTGACGGTTTGCCACCCTGTGTTTTCTCAAAAGCATCCAGCGACATGCGGTTGCCGAGGTCGCCAATGGCGTGAATGCCGACCTGGAACCCCATGCCGTTTGCCTTCGCGACCATGGCATCGAGTTCTTCCTGGGTCCAGAAGGGCAGGCCACGGTTTTCGGGGTCATCCGAGTAAGGTTCGATCATTGCAGCGCCTCGGCTGCCAAGTGCACCGTCGGAATAGAGCTTTACCGACGAGATTTCCAGCCTGTCGTTGCCGTAGGCGTAGATAGGCTTGCCGATGGCATCGAGTACGTCGCCTGCGCCGCCCGTCATGGCATAGATACGCATGCCGAGATCATCGTCGTCCGCCATGGACATGTAGATCTCCGCATTTACGATATCGATCCCTGCGTCATGCACGCTGGTTATGCCTTCTGAAAGCAGCGTATCGACAGCGGCCCTGATCGCGGCACGGCCTTCGGCTTTATCCGGCTTTGGCACGTGCATTTCCACCAGATCCATTGCCATGTCGATGAGAACGCCGGTTGCGTGACCGTTGTCGTCGCGGATGATCTTGCCGCCGACGGGATCGGGCGTGTTGTCATCAATGCCGGCCTGTTTCAGGGCGACGCTGTTGGCCCAGCCCGCATGCCCGTCAATACGCCGCAGCCAGACCGAGCGATCGCTGACGACGGCGTCGATGTGCGCGGCTGTCGGAAACTCTTTGACGGGCCACAGTACCTGGTTCCAGCCGCGGCCGGTGATCCAGCGCGTGTGCGGCTTGTCTTGACGGTACTGCGCAATAGCGGCCACCGCATTTTCGACACTCGCTACGCCAGTCAGATCGAGGCTCGTCTTGAGGAAGCCGAGTCCGGCGACGTGGGCGTGTGCGTCGACAAGGCCAGGCAAAACCGTTCTGCCCTGGCCGTCTACGTTCGTGGCATCGGCATGTTGTTCCAGCAAATCGGCGTCGCCGGTGGCAACGACTCGTCCTGCATCATCGAATACGAGCACCGTGAACTCGACGATGCCGTCGCTCGTGGAGGTGTAGCCATTAACGTTGTGCAACGCGGTCTCGGCGTCTGCAGTGGTCCATGCCAGGATCAGGAGAAGAGCCAATGCAGAATGTTTGTACAGGGTCATGGCAACGCCTCGTTCGTTTTGTGGAGCGCCACACGATAACATCAGCGCATGATGAATCCAGATGCAAACAGAAAAATTCTCTGCGTCGGCGTTAATTACCGTCCGCATATTGAAGAGATGGGGCGCGAGATTCCCGAGTACCCGGTGGTCTTCGTGCGTTTCCCCGGCAGCCTTGTCAGTGATGGTGAGGCGATGCTCCGTCCGCGCGTCTCGGAGCAGTACGATTTCGAGGGGGAACTCGCCATCGTGATTGGCAAAGTGGCAAGGCATGTATCGAGAGACGACGCGTATGACTACATCGGCGGCTATTGCTGTTTCATGGATGGGTCGGTCAGGGACTGGCAGCGACATACTGGCCAGTTCACTGCGGGTAAGAACTTCGAACGCAGCGGGGCGATCGGGCCGATGGTTCCTGCCGCCCAGGTACCGGATCCGACGGCGCTGCAGCTGACCACCCGGGTGAACGGCAAGATCATGCAGGAAGGCCACATCGGCGATCTCGTGTTCGATATCCCGGCGCTGGTCGAATACTGCTCGACGTTTACCGAGCTCCAGCCCGGCGACATCATCGCAACCGGAACGCCGGGAGGCGTCGGCGCGGCTCGCAAGCCGCCTGTGTGGCTCAGGGACGGCGATCTGGTGGAGGTCGAGATATCGGGTCTCGGGGTGCTCAGCAACCCGGTACGGGACGAATAAGGCCGCAAACACACTTTACGCGTTGATTTTCCACGAAAAGCCTACCTGAACGGGTTGTTGCATTTGCGCTACAAAAATAACAACGATGTTGGATCGCGGTATAGAAACCGTCTAAAGGATTGACATTAGGCGATATTTCTGCGAATTTTCTACTCAGCAAGCGTAGTCTTTCCACAACAGATCGACTGCGGTGCCGAAGATAAACACCTTCAGGTACGACTTGGCGGGGGAATCAGGGGGCCAGGACCACGTGCTTACGTAGGTTTGGAAAAAGCGGTTTCGCAAGAAGCCGCTTTTTTTTGTTTGTGGCATGTGGCTCCGCCAGCGATACTCCCGCGCTATGAATAAAAACTCCCTGCTCAATCGCATCATGTCAGGCAGTCTCGTGCTGCAGATCGCTATCGGCATTGCCGCCGGCATCGCGCTTGCTCTCATCGCGCCTGAAGCGGCGCAATCTTCAATGTTGCTCGGCAAGCTGTTTGTGTCCGCGCTGAAGGCTGTTGCGCCGGTTCTCGTACTGGTGCTCGTCGCCTCGGCGATCGCCAACCGCAAAGCCAGCCACACGTCGCAGATGCGGCCCATCGTCATCATGTATCTCGTCGGCACGGTCGCTGCGGCGCTGCTGGCTGTAACGGTGAGTACGTTATTTCCAACAACACTTGCGCTGCAGGTGACAGAGGTCAGCCAGAACGCGCCACAGGGCATTGCGGAGGTCCTCGAGACACTGCTGCTCAAGCTTGTAGACAACCCGATCAGTGCGATGCTGAACGCCAATTACATCGGCATCCTGGTTTGGGGTGTCCTCCTCGGCGTATTTCTGCACCACGCGGCCGAGACGACGAGGACCGCGTTGCACGATTTGAGCGATGCGGTGACCAAAATAGTGCGCGTCGTAATCCGGCTCGCGCCGGTCGGCATTTTCGGTCTGGTCGCCGGTAATCTCGCCGAAGGCGGGCTCGGTGTTCTTGGCAGCTATGCGCGTGTCCTGACGATACTACTAGGCTGCATGATCGTCGTTGCGTTGCTTATCAACCCGTTAATCGTTGGGATCAAGACGAGAAGAAATCCTTATCCGATTGTCTTTACGGCGCTGCGCGAAAGCGGCATGGTCGCGTTTTTCACGCGCAGTTCGGCCGCGAACATCCCGGTCAACCTTGCGCTGTGCGAGCGCATGGATCTCGAGGAAGACACCTATGCTGTGTCGATCCCGCTGGGCGCTACGATCAACATGGGCGGTGCGGCGATTACGATTACGGTTCTGACGCTGGCGGCTGTACACACGCTCGGTATCAGCGTGGACCTTCCCACGGCCCTGCTGCTCAGTATCGTCGCGGCGCTGTCCGCGTGCGGTGCGTCGGGTGTTCCGGGCGGCTCGCTATTACTGATTCCGTTAGCCTGTGGATTATTTGGCATTTCAAATGACGTTGCGATGCAGGTTGTCGCTGTCGGGTTCGTGATCAGTGTTTTGCAGGACTCGGCTGAAACGGCATTGAACAGTTCGACCGACGTCGTTTTCACGGCGGCGGTTGCCACCAAATCAAGGTCGGCCACCCAGAAAGAGATGGAAGAGTCATGATTACAATTGCACGAGCAAACCTGTGGGTCTGGATCATTGTGGTCGCAGGCATGGCTGGAGCAAGCGCGGAGACGCTGGCACCCGAAGAACAGCGCATGGTCGAGTGGATCGATGCGCATAGCGAGGATGCGATCGCATTGCTCGAAGAGACGGTGAATATCTCAAGCGGCACGATGAACCACGAGGGCGTCCGGCGCGTCGGCGAGGTCATGCGGCGCGAACTCGATGCGCTGGGTCTCGAGACCGAGTGGATCGAGTTGCCCCCGGAGATGGAACGGGCGGGGCATCTGTTTGGACGCAAAGTCTCAGGTTCGGGCAAAAAATTTGTGCTGATAGGGCACCTCGACACGGTGTTCGAGGCGAATGACAGTTTCCAGGCATTTACTCGCAAGGGAGATACTGCGACCGGTCCCGGCGTTGAAGATATGAAGGGCGGAAACGTGGTTATCGTCTATGCACTGAAAGCGCTGCAGGAAATTAATGCGCTGCAGGACATACCGGTCGTCGTGGCCTACACGGGCGAAGAAGAAAAGATGGGCAGGCCCCTCGCCGTATCTCGCAAAGACCTGGTGGAGGCCGGCAAGTGGGCCGACTACGGCCTGGGGTTCGAGTCAGCGATTACCTATGATGATGCTGATTGGGGCACCATCGCACGTCGGAGTTCGTCTGGCTGGATGCTAACCGTTACAGGACGGCAGGCGCATTCGTCTGGCATCTTCGGCGCCAATGCCGGTGCCGGTGCTATTTTCGAGGCGTCGCGCATTCTGAATGCGTTTTATGAAGAAGTGCGTGGCGAGGAACACCTCACGTTCAACGCCGGTACGATTCTGGGGGGCACTGATGTTGAATACTCGTCTGGTCAAAATCGTGGCACTACATTTGGCAAGACCAACGTAATACCGAGGATGGCGGTGGTGCACGGCGGTATGCGCACGATTTCCCAAGATCAACTCGAGCGCGCGCAAGCCGCAATGCGGGCTATCGTTGCGAAAAATCTGCCACACACAACGGCCACCATCGAGTTCTTCGAGGGCTATCCGCCCATGTTCCCGAGCGAGGGTAATCGTGCCGTACTAGCAGTGCTTACTCAGGTTAACGAGGATTTGGGCCGCGGCCCGATGCAGGAACTCGATCCATCTAGGCGAGGTGCTGCAGATGTCTCTTTTGTCTCACCGTATACAGATGCGATTGCCGGATTGGGGCCACTCGGTACCGGCGGACATACACCTGACGAGACCATTGATCTCACCTCCATGCCGCTTGCGATTAAGCGTGCGGCCATACTGATGTATCGTCTTGGCAAGGCTGAAGAGACGGACTGACTATGGGGCACGATCACCATCAACATGATCATGATCACGCGCATGTTCATGAGGCGAGTGAAAGTAACCTGAAACGAGTCATGATCGCGCTGGTGCTTACCGGCACCTTCATGTTCGTTGAGGTCGTAGGGGGCATACTGTCCGGTTCACTGGCGCTGCTCGCGGATGCCGGGCACATGCTGACAGATACGATGGCGCTGGCACTGGCGGCCGCGGCGTTTCATGTCAGCAAGCGGCCACCGGGTGGCAGCCTGACCTACGGCTACCAGCGTTTTCAGATTCTAGCGGCATTCGTCAACGGTCTCAGCCTGCTGTTTATCGTCGGCTGGATTCTCTATGAAGCCGTGGACCGGTTCATCAATCCCCGTGACATTCTCGGCGAAACAATGCTCGTTGTCGCCGCCGCGGGACTTGTTGTGAATATAATTTCGTTTGCCGTCTTGCACACAGGCGATCAGGAGAACCTGAACATTCGTGGTGCCGCGCTGCATGTCGCAGGTGATCTGCTCGGGTCGGTCGCCGCGATGGTGGCTGCAATCGTCATTATCTACACGGGATGGACGCTGATCGATCCGATCCTGTCAATTGCGGTTGCCATGCTTATTCTTCGCAGCGCCTGGTCGCTGCTTAAACGCAGCGCACACGTCCTGCTGGAAGGAGCACCGGACTGGCTGGACGTGGCCGACATGCAGGAACGCCTGGTGGCCAACGTGCCCGATGTGTCGGGTATTCACCACGTCCATGTGTGGGGCCTGACGCCACAGCAGCTTATGCTGACCATGCACGTTACGCTGGCCGTCAATGTGCCAAGCCAGTCAGACGTCGTGAGGCGTGTGAAGGCGTTTGTGGAGCAGGAATACGGCATTGGTCATTCGACGGTGGAAGTCGAAATCGACGGCTGCGCCGACCTCTAGTCGTCGGGTGAGACGATGCCGATGTAAGGCAGGGTTCGATTCTGCTCGGCGTAGTCGAGCCCGTAACCGACAACCCATTCATCCCCGATATCGAAGCCGATGTAGTCGACCGTGACGTCTACCTCGGCGCTCTCGGCTTTGCGCACCAGCGCGCAGGTACGAACAGATGCGGGTCGATGCGATTCGAACATCCCGATCAGATATTTGAGCGTATGCCCGGTGTCGACGATATCTTCCACAATCAGTACATGCTTTCCTTCAATATTGCCGCGCACGTCCATGAGGAGCCGCACGGCGCCTGACGAACGGCTGCCGTTGCCGTAACTGGACACTGCGATAAATTCGATCGTTCGCGGGATGCTGAGGCGACGTGACAGGTCTGCGAGGAAAATGAAAGATCCCTTGAGGACGCCGACCATAACAAGTTCATTGTTATCGTCGTAATCGGCGGAAATCTGCTCGGCCAGTTCCAGGACGCGGCTCTGGATTTCCTCTTCGCTAATCAGTACAACAGGCATGGTCATGGGAATCGAGAATAGGGTATGAAGCGCTCGATCGCAATTGCGGGCAATATGGGAACCGGCAAATCGACGCTGGTCGAGTTTCTGCACCGGACCTATGGTGTTGCGCCATTCTACGAACCCAATGACGAAAACCCCTATCTCGCGGATTTTTACAAGGATATGAAGCGCTGGGCGTTCCAGTCGCAGCTGTACTTCCTGTCAAACAAGTTTCGTCTGCACCAGGAACTCGACCGACAGTCGGGCGTTGTTGCGCTCGATCGCACGATTTTTGAGGATGCGGAGATTTTCGCGACCGCCTTGCACCAGATGCGCAAAATCTCGAAGCGCGACTGGGACACGTATTGTGGTTTCTACGCCGCGATCCTGGATGCCATTCGTCCACCAGACCTGATGATCTATTTGCGTTGTTCGATGCGTACCTTGCGGCAGCGCATAGCGCTGCGTGGGCGTAAGATGGAACAGGATGTGTCGCTGGCC
>Ga0224504_10001301_pt1 | contig 11116 bp, 7 predicted proteins | sample SF_Oct11_sed_USG_3_FD_170160 | JGI IMG/M metagenome (GOLD analysis project Ga0224504, IMG submission 170160) | Sediment microbial communities from San Francisco Bay, California, United States - SF_Oct11_sed_USGS_24 | ecosystem: Environmental > Aquatic > Marine > Sediment | place: USA: California... | reverse complement strand
AATTCAGCTTCGTAGAATGGCGCCAGGTGCTGGTCGAAGTGGCCGGGGTTCATGGCGTCCCAGCCGTTCAGCTCGGTGATCGTGCCCAGGTGCACGAACCAGTACATCTGGATCGCTTCGCGAAAAGTACGGGGCTTGTGTGCGGGTACACGGCGGCAGGTTTCGGCGATTGTTCTCAGTTCTTCAGCGCGCTCCGGGTCAGCTTGCTGCGCAGCCATCTGGTCAGCAAGATCAGCGTGCCGCTCAGCGAATACGATGACCGCGTCACAGGAAATCGCCATCGCCCGGAGCTGTTCCAGCTTGTCGGCCGCGTCCGGGTCGTTGAGGAAATCCAGGCCTTCAATCGCCTCTTCAATCTGTCCTTTGAAATCCAGCATGCCCCGGCGATAGATCTTTCCATCCAATGCGGTATGCCCGGCGGCTCGCTGCTCCATGAATTCGGTAAACAGTCCAGCCTCGTAGGCCGCCCGCCATTCGTCTGGCACATGACTGAAGATTCGCTCGCGCGTGGTCCTTCCCTTCCAGTAAGGAATGACCTCACGGGCGTAGGTATCGATGTCTTCCTGGCTGATCGTATAACGCTGTTGCTCACGCGTGTTGAGAACCTGGAAGTCCTCGACACTGTGGCAGGTCAGCTCGGGAAACGTGGACACTGCCCTGGGGCGTGGACCGCGTTCACCGACGATGAGTTCATCCTCACCGATGTAAATCGTCTTCTTCCGGCAGTGGTCAAGAAAGTTCAGCGCCCGCAGTACAGGCGTGGAATGCTTGCCGTAATGCTCTTTGTAGAAGGCTGTTTCGTGCAGGGCTCGCTCGATCGACAGGGATGGCTCGGTCTCAACGCTCAGTTTACGTAAACGCTGGATGCGCTCGTTCATACCGGGGCCGACAGCGCTTCTCCGCTCGGGATAAAAATTCCCCTCGCTGGCCGGTTTTCTCTGGGCCTGGACACCTTCTTCGATCACGGAATTCACTTGAACGCTCTCCTCGTCTTCGCCTGACGATATTCCAAACCCCAAGGTACTGAAAACAAAAGGTTCAACGGGTGATGCAGATCAAGATTGGCGATTGTGTGACTCTGAAGCTTGGAGACATCCCTTGCAGGATGTATGGTTAGGCAATGGAAATCTGTTTCGCCTGAATTTCGATGTACTCACTACTGATCATTTTTTTCCTGGTAGCACTCGTATTCTCATTTATGTGCTCATTGTGGGAGGCCGTTCTGCTCAGCATCACGCCCAGCTACGCGAGGGCCATGATCCGTAAGGGGGGTGCCCCTGCTCGGAGATTGCAGCAGTTCAAGGAGAATATCGACCGGCCACTAGCGGCCATTCTCAGCCTTAACACGGCCGCCCATACCATCGGCGCGGTTGGCGTGGGCGCGCAGGCGTCCATCATCTGGGCAGAATCCAATCCACTGATCACCTCGGTGGCCATGCCGGTCGCCATGACCCTGGGCATCCTGATTTTCTCCGAGATCATTCCCAAAACCATCGGCGCAAACCAGTGGCAGAAGCTGGTGCCATTCACCGTCTACTCGTTGGTGGTCGTGATTGCGCTGTTGTACCCACTGGTCTGGATGAGCCAGTTCATCACGCAGTGGCTTAAAAGGGACAAGTCACAGCCTGTTTTCTCGCATTCAGAGTTCCTGGCCCTGGCGGAGATCGGCGTCGAGGAAGGCCACGTGGGGGCGCACCACCCCAAGATCATCCACAACCTGCTGAACCTGGACAAAACAGTGGCCAGGGACATCATGACTCCCAGGCCCGTGGTGATGGCCGCTTCCGAAGCCGCATCCGTGGAGGAATTCTACGAGTCGAACACGAACCTGCCCTTTTCGCGCATCATCATGACCAGCGAACAGGACAAGGATGCGGTAACCGGATACTTTCTCAAGGACACCCTGCTTGAATTCCTGGTTCACGGTCGCGGCCAGGAACCGTTGGGGACTCTTCGCCACGAAATCATATCCGTGCATGAGCTGTTCAATTTGTCTGATCTGATCAACAATTTCATCGACAAACGTGAACACATCGCCCTCGTGGTGGACGAATTCGGCAACATGGCCGGAATAGTCACCTTGGAAGATTGCATCGAAAAGCTGATGGATACGGAGATCCTGGACGAAACGGATCGCGATGCCAACATGCGGGAATTGGCGCGAAAAAAATGGCTCAAACGCAGGGGTGACCCGGGGATTATCAGCTTTGAGGACCTGGAGAAGGACTAGATCATTTAATCACTGAATTCTTCTTGGGTCAGCGAAGTCGCCTGGCTATCATGAAGGATACGCAACACACCGGGGCAAGACGATGAAAGTTTTGATGTCGCCGGTTTCAGACCGGCCAGAATCCAGAACCGCATTGAAAGTCACCCTTGGCCTGGCAGACCTGCTGGGCGCCAATGTCGTCGGCTGTCATCTCCGGCCGAGCCGGGACAAGCGCAAAGAGTATCCCGCCAGGAAATTGTTTCTGATGGGAGGCTCCGATCAGCAATCCCTGGATGAACTGGCGAGGAAGACCACCAAAAGCGCTTCAGCCAGGGCCCGCGGTTTATTCGAACAGATGGCCGGGGAAGCCGGTTTCACGTTGGTGCGCCGCCCGAGGATTAACCTCGAAAAGGGCGCCATCTGGCAAGAGAAAGTCGGCACACCGGACCGGATCATGGCGATTGCAGGGCCAATGAGCGACCTGATCGTGGTGAGCCGTACCGCGAGCAAGGGCAAAGTTGACCGGATGTTCATGCTTGCTGCCCTGCTCCATTCGGGCCGGCCGGTTCTTATCATGCCGCCGGGGAAAAACGGCATCCCCGGAAAACGCATCGCCATTGCATGGAACCAGAGTCCCGAGGCCGCACGGGTGGTTTCCGCCTGCATGCCCCTGTTACAGGCCGCCGAAAAAGTCCAGATCATCAGCGCCGGACGCGATAACCAACTGGGACCGAAATCAAGCCAGCTGGCAGCTTACCTGATTCATTACGGGATCAAGGCCGAAAGGATCATGACACAGGGCCACGATGAATCGACTGAACTGACAGCAAGCTTCAGGGAAACGGGTTCGGATCTCGTGCTGATGGGCGCTTACAGCCGGGCAAGGGTCCGGGAACTGGTCTTCGGCGGCATGACCGAGCTCATGCTGAGAAAATCATCCATCCCAGTGGTAATGCAACACCATTAAGGAATCAAGATTGCTCCGCGATCCACTCATCGACGAGTTCTTCGAGCACGTCGATGGCCAGTGAGCCATTACCGACCACCACGTCGTGAAACGCCCTGATGTCGAAATCATTTCCCAGGGCCGCTTCCGCTTTCTTGCGTAACGCCCTGATTCGCAGCTCACCGATCTTGTAAGCCAGGGCCTGGCCGGGCCAGGTGATGTAGCGGTCCACTTCCTTGGTGACCTCGGTCAGCGTCATGGCGCTGTTTTGCAACAGGTAGTCGATGGCCTGCTGACGTGACCAGCCGAACGCATGCATCCCGGTATCGACCACCAGGCGGTTGGCCCGCCACATTTCGTAAGTCAGCCGGCCGAAGTCACTGTAGGGATCCTGGTAAAAACCCGCCTCCTTGCCCAGGTGCTCGGCGTACAAGCCCCAGCCCTCGCCAAATCCCGCGTGGTAGAGAGTCCTGCGAAATTCGGGCAGGTCGAGTTCCATGGCCAGTGCAGACTGGTGGTGATGGCCTGGCACCGCCTCGTGCAGGCTCAGCGCCTCCAGGTTGTAGAGAGGCTGTGCTTTCAGATCGGTGATATTGATGAAATAGATTCCCGCGGTTCTGCCGCCTTCTTCACCGCTGACGTAATAGGCGCCGCGACCATCAGTCGGCCGCAGTTCATAGGTGTTCCTTGCCAGCGTACCAAAGAAACGGGGCATCTGGCCGTCCATTTTCTTGGTGATGAGCGCGATTTTCTCCAGCAGGTCCTGGGAGTCCCTGGCAAAGAACTGCGAGTCCGTGCGCAGAAATTCAAGAAACTGCTGGAAGCTGCCTTCGAAACCTGTCGATGCGATGACGGCCTCCATCTCGGCGCGGATACGCCTGGTCTCGCTTAATCCCAGGTCATGAATTTCCTGCGGCTGCATGTCCGTGGTCGTGAAAAACCGGATCAGGTAGGCGTAATATGCCTGGCCCCCTTCGAGACTGGTGATGCCGACCGCTTCACGGCAGTTGGGTTGGTATTCCTCGGTGAAAAAGCGATAAAGTTCCCGGTATGCTGGAACCACCTTTTCCCGAATCAACTTCCCGCCCTGCTCTGACAGGTCTGCCCGAACTGCTTCCGGAACGGTCACCGGGAAATCCAGGAAAGGCGCGTAAAAAACACTCTGGTCGAGGTCGTCCACGATGAACTCGCTGATCGTGTTTTCGTAGCCCTCCATCGATTCACAATACTGGGTATAGCCGGTCTCGATGCCTTCACGCATCAGGTCCATGTTTTCGCGGTTATAACGCGGGAAATCCGCCAGGCTGACCAGGTACTTTTCGTAATCTTCCACCGTGTTGAAAGCCATGTTGCCGGGGGCGTGGGCGAAATAGCTGTGGTATCCGGTCAGGCTCCTGATGGGGAAACGGTGATCATAAAACCGATAGAAATCTCTTTCTGTTTCACGCTCATAGCGAAACAATTTAAAGCTGATTCTGTCCTGCCCTTCCAGGCTGTCTGCGTCGATCTCCTGCAAGCGCCGGAGCATATCTTCGTTGTAGGCCTGGCGGCGGGCGCGCGCCGCGGGGGTAAACTCAGGCAACTTCCCGTTGAGCCTGAAGGCATCCGCATCGGTGCGGAAAAATATCTGCTCCTTTTCTGCGGCGGCCCAGTGCTCGTCGAGGAGGGCATGGAAGTCTTCGGCGGTATCGGCATGGATGGAACTCGCCGGGATCAGCCAGCACAGGGCAGCCGTGATTATCACTGATAGGGTTTTTCGCAAAGTAGATGTTCCCGCTTGTTCTGTAACTGTCAATTCAAGCGCGAAGTATACCGGTTTGGGACGTCCTAAAGAGGGTATGATTGTCCCTGCATGAACAACGGCCTTTTCACCCACCTCGCGCAGGGATTCAACGTCACGGCGCCCATTCTCCTGGTATTGGCCCTGGGTGTGCTTTTCCGCCAGAGAAAATGGGTGGACGGCCACTTTGTCGAAGTCGGAAACCGGTTGATTTTTTATGTATTCATGCCCAGCCTGTTGTTCCTGGCCACGGCCACCAATCCGTTATCCAAATACGAGGACCTGCCGCTGGTTTCATTCGGCGTCGTGGCCACGTTTTGCGTGGTCGGCCTGCTTTGGCTGATTGCACCATTCCTGGTCGACAGAACGAAACGCGGCGTATTCGTGCAGAGTTCCTTTCGCAGCAATATCGGCATGATTGGGCTTGCACTGTGCCTCAACGCTTTTGGCGAGGACGCCCTTGGCAGGGCAGGCATTTACGCGGCGGCGATGATTGTTGGCTACAACGTCCTCTCGATCATGGTTCTGACCGCCGATCGGCGCATGGTCCTCAGGAACCTGGCCGCCAACCCCCTGCTGATCGGTGTGTTTGCGGGAATTCTCTGGAATCAGCTCGCACTGCCACTGCCGCAGGCTGTGGAAGGCGCCATGGGCTACCTTGCAAGGATGGCGCTGCCTCTGGCCCTGATCTGCATCGGTGGGAGCCTGGCCTGGCGCCAAATCAGTTTCGATCACCCACACGTGCTCTGGGCCGCCCTGTTCAAGATGGTTATCATTCCGGTGTGTGTGACGTCCGCTGCGGTATGGTTTGGCTTCAGGGGAGAGGACCTGGGGATACTTTTCCTGATGGTCGCCGCACCGACTGCCATGGTGGCCTTCGTGATGGCGAAAGAAATGACCCCTCACAGTGAAGGCGTTGCAGAGACCATCGCACTGACCACGCTTATCATGCCGGTGACGGTTACTGCCGGTTTTGCGGTACTGTCGGCCCTGGGGTTTATATGAACATGGCGTGGGATCATCAAAATTTAAAATCAATGATAAACCTGTCGATAGGAGTTTAAAGTGTCCCTCAGAAAATACCTGGTATGCCCCGCGCTGATTCTCTCGCTTTTGTTTGGCGCTGCCTCCGCAGTCCATGCCGCGGATGCCGAGGTTCTCAAGCGAGTCATCAAGAATGGTCAAATCCGTGTCGGCATGACCGGAAACCAGCCACCCATGAACGTGAAAAGCCGGACCGGCGCCTTTATCGGTCTGGAAGTCGACCTGGCCAATATCATGGCCAAGGCGCTTGGCGTGAGACTGATGATGGTTCCCAAACCCTTCCCGGAGTTGCTTGCCGCCCTGAAAAACGGCGAAGTCGACATGGTCATGTCCAACATGTCGATCACGCCCGAACGGACACTGATGGTGTCTTTTGTCGGGCCTTACATGTTGTCGGGCCGCTCTATCCTGACCCGCTCATCGCTGCTGGCCAGAGCCTCCAGCCCGGCTGATCTGAACCGCCCCGATATCAAGGTCGCCGCCATTGCCAACTCGACCGGTCAGCGGCTGGCAGAGCAGTATCTGCCCAACACGCGGCTTATCACGACCTGGGATTACGATGATGCGATACGGATTTTGAAAAAGGGGGAAGTTGACGTGGTCATCGCCGACATGACGGTATGCAAACTCGCGGTGATGAAAAATCCTGACGACAACCTGCTGACCCTGGCGTCTCCGTTGAATATAGAGCCCGTCGGCATTGCGATCTCACGCGAAGACCTGCAGTTTCAGAACCTGATATCTAACCTCCTCAACGGTATCGAAGACACCGGAATTCTCGATCAGCTGCGGAAGAAATGGCTGGAGGACGACAGCTGGATTAGTAGTCTGCCATGAACCGGAACTGCTATTGCGCAGACAAAAACTCCGCGAAGAAGGATTCGGTTCCACGAATATCCGAAAATCCGAATATCCAGCAGCTCTCGGAAACGTCTGAAAAATCCATGCCGCCCATCGCAATGGCGTCATTATTGTACCGCCCGTCCCGGCCGTTGTACTGCATTGCAATATCCCGTGCCAGGCTCCAGCTTTCGCCGTTTCCAGCAGAGCCAAGCGCGACGTGCCAGTAAGCACCCGATTCGGTTCTCAGGCCGGGGGTGCCGTTATCCAGTTCATTGCCATCGGGAATTTTCTGATAATCCGCATATTGTTTGACGTAGGCGAGACTTTCAGGGGATGTGACGGATTCGTTCCAGTCGGAGTGCTGAACAACGTGAACCAATTCTTCCGTAACCACGGACGGGTGGCGTTCCCTGACGAGCTTCAGCCAGTCTGCCGTGAAATCCGATTGTCCGGCCTCGGCCACCCACACGTGGCCGCCGTTGTTGAGCGTTTCAGCCACTAACTTGCTCACTTCGGCCAGTGCCCCTTCCCTGTCTTCATGGGCGTTTGACCAACGAGCGCCAAATGCCAGGTTGAACAGACCGGGTGCCGGGACGTACAGGCCTTCCTGGATACCGTAGGCTCCCGCCACCGCGTGGTAATTGACTTCCGAAAAACGGGGATCTCGGAGCATGGTTGCGACACCGGCGACGGAGTGGAGGTCATCGACGTCTGTTTTGCTGTCGAATTGTGGGAGGAACAGGTCCTGCCCGGGGTTGAAGTGGCCTAACCGGCCCCGGGCTTGCTGGATAACACTTGCATCAACCCAGAAAATATCACCTTCACCTGCTCGTTTACTGGAGAAGAACAGGTACTTGTCATCGGGACTGACCATTGGACAAAAATCGCGTTGGTCAGAGTTGACCGCACTACCCAGGTTTTTCAGTGGTGTCCAGGAATCATCCCGACCGCGGAAGCTGACATACAGGTCTGCCCCGCCAAGACTGTCCTGGCGGCCGTTAACGGAGACAACAAGGTAACTCTCATCCCGCGCGATGTAGATATCGCCTTCGTAATTTTCAGAGTTGATCACCGGGCCCAGGTTCTCCGGCGCCTGGTAAACTCCGCCGACCCGTCGGGAGCGATAGCTGTCTGCTTTCCCGTAGCCATCTTTCCTCACCGACTGAAAATAGAGTGCCCCGGTTTGGGTGACGGTTGAATAGACCTGGCTTTCCCCCGAGTTAACCACTGGCCCCAGGTATTGGGCCTCGCTCCAGCCTGCTGCTGTGCGGTCGGCAAACCACAGATCAAAACCAGCTTCCCTGACTTCGGCTTCACCCGGACGGGGACGTCTTGAACTGAAGAAGAGTCTCTTGCCGTCATGACTGAAGGCCGGGTCAACATCAGTGGGATGCGTTGAAAATGACGCCGCTTTCGGCTTGGACCACAGGCGGTCGCTCAATCGGGTGACCATGATCTTTGTGCCGGTTTCCGGTATCCAGGCCGTGAAGTAGAATTCGTCTCCTTCAGGAGAAAAGACAGAGTTGATTTCACTCGCATCAGTGGAAATGATCCCTGGGGCGAAAATTTCTGCTGCCTTTCCGGGCGGATTCTGTCCCAGGTAGGGACCTGTCAATTGGGGCCAATCACTGTCGCAGTGTGAAACTGAAGTGTGCAGTGAGAAGGAGGTGGCGACTGCCAGGAGGAAAGCGCATTTGAGCATTGCGGTTTGGGTCATCAAAAGAAACTTGCCTCATTGCCGTAGATTGAGCCAGTGTCGGCCTGTAAAGGTGAAGAGTCAAATTCAGGCTTAGCTCGAATCAGGGCTTACCTGTGTAACGGTAACCGGCGACATAATTTCCACACCGTCAACGACGAAAGTCTCCAGTGACTGCACCTGCTCGAACTGGCCGTTGAACGTCTTGTAATACAGGCCGGCAGACGCTTTTCACTCGACCACCTGGTGCCCGGCTCTCGCGACGCCGCAACCTGACCAGCTTGAATTCGGAGGATTCAATTCACTGAGAATGAGCATACGGTCCGTGATTTGAAAATCTGTCCCGGCCTCAAGATCGTGGAAGGAAAGCCCGGCTGATTTGGGTTATCCGAAAAGTGCTGGGTTTCAAGACACACCCCTGCCCTCAGCCGGAAATCGGCTAGCGGTATCCAAAAGGAGCCGCGATCAGGTCGTCACAATTGGGGTATTATCATCGCGTCCAAAGCGATTGTTCCTGTGATAGAAGAAAAATCAGAAATTTCAATTCCGCAACTTGAGAAGCAGGCGGAACGAGCCATTTCAATGGGTGAGCCGATCGTCGCCTTTGATCTACTGATGTCCCAGGACAAAGAGCAGCTCTCATCAAAGTGCTGGCAGCTGCTGGGTCAAGCCCTGGCGAATTGTGGTTCCCACCTCCGGGCCAGAGACATACTGGAAAAACAGTACCTGAACACTCCAACGCCAGAGCTATGCGCTTCGCTGGCGCGTGTTTACAAAGACCTGTGGAAAACCACGAGGGACTCCGGTAAACGCTTGCAATTCGTGACGCGTTCACACGGCCTGTACGTTGAAGCCGCTGAAAAATTTGACCGGGCTGGCATCGAACATGAGTCCTACTACAGCTGGATTAACGCCGCTTCCACCGCCGTATTCCTGTCCCGGCGCGACCTGGCTGGTGAATACGCAGAAAAAGCCCGGAGCCTGTGCATGGAATTGCTGGCATCCAGATCATCCCGGTCAAAGCACTGGATAGAAGCGACTCTCGGAGAAGCGATGATCATCCTGGGCGACACCAACCGTGCCAGGGTTCACTACGAGCGCGCCCAGGAAACACACAGTTGCAGGAATTCGCACATCGGTACGATGCGGAAACAAGCCAGGCTGGCGCTTGAACATTGCGGATTTGATCCCGAAGCGCTGGATGCCGTATTCAATGTCCCCAAGGTGTGCGTGTTCAGTGGCCACATGCTGGACAGGGAGGGCCGGCAAACCCCGCGGTTTCAAGCGGCAGATATCAAAAGGGTGCAGTCCGAAATCAGCCAGTTTTTTGATTCGAATCAAATTGGAATCACATATTCCAGCGCCGCTTGCGGGTCTGATATCCTGTTCCTGGAGGAAGCGAACAGGAGGGGGGTCGAGTCGATAATCGTATTGCCGTTCTCACCCGAAAACTTCCGAAAATCCAGCGTCAGTTTTGCCGGCCCCGATTGGGAGCGGCGCTTCGAAAATGTCCTGGCATCGGCGAGCAAAGTCATCAACCTGGACGATGACGCATCGGCTCCCGGGGCGATCGCTTTTACTTATACCAACCGGTACCTGGACGGGGCTGCGATGCTGCGCGCCCGGGCGCTTGAAACAGAAACCTGCTGCCTCGCAGTCTGGGACGGCTCTGATTCCTGGCGCAAAGGAGGAACATCCGAGATCGTCAGCCACTGGCAGCAAAGAAGAGAAGATTTGAGCGTGATCAATGTGGGCAGGCCGGTTAAACAGATGGCAGTGCCCGAGTGCGAAACTCCAGCCAGAACGCTGGTCTCTGTCTTGTTTGCCGATGTCGTCGGTTTCAGCAAGTTAAAGGACCCGCAAATTGATCCCTACGTGAAGCACTTCCTGGCAGGAATCCGGAAGCTTTCTAATCGCTATGAAGATGAAATGACTTTTATCAACACTTGGGGGGATGCCATTTTTGTAGTCTTCAAGTCCGTTGAAAAACTGGGTGAGTTCGCGCTCGAACTCCGAAATTTCATCTACGCCAGCGACTGGGAAGAAGTGATGTTGCCTGACTCGCTCAACATGCGTATTGCGCTCCATTCCGCTCCAGCCAGTGCCCTGTTTGACCCGGTCCTGGGCAGAATCAACTATTTTGGCCATCACATCAGCCAGGCTGCCAGGATCGAACCGATCACGCCGCCTGGAGAGGTTTATGCCAGCGAATCATTCGCGGCATTATCGGCCAGTGCTGGCGTCGATTCCTACGTTTGCGAGTACGTCGGCCGGGTTCCGCTGGCCAAGAAGTTTGGCACCTTCCCACTGTTCCATGTAAAAGGAGTAGCCGACTAGCCCGGCGCCATTCAATGAGCACTTCACTTCGATACCGCGCCTTCATCAGCTATTCGCACCGAGACACGCGCCTGGCCAACCGGTTGCATAAAAAACTGGAAAGCTATCGGGTAGCGGAGCATTTACAAAGAGAAAATCCAGCGCTCAAAACGGGTAAGATCCGACCAGTTTTTCGGGACCGTGACGATTTGGCTACTGCCGAGTCACTGTCGCAGAGCATTGAACAGGCGCTTGACGAATCCGAAGCGTTGCTGGTGGTAT
>Ga0224504_10001300_pt1 | contig 11120 bp, 12 predicted proteins | sample SF_Oct11_sed_USG_3_FD_170160 | JGI IMG/M metagenome (GOLD analysis project Ga0224504, IMG submission 170160) | Sediment microbial communities from San Francisco Bay, California, United States - SF_Oct11_sed_USGS_24 | ecosystem: Environmental > Aquatic > Marine > Sediment | place: USA... | reverse complement strand
TCGTACGCACCAAGATCGCAACAGTTGAACTTTCGGAAAAACTCGAATCGCGCGGTTTCTCTTGTGCGCCGCTCAATGGTGACATGACCCAGGCGCTGCGTGAAAAAACCGTAGAACGTCTGAAAGCCGGAACCTTGGATATCGTCGTCGCCACGGATGTCGCAGCCCGAGGGCTGGATGTCAAGCGCATCAGCCATGTCGTCAATTACGACATTCCTTACGATACAGAAGCCTATGTCCACCGCATAGGCCGTACGGGACGCGCCGGTCGCATAGGGCAGGCGATCCTTTTCGTCGCACCCAGAGAAAGACGCATGCTGGCAGCCATCGAACGGGCAACTCGCCAGCCGATCACCGCAATGAGCCTGCCGAGCCGCAAGGATATCTCCAACCGCCGCAGCGATCTCTTCAAGGAACAGATTGCAGAAGCCATGGAATCGCAGGATCTGGAATTTTTCGAAGAGTTGATCGATAGCTACCAGCATCAGTACGATGTCGGCTTGAGAAGAATTGCAGCCACCCTTGCCTATCTGGTACAAAAAGACAGGCCTCTGCAGGTTGACGATGGCGAAATCGAAGAAACTGCTAATCGCGACGACAGGGACCCACGGCAAAGGCGCGAGAATAACGCTTCTGATGGCAACTTGATGCGCTACCGAATCGAGGTCGGCCGTAACCACGGCGTAGAACCAAAACATATCGTCGGCGCCATCGCCAACGAAGCAAATATCAGAAGCCGGGATATCGGACAGATCAAGATCCATAACGATCATTGTCTGGTTGACCTCCCCAACGACATGCCCTCGGCAACCTTTCGTCAGCTGCAAAAGGTCTGGGTCTGTGGACAGCAGCTACAGATAACCCCTGCAGACGAGCAAGCACCGTCCTTTGAGAACAAGGGCAAGCGCAAAAGTGGCCCAAGAAACAGCGAAGGCAAGTTTTTCAAACCGGGCGGGAAAAAATTCCCCCGCAGTCGCCCGGGACGACCGAAAAAACCATGATTGAATTTGACCTTTCCGGCCATGAATATATTGAACTGCACAGCCTGCTGAAAGTCACCGGCCTCTGTGAGAGTGGTGGTGTCGCCAAGCTGTTGATTGGTGATGGCCTGGTTAGGGTCGATGGCGATGTGGAGTTGCGCAAGCGCTGCAAGATTCGTGGTGGACAGATCATCGAGTTTAAAGGTGAGCAGATTGCCGTCAGTTAACAGCAGGGCTTTTGCTTCACAACGAAGCGGAGAAGTTTCGTGACCCTTTATATGTTCTACGGCTTCATCGCAGCGGGAATTCTTAACTTCGTCTGTTCGATCCTGATCTTGCGGGCCATGGCGCAGGCCGGCATAAAGGTCAGCTTTTTTGAGATTCGCTGGCAGGTGCACAAGCACCTGAAGCAATATCGAAAGATCAGCCTGGACACTACCGGCAAAGTCGCTTGGCCCTACTATGCTTACCAGAGTTCACTGGCCGGGATAATCGGCTTTGCAATACTGACTTTGGTCTCCCTTGGAGACCGGCTAAACTAACAGGAAAGGTACAGAGAAACCGGTTGACAGCCCTATAACCCTGTGCTATTTAGGGTGGGTTTAAACCTCTAGGTGTATTCTGTATACAATTATTATGGCCGAAGACAAACGCCAACTCATGAAATCTCTGAGCTTTTTATCAAGCATCGGGATATCTATGGTGGCGGCTACTTTTATTGGCCTGTATATCGGAATCTACCTGGACAAGTGGCTAGAGACAGACCCCTGGATGACCTTGATCTGGCTCGGCATCGGCATTGTGGCAGGATTTCGGAACATCTTCATTCTGACCCGACGCGGAATGCGTGAACTGGAAACAAAGGAAGAAAAGGACCAGAAGGATAATGGATCAGATTGAGCTGCTGCCCGCGCAACTGGCACGGCGGAATTGGTTCATTCTGGCCTTTCTGCTGCTTGGCAGCCTGCCTTTCAGCAATCTTGACTTGAGTATTGGAATTCTGGTCGGCGGGCTGATCGCTATCGGTGGATTTATTTCACTACGCAGCTCATTGAATCGGCTCTTGGGTCAGGCAACGGGCGGCACTAGCTTCAGTTATATGTTTGGTTGTTTTATCAGGCTGGCCATTTTAGCCGTAATTCTGGGCATCCTGATTGCCATTGTAAAAATCCATATCATCGGCTTGGTGATCGGACTCTCGGTTGTGATTATCAACCTGTTTTGGATGACAGCACAACGCGCGCTTTAAGTAGAGGAGGCTTCAGGTACCATGACACATCCGTTTATTTTTCTGGAATGGCTCGAACGTCAACTACATCTGCACATTGGCACCCATGTCACCTATACATGGCTGGTCATGGCACTGCTGATTCTGGTTGCTGTTCTCGTCAAGCGCAACATCAAAACGGTTCCGACCGGTCTGCAGAATTTCCTCGAGATCGCGGTTGATGGCATTGAAAACATGATTGAAGAGACTATGGGTCCGAAGGGGAAAGCCTACTTCCCGTTGATTGCAACCATTGCTTTTTTTATCCTCGTCTCAAACCTGATTGCCCTGATCCCCGGGTTCTATCCACCGACCGCCAATCTGAATACCAATGCGGCGATCGCTCTGACCGTCTTTGCCATGACGCACATCGTTGGCATCAAGGAGCATGGCATCGGTTATTTTAAACATTTTTGTGGACCGATCGGCTGGCTGGCACCTTTAATGTTCCCGATCGAACTCGTTGGCCACATGGCACGTCCCCTGTCGCTGACCTTGCGTCTGTTCGGCAACATGTATGGCCATGAAATCGTTTTGATGATTTTCTTTACCCTGGTGCCTTTCCTGGTTCCACTGCCATTGATGCTGATGGGCATTCTGGTTGCGTTCATCCAGACGTTCGTATTCATGTTGCTGGCTATGATTTACATTGCCGGCTCACTCGAAGAAGCTCACTAAGCACGGATGTCCGTGCTTGCGTCCTATATCGTATAGGAAAATAGATCACTAATAGATAAGGAGTAGAAAAATGGAGTATTTTGCTTGGTGTGTAATGGCTGCTGCTGTCGGCATGGGTCTCGGCTCTTTCGGTACTGGTATTGGTCAGGGTGTGGCTATCTCTAAAGCCGTTGAAGGTGTTGCTCGCAACCCGGGCGCAAGCGGCAAGATCATGACTGTTATGCTGGTCGGTCTGGCGATGATCGAGTCTCTGGCCATCTACTGCCTCGTTGTTGCCATGATTATCCTCTTCGCTAACCCCTTTACCGACACTGTTGTGCAGCTGCTCAGCAAATAAGTTGGTTTAGCAGTAAAAGTAAAAGGGAGCAGCCTCGTTGGCTGCTCCCTTTTTTTATTTGAACCTTATCAAGTCGCTCAAGCAACGCCACGGTTGCGCATGATCCGCATCACCAGAACACCCAGAACAGAGAGAACGATGCCGACGCCAAAAGCCATGTAACCTATGCCACGCGCCTCACCCCAGCCCCAAAGATCCTGACTGCCCAGGACACCGATCATGATTAATCCGGCCATGATCAAAAGTCCGCCAACGACATAAAAGGTTAAAGCAAAGCCTGCCAAAACCCAACCGCTCCATTTTGGTGCCATCTCCACTACCCCCGTACCGATAAAATTTCCGCATACTAGCCCCCTTCAAATCTGACAGGCAAGTTAATTATCCCTGTATATAAAAAATATACACCCCGACTATTAAATTTATTTCTTAGAGAACTTTCACGATTGACTTTTAATGTTCGTCGTGATAAACCATTTTTAATCTTATACTGTATGCAGTAGAATATAGAGCCAAGCTTACTATTTTACTCCGTTTTTTCTACTTTTCATACATATGAAACAATACGTTTCAGGTCACTTTAAATGCATATGCCCTGAACCGAGAGATCAATCTCAGGAGGTCACACCAATGAATTTCAAGAACCTTGCTCTTTTCCTACTGGCTTTTGCCATGCTCTTCCCAAACTTATCGGCTCAAGCTGAAAACGGCATGGCCATCGCTCCGGAAGTCTGCCTTGAATGCCATGATGACGTGGTCACTCCTGTAGCCTATGGCGCATCAGTTCATGGCACAAATGCTTGCACCAGCTGCCACACAGCGGTGACCTCACTGGACGCGCATATGTCAGGTGACGTCATTCCTGAGGCACCAAAATGTGTACGCTGCCATAAAAAAGAAACCAGCGAGCATTACTCAAGTGTCCACAAGCTGAATGAAGTTTCCTGCGCCGACTGTCATGACGACATCCACACCCATAACTATTGGAAGGGCGACAAAACCAAAGTTATTGCCAAATGTACCGGTTGCCATGATGACCATGAAGATTACATCGACTCAAGCCATGGCAAGGCCGTTATGGCAGGCAATCTTGACTCTGCCGCCTGTAGCGATTGTCACGGTTTGCACAAAATTGAACAGCTCGGCGACGAGAACAGTCACATTAATCGCGAATTCCACACCAAGGTTTGCTTGAAATGCCATGGTGACAAGGAAATGATGGACCGCAACGGTGTCTTCAGTGTCGCCGTCAGCACCTATATGAGCAGTTATCACGGCAAAAACTTCAAGCTCGGCTCACCTGATAAGGTTGCCGGTTGTGCTGATTGCCATACGGCGCACAACGTTCTACCCAAAGACGACCCGGCTTCAAGCGTTAACGTTGCCAACCTGACCGGCACCTGCGCTCAGTGTCATCCCAATGCAACACCTCTCTTTGCCAAGTTCAACTCCCATGGCGACATGCACGACCGGGAGAACTACCCGATCTGCTACTGGACTTTTGTCGGCATGACCGGACTCCTTGTTGGCACCTTCGCCGTCTTCTGGATCCACACCTTGCTCTGGATGGTGCGTGGCTTTGTTGAAAACCGCCAGAAGCTTGCTGCACAGCACAGCGGTCAAGAGGAGCATCACATCACTGAGCCGCACAAGCAGTACGTGCGTTTCAAGGCTCGCCATATCTTCCTGCACCTTACCGTTATAATCAGTTTCCTCGGGCTCACCCTCACCGGCCTACCGCTCAAATTTGCCGACCAGCGATGGGCCATGGGCATGATGGACTTCTTTGGTGGTACTTACTATGCAGGCCTGATCCACCGTGGTTGCGCAATCCTGACCTTCTACTACTTCGTCTCGGCTCTGATCCTGAGCTTTGACTTCCTCTTCCTGACCAAGAAGAAGAGGCCTGGCGACATGTGGCTGACACGCCTCTTCGGACCCGATTCTCTTTGCCCGAACCTGCGCGATATCCGCGACGTCATCGGTATGGTTCGTTGGTTCCTCTTCCTCGGTCCAAAACCGACCTTCGAGCGCTGGACCTACTGGGAGAAATTCGATTTCCTTGCCGTCTTCTGGGGTATGTTTGCCATCGGCGGATCCGGCTTGATGCTCTGGTTCCCGGAGATCTTCGGCTACTTCCTGCCAGGCTGGATGTTCAATGTTGCAACGATCATTCACTCTGACGAAGCCTTGCTGGCAACCGGCTTTATCTTCACCGTCCACTTCTACAATACCCACGGACGACCGGAGAAATTCCCAATGGACTTTGTTATCTTCAACGGTCAGATGGCCAAGGAAGAGTTCATCGAAGAGCGGGGCGACCAATGGCGCCGTTACGAAGAAGAAGGTACAACTGAAGAGTTTGTTTGCCAGAAGGTCAGCGGTCCGGTCTATGACTTCTGCCTCAAGTCCTTCGGCTACATAGCCCTTTTCACAGGTTTGGCCTGCCTCTTCCTGATGATCTTCGCCTTCATGGGAGGCAGCGGGCACTAGCCTGACTCATCATATCTGTAAAAACCCAAAAGGGGTTGCCGACGGGCAACCCCTTTTGACTTTTTTAAATAGACAAGAGATAGGTCCATCCTCTCTCTGCTCAAAAAATTGAAGGACGGTCAAAAGTCTTTGAGATTGCAGTAAAAACCATTTTAAGCCTCTTGGCAAGGCACCTTTAATACGCTCTTAAAGCTCCCTTTCTATGCATACTGTATACAACCTTTCTATTGCATTCATTTACAAAATGTGTATTATACGGTTGCTCCTGATCTTAATCCTTTCCTATTATTTTTTAACGTAAATCTATAACAGAGGTGCGGAACATGCTTAAGAATGTATTTGACTGGTGCAAACAACACATTGTCATTTTCACCATCATTTCAGTCGTGTTCGTGGTGTTTTTTGGCTTTATCAATATCCAGATTCTCCACATGACTTCAGAACCAGAGTTCTGCCATCTCTGCCACCCGGCGCAGGGCTTTGGCCCACTGGCCGAAGTAGACTCCTGGGAACACTCCGCCCATGGTGACGCCGGAGTTTCCTGTCTCGACTGTCATGGTCGTCCAGGCGTAGTCGGTTACATGAAAGCCAAGATTGGCGGACTTCGTGACACCTATATGCAGCTGACCATCTCCAAGGAAGAGAAGCTCGAAATTCTCTCCAACCCTCATGAGGATCTGGTTCCTTCATGGCACTGTCTTTACTGTCATTCAGACGAGGGCAACAAGACGGTTCGCGAAACAACCAAGGGGCCCATGAAAGTTGTCAATATGCGTATGCTTGACAATGTCGTCAACCCAGACTTCCGCGAGCGCAAGGGTCTGGCCGATATCATGACCGATGATTTCGTCGGTGGCACTCATTTTGACCACAGCCTGCACATTGAAGAATTTGACCTGACCTGTCGTGATTGCCACTTCGGCATTGTTCACAACCCGGCAACAGCGACTGACCGCATGAACTTCTGCCTGACGTGTCACGCCGATGCAGGCGATGGTGCCCCTCAGGTTGCCGATTGCACCGTTTGTCACGAAGCACAAGAAGCAATGAACGTTGGAACCGGTATCGGTGATCTCGACTTTCCCAGCATGATGTATGGCGAAGCAGCAGATATGACCTGTGTTGATTGCCACACCGGCGTTACCAAGGGAACTTATCGCTCCTCTTCTTCGACCTGCACCAACTGCCATGAAGACGAAGCCTACAAAGAGATCTTCGAAGAGTGGGCAGCAGAAACAAAAGCTCGCATCGACATGCTTAAGGAAATGCGCGTCGATCTTGAAGCCGAGCTTTCCGACGCAGACGCTGCCAAACGTGACACGACTGAAGTCTGGGGTACTTACAGCCAGGCCTTGCGCAACCTCAAGTTTGTTCGTAACGACGGCACCAATGGCGTTCACAACAACGAATATGCGATGGCCATTCTCGAAACTGTTGAAGCCGACTTCAAGAAAGCCTTCATTCAGCTCGATTCCGTCTGGTAAATCGACCTGGTTACTAAACAAAAAGGGCCCTCGCACAAATGCGAAGGCCCTTTTTAGTTGGATCAATTTGAAGCAACCTCAAACCCGGGAAGCGGTTCTGCTTAAGGATTTTCCACCGCTCCAGCCTGATCTTTTTTGTTCCACCGGCCCAGCACAAATGAGGCTAAGGCCGCAACAAGACCGAAGGTAAAGACACTGATCATCAGCGGCATCCCCTTCAACTGCACCATATCCATCAGAAAAACCTTACCGGCCCCGATCACGGTTATTACAACCGCTACATTGCGTAGCTCCTTATTACGTCTCATCAAGCTGAGCCATAAAAGGACCGCAGCTGTAACGTTAATCAGGACCGACTGTGCACCACCAAAAGCGCTATGCGTTGCCATATGCATAAAATCAAGCGCCTGATAGAGCCCGACCCGCATGGTAAAGAAGCCGCTGAACAAGGCCGCCACAAGAAGAACGCTGGCACCGCGATCATTCTTATTGAGCTTATACATGAATGATTCACCAGGGATTGCCGGATGTCGACGAGCCCAGAAATAATGACAGAAGGCAATACTTGCCAGAAGCCCCGAGGAGAGAGCACCGACCAGCGAAGGCTTGGTACCTCCAGTCGCCCATAGCAAATAGACCAGTGCTGAACAGGCGTACAGTTGCAGCACATACGAAATCAAACGTAAGCCGTGGTTGTTACGTCGAACTGAAATCCAGATCATCGCCACAGCCAGCAGAGCAACCATAGCTGTGGCGATTACCGCATGACCAATCGCCATAGGTGCGGCGAAAGCCAGAAGCAAACCTCCGGCAAGGGAAAAGGAGGTTGTTCCCAAAGCCCCACCCTCAGCGCGACCAAGCAACCACCAGCCGACCATCAGGTGAATCAGGGCAGCACACACCGCGATCCAGCCGAAAGTCTGCGGAGATGTCAGTCCCTGCCCGATAGCATATTTAGCCGCCAGGTAAACCCAGCAAACATTGAGGACCGGCAAAACAATATCGAACTTCGAGATCCTCTGCTGGACTTTACCCAAAACACCCAGCAGGGCGATAGCCGCAAGCACTACGCCCAGGAAACCGATCGATGGCATCAATCCCTGCACAGAGAACTCAAGGTTCTCAGGACTCAGCTTGCTGAGATAGATAGACAGTTTCAGATCCCATATCTGAATCATGAAAAGAGTCAAGGCAAACAGCAACCAGCGCAGCCATGAAGCCCGTAGCAGACGTGTTGCATAAGTGGCAAAAATATTTGCCAGACCCATAATAATGACAAGATAAGGGAAAATCGGACTCGGGTAATTGATGGCGAAGCTACCGAAACTCATTCCGAGGGTTCCAACGAAAACCGGCAAAGCCACATGGTGCATTCGACTGATAACGGTTGCCACCAATCCGGTTGCCGCCATAACCACGTAAGCCATTTCCGATGGCACTGTGTCGAAAACACGATGAGCCTCCACCACCACACTGCACATGATAATGGTTCCCCAAAGGATATACACCGGCGCCTGAATGCTACGCTCCTTATAGGCAAACCAGCTATACATGATCAGCCCAAAAGCATAGAGCATGCCGAGGAAGGAACCAATCTGCAAATCAATGCTACCACTGTCCGTTGCAGTTCTTAATGCCAGGGCAACCGCAACGATGAAGCTGGTGGTCGCGATCCGCGAGAGGATATAGGATTTATCAACCCAGGAGAGGATCTCTTCAGAGGTTTCGCCCTGTGAGTGAACCTTGCGAGCCGTTTTCTTCTTTATGTTCGGTACCTCGGAGCGCTGCTCTTGGTCCACCTGCAAGCCAGCAACAGTTTCCGACAACACAGCAAGCTGAGCCTCGAGATCTGCTACACGTTTTTCAAGTTCGACAGGATTTTCCACCACAACACCTCGCATTCAATGAATTGTCACAGCATGGAGTTGAAAGTAGACCAGACTCTTTTAGACTGTTCTAAATCTTGATACCATCCAAGAAGGCCAAAAGCTAACAGCTCGGCACAAGACAGAAAAAGTCCGGGCGCTTACCCTACTCTTTTACCGTACTACACAATAAAACACTATTTTATTTTTATGGGCATGTCAAGATTTCCCCGCCTAAAAAGATAAAAAAACTATCACTAACAAAATTTAATGCTTTAGATTATAAGGTCTTAAAGAATTTTACAAAAAAAACGATAATACTAAATCACGATCCTATTACTGTAGTAAGGATTGACAGGCCCCCAAGGGTCATGCTAGAAACAAAACCACGTTTTACTTTAATCAACTATGGGAAAATAACCCACTGCATAAGGAGAAGCCCGTGAAAAACCATGTTTGGCGACCGCTATTCGTGGTCATTGCCATAGTCATCGGTATCTTGTTGTTCAGAGCATTCTACGTTCCCTCTGATTTTGGTACGCATGATCAAGGGTACACCTTTGGCTACCATCGACTAAGTAATGAGCAAGAGTGGAAAGACTACCCTGCAAAGTACAAAGGTAACGACTACTGCAACGAATGTCACGACGACAAGATCGAGGAAGTCGAGAGTGCGCATCACGCCACAATCCCTTGTGAGAACTGTCATGGCGCAGCATTTGACCATCCTGATGACCCTGAAAAGTTGATCATAGACAGGAGTCGGGAGCTATGTATTCGCTGTCACGCGAAACTCACCATGCCGTCCAGCGACCGCAATGATATTCCTGGCATAGAACCAGCTCAGCACAACAAAGGTGAGGAGTGCAGCGAGTGTCACAATCCGCACAATCCGAGCCTGGAGGATATGTGATATGAAAAGACGTGACTTTTTAAAAAGTACCGCGGTTTTTGTTGCAGGTGCTTCAGTTTCGGTCTCCGCGCTGGACTTTATAACCCCCAAAGAACTTTTCGCTGCCAATCCACAATTAAAGTGGGGCTTCCTCGTTGACACCCACAAGTGTGTTGGCTGCGGCTTCTGCGTTAAGGCCTGTAAAACTGAAAATGATATTCCCTTCGAAGCCAATGTAACTCGCACCTGGGTTGAGCGCTATGTCATCAAGAAAGATGGTGATGTTGTCATGGATAGCCCGAAAGGAGCTCGTGAAGGCTTCACAACCAAGTTACTCGACCAGAACCACTCTGGCATGACGCTGGTACCGGAGAACGAGATCGCCCAGGCCTTTTTCGTGCCAAAGCTCTGCAATCACTGCACGACCCCAGCCTGCGTTCAAGTCTGCCCAGTCGGTGCCACCTATCAGACAGCAGACGGCGCTGTCCTGGTCGATCGAACATGGTGCATCGGCTGCGGTTACTGCATCATGGGCTGTCCTTACGGAGTCCGCTTCTTCCATCCGGTGGAGCATGTCGCAGACAAGTGCACCTTCTGCTATCACCGCATCAAAAAGGGCGACAACGCGGCATGCGCTCAAGCCTGTCCCTATGGCGCCCGCCAGATCGGCAACTTGAAAGACCCCAATGATCCGGTTGCACAAGCGCTCATGAATCAGCGGGTTGGCGTATTGCGCGATGAGTACGGTACCAAGCCGAACGTCTACTACATCGGTCTGAACAAGGAGGTACGCTAGTCATGGTTGAACAAGTAGCCCAAATGGTCGTTCACGGTGAAGCCTGGACCATCAAAGACCTCTTTGTCCTCCCCAATGAATACGTATATTGGTCGATCCAAATCGTTATGTACCCTTATATGACCGGTCTGGTCGCCGGCGCATTTGTCCTGTCATCGCTCTACCACGTCTTCAACGTCGAGAGGCTGAAGGAGATCGCCCGCTACGCCCTGGTCTTCTCCTTTGCACTGTTACCGGTCGCAATGATGCCGCTAATGTTGCACCTGATGCAGCCCTTAAATGGCATTCATGTCCTGATGACGCCACATTTTACTTCAGCAATTTCAGCCTT